>Ga0208179_1001680_pt1 | contig 11020 bp, 3 predicted proteins | sample Malvired_Geostar_FD_184238 | JGI IMG/M metagenome (GOLD analysis project Ga0208179, IMG submission 184238) | Marine viral communities from the Global Malaspina Expedition - Malaspina viral metaG DeepMed_Geostar (SPAdes) (version 2) | ecosystem: Environmental > Aquatic > Marine > Oceanic | place...
GGCAGGAGCAGGTTCCGTTGTATTGGAAGTGATCCTGTATGCGGCAGCGGCGATTTCACCGGAGTCGAGGGCATTTGCGCCACCGAGTGCGGTAGTTGCGCCGTCTATGGCGGTTAATCCATCCTGGTCTTTCTTTCGCTCTATAGCATTCTGAGCAAGAGAACCTGTCTGAGCATAGGCGTTGGCGCTTATTCTCAAGGCAACCCTGTCAGTTATGACGGTGTGAACACCGATAACCGTGGGCGTGATTGAGAAGAGCGTGTCTTCCATCTGTTGCGGGTTGTCCAGTTCAGTATTTTCGGTAACGGCCTGTGCGCTGAGTTTCGACATTGAAACTTCATTCCAGATCGTTCCCGTATTTTCGTCGAGTCTTTGCCTATCGACGAGGTTAGGCATGACACCGGCAAATTCTCTCACGATTCTTGCGGAAGCAATCATCGTGGGAATCGAATCAGCCAGTGAATCGGTTACTGTATTTCCTACAGCCATTTCACTAACTCCTTATCCCTATATGCGGATTCCCTGTTTTCTCAACACGTCAGCCGCTTGTGCTATTTCATCTCTTGAGACAGAAACGTCAGAGTTACCCATGCGTTCCAGAAGCTGATTGCCGTTCATGGAAGAAGGAATAGATGACGATGAATCGAGATCCAGCGTATTTACTCCATGCTCCTCAAGAGCCTGCTTTACCTTTGCCTCTGTTTCCCTGGTTAACTCGTCCTGCTGTTGCAGGCGACGGCCCCGTTCTAGCTGGCGCACTGCACGATTAAACTCGGCATGGGCAGCATAAATGCCGCTCATATCCTTGTTTTCAAATGCAGGCGCCCACAAATCTCGAAAAGCGGCAAGTTCAGGAGCTGTTTCTACGTTGAGTCCCAGCTCATCCATCGCCTCTGTGATCTCTTCGATCATACCCTGAGTCGCTACCTGAAAACTGTTCGTGGCTCTCCTGTCAGCGGCATTTGATTCTACCTTCTGAAGGTCTTCCACGAATGCTTCAGGGTCTTGCGATCCATCACGACGTACCAGCGCCTGTACAACATCAACAAGCGTTTCCACCTTGTCAGAGAGATCATTGTTTTGAGTGGTCTCTCTGTTCAGGCTGTGAAAACGTCCTTCAAGTGACTTGTAGTCGTTTTCTCTTTTTGATGCCTGTTCTTTCATCTCTGTCACTTGCGCTTGCAGAGCCTCGATAGTAGGGGGTTGCTCATCTGATGCTGACGGGGATAAGGTCGCGGGGCCGTTAGCTGCGTCAGCTTCAGGGGCAAGTTCGCCTGTACCGTTTGCTTCTGGTTGTTGTGGCGGGCTATCAAATCCCCCCACTCCATTCTGTAACGTCATTTCTTACCTCACAGTTACTGTTAGTTTAGAGCCAAAGTTTTTTCTTTGTCAAAAATAAAGTTAATTTGTTCCTGTATCAAGACCATTACCGCGCTCCCACTGGTTCCTGTAGCTCTGCCAGTTCCTCTTCGGTCATGGATTCAATATAATATTCAGGGCGAAACCGACCCTGATAGGGTATTCGTAGTTCTCCAGTGACTGGATGGGGTTCAGAATCATATTGTTGTATTGCCCGATTATAGTCCTGTCTTTTTGTTTGCAGCACAGGAATACCATCTCTGCCTTTCTCTATCTGGTAAATATCATTGAAAGCTTTTCCAGATAATGGCTTCTGTGTATAACCCCATTTTCCTAACAGAAGATCGAGAACAGGATCGTTTGTTCTTGCTATCTTCTGTTCTTTCTTAATTTCCTTTATTATCCACTTAAGATCTGCCGCATCATGAACTGTCCAGTCAAGATGGTCAACAGCTCCCGCTTTGAAACTGTTAGGGCTATCTACTGCCTCTGGATGAGTAGTAACAAATTCCCATTTTTCAGTAAAATCCTTTCCGCTTGGTAGGCCGTTCTCAATTACTTCCTCTCTAAGACTCCAGTAGTTATCGATAATATATTGAATATCACGATCATATTCCTTAAATAGCCCTTCTGCCTCTGGACTGGCAGAGCTGTACTTCTGTTCCTCTATAAGATCAAAGTGATCAGACACTATTGATGAGGGATCTTTCAAAGTTTCTAATCTTCTATCACGTTCCTGATAGTTAAATTCCATAGTTACCGGATCTACTAAAGAAGGCCAGTTATTTAAGCTTCCGGTTTCTCCGTCCTGAAGCACATCCGCTGTCATAACCCGCCAGTATTCCTCCATAGCCTGGTTAAACTCATGTTCACTTGGATCCATTTCCGCAAAGTCATCTACAACAGCATCATACTTCTCATCAATCCCCTTTGAGGAATATGCGTATTCCTTGAACTGCGCCTGCATGATTTTTCTAAGTGGCGCTCCAACACCATGTCTACTAAGTCCTTTTATAACCAGCTGATCCCTATTCACACGGACTTTCATTTTTTCGTCAAGGTATTCAGCATGGCCAGAACCCTTCTCAATCATCTCCTCCCTATGCCTGTTAAGTTCTTCCTGTATCTGGGGGTTTTCATTCTTGATTGTATTTAAAAGCCCAGCATGTAGATCCACGTTCCACCTGGGAGGAAACTGACCTGGCTTATGGTCATACTCTGCGAGTTCCTCTTCGGTCATCGACTCAAAAACATCTCGAACCATTGCTCCGGCTGTATCTTTTCCTGTCATGGGTGATGTTCTTGTTCCTAGCGCTCCCAGAGCCATACCCTGCCATGAATCACCTTCTATCATTCCCTGTACAAAGAATGGCAACGATGATTCTCCTATATGAAATAGTGCATCTTTCGGCCCTTCAATATTCTCGTATTTAAGAGCGTCGAAATCGCCTCCCAGAGCCGCAACTCCTCCTTCTGCGAGCGTGGCCCCGAATTCCACACCGACAGCACCACGATATGCTATGAAACGCAATATGGGGTTATCTCTTGAGTTAGCTGCCCATATATTTTGTATCGGATCCCCACCAGGTGCCAGAGAACTGATCACACCAGTAAGTAATTGCATCAACGCCCTTGTCTGTCCACCTATTCCAAACCACTGTCCGTCCACCTCTATCGATAGGTATCGTTTTCCACTGAGAGGATTAATGCCTGTCTGGATATCATTTCTGATCCTCTCGGCAGTGTGTCCTTTTGCCATGCCAGTGCCAATTGCAGCCGATATATATAACCCATGTATGCCCGTGAGAAGAAGTGCCATAGACCGAGCGGCTTCCTTCTGCCTTAACGTGGCTCCTGGCCCTCCGGCAAGCCTTCCCGCCTCGGCAGGCACGTACCTAATGGCATCTGCTGTCAGGGCAATTGTTGACCGCAATAGCTTCGGAGAGAATGCCATAAACATACTTTCTATATTTCTTCTTGCTGAACTTACCCCAAGTGCCTGTGTGTCCAATCCACCTGTCATGTTCCGTATGTATGCCGCCAGTTCTGGAAGAGTGCTACCTGGACGACCTGATTTAGTCCACCACGGTTTCATTGCTTCCCAGAGCAATGCCCTGTTCATGGCAAGGAACATGCTGTAACTGGACTGAAAACGACCAAATGTCTGGTTAACAGCCGTCTGGCTTCCACCCCGCATTTTCGCAGCTCCCCTGCCGATAGCAAGCACACCCCTATCAAAATTAGCAAGGTCTGCTTCGGAAGCGCCGCTATCAATATCTCCGATAACATGGCCCAATAACTTACCCCCTCTATTGGAAGGAAGCCATGAGGTTAATTTTGCCACTGGCAAGCCCTGTCCCTTTTCCAGTGCGATAAACATTTCCATGTCACCTACGGGAATTCCATACTGTGCCATTTCCTTAAATGTCTCGATATGGTCAAGTATGAATTTCCCCTGGATAGCAGGATTGGCAAAAGCCGCAAACTGTCCACCAGTAGATTTCGCCCATACTTTTGGATTTCGCGTAAGTGTAGGCTGGCCATGTATGAACGGAGCGCCCCAGTCTGCGTTAGCCTGAAGCCACCTGGAAGTATTGGCAACATTCCCTGCAAGTGCTGTGAATCCTCCCTTTCTTCCCACGAGATTATTGACGCCGCCTACTAGTTGCTCGAAGTCTTCTTCCCTAAAGTACCTTCCCCGCCAGAACCGAACGTCTATCTTTTCCCCTGTCTCTCCCCATAGTGATGCAGGTAATAGAGTTTTCCCATCTTTTCCTGTAGGTTTTAATGTGGTTCGTATCCTCTTTAAGTTAGCTTTAGCCTTGTTTCTTTCCTGCTTTGCCGCTCCATTAGCTACCCGTGCTTCATCAATTGTTCGTTCCAGTGCGGCTTTTGTGGTGCCTGTATACGCTGATGGACGTTTCTCATATAACTGCTTTAGTGTTTTACGTGTTACGTCATACGCGCTCTCTGCATCAATCAGTCTTTTCCACTGTTGGGGATATAGTTCTTTAAGAATATAATCAGGTGAAAAGGCAATGCCTCTATCCATAAAAGCCTTGCTGAGTTGTTCCTGTATAATTTCGTGATACCCAGCCATAAGATGAACTTTCAGGTTCTCTCTGGGGCCGTAATATACTATTTCACCCCCCTGAAATTTGCCCGCCATATCATCCCATCCCATGCGGGCGCTTGTTGCCAGCTCATGGGTTCTACTAGAATGCGGATTTGATCCTGCCAAAAGAATCTCGTCTATGCTTTGAAGGTTTCTAGGTATATAAAATAACCCTTGCCTGTCTTTGGTTAACGGGTCTAGGCCGTAGCTAAGTCGCAGCTCCTCCAGTTCGTCAACAACCTTGATGTAATTATCTATATAAGCTCGTTGAGCATCGGTAAGAACATCAGCAAAAGCGTCTGGATCGCTAAACACGTCTAACCAGTGAGTTCCGGTATTTTCGAAAATACCATCCCTGTCTATCTTGAAAGGAAGTTTTCCTGAAAACTTTCCAACCGAAAGAGTCCCTATTTTAGGTACCCTAAGTTCGGGTATTCTACCGAGGTCGAATCCCAGAATTTTAGGAGCATGTTGCTGGTGAACATCAAGAGCAGACTGAATAGCAATATTAGAGAGGTCTCCTGCTATCGCTGAACTGCGGGCATAACCAATCATCAGTTTTTTCATATCCGAGGTAGCCGCAACAGACGGGTTGATTCCGGTTTGTTTCAATAACGTCTGTAGTACTCCGTCTTCTAATGTTACGATCTCCTCTATTAAGTCATCGAGACTGCGTAAATCAGCAACATAGAAACGTCCACCGGCACCCCCGCTCACACCAATCTTTTTACCCCACATACCAAGTATCTCTATTGCTCTGGGATCGCCGGACATAATAGCCTTGACATAATTTCCGTTCGCATCTCTGGCTATAAGTCCCACATCCATGAGTCTCCGCAAGGTACCGTTGGTCTCTGAAAGCAGTAATGTTCCTTCTTTACCAGCCTGACGGGTAAGGGTCTCCGTGTACTTTGCCATGTTTATGGAAGAGCCTTCCGGCATGTTAAGCCAGAACCGGAGGTCATTTTCAAACAGGGTGGTAGCTATTCTTTCGCCTGTCTCTGTAGAAAATAATGGCAGGTTTAATTTCCGGTTGAGAGTCTGGGAAACAATATCCTGTGTACTATTTCTGACAGCAGAGGCAGCTTCTGGGTTCCTGACCAACACTTCCGGTATATGTTGGATGATGGTTTTAAGCATCCCCAGATCATGGGCGGCTTTTGCCGTGAAAATAACTGCTTTGGCTGTGCCAAAGATAGGCATTGTTACAATACTGGAAGGAGCAACAAGACCCGTGATAAGTTCCTGTTGCCACGGTCTTTGTTCGTTGATATGGGCAATAGCACGGGTCTTTTCTTCCCAGTCCAGTCCTTTTCCTTTTTCTCCGAATATTATCTCTCCGACTTCTTCTGAAGGGGGAGCATAGAGGGGACTGCGTTTGTCATGAAGAACCATAGATAGAGGATTCATTGCATGCACGATATCGCTGCCAAGACCAAAGGTGTACTTATCAAGCCACTCCTCACCCTTTCCCGTTGCATAGTTGGCAACTTCTGCCTCTGCCTGAAGAGCGCCAATAAGACCTATCCCTCCTGGATAATCAGATACCTCTATATCTCTTTCCAGCGGATCAAGCTTGAAAGCTTCTTCCTGCCTAATCCTCACCTCTTCTCCCTTAGCTTCCTGCGCTTCCCTCGATAGATCCGCCGTACCGAAGAATCTTCCAGGTTTAACTCCTCTTTCTTCCTGTGCTTTTTTCGCTTTAAAAGCAAATTCTTCTTCGGGGGAAACAATCCCTGTGACTGATGCAGCAAGTGCCTTTTTATTCTTTTCCTTTTGAAGGCGCTGTGCCTCTGCAAGAGCTTCAGGATCAAATCCCATCTCACGCTCACGTATCTGGCCTGTAATATGCTCAAAACCTGGTAAGCCCTTGAAGTAATCAATGGCCTGTTCAGGAGTTAAATCTTCAATATTTGTTAAGGAGAATCCTTTTCCCATTATCTTCTACCTCTTCTGAATACAGAGAATGCCCTGCCGCCGCCGCCCCTGCCAGTCGCAAGAAGCCTGCGCCTTTCCGTGAGTCTTCTGTTCTCAGCTATCTGGAACTCTCTTGTCAGCTTGAACTGATCCTCAAATCCTGGGAGCCTGCTTTCAAAGAACTCTTCCTGTGTCATACCTGGAGTGACTGTGGTTGCACGGTCACGCGCTCCTCCCATTAGGATAGAAAGTCGTTCTTTAGGTGATCTTGCTGCTTGTTCTCTGTCGTGCTTTTCCTGTGGAGTTTCATCAGGTGGAATTATCTCCGCCGGAGGAGGTGCTGGTGCTTCTACTGGTACTTCTGGTTGATCTGCAGCTGGTCTTCCTTCAAATTCTGGATATTCCACTGGAGGGGCTTCCACTGCTTCTTCTACTTCATCTGTTGCCCACGGAGATGGAACTTGACCAGGAGAACCAGGAAATGTTGCCATATAGTCTATTCCCGCACCTGGTGCAGCTATTCCTGCGGCTCTCTCTTCGTCTGAGAGGCCCATCTCTTCTTCGTACTGTTCTTCATCAAATGTTCTAGCAGGCCTGCTAGCAGCAGCCCATGCTTGCTGAAATTCCTGTCCCTGCATTTGGCCCTGTAGCCATGTAGCGTATTCAGGACGTTCTTCAGCTATCTCAAGCAGTGCTGGTGTCATGCCTCTAAGATCGAATGCTGGTGCTGGTTCCGGTTCCGGTACACCACGCGGTGGGGCATATCCTGGCATACCTGGTGCGGTTGGCGGGCCAGACGGATCTATTCGTGCTATAAACGCATTATATTCCTGTGGCGAAGACCCGATAGTTCTTGCAATTATGCTATTAAGGGATGCGGTATCCGTTACACCTGCGATCTCAGCCTGCAAGGCAATATCAGGTATGACATTTGTAGTCAGAAAATCGTATAACTCAGGACTTGTATTTGCATTGATGATCCCTGTCTCTCGGAGATGTGAAGTTATATGGGCGGTACGGTTTTTTGCAAAGTCAGTGGCCTGCGTAGACAGGTAAGTGTTCTGGCCAGTGGCGATTGCACCGCTGACAGCATTTTGAAATTCAGGATCTGAAAGCATCTCCGCATGTGTCCCATACTGTTTTGCTTCCATGAGGGCATAGACCGCAAGCTTGTCTTCCTCAGAAGTATTAGTCCATGCAACCCAGTTTTCAGGCTCTATGATATCGTCTGCGAGTGCATCAAGAAGATCTTTTCTGCCGGAAGTCGTGCCGATCTCTGAACTGCTGATAGGGCGTTCTTTCCGGTTCTGTCTCCATGATGCCAGAACACGCTCTCTGAGCGCAGCATCCTTTTTCATTGCATCGAAGCTGCTGTACTGAAACACCACGGGCATCAGTTCCCGCCAGTCCTCTGCGATATATCCTGGATCTGTTCCCTTGGACGCGGCATGTACCTCGTCAAGCAATGACAGGTATTTCTTTGCTGCGTCTTCCCGTTCCTGTGGATCCTGCATGAGGTTGGCCCAACTGGAAGATTCTTTTACTGTAAGGGTATCGCGTACCTTTTCTATGAACTTTTCCCCGTTTGGCCCGTTCATGAAGGTAAGGGCCTTAAAGATATCAAAGGCAGACTCTGTGGAAGCTCCACCTGCCAGCAATTCAGCCCTGTAATTGTCTCCCGCCTCCGTATCATTTACCAGAAAATCCACAAGGTTGTTTATCTGTTCACGGACAGCGCTTTCCGCTGTGCCGGTAGTGAACCTGCCGTTTTCCGTAAGTATCTCCCACTCACTGGAGCCAGGATCAAGTTCAAACTCAAATCCTTCAAGAGAATAGCTGGTAGAGGCCAGTAGGTTTTCCACGTTTGTTTTTAGATCTTTCGTGTAATCCCAGTTCTTCTGGGCAAAGGTATTCCACAAATCATGTTCGCCAAGCAGGTCTACCCTTCTTCCTCCTGGCACAGTTACGTTTGAAAACCTTGGATACAGTTGCGCTGCTTCCTGCATAACGCCTGGAACTATCTCAAAGTTGCCCGTTGATATACCCTTCAGGTAATCGACGGGATTGTTACTGTTTCTGGCATCATCTATACTGGGAGCAAGAGCTGCCGAATAATCGTATTGCCATGTGCCGAGCATGTTCTCAACAATCGCAACGGGGTCAGCGGTGCCAATGGATATTGCAGCTATTATCGGAGAGATACCCAGCTTATCAAGCAGTGCGGTTGCCGCATCAAGTCTCTGTTCATCGGAGAGATCCTCATTCGTAAACGTATCGAGGGAATCCCGTATGTAAGTAGGGATTACACCTGCGTCCTCCCCTGCAATTATTCCCTGCCAGAAATAATCATCCTTGGTTATCACGATTGGAGAAGTAGTAAGGTTGTTAGAATAATTTGTTGCAACATCAACCCCGATAGAGTTGTATGTGTCCATTCCCTCTTCACGGAAAAATACTTGTTTTCCCTGTCCTGTTTTTTCATCAACCTCGAAGTTGTAGAACATATTCTGTCGCGCCCAGCTTTCAGCATTTGCCGGCAGGGAGCCGGTAGCGCTGTAGTAACTGGCTGAAAAATCATTTGCCGCATCAGCAACAAGTGCGTCCAGATCGACCTCGCTTCTCGTGGGGTATTTAGGGAAAACCTGTCCTAACACATCTTGTTTAGCTTTTTCAATCACCTCAAGTGTAAGTTCAAGCTGTCCTGACAGGTATGCCTCTGGAATAGGTAATTTATGCAGTGAAAAACCTGTCGACTCTAGTTCATCACGATAATCTGTTTGCCACTTAGGATCCGTCCACCCATCTCCTATACCACGCCAACCATTTAAGTGATCAAGCATATCCTGCTGAGTCTTAAAAATCGTTGCGGCAGGGTTGAAGATATTATCAACATTTATCTGGCTGCCTGGCGGGTTAGACCACTTGTTCCACACGGTCAATGCATGGCCGCTGGATGAATGGTCGTCAAGAATGTTTTCGGCCATCGTGTTCCTTTCACTCAGGGGGAGGGCTAAAAGTTGGTCATTCGTATACGATTTCGTGGTGTCACGGGGAACAATCCAGAACCTGAAGCCCTTATTCCTGACAAAGGAGTTATTCGTGTCATCAGGAGTGAAATAAAAACCACCCTTCGATGTTGCATCGAAGTAGTCCTTCTCCATTCCATAGCCTGTACCCTCGATATCCCAGCGGGTGGTAGCAATGTATTTACCTGGAGTTAGAAAACCTCCTTCTCCCTCGACTGCATAGTGACCTGGTTTATGAGACATAGAGCTGCCTTATAGCCCTTAACTTGTCTCTTGAAGGCGGGGATATGCCAATGCCTTTCATCTGTTCACTCAGGGAGGGCTGTTGTATTTCAGCCTGACGCCTTCCCCTCATAGGCGGTGTTTTCTTTTTATCAGCATCCTCTGACAGGTGTTCATATTCCTGTGTTACTGCTGCTATCGCGTCTGAAAACGGGTTGTTAGCGGGCAAGGTCTATCCTCTCAGGTGTGTATGTATCGGGTGTTAATGGCGTGTTAAGGTCTGCCGGCCCTGCGCCTCCCGGCCCTGGTGTCGGGCCTCCCATCGGACTGGCTCCTCCTGCCCCGTTGACGCCTGGAATCTGCGGTGCCATGGCCTGTTGCCTTGCGGCTATCTGTTCTGCCGCGGCTCCTGCGTTTTCCTCGTCAACGAGTCCCATCTGCTGTGCGACTAGCGTCTCGATCCTTTCCCTCACTGCTGGCAGGTTCCTGACTGCTTCCTCGATGAGCCTCTGCTTTATCTCGGAGCCGTTCTCGTAGCCTGCGGTCTCGTAGTAGGTCATCGGGTCGATGAGTCCTGCGCCGTACTCGCTCATGGCCATCTGTCTTAGCTGCATCTCCATGACTGGTTCCGCGTGTGGGAACGCTATCTGTATGCTGTAGACATTATGTATCTCACTTTTACGCAGGTTCTTGCCGTCTGCGCCGATCCCGTCAGAGAGTTCCGACACCGTGTCCACCATTTGCAGGATCCGTGATCCCACGATGGAGGCCATGTGTTCCCTCTGCAATGCCGGCGCTGAGAACGTACGCATACCTGCCGTGTTGAGAATTGCCTGCTGACCCACGGTTGTGACTCCTGCCTGTCTTACTCCTGCGAGTGCTGACGAGTAAGTGCCGAGTTCGAGGGTTGAATCTGTCTGTGAGCGGAGCTGCAAGGCCCATCCTGGCACGTCTGGTGTGTTCATCACCCAGTAGTCCCCGAGATCTCCTTCCAGTATTCCCTCGTTGGATATTGCCTGTGCGAGGGTCATCGGATCCCGTGATGTACCCATCGGCGCAAAGGCGAATCTAAGCAGTATCTGGTGGAACGCTGAAATTTCCTGCGTCCTCTTCCTGATTGTTTCCTTGTTAGAGGTGAGGATACCGTGTGCGAAGTTGCTCGGATCTCCTCCCCTGTCTCCTATGTCCATGCCCCATCCGCTGAAGGCGTGAACAAAAGGGACGAAGCCCCACGTATTCTTCTCCATCCAGATGGGTGTTGCCGATCTTGAGGCCGGAGTGCCGTAGGGCGGCATAGGGTTGGCGACAAGTTTTACGTGCCAGTACGGTGTCCAGTAGTCCCATGTCTCCACCTCGTCCCACGGGTCTCTATCACCCATGT
>Ga0208179_1001682_pt1 | contig 11007 bp, 4 predicted proteins | sample Malvired_Geostar_FD_184238 | JGI IMG/M metagenome (GOLD analysis project Ga0208179, IMG submission 184238) | Marine viral communities from the Global Malaspina Expedition - Malaspina viral metaG DeepMed_Geostar (SPAdes) (version 2) | ecosystem: Environmental > Aquatic > Marine > Oceanic | place...
CCAGAAACTGTGGTCAGAAAAGTTCCCGCAAACCCATTTCCTCCACCGCCTACGGCAGTGAGGGTGCCGCTATAACCATAGGCTGATCCGCCGCTTACGATATCTAAAGAAGTCACTCTACCACCTGAAGCTTCAACCTCCAAAGCCAAATGAAAACAATCAGGTTGCCCCGTTACTTGACCTGAAGCAGCAAAAAATCCAGACCCAAGAATGTTATCCGCATAAAGAGGATAATAACCTGTGCCTGTTATTGCAGGCTCTGTAGGCTCGCCCGGGTTAGCAGAAGCAAATATCTCACCACCGCTGCCATCAACATTGTCAATAATTACAGCTGGATTAGTGGTATAATATTCTCCACTATTAGTGATGTGAACAGAATCAATAACTCCGCTGTCTTGAGTGAAGGTTCCGGCAAAACCGTTACCTCCTCCACCCGTGGCAGTAAGGTTACCGTCAGCACTGTAGCCAAATCCACCATTCATAATCGACAGATTCTCTATCCAACCTCCTCCTGTTTGACCACCCTTGCTCCATTCCAGAAAAGCGCCACTTCCAGTGACTTCATAATCATACTTATAAGTATCATATGTGCCGCTTTGAACCGCTGTCTCGGGATATTGCTCTTCACTCTGCCACGTCGGCTGATCAGCGGGGCTATCTTGATGCCACCCGCTAAAAACGCTTATCTGCGGCTCTTCGCCTGAATGTTGAGGGTATACTGTTACATTATATTTAACAAATGTCTCTGTACCGGGGGTTGGAGCTACGTTGTAACGACACGTAGCTGGCGATGTTTCCATTACTTGGTTAAAATTTACTCCCGTGGCCGCATCGCCGCTCGTCAGGAATATCCACCTTCTGTTGGGATATCTATTATGTGCCATAATATATTATATTTTATTAAATTTACACGTTATTTATACTTTAAATCTGCTTCTTAGGGTATTAAAATTTTGTTTTATCTGTGTGGCGGTTAAAGCTACCTTCCAAATCGTCGCCTTTCCCATTTGTCCTCCAAAAAATCTTCTTTTTGACTCACTACTACCGTCACTATCGCATCCTATAAATGTATTAAAATCATTATTCATAATAGCGCTTGGAGATGTTTGCGAACCATCTTCCACCCCGTTTAAATATAGTTTCATAGCGCTGGTAGTCCATGTTGCCGCAACATGATACCACCGATTATCAGTCAAAGCGGTAGCTCCCGCACACCGATTATAACCGGTTCCGTTAGAAGAAATAAGCCAATCAATTTTACGAGAAGTCCACTGGCTCATAAACAAAAGCCACGCATAATTAGAATAAGCATTGTCCCCCCACGAGGACATAAAAGAATCGTTTGCTGCAAAATTTGAACTATAAACCCATGTTGCTACTGTTAAACCGGGTAAGCCGTTGTAATTTATATTGCCTAAATCAATAATATCATCCGTTCCATCAAAATCCCAAACAGCACTACCAATAGGCTCAATTACTTGCCCTCTGCGAGCGGTTTTAACGTCTGTCATATCGGTGGTGGCAAAATTGCCAGCATTATTGCTACCACTTAAATCCACAACCGGCCCATCATTGCTACGTCTTGTTGGAGGGGTAAACGCACCTGTCCAAAGGGCGGTTCCTTTTGTTACACGAAACTCATCTATATAGCCATTCCAACCATAACCTGTAGTGTGAACACCATTGTGTATGTGAAAAGCATCTGTATACTGACCTATGGTGTCACTACCTCTAGTGGTTGTCGCCACCGAAACACCATTAACGTATGTTTTCCAAACAGCACCTCTTCGTACTACTGCTATATGATACCATGTATTTTCTGTGATTACTCCACCAGCTGAATCATAAGCAGCAGTCGTGACATGGGTTCTTATCCTGCCATCAGTATTTAAAAAATTGCCAGTTCCATTATTGTAAATAGAGCCAAGCTCAAACGGACAATCCCAACTTGTTATAGTTCCAGAATGATACATCCAATAATCAATAGTAAAATCAATATTTGTTCCAAAATCAAACTCAGGCGAATCAGCAATAGTGAAATAAGCAGAACCACTACCATAAATAGAACCCCCGCTAAACTTAGACTGCGTGGTACTATGTGTCATACTTCCAGTAGTAGTGATCGTATGCTTACCCGGACTCGAATCATAAAAATTGGTTCCAGTACCCACATTCCCATGGATCATTAAATCAGTAGAAGCAGGCCTCGCATTATACCCTTGTTGTGAAAAACCAGACAATTGGCTTCTGACAGCAGGTGTCCCATATGTTTTCTCTTCAATTTGTAACATAGCGTACCACACCTTAAAACCATCGCCACAAGTATAAAAATAGTGAGACGGACTATACGTACCTGTCGTTCCCCCGAAAGTAAAATAAACATAAGCTTTTGTCCACTCGGTTGTTACTAAGTTGTCGGTGCTAGTACCATAATTGGGGCTCACAAAATAAATATTATTATCTATTGCCCATCGGCTATTAATGGCTTTCCACCACCAAGAACAAGTATAAGCGGTTCCATTTGTTAATGTGAAATTCCGTTGCGCGCTCCCCATCCCACTCAAAGAACTATAAGCAAACCAAATATGAGCAGTTCCTCCTCCGCTAGCCGAATGTCGATTCGAAACCGCTTTTATATACTTTCCGTCTGGACCCATAACACTCTCCACTGTCGCCGTGCTGGTGCCCCAAGTACCATTAGTACCGCTCCACGTAGTGCCCACGGCCGAACTTGCCAAACTGGGTTGAGGAAATAAATTTGTAGTCGGTTCACCCGGATAACTCCCGGCATCATGCGCGTCTATACACATCACAATGTCAGAATCGCCGGTGCGTCCTATTCCCTCTAATCTTGGTCCTCCTGTTGTACTCATTTGTCAAACCTTCGTTTTTGAACTATAAAATTTTGTTCGATTTCTGAGGCTGATAATACTCTGTTATAAAGCTCAAATGCTGCTATCTTTCCTGTAAAATGACGGCCTGCAGTATATCCTACCCCTAAATACAAATCTGCAACATCGCCGTCCCAAACATAAGCCGAAGAGGATGTGTAACTACTAACCAAAGCCCCATCTGTGTAAGTCTTAAGGTCTTGACTGCTACCGTTGGGTGTAACTGTCAATACAAGATTATACCACACATCATTAGATAGACTACCAAAGCTAATACTAACGTAATTCCCAGCATCTGAACCCATATATACACGAACAACACTTCCCGCAATATCAACCTCCATTCTCGGTCCTTTGTTGTAAGTTGTTGCGCCATAATTACAATCATAAACATTTCCATAATTAGCTACCTGAGCTGCTTTGTTCATCCATATAGAAATAGTACAGTTAGAGTGTTCACCTCCTGTGGATATTGGTCCGACGTCTACCGTATCACCAGACCCGTCAAAACTAAGACTCCCATCACCATAAACGTCATACGTTGCATTGGCTATGGTTCCATTATAATTATTGGCAGTCAGATCATACCAAGTAGAGCCGCTCTCCGGATATGAGGCGGCTACCCCTGCGTCCAACCACACATCTAAACCATTTTGTACAATATCACGATTTCCCCAGTTGGCAATATCGAGGCTGTTTCTTTTGGCATGAAAATTTTCTATTATTTGTTGGTCGCTTAAACTTTTATCATAAGCGCTAAAAAAAGCAATGTTTCCCTCAAAATAATTAGTCGACCATCCCGAGCTCCATCCGGGGTAGAAAGCAGTAACCCCTGAAAGTAACCCGGAATGCCCACTGCCACCACCTCGTGCAAATGTTATTCTTTTGGTTCCGTCCACCCAAATATCATAGTCCGAGCCATTCCAATTAAAAGTGAAAATATGCCACCCCACTTTAATTTCATCTTTTATATAAGTAGCGCTCGACCCGGACGGATTAGTGCTGCTATACCCCCACAACGAAAGCGTTTCGTCATCCATGGTGCCAGTCCAAGAACCCATAATTATACCATTAAAGCCCCCTGTGCCAATATTCATACCTACATTCACTTGACCCGGCACTGCTGGGAAAGGCCCAGCGTGTACTCCACCTTGTTTAATAGCAACCGTAAAACATTTAAGATCAAAAGCATCAGTTTTTATCGATGTTTTATCGTCCGTCCCATCAAAATCCCAAGTCGCACTAGCAATAGGCTCAATTACTTCACCATCTCTATAAGTTGCAACATCAGTTGTTTCCTTGGTATTAAAATTGCCGCCATTATCGTTGCCACTTCTATCTACTACAGGAGCACTTAAGTTGCGTCTTGTTGGAGGGGTAAAATTGCTTGTCCAAAGAGCGGTTCCGGTCGTTACTCTAACCTCGTCTATATATCCGTTCCATGATTGTGCTGAATTCCCATCTGCTGTAGTTCCAACAATAATCTGACTAGAACTTTGCGACGCCACGGCAGTAGACGAAGTAACACTAATTACTTGAGAACCATTAAGATAAGCCTTGTAAGTTGACCCATCAAAAACAACCGCCCCATGATTCCATGCGCTTGCAGATACGCTACCACCAGTGGTTCCATTTACAATATCCCAACCGCTTGAAACATTACTCGAAACATACAAAGCTACCGCTCCACTTTTAACCGTTAAATTCATTGCATTATTACTGGACCCGCCAGTCCCATCATAATCAAGAGCTATTAAACCTTCTACAGTGCCGGGAAACGAACCGTCATAATAAAACCAACAGTCAACAGTCCAACTGCCATCAAGAAAATCTGCTGCTGCAGTTCTTAAATAATCCCCCGTCCCATCAAAATAAATAGATCCACCACCAAACTTAGACTGCGCAGCACTATGGGTAGTATTTCCATTCGCAGTGATTGTATGCTTGCTTGGGCTAGAATCAGAAAAAGTCTGGCCAGTGCCCACATTCCCATGGATCATTAAATTAACAGAAGCGGGGCGCACGTTATAACCCTGTTGTGAAAAATCCAATAACTGACTTCTCACAAAAGGCGTCGCATAGCCCTTCTGTTCTATTTGAGGCATTGTAAACCAAATCTTATCGCCGATTGCAACACTATAGAAATAATGATATAACCGATAGTTGCCAGTTGCCCCGGGCGTAACAGTTGAAGATATATGGGTCCACTCTGGGCCAACTGTCATACTTGGTGCGCCTATACTACTTGCCCCAGTAAAATAAAGCAAATTTTCGTCAGTGTGGCTCCCGCCGCTCACTTTCTCGACCTTAGCCCAACAAGACGCAGTATAAGTGGTGCCCGAAGTCATAGCCGCATACTGGCTGTTTATACCAGTAACATTATATGGCGTACCTGATGCGCTATAAGTAAAAGGAGAAACAACAGCTGTTAATTCTATCGAGAAGGCTCTCACGGTAGTTCCGTTAGGGCCGGGAATTTCGCTTATTTCATATGTCCATGTTGCGCCCCACCCTGCATTGTTACCGGTTTGGCCGGTATCTAAGGTCGCACCAGTATAATGGGGATAGGCAATTAAATTTGTAGTCGGTTCGCCCGGATAACTCTTCGCATCGTGCGCGTCCATCTCCAAAACAAGGTTGCTATCGCCGCCTCGTCCTATTCCTGCTAAATTTGGTCCTGCTGATGTTCCCATTATGTGAATCTGCTCCTTTGGGCGTTGTAATTTTGTAAGAGCTCACTCTCTGATAAAGCTCTGTTATAAAGTTGTAACCCAGACACTGCACCACTATAGTTATAATCAAGACTCGTTCTAGCGCCTAATGCAATGGTGGTGGCTGAAACAGTAGCCCCTCCAGATGTTGTGGAGGTCATAAAACGACCGTTTTGATAATATTTATTAGTTGTACCGTCTTCGGTGTAGGCTAAATAATACCATTGGTCTCTTTCCAGCCACCTGACTCTTGCGGCCCCGGGATTACTTCCCGCCGAATTATGAAAACGCAAAGAAGCTGTCTCCCATGGTGCTGTGCCACCATCATCCACAATATCCAACCCCTGCCAACCACTACCTAAACCAACCACCACGTTATCTGAATTACCCAGAAAAACTCCCGCTCCAATCTGAACCCAAAATGCCACCGTTTTAGTTGTAATGGCAGGTAGACCTGCTATTGATACATAGCCGCTTCCACCGCAACCTATTTCCCCAACATTCTTAGTCAACAACGGAAAACCCTGAGTGTCGCGGCCTGTGCTTGTGCTGGCGCTGCCGTTGTAGCCCTGCTTGAAAAGTAAAGCGTCAGGAGAGCCGCTTACAGTGCCATCCAAAGCAGATCCCGATTCAACCAATGTAACATCATCAAAATATTGTGTGCCAGTGGCGCGATTATGTAACTCAATAGTTACGTTTGCAGTTGCTGTTGCTGTAAAGGTGCTCGTTTTGTTTGTCCAAGAGGTTGTATTAGTAGTAAAAGGACCAATAGAAACAGGTGTAGATAAGCCGGGCCCATCTACCCTTAGCATTGCGGAGCTTACAGTGCCAGCCATATAATATGCGCTTACTTTATATGTTTTTCCTTCTGTTACTGCCACAATACTATTCACCGTCATGTTTGTGCCCGAGTCAAACAACAACCTATATCTAGGAGCTACGCGCTGCGCACCTTCAATAAACCCTTCCCTGCCTCCTGTAACCGAAGTAAGGGAGGTGCCATTGTGTGTCCAGCTTCCAACTGAATTTGTATCATTAAGGGGATCAGTAGCGACGTCTGTAAAATTCTTGATTACTTGCGGACCCCGATTTCTCCAAGCATAATTGCCGTCATTGCGCCAATAAGCAATAATATCCGAACTATTACTTAAACTCATAGGATCCGGAGGAAGAGGGCCACCATTAGGTCCCGTAGCAGCAAGAGCTTGCACCTGCGCCAAACTAAGCTCAGAATCGTAAAGAACCACCTCGTTAATAAGACCAGAAGCGAATTCCGATGCCCCACCCACCGAACCTATGTTTGCAATATCTGCAGTGGTTGTATTTGAGAAGGTAGCGCTGGCGCTGGCCACCAGAGCACCATCCACATACAGTTTCTGAGCCGAAGCCGTGGTAGAGCAAGCTAGATGGTGCCACGCACCATCATCAAGGGACGCATCATAATTAAGGTAATTGTGACTGCCGGATCCGGGATAAGTCAGAAACGACACATAACCCGCCGCGGCAGATCCCCCATTATTATTCATAGCCAGCGAATACGATGATGACCCGGCTCCTTTTTGAGCCTGAAAAACACGGCTCTTGGTGGTGTTATCGCTTTTAACCCAAGCGCTAATGCTTAGAGTGGTTCCTGTTATCAGCGCATTTGAAGCTCCACAATCCACATGATCTCCCGCGGAAAGGTTACCGTCAAACAACATCGGCCTATTATACCCCTCAACCAACTGCGGACAGCCGGTTTGGCCGGTTAGCCAATCCCCAGATGAGTCAGCATTTGTAAAAGTTCCATGATTACCGTTACCGCTTCCATCGTAACAAATAGTACCTATACCTTCACTCAAAGGAAGCCATAGTTTTAAATTGGATTGTGATACACCAGATGGAATAATCAGCTTTGAATTATCATATAATTCTTTAACCTGATCAGCAGATAAAGCCACATTAAAAAACTTCCAATCAGCCATTTGACCATCAAAATACCCACTTCCAGACCCATAATTGTTTCTCCCGATAATAAAATTCTCACTGGTTGTTAAGGTGCCAGTAATAGCACTAGCAAGAGAGTTATTTAAAACTCCATCAATATATACGCTAAGGAGCCCTGCGTTTCTAGTAACAGCCACTTGATACCACACATCTTGAGACAAAGCACCTAAGCTTTGCAATGTGGCCTCCGCATAAGAACTACTCTGGGTACAAATAAAATCTAATGTATTGTCATTCTCCCAACGCAATCTATAACCCGGATTCGTCCCGTGTCCGGCATTTCCCTTTTGCACAACCACATCGTAGCCCCCAATAGTGTTATTTCTGATATAACCAATTAAAGTAAAACTGCCAGTAGTTACAGTTAGATCGGACGCATCACCACAATTAACGTATTCGTCTCCACCATCCAAACTAATACAACTCCCATTATACATCATCCCATCACTTATCGACAAAGTATCGCGTCTTGCTGGAGGGGTAAAATCTTGCGTCCAAAGGGCGACCCCTTTTGTTATCCTAACCTCGTCCATGTAACCTTCGAAGTACCATTGCTGATCTCCGTTGTTTTTATCCCTAACCCCAATATACATCGGCCAAGGTAAATCCATCAATGTCGTGCCGCTGGTGGCGCTAGCACTTTCAATTCCATTTATGTAAATCTTATAGCTGGTTGCCGATCCCCCGGCCCCGGCGTACCGAACTGCTGCTATATGATACCAGTTGTTAACTACGATGGAACCTGAAGGGGTCTTTATGTCCACGAATGTGGTAGGGCTTGAATTGCGGATTAACCACCGTATGTTTCCTGTTCCATCCGTATACATCTCCAACGAATTCATCTGGTAATTGGAGGCATCTTCCCCTTGGTTGATAATGCCGCCGTAAATGTTTACGGCAGTAGGGTAAATCCAACAATCAAAAGTATAATCTCCGGCTCCAAAATTCCAATCAGCACTATCATCTATTTGCAAATAATCAGCACTACCACCAAAATACATCGACCCGCCATCAAACTTAGACTGCGTGGTACTATGGGCCACAGTACCATTCGCAGTAATCGTATGATTACTCAAACTAGAATCAGTAAAACTCTGACCACTTCCCTCGTTCCCGTGAATCAACAGCTTAACATCAGTAGAATCAACGTTAGCCTGATCGTACAATCTGGACCCAGCCGTAGCCGTGGACGTATCGCGCGCATCGCCCACGAAAACCGCGCCGTCTGTTACTATTTCTGGGCTGTAATTGGCTGACATTATATGTTAAACCTGCTGCGTTGAGCGTTAAAATTTTGTGTAATTTCTGAGGGAGACAAAACTCGATCGTAAAGCCTTATGGGGCCGATTTGTCCAACCCAATACCTACCTCCGCCGCCAACCTGCACACTGTGTGTGCTAGTCCCGAGGTCCGTGGTGTAGTCGGTAGCATCAGCATAAACTCCATTATGATACACCTTCCAATTGTCGGACAGCAACGTTTTGTCAAAAGTCATAGTTAGACAATGCCATTTATTAGCAAAATCGGCGTAAGTTGATTGGCCCACGCCTCTCCAATAAAAATATTTGTAACTAGCACTATAATACGAACCAAAAAACCACTTGTCAGGAGCAGCGGCATGATACCCCAAATATAAACTATTATCAGCGTTATAACCTTTCCAATAAAAATACATCCACTTATCCTCCGAGGGGAAAACCCACGCCTCAAGACTTCCCAACCCTCCAATTTGGGTAGGAGTGTCGTTCCCGATAGCGGTATAGTAAGTAGAATCATTGCCGCCGAGCGCCCCAACGTTTTTGCATAAAAGTGGAAATCCCTGACCATCGCGACCGGTACTTGTACTGGCGGTGCCGTTGTAGCCTTGTTTGAAAATCCTAGCATCAAGAGCACCAACAGCCGTCATGTCGTTACTATTACTACTACGATCTATCCAGTTTGTGTTTCCATCATTTCTCCAATAACCAATAATATTAGAAGTTGAAGCGGCGCTATAACTAACCGCGTAAGGATCCGGAGGCAATGGCCCACCATTAGGACCCGTGGCAGCAAGAGCCTGTATATCCGCAAGTACAAGGGCCGCATCATAAACTAGAACCTCGTTCATCAGCCCCAAAAAATATTCGCCAGCAAGGCTTCCTTGTTTTCCAATATAAAGATAATCCTGCCCTGTATAAGTTAAAGCGCTTCCTTTTGTGGCAACCAAGCTACCATTCAAATAAAGATAAGCATTGCTGTCGGTACTTACGGCAGCTAGATGATGCCATGTCTTTGCTGCCCACGATCCAATACTAACACTATTCCAATTATCACTAAAGCGAATATTGTTCGTTGCAATGGTGCCTAAGAAAAAAGCATTGCTACTGGTACTGGGTGACCATTGAGCAATCATCTCTTGAGCCGCCGACGTTTGGCTATATTGGTTGAACCATAAAGAAACAGTATAATTATTTCCCCCCGCGGGAACCACAATATTAGCAGTAGTAAGATAATCGCTACCGGCAAAGAACAACGGTCTATTAAATCCCGTAATCAAAGCCGGAGCACCACCTTCTCTGGTCCAATCGGTTGCGGGATCCATATTAGTCAGAGTCCCATCTTTACCATTCCCACTCCCATCGTAAGCAATCGTGCCGCCCCCATCTATCATGGGCCACCATCTTTTTAAATTTGTTTGTGATACACCAGAAGGGATAATAACCTTAGAGTCATCGTATAATTCTTTTACATTTGCATCGCTTAAGGCTACATCATAAAATTTAACATCAGCAATTTTTCCGTTAAAATATGAACCGGTTTGTCGACCTATAGCATCGACAGGACCTCCATTAGTCGTAAACACCGACCCAAACTCCGAACTATCCGCAACACCATTAACAAACATTTTCATTGTGGCGGTGGAGGCGCTTGCCCCAGCATAATTTACCCAAGTACACAAATACCATGTTCCAGTACTTAAAGTAGTACCTCCGAAATGATATTGCCAGCCCGGAGCCCCGTCATAATTAGAATAAGATATTTTGCCTCCAGTCTCAATATAAAAAGCACTGGCAACAGGACTTCCGGAAGTATTAGACAATAAGGTGTAATTAGAAAATGCGTCTGCATTCACCCACATAGAAACAGTCCAACTTCCATTTCCCGGAGTATAAGATCCGAATAAAACATAATCATCAGAACCATCAAAATCCAAACAACCCCCATTATACATCGTCCCATCCACACCAGAACCAACCTGCTCATACAGTAACGTTGCGCTGGTAGCCGTATCTGGCATCAACGGGTCCCAACAACCTTTAATGCCATCTGTTACTATTCTGGGATTATTCGTGAACATTATAATCCAAACCTGCTTCGTTGAACTTCAAAATTTTGGCATATTTCGGCTGCTGATAGCGCCCGGTTATAAACTTGAATAT
>Ga0208179_1001693_pt1 | contig 10964 bp, 6 predicted proteins | sample Malvired_Geostar_FD_184238 | JGI IMG/M metagenome (GOLD analysis project Ga0208179, IMG submission 184238) | Marine viral communities from the Global Malaspina Expedition - Malaspina viral metaG DeepMed_Geostar (SPAdes) (version 2) | ecosystem: Environmental > Aquatic > Marine > Oceanic | place...
AGCGCCTGCTGCAGGCGACCCACCAGGATGTCAGGCGTGGCCACGTCGCTGGTGTCGTCCATGTAGGTCATGGAGGCGTCCCAGCCGATGCCGCCGCCGAACTCGAACTCGCCCTTCAGGCTGGCCGAGATGCGGTAGGCGTCGAAGCGACGCTTGTCTTCCTTGCCCAGGCCTTCGAACAGGTCGTTGCCGTCCACGCCGATCGGGCGCCAGGCGACGGAGGTGAAGAGGCCCGCCGTGGCGGCCGAGGCCGGGATCTGGCCCGGATAGGTGGCCAGCATGGCCTGCAGGCCCGGGTTGGCGGCCGGCACGAAGAAGCCGTTGCCCTGGATCTTGGTGGTCAGGGCCGAGGACGGGAAGTTGTTCGGCGGATAGGAGGGCGAGGAGGCTTCGCTCGACACGTCATGGCCGGCATAGAGCGCCTCGACATGGAAGGTCGTGGTGTCATCGATGTCGAAGTTGAACTCGCCGTACAGCTGCCACTGGTCTTCTTCCTCGATGAGGTTGTTGAAGCCGACGTACTGGAACTGGCAGAGCGAGCCCGTCTGCGGGCCGGAAATCACGTTACAGGCCGGGTCGGTCACCGGGCTGGTGTAGGTGACGCCGCCGTTGGAGCTGGAGAGGAACAGGCCGGGATTGCCGAAGGACGACCAGCCGCCCTGCGGGTTTTCGGCGTAGGAGCGGATCGCGAAGTCGCGCTCGGTGGTCGAGAGCGGCGAACGGTGGCGGTAGCCGGCGGTCAGCAGCATGCTGGACCGGTCGCCGGTGTGACCGTAGGCGACGCTGGTGTTGTATTCGCCGTCCGACCCGTCGATCGCCGAATAGCCGGCCTGGACTTCCAGACCGTCGAAGTTCTTGCGGGTGATGAAGTTGACCACGCCGCCGATGGCGTCGGAGCCGTAGGTGGCGGCCGCGCCGTCCTTCAGCACTTCGACCCGGCCGACAGCGGCGCTCGGGATCAGGTTGGTGTCCACATAGATGGAGCCGGGCGAGGTGGCCATGCGGCGGCCATTGAACAGCACCAGGGTGCGTTCGGCGCCGAGGCCGCGGAGGTTGGCGCTGCTGGTGCCGGTCGTCTGGCCGGCGCCGAACTGGTTGGATTCACCGACGACGCCCTGCATGGCGGGGATCGACTTCATCAGGTCGACGGTCGAGGGGGAGCCCTGCTTCTGAAGTTCGTCATTGCCGATGACGTTGACGGGCAGGGCGGCGTCTTCCGGCGTGCCCGCGATGAACGAGCCGGTGACGACGATCTCTTCAACCACGGTGGGCGCGTTTCCGCCCGTGGCTTGAGCCGCGGCCTGACCAGCCGAAAGGGCCGTGGCGACGGCGAGGACCGAAGCGGTCACCAGATAATGCGAGCTTCTCATGCGTTTCCCCGTATTGCTTAATTTAGCGGCAGAGCGATCAAATCTGACCGCCAGCGCGCTTAGTGGCGTGCCCGGCGGATAAAAATCAAGGTTCCTGCGCGAGGCGGCCAGAAAAGCGCAGGAAGAAACTGCGCTGCAGCGTCAAAAATACTATGTCACATAGGTATACATAACGATGATCCGTCAAATATGACGACGGCGTCACCTCGGGCCATCAAAAAAAGCCGTAATAAATCAACGAGACATATTCTTCCGTAGCGTCAAAATAAGCCGCGGCGCCAAACTGTCGCATTCGCGCCACACCACCCAAGGAAATTGACGTTGCGGCGCCGAAGAGGCGAGATCCAGCCCCAGGGCGAGCCATACCCAATCCTTTACAGGTTCACCAATCCTTGTGCTGCGAAGGAATCAGGGCGGGGCAAGGGCCAGAACCTTGCCGCCTCAACATGGTGCGCTGCGCCGTGGAGGCCAAGAAAAAGGGGACGGCCAGACTGGCCGCCCCCAAAGATCAGTCCGTGTAACCGGACTTAGAACTTCTTGCGCAGGCCAAGCTTGAAGTTACGGCCGTACACATTCCCGATCGCCGGGTCGTAGGAATACTCGATCCGCGAGGCCGACGGATCTTCGTCGGTCACGTTGAGGATCGAGGCGGTCAGGGTCGTGTTCCAGGGCAGGAACACGCGGTAGGTCAGGTCGAGGGTCGCGAACGGATCGACCTCCTGGCCGAAGGTGATCAGCTGGCAGCCAGTGGTCGCCGCCGCATTGGCCACCGTGCAGGGAACGGCCGAGAAGCCGGTGTTCACCACGGTCGGGCCACGGTTGTCGGTCACGCCGTCGATGTAGTTGACCGTGGCGCGCACATTGTGCGGACCGTTGTCATACTCGGCGAAGAAGGCGCCGCGCCATTCCGGGATGGTGCCGGGCAGGCGGTCATAGTTGGCGAAGCCCACGGCCTCGTAGGAGTCGGTCACCGTCACGCCGTTGAGGATGAAGGCGTCCTGCTCGTATTCGAGGACATAGCTGACCGTGGCGTTCAGGCTGACCTGGCCGCCGAAGACATCACCCGGATAGTCGTAGTCCAGGGTGACGTCGACGCCCGAGGTGCGCAGTTCCGGACCGTTAACCAGGTCGGACTGGATCCGGGAGATGTCCGACCCCATGGTCACGCCCTGAACGCAGGCGTTGTTGTTGGAGAAGGTCACCAGGTAGCGCAGCGGATCGGCGCAGTCGACGAACTGAGCGCCGTTGCCGGGGCCGTTGCCGACCGCATTGCCGATGACGTTGGCCGGCACGCGGACGATCTGGTCCTCGAGCTTGATGCTCCAGTAGTCGACCAGGGCGCGGAAGTCGCCGAAGTCAGCCACGGCGCCGACGCTGTAGGTGAAGGCCTTTTCCGGGCCGATCGACGGATTGCCGAAGGCGTCCACGGACTTGAAGGCGTTGCCCGCAGCCTGGATGCCCGACAGACCCGTCGCGCCGCCGGGAGCCCGGTCGGTCGGGGTCGGACCCCGGAAGGTGGTGCCGACCGAACCGCGCAGGGACAGCCAATCGGTGGTGTCCCACTTCATCGACAGCTTGGGGTTGGTCGTAGAGCCGGTCTCGCCGCCGTAGTCCTCGAAGCGCACGGCCAGGGCGGCGTTGAGGTTGTCCAGGATCGGCAGGTTCATTTCACCGAACACCGCGTAGATCGACTCGTCCACGTAATAGGGCTGCGACTGCCCCAGGAACATGTAGGGGCCGGTCTGGATGGCGCAACTCGTATCGCCCGGCACGGGGCAGGGCGTGATGTTGCGGTCATAGAAGTCACTGCCCAGGCGACGGGTCTGTTCGGACGAACGCCATTGTGCGCCGGCCGCCCAGTTGACGACGCCGCCCGGCAGCTCGAAGCCGGTGGAGCCGTTGAACACCAGGTCGAGGACGTAGAGCTCGTTGGTGGTCTCGCCGATCTGGTCGTCATAGAGCCAGCGCGACAGGGCCGGGCTGTTGGCCTGGGCCGGGTCGTAGGTCGGGTTGGCGCCGCCCAGGATCGGGTTGCCCGGATAGGCGGTGGAGAAGGGGTTCAGCCATTCACAGCCGTTGGCGCCGGGCGTGTTGCCGGTGCAGTTCGGGCCGCCCAGGCCGCGCAGGGCCTGGTCGAGACGGTTGATCAGGATGTCGCGGGTGACCCCGTAGGCCTGATTGCGCGAATAGGTGAAGGCCAGATCCCAGCCGATGCCGCCGGCGACATCGAACTCGCCCTTCAGGCCGGTGGCGATGCGGAACAGTTCGTAGGAGCGCTCGCCCTTCTGACCGTCATAGCCAAAGGCGGGATTGCCGCCGCTGGCGAACGGCCGCCACAGGGTCAGTTGCAGACCCGAGCCCGGAAGCGCCGCATAGGCGCCAGCCGCCGCCGCGCTGGCGAAGACCTGCGGGTTGGCCGCCAGGAACGACTGCACATAGGGGTTCGACTTGGGCGCGAAATACTGGGTGCTGCCCGGGCCGAACGGCCCTTGGGTCGGGGGATAGGACGGCGAGTAGCCGATGTTCGGCACATCGGTCTTCGAGTACATGCCCTCGAGGAAGAACTCGGTCGTCTCGGTGAGGTCGAAGTTCAGCTCGCCGTACAGCTGGTAGCGGTCGGTCTCTTCGATCAGGTTGGCGAAGGGAACATAGCTGTAATAGCAGGCCGGCAGCTGGCTGGCGCCGGACTGATAGACGCCCTGATAACCGCCCACCGCGCCGCAGCTGGCTTCGCGGATCGAACCCACGGCGTCGCCATAGTTTGGATCGGGCGTGCCCGGGATGGTCGGCAGGTCGGCGCCGAGGCGGGCGACATAGAAGCCGGGGTTGGACAGGAACGACCAGCCGCTCGGGTTGGTGGTGTAGTCCTGGTAGGTCCAGTCCCGCTCCATGGTGTCGAGTTCGGAGCGGTGCTGATAACCGGCGGCGACGAAGGCGCTGCCGCGCTCGCCCTGCCAGCCCCAGGCGGCGCTCATATTGTATTCGCCGTCCGTGCCGTCGACGTAGCGGTACTCGCCCGACACCTCGAAGCCCGAGAAGGTCTTCTTGGTGATGAAGTTGATCACGCCGCCGATGGCGTCGGAGCCGTAGGTGGCCGCCGCGCCGTCCTTCAGCAGCTCGACCCGGCCGATGGCCGCCGTCGGGATCAGGTTGGTGTCGACGCCGGTCAGCGGGTCGGTCGACATGAAGCGACGGCCGTTGAACAGCACCAGGGTCCGCTGCGGGCCAAGGCCGCGCATGTTGATCGAGCCCGCGCCGATGGAGCCCTGGGCCGAGGTGGAGAACTGGTTGGAGTCGCCCAGGACCGGGCCGCTGATCGTCAGCGACTTGATCAGTTCGGTCGTGGAGGGCGAGCCCTGCTTTTCCAGTTCCGCAGAGCTGATGACGTCCACCGGCAGGGCGGCGTCTTCAGGCGTACCGGCGATGAATGAGCCGGTGACAATAATTTCCTCGACCTCGGTCTGGGCTGAAGCCTGACCCGCCGCGAGGCTGAGAGCGAGGGCGACAGCCATGGTCGAGGCCGTCGACAAGTATTTTGAACTCCTCACACGTTTCCCCTTCGAGCTTAAGAAGCATCCTGGATCAAAACCGATCCGATGGGGCGTAATGACGGGGCTATACCTAATAAATCAAGACCAGCCTTTGTCCTCGTTGTTCAATTACACTGTATATAGAACGCCGTTCCGTCAGATATAAACGAGCCGTTACCGCATATAGCGATGATATGCCAAAACAGGCGCGATCTAAGCCTGCTAAACCGAAAATTTCGCAACAAAATCAAGGGCGAAAAAAGGTCCAGGCGTCAAAATTTGGCGAGGGTCACCGTGCTGTCACGTTCTCGCCACACCGCGCCCAAAATCGCGGCGCGGTCCGATTTTTTCTGGGGAATGAGCCCAAATAGGGCGTCGAGGCGTCATGGGCGCAGAAAAATGCCCCGCGGCGGGACGAATCCGCGCCGGCGGGGCGACTTGCCTTGCCAAGGCTGAGGTCTGGGGTCAGCCGCCTGGGGTCGGCTCGACGACGGTCTCGCTGTCTGCGCCCGCGTCCTGAGGCGCGGCGTCGGGCTCGTCTACGCTCGGCGCCTCGACCGGCGCCGCCTCAGGCTCGGCGGTGAGGTCGAAGGCCGGGCCCATCAGGGCGGCCCGCTGCTCCAGGACCGTCGCCGTCGCCTCGCACCGGGCCGGCAGGGTCCAGCTCATCCATTCCTGGGCCAGGCGCGCCTTGGGCAGCTCATCCGCTCGGCTCCAGGTGATGCGGCCGCGGCGGATGGAGTCGGCGCCATGGGCGTTGATCGGCCGGGGGCTCGCCTTTTCGGCCGCCTCCATGGCCCGGCTGAACAGGGCGAGGTTCTGGGCGCTCAGTTCGTCGAGCTCGTCATAGACCTTGAGGTCATCTTCCAGCGAAGATCCCGGACGCCGGAAGGTGGTTTCGATGCGGGTGACCTCCGGCATCACCTGGTCGCGCAGGCCCTTGTGCGCCGAAAGCGCTCCATAGCACCAGGCCACCAGGCCATAGGGATCGCGCGGCGCGCCGGGGGGATAGGCCGCTTCGACGGTCTCGGCCGCCGCTTCGGGGGGCGCCGCAGCGACGGCGTCAGCGGAGTCGGCGTCTTGCGCCAGGAGGGCCAGGGCGAACAGGAGCGGAGAAATCACGGAGAGTCACCTCGAAGATCTGGTCAGTCGGCCGACGCCGATCCGTATCCCCCGCCCCCGGGCGTCTGGATCTCAATGGCGTCTCCGGGCTCGACCTGAATGGAAAAACAGCCCGGCAGGTCCTTTACCTCGCCCGCCGCGGTGATCAAAGCCTGCCGGCCCGGCTGGCCAGGCCCGCCTCCGGCCAGGCCCTGCGGCGCATGCGTCCTGCGGGTGGAGAGCAGGGCGGCCTCCATGGGGCTCAGGAACCGCAGCCGCCGAACCACGCCGTCGCCGCCGCGGCGGGCGCCCTCGCCGCCGGAGCCCGGCCGAATGGCGAAGGTTTCGAGGCGCACCGGATAGCGGCGCTCCAGGATCTCAGGATCCGTCAGCCGCGAATTGGTCATGTGGGTGTGGACCCCGCTGGCGCCGTCATGATCGGCGCTCGCGCCGGCGCCGCCGCAGATGGTCTCGTAGTATTGGCGGCTCGCATCCCCGAAGGTGAAGTTGTTCATACTGCCCTGGGCGCAGGCCATGACGCCAAGGGCTGTGTAGAGGGCGTCCACCACATGCTGGCTGGTCTCCACATTGCCGGCCACCACCGCAGCGCCCGGGGCGGGGTCCAGCATGGAGCCGCGGCGGGTGCGGATGTCGAGCGGCGCCAGGCAGCCGGCGTTCAGGGGGATGTCGTCGTCCACCAGGGTGCGGAACACATAGAGGGCGGCGGCGTCGACGATGGAGGCCGGGGCGTTGAAGTTGGAGTCCAGCTGGTCGGCGCTGTCGCGGAAATCCAGGATGGCCGAGCCGGCGGCGGAATCCACGGCGGTGCGAACGACGATCTGACCGCCGCCATCCATGGGCAGGGCCGCCTGGCCGTCGGTCAGACGTCCCAGGGCGCGGCGCACGGCCGCCGTGGCGTTCTCCTGCACGAAGCCCATATAGCGGGTGACGAGGGTGGCCCCGAAGGCGTTGATCATCGCCGACACCGCCTCGCCGCCGGCGCGGCAGGCGGCGATCTGGGCCTTCAGGTCGGCGATGTTCCGATCCGGCGCCCGGGCGGGCCAGGGGCCGGCGCCCAGGGCCGCGCGCACATCGGCCTCCAGAAACCGGCCGTCCTGCATGATCGGCAGGGCGTCCAGCAGCACGCCCTCCTCGGCGATGGTGCGGGAGAATGGCGGCATGGAGCCGGGCTGGATCCCGCCGATGTCGGCATGGTGGCCGCGGGCCGCCACATAGAAGCTGGGCGCCGGAGCCGCCTCGCCGACGAAGATCGGCATGACCACCGTGATGTCGGGCAGGTGGGTGCCGCCGGCATAGGGGTTGTTCAGGGCGAAGGCCTGGCCGGGGCGGAGCTGGGCGTGACGGTCGCGCACGGCCCGCACGCTGGCGCCCATGGAGCCCAGGTGGACGGGCATGTGCGGCGCGTTGGCCACCAGGCCGCCGTCCGGATCGAACAGGGCGCAGGAGAAGTCGAGCCGCTCCTTGATGTTCACCGAGTGGGCCGTCCGCTCCAGGGCCGCCCCCATGGCCACGGCCACCCCCATGAAGCGGCGGTTGAACAGCTCCAGGGTGATCGGATCGGCGTCGTCCGCCTCGGCCGGGGACGGGTCAGCTTAGGTTCGCCCCTGTCGCTCGAGCTCGATCAGGCCGTCGGCCCGGGCGGTGGCGCGCCAGCCCGGCAGGACGGCGATCTGGGTGTCGTCGCGGACGATCAGGGCTGGGCCGTCCTGGCGAACCAGGGCGCTGGCCTCGACCACCGGAACCGGCTGCGGCGTCCCCTCGACGACGAAGGCGGCCAAGGTCTGCGGTCCGCCCGCCCCGGACGCCACGCCGTCGGCGGCGAGCGTGGCCACATCGGCGCCGCGGGCGACCGCCTCGGCCTCGACGCTGGCGATCAGGATGGCGCGCTCAGGCTCGATGAAGCCGAACAGGCGCTGATGGGCGGCCTCGAAGGTCTGGCGCACCGCCGCGATGGGACCTGGCGCGGCCGGGAGTTCCGCATCAGCCCCATCATAGCGCAGGCGAAGGGTGATCTGCGTGGCGCCGGCCGCCGCGCCCTGGGCCTCCAGGTCGCCGCGGGCCTCATCGCTCAGCCGGCCGGCGACCGCCTCGGCGGTGGCGAGGCCAGCCGCGTCGAGCGGCGTCTCCAGCCCCGCCTGCCGCAGGGCGCTGACCTGGGCCTGGCCGATGCCATAGGCCGACAACAGGCTGCCGAAGCGGGGGCAGAGCACGCGGGTGACCCCCAGGGCCTCCGCCGTCTGGCACGCCACCTGGCCCGCCGCGCCGCCAAAGGCCACCAGCCCGTGCGCGCGCGGATCGAAGCCCCGCTCGGTGGAGATGCGGCGGATGGCCAGGGCCATCTGCTCCACGGCGATGGCGACAAAGCCCTCGGCGGCGGCCTCGGCGCTGGGGGCGCCCATGGCCTGGGCCAGTTCGTTCAGGCGCGCGCGGGCGCCGGCGATGTCGAGCGGGCCGTCGTTGCGGGGGCCGAAGACGGCGGGGAAGCGGCGCGGGTCGAGCCGGCCCAGCACCAGGTTGGCGTCGGTGACCGTCGCTGGCCCGCCGCGGCCATAGGCGGCCGGCCCGGGATCGGCGCCGGCGCTGTGCGGTCCCACCCGGGCGCGCAGCCCGTCGAAGGTGAGGATCGAGCCGCCGCCGGCCGCCACGGTCTCCACGTCCAGCATGGGGCTGCGCAGGCGCACGCCCGCCACCTGGGCCTTGTCCCGCCGCTCCAGGCGCCCGGCATAGCGACAGACATCGGTGGAGGTGCCGCCCATGTCGAAGCCCAGCACCGCCTGAGCGCCAGCGGCCTCGGCTGTGGCGGCCACCCCGACCACGCCGCCCGCAGGCCCCGAGGTCACCGCGTCGCGGCCCCGGAAGGCGCGGGCCGGGACGAGCGCGCCGGCCGAGGTCATGAAGTAGAGCGGCGCGTCGGCCACCGCCTCGGCCACCTGGCGCACATAGGCCTGCAGCACCGGCGTCAGATAGGCGTCGGCCACCGTCGTCTCGGCCCGCGGCAGGAAGCGGGGCAGGGGCGAGACCTCATGGGAGAGGGCGACGAAGTCGAATCCCGCCTCTGCCGCCAATTCTCCGGCCCGGCGCTCATGGGCGCCGTTGAGGTCGGAATGCAGGAAGGCGACCGCCACGGAGACGCAGCCCTGCGCCCGGGCCTTGCTCAGGGCATGCCGAACCTCGTCCTCATCCAGGGCCGCGACCAGCTGGCCGCTGGCGTCGAGGCGCTCGGTCACCTCGGCGGCCATGGCGTAGAGGGGGTCGGGCCGCACGATGTCCAGGGCGAAGAGATCGGGCCGTGTCTGGTCCCCCAGACGCAGGGCGTCGCCGAAGCCGCGGGTGGTCAGGAACAGGGTCGAGGCGCCGCGGCGCTCCAAAAGGGCGTTGGTCGCCACCGTCGTGCCCATGCGGATGGCGCGGACCCGATCGGCGGGGAAGGGCGCGCCCGGCGCGGCCTCCAGCACCCGGCGCATGGCCTCCACGGCGGCGTCGGCATAGGCGCCCGAGGCCGACAGCAGCTTGAGCGTACGGACCTCGCCGTCGTCCCGGCGGGCGATCACATCGGTGAACGTGCCGCCCCGATCGATCCAGAAGCTCCAAAGCCTGTCCAAAACTTAACCCGCCCCGTGTTGGTTTGGCGTTGTCATCAGGACGCCTTCTTCCTAAGGCTTGTGGCATTAGACCAATGAGCTTCTGGCGCAAAATCGCTGGCCTTGCCGTCCGTCTCCCCGACGCGGCAGAGTGCCCCGACTGCCCTGCCGGCCTGCCGGGGCAGGATCCCGCGTTCTCGACCGCCGTCACCGCCCTGGGCGCCAAGCTGGCGCGGGCCGATGGGGAGGTGGGACGTGCGGAGTTCGACGCCTTTTCCGAAGTCTTCCAGTCCGACGAAGCCTCGCGGCCCAATATCCGGCGCCTGTACAACCTGGCCCGCCAGACCACCCGCGGCTTCGAGAGCTATGCGAGGCGCCTGTCGCGGCGCTATCGCAACTGCCCGCAGATCCTCGAGGACGTGCTGGACGGCCTGTTCCACATCGCCACCTCTGATGGCGCGGTGACCGATGACGAACTCGCCTATCTGGAGCGGGTGGCCGAACTATTCGGCTTCTCCGAGCTGGTGTTCCGGCGCCTGAAGGCGACGCATCTCGGCCTGGGCGCCGATGATCCCTATGCGGTGCTGGGCGCGCCGCATGACGCCAGCGACGACCAGCTGCGGGCGGCCTGGAAGATCGCCCTGATCGAGAACCATCCCGACCGCGCCCGGTCCCGGGGGCTGCCCCAGGAATTTATCGAGGTCGCCGAGGCCAAGGCCAAGGCGATCAATTCGGCCTTCGAGGCGGCGATGCGCGAGCGCCGGGAAATGGCGCTGGTCGGGGCATAGGGCGCCATCCTGTCGCCACCTTCGCTTCGGAGATTGACGTTCGGGAGCGTAAGGCGAAGATATTCGTTAGCCCTCCAGATGGAGCGACCGGAAGAGACCATGGCTCAGCAGGATCCCCGGGGCGGCAAGTCAGCCCTTCAACGCCTCACCGCGGCCGGCGGCGCGATCGCAGCGGCCGTTGCGGTCGTGGTCGGCGTGGTCCTGGCCTTCGTCTTCGCCGCCACCGTGGTGGTCTTCGGTCTGGTCCTCAGCGCCCTGGTGGCGCTGGTCGCCCTGGCGGTGCGGGCCAGCCGGCTTGGCCGACGCAGGTCGAGCGCGCCAGAGGATGACGGGATCATCGAAGCCCGCCATCTGGGCGGCCACAGCTGGGTGGCCTATGGCTGGAACGAGCGGGCCTAGCCCAGGCCGCTGAACGGTCGCCCGCCACGGCGCTTGCCCCCCGTCGAGCTGGCCTCTACCCTCGATTCAAACAATCGTTGGGAGACGAAGCGAATGATCGGCGTAGTGGCGACCCTCAAGGTCCAGGACGGCAAGGGCGACGAATTCGAGGCCGTGTTCAAGGACCTCATGGCC
>Ga0208179_1001694_pt1 | contig 10963 bp, 27 predicted proteins | sample Malvired_Geostar_FD_184238 | JGI IMG/M metagenome (GOLD analysis project Ga0208179, IMG submission 184238) | Marine viral communities from the Global Malaspina Expedition - Malaspina viral metaG DeepMed_Geostar (SPAdes) (version 2) | ecosystem: Environmental > Aquatic > Marine > Oceanic | place...
CATATACCCGCTCCCCCAATTCCAGCCGCCAGTTATTTCCCTGCACCACAAAGCGACCGGGATTGTGCTCGTTGACATTATCAAGGAGCGAGAGAATTCTAGTATAACTCACCTCCTCTACAGACGGCTGGTGCCTTTTATCTGCCCAGGAGGCTAATGCTGAAATTAATAAAAAAGCGCCCAACCACATCGCTAGAACTCGTAGTTTTCGACTATAAAATATTCCCATCTATTGTGGTTCCCTCGCGCTCCTTTGTATAACTAGTTTTTGCGCAGGGATTTTTATGGTGCGGAAGGTTACTCTAATAGTTCAAGAGTGTTGAGGATCTTCATTTCTGATTCCGCGGTAGTCTCTGTTTCTTCCCAGTGGATAGTCCACCATTTGTCGTGGCGGCGAGTAAATGGTCCTAACAGCATTCCTACGAAACCGGTCGAAGGATCCTGCACCAAGGTACCTGATCTTAATTGTGTGCTCATCGAGCCTCCTAACTTCCCACTACTATGGGTGCTTGTTGTCTGGTCATTTTTTACACATTTGGTTGTTGCACAACCCTGATAAAAAATTGAATTGTTTCTTCTGGAGGTTGCAGGTAAAGAAGGGATCTTTTTCTGCAAACTCATCCAAATATTTGTTGGCAATAATTGTTTGGAATACCGTGATGCCGTGATCTTTGATCTTGTTGACATAATAAGGGTTGTCATCGTAAAAGATTTCTATGTTATGTTCTTTTAGGATTTTTAATTTATGTTCCGCCATTTTCTGGAAGTGATCCAAATCCATATTTTTTTTCTCATACTCAAATCCGCACAAGATATCTTCGTAGGTATCTGGACCAAATCCTAAATCGGCTAAACCTTTTTCTACTTCGTGTCGTTGAGAAGGGGGAGTTCCCGTTACAATATAAACCTTCCCCTGCCAACCGTTAATGAGTCTTTTAAAAAACTCAGGTGCATACGAAAGGGTATCGTGGAAATCAATGCCGATATTCATTAGCTCAAAATATCCATAGTATTATATATGTTTGTGTAAGTTTCCTGGGAAATATTATCTATCGCAAAGGGGCGTGGTTCGCCGATCCACTGAAGCTGGAACCAGAGGACGCCGTCGGAACGATCCCAGTCAGGGGGGGATTTGATAATAAGGGCTGTTTGCTTTGTCTTGCGACACTGCACGAGTCTCCCCACTTCAAGCGTACGGGGGACAACCTCAAACATTCCGTAGTGCCTACTCATCTTCTTTCCTAACGATGTTGAAACAATTATTAACGTTTACTAAAAGTGTTTGTTCTTTCTCTCCGGAGGTGAGCCACTGAAGATCTACATAGCGGTTGGCCCAGCTTGTGCCGGTACCTTTCTTCTCCTCGTAAGACTTGGTGAGGACAAGAGCGAGGCGGTCAGAACGTCGGCAACGCAGAAGAGTGCCGGGCATCTGAACTTTGTTCGCATGGTAGAGACTGTAGTCACTCTGATTCACTCAGCACCTCCCAATTCATAGGCATATAAATACATCGGCGACCGTTCGGAAATAGCACATCCCATAAAATATTTTTACCGGTCACTACTTGCTTGTTAGCAAGGATAGCATATTCTCCACACTCTTTAACGGTGGAGTTCTCACGGCACTGTTTCTTGATACGGAGAAGGGTGCCTGGTTTGAGTCTGTCAGGGTAATTCACTGGCTACCTTCTCCAACAGATCCGGGCGGTATCGCTTGGGATGGTTGCCGTTGTTAAAAAGAACGCTGACATAATGATATTGTCCGTCAGGAGTATGAGTGACAAAGTTGGAGCGCGTGATAAGACCCATCTGTCCGCCGGGGACAGCAATGCGAACCAAATCACCCACCTTGAACTGGGGTTTTGTGTCGAAGTCTGGATTCATTTTACTTTCGCCAGATATTCTATGGGGTATTGGGTTGACTGGTGCGCTCCAAAGAGAACGTCAACAAACTGAGTCTCGCCTCCGAGATATTCATCAAGAGCCCAATAGTTTGAGCGAGTGACGACGCCGAGAGCCTTTGTGGCGTTGGCACTGACCAATTCGCCAATCTTATAGCTCACATATTCGGGATTCATTACCACATCCTTTTCGTCAGTTTTTCTTCTTGAATAAAGAAGGTTGAGCTATCGGGCTTGAGTACACACCACATGGGATAGACCGGACCATTAATCTTTTCAACCAGAACCAAGGGCGTCTTGTTGTCAGCCAGGTCAATGAACCACAAGGTTGACAAGTGGTCAATCGCCGTCTTTCTAATTCTTACTAGGTCGCCGCACTTCATGATACTACCTCAAAATGGCTGGCGTTTCGCCAATGCTCTGCGTGAAACCGTGGTTCGTGCGTGGTATCCATGAGAGTTACTCTGATGATTAGGTCTGCGGGGTCGGGTCCTATCTCCGTTACCAGTCCCAAAGCACCCCCAGGCTGATTGGTAACTCGATTGGGCTTGCGTCTTACGAGGTTGCCGACTTTCATGAGAGCACCTCCGCTTGATCAGGGAAAACCATAACGGCACCCATGTCTAGGAAATTCATATTCTGCAAAGACTCGAACCGCACAAGAGACGGGTAAACCTTTACTCGCTCCGGTAGCTTGTCTTGATCTAGCTTGTGAGAGAGGTCATACTTTTCTTGGATAACCAAGCCAATCTCCCCCTCTAGTTTAGCACGGATGACGGGAGCGAACTGAGCCAGACCAGATTTGTTTATTTTGATAATCTGTCCGACTTTCATGAAATCTGCTCCATGTTGCAGACATAATCTACGAAAGATTGCCCGCCATCAATCGGCTCGCATTGATAGAAGAGGTGTTCATCGGCATCTTCATAGTCTCGGTCAAACTTACATGACGGCGACAAGCCGATAACCAAAGCAATCACATTGACCTCGGTTGCTGCGTTGCTGTTGACCAGCATACCCGGCTGGATGCGACAGCGTTTTTGAATCTCTTTTGCTACGCTCATCTGTGCCTCTTAATACATGAAGGTGTTTTCAACGAGGTGTTCAACAACCACGTCGTGAATTTCCATAGCATTTTGGGGATGCTCGTTGATGGCGTCGTACCAAGCGTCAAGTGCTCCTTGACCAACGGCTCCTAGAATCTTTTCAATGTGTTCTTGAACTGGCATGTCTCTCTCCTTGTATCTTATATTAGCACGGATAAGGTGCCTGTCAAGTTTTATTCTTGGGTCCCTTAGAAATAAGTTCTAGGTGGTCGCACCTTACCCAATAGTCTCCGTCGGGTGTTCGCACTTTGAACTTATTGTCGGCAGTGAAAACATAACGCTGCTTAATAACAATACCTGTCAACATCGTCTCATCAATATATTCTTCTGTTACTCGCCTAGCCTCAAAGTTTACAAGGTCGCCGAGTTGGTATCTAAACGGATTGCTCATCGTTCACTAATTTCAAATGCTGGACGGAATAATATTCTTCCAGTTCATATCCGAGCCAGTTAACCTTTACACAGACCGTAGTGCGGTCGTCTGGTGTTTCTGGATAGGAAAGCACCAGCCCAAGTTGGCGATTGTTGCCTTTGGCTACTGATTCCCGAAAACTCCAATCGGGCTCTACTAAGTCACCGGGTTTCACTTATCACCTCTAGGCTTCCTTCTCTAAAGACTTGACCGCCGCTGAACCCTTCTAAACGAACAAACCCCTCAGCCACTGAAAGAACCAAATATGTTCGGTCGCCAAGGCTGGCTCCATATCGTCCCTTGATCGAGACCAAATCACCCGGCTTCATTTATGACCTCCAAATACTTATTCCGAAACCAGTGAGTTTGTTTGCCCAGTGATGTTTTTTCGGTCAGAAGTAGTTGAGTGTAGTCTTCTTCTTCTGAAGATTCAAGAGCAATAATGATCCCGTAGAATATTTGGTAAGAGTAGCCCTCAGCCGTCTTAACCAAGTCACCGAGTTTCACGCCACAACTCCAATTCGCCGTAGTGCCAAGTTCTTTCTTTGCCTTCCAGCAAAGTCAAAACTGTTTCGCTTCGGTGGGAACCACCTTCAATAACTTTGATGACCAGCATCTTTTTGCCGGCCACTTCTCGGTCGGAAAAAATGTTTGGGGCTTGTCTTACCAAATCACCCGGCTTCATTTAGCACCTTCAATTCACACAAGCGTTGCTTACAGGGGGAGTTGTCGGACATAAAGTTCCAGAGAACGTCGCACCACATATAGCCCGCTGGGTTTTTGGGTGGGAGATAAACTTTTACAACAATACCTGAGACTGACTTGTCCATTTCGTGCTCAAACGTTACGAGATCACCGACTTTCATTGACTAGCTCCAAATAATCGTGGTCTTTGGGATAGGGTCCATTGCCTTCTCCGTCAGTCCACGCAATATCAACTTTTTCTTCTGCGCCTTCACAAGCCTTCCACACACCGACAACCACGCCATAGACTGGTTCTTTCGTGGGGTGTGACCATTTTACTAAATCACCGCGTTTCACTGATTACCTTTTCTATACGATAGGAGCTACAATTGCCGGGAGATCCGTCCTCGCAGTAAACCATACGAATGTGGGGCGGGATGCCCTCGCCGTGAAGCTCAACTTTAGAAATGAGGGCGAGGTGACCCGACTTCATCTCAACAAGGTCGCCAACTTTTAGTTCGTATCGCCAACCGGCGTCGTCTCTAATCATTTGTTTCTACAATCTCAAAGTTAGGGTCGCTGTGAAGGCTCACCCAGCGGGCATCCCTTACCTGACCCAAAGCCTCAAGCAGGAGGAAGGGGCCAGGAGCAGGCGTCTTAAACGATACCTTGTCAGTCTCCCCGCTCACCTTCCACATGTCACCCTTTTCGTGAATGCGGTTTTTGCCGTGACGGGTGATGCCAGAGAGCTTAACTGTCTTGCCTACGTTAGGTCCAGGCGGTAGCTGTGTCCAGTGCTTTTTCACGACTCTCTCCCTCACTAGTATACTACCACCCTATTGGGATAAGTCAAGTTATTTATTTTATTGTGCCAGCAATATTTCAGCGTAATTTACACATAGACAGACAGTCTTGATTCCCTCGGGACGACACAGAAGTGGTCCTCGTCCAGATTTAGTGAAGGGGTTTCCAGAATAGGCAACCACGCTATAAAAGTATCCTTCGGGCCAAATAGGTTCAGGCCCACTACACACATACCCCAGCGTGGGCTTACCCTTCAGACGAATTTCAACCACTTCACCAATCTCAAATTCGTTTTCAACCATAATGAAAACCTCCCTTACAGCAGTATATTAGCACACTTCTAGGAGAGGTCAAGTTATATTTCGATTCTGAGAAAAGTCAAAAATCTGGAAAGTAGGGAGCGATTATTTTTCGGAGCCATCTCGTTTTTGGTAATTTCATCCGCACAGGTAAAAAAGCGTTGCTCTCGGTATTGCTGGAGCAGGCGCTCGTCGCTTAATACCCACTTGCGGAGTCTGAACCATTCCACCAAGTCACTGGGAGTATAAACGGGCTGGTTCTCTAAGATAGCCAGACGGTATAATGCAGTAGCCACGGAGTTCTCCTCTACCATAGTATACCATTCCTTCGGCAGAGGTCAACAAAAAAACTAATCGTTTAGTTCAGATATGAAAGCCTCTCGCCAATTTGTGTAGGACCCATTTGGATACCTTTCTTTACAAACTCTACTGTATTCATACGTCATATCCCAGCCGTCTAAGATGGCCATGTGTGGGAGAGAGATAGAACCGTTACTTGGGCACACATCAATTAGTTGCGCCCCCATTGTAATGCTGAAATTGGGATCAATGACCATCTTGGCGGGATCGGCTTCCACCAGTTCCGCATAGGCCAAACATTCTTCTGGAGATATGTCTGGGCTGCCTGTCGCATCTTGAGCTACTGCTATCAGGTAATCCCACTGTGCGTTGTCGCCGCCAGAGATGGCGTGGTCGAAGGTGATGCCTCGGAGGTAAGCCTTGCAGGCAGGGCACCAGACTGTGCTGATGGCGAAGACCTGTAATTTATTTTTGCCGCAGCCGTCGTGCAGTTGAACTTCCTCACCAAGGCAATTAATAAATGTAGCGTTGCGTAGTTGGTCGCCGATTCCGTTGCCGGTTCCCCGCTCTTCGCATCCGTGGTCAGGCTCGGAGGGTCCAGCGTCTGCCGGTCCTGCATCTAGCGTGCCCTCAAGCGGGGCTTCTCCGCACGCAAGTATCCCTAGAAGAACCCCTACATAAAACTTCCCTTTCATATAGTAAGTATGTTGGGATATCCGTAAGTTGACGTATTTTTATTTATCGCCCGTTGAACCGAGAGCGCCGTCACCCCGGCTTGTTTCCTCGTCGTAAATATTTTCTGCCTCCACCAACTCAAGGTCGGTGGTGATTTTGACGAAGACCGCTTGGGCAATTTTATCACCCGCATGAAGCGTCTGGGTACGGTCGCTTGGGTTGTGAAGGTTCACAAAGATTTCTCCTGTGTATCCTCGGTCCACCACGCAGGCTCCCACGAGGAGGCCCCGCTTGGAGGCGATCCCAGACTTGTTCTTGATCTCCATCATATATCCTTCGGGCACCTCAATCTTAAGACCTGTTGGCAGAGTAGATGCCCCGTGAGGAAGGATGCTCTCAATCTGTTTAGGTATCATATCATTCGGAGGGGGGCAGAAAAATAAATCCATGCCGGCATCTGTGGGGTGTGCCCGTTGAGGCATTTTAGATTGGGCATGGAGTAATTGAACTCGGAGGGGCATCATATCACTTTCATAGTCTGGGCAAGCTGGCTTGAGGTTACAACCGCAATTATAACATAATAGATCGTCTTTAATTAAGTTTTTTCCATCAATCATCGGGGAGTCAATCCTCTCTTGTGTATTTTAATTATCTTCGTACGAAATTTCACGGTACAAATATCTCCTTCAATATCCATTATTATTCCTTCCCAGTCAAACAGGGATAAAAGTTCCCATACATTGCAATGGACGCTTTGCCCAATACAAAACTCTTTGATTGGATTCACATTAGTCGTGAAACGCCATGTCAATGCCGTCGTCTACCTCATCGCCATGAACATCCCAGCCCTTAGTGGTCTGGCGAGCAAATAGTTCCAGCTTTGCCTGGTCCGGAAACATTTCTTCAATTCTCTTTCTTACTTCCCCTGGCTTGGTGCTGTGTTTTTGGCGCATCTTCGATACCAGTTGTCGGATGTTCCGTGCCCCACGCGGTTGCGGGATCTTACCTCGCTTACCGATAAGGCACAGTTCGCACTGACTCATAGTATAAAAACCGGGATTCACTTTTTGTTTATCCCAAACAAAACCGACGGTCGCCCAGCTAAACCCCCACGCCTTCATGAGTTCAATGGCCTGGTCGAGGTGAGGATTGGTTGTCCACAAAAAAAGGAGACAATCCTCGTCGCAATGACGTGTGATATCGAGGCGTTTTAAATCCTTAAGTTTGAGGCACTCATAATGACGCAGCGCGCCCCCGCTGTCGGGGCCGCCTTTACCCGTGTGCTGCAACTGCCCTTTGTAATCCCACGGGGGATCTGCGTAGATAATCTGATATTTTTTCAAGTCAACCTCCTAAAGGTTCTGCGGAGACTGCGAGTGCTAAATCCCCATTTATCACTGTGTTCTAGGTTGGCGACGTAAACTTTATTCAAGGAAATCCTGTCGTTGTCTTTGACGCCCCAGCATCTAATGCGGGCATCAAAGGCGTTGCTGTCAGTCGTGTGGATAATCCAATACGCTGCGCCGTTCTTTGTCTTCTTTACTTTTACTTCCCTCGGAATGAACCAGACCAGTTGAAGGTCGGGGTCATACTCGCTGATAGGTGGGCAGCCTCGTCCCATTAGATTGTCCTGAATCTCTTGTGGCATAATCTCGTGGATCGGAAAGATGCCAGTGAGAGAGGCGAAGTGTTCCAGCTTCTCTTCATCCGTGAAGTCTCCTTCGGGAGCGTAGAGTTCAATGTTATCCTCAAGGTTTTTCTCCTTGCGTGGCCGGTCAACTGCTACCGCTGACCAAAAGTGTCTGAGTCCTGTGAACCTGTCATCCATCAACTCGTCAAGAGCTTTACTCCTGACCAGCACATCCAAGGCTTTCTTGTTGAGTTTGGAGTAGGTAATGTTCTCATGGAAAAGGAACTCCTCAATCGTATTGAAGGGTCGGTTGTTGATAATCTGGTCTAGGGCGCTGTCGCCCAGACCTTTGATGCCGGCAAGCGGTTGAATTAATGTTTTGCCGTCGTCTCCAATTTCCCAGACTCGTCCTGATCTATTAATGCTGGGTGGCTCTATCTCAAACCCAAAGGCTTTGGCGGTGTTGATAGCGCCAGCCTTCTTGTCCTCTGGTTCCTTGTCCAAGAACGCAGCCATCCACTCAACGGGATAATAATAACTAAGCCACGCACACTGGAATGACACCGCTCCGTAAGATACAGCGTGTGACAAGTTGAAGCCATATCCGGAGAAGTATTCCATGTTGGCCCACTGTTTATCGGCCACCTGTTGGGATAGCCCATGCTCGGCACAACCTGCTACGAACTTTTTATAAATCTTGTCTCTTACTTTATCTTTTCCTGTCCCCTTTTTCGTCAGAACTTTACGGAGGAGGTTGCCCTCGTCCAGAGAAATATCCTTGCCGAGCTTGTGAGCTAGCATCGCCAACTGTTCTTGGAAGACCAGTAGTCCGTGAGTCTCGCCCAAAACTTCTTTAATGATTGGGTGGTCGTAATAAACTTGGCTCGGGTTGGTCTTGTTGGCAACATAGAGACTATGCGCCTTAGCGGATAAAGGTCCCGGTCTGAAGATAGCTGTGACCGCTGCGAAGTCTAGTAACGATGTGGGCTCTGCTTCTTGGCAGAACCGTTGTGCTCCGCCGTTGGTCATCTGGAAGATGCCAGCCCACTTGCCTTTGTGAAAAACCTCTCGCCAGACTTCTTGGTTGTCAAAATCAATTGCGTCGGGATGGAGATGAGCATTATAATAATCTCTGACCTGTTCAAATGTCGGCTCTTCAATCCCTTCGTGTCGTTTTAATATATGTCGGATGGCTCCCGAAATCATACGGAGAGTTGATAGTCCGAGCAGGTCGAATTTAATGAAGCCGAGTGGCTCAAGGTGGCGAACGTTCTGGCCTTCACTCCACGGGGTCTGGATGACTCCGCCGGAATTGATGAGCGGCATATGTTTGTCAAGGTCCTCTGCTACAACCACGCCGCCAGCGTGTCGTGATATGCTCCGCATATTGCCGAACAGATTATCAACGTGAGTCTCAATATGAGGATACTTTTGGAAGAAGTCTTGGAGGGTTTCACTGTATTCTTTTACCTCCGTAAATGTTGGGGTATAGACGCCAGCGATTTGACCGTGCGCTTTCTTGGCTAGAGGTGTGGCTTCGCTCATCATAACACCAGTGACCTTGTTGACTTCCATAAACGGAATGTCATAGAACTTGCCAATGTCTTTGATGAGAGAGCGGAGTTGAAGCGTATTGAAGTTGCTGATGGGGACGACCGTTGTCTTTCCCCAGTCTTCTGCTAGTTGCTCCTTCAAAGCCATTGGCTCCTCAACATCAAAGTCAATGTCCGGGTAGCCTTTGCCGCCCTTGGTTAAGAACCTCTCAAACTGTAGGTCGTATTTGATGGGGTCAATCTGAGTAATGTCTAGAACATATGACAGGAGGGAGCCAGCGGCTGAACCTCGTCCAAGTCCTACCAACATTTCCTCCTGGGCTTTATCACTGATAGCTTTCATCGTCAGAAAATACTGGGCGAACCCTCGGTCCTTGATGATTCCTAGTTCATATTTAAGACGCTCCACATACTCGGGGTCTGTGATATTCTTTTCTTTCATTCCCGCCAAGGCGTCTTGGGTCAGAGCTTGGATGGCTGTCTTGCCTTTGGGCACCACGAATTCTGGGAGGCGTACTTCACTGCCCGGAAGGAAATCTTCACAGCGATCAAAAGCGATGTGATGGGTGCGTTCAATGCTGTCACGGATGGCGGTATCATCATAACTGATACGGTGCTTGGCTGAATATCGTTTGTAACTCTCCCACATCTGGTCCCCATTTTTGGGATAGAGTTCGTAGCCGACTTCATCAACCGTCTCGGGAAGACCGTTGTCGCCGTCAGCCCACGCTGGAACTTTGCCGCCCCAGCCGATGCGCTTATACATCTCTCGGTCTTTCCAAAGTTCTGGTCGGGGGTAGTGACTGTCGGCAGTGCTGATAATCTCTACGCCCATTTCCATACAGGCTTGGATAATATAATTGTTGCCTTCGTGCTGTTCCTTGATATCGTTCCATTGAACCTCTCCGTAGAAGCGGTCGCCAAAGATTTCTTTGAACTGGGCGATTGTGTCCCGCATCGCTGAAAGAACGTGGTCTGGGCTCTTGTCTCTGTTCTTCCAGAAGTCTGCGAACAAAGGACCAGACATACAGGCGCTGCTGATGATGAGCCCCTCATTGTATTTGTCCAGCATCTCAAAATCCATACGAGGATAACGATAAAAGTTTTCAGGTTGGTAGCTGTTGGATACCAACTGGAAAAGATTGTTGAGACCTGTCTGGTTCTGCGCAACCATCACAAGGTGGTTGCGGCTATTGAGAGGATTAAATTTCTTTTGTCGGTCCTCATCTTCAATGACCATTCCATACTCTTCTTTTTTTTGTTTCTTCTTGGAGTTGGCCTTGTGTTCTTCATACATTGTGCGCCACTTACGATGGGACTTGATGAAGTAGGATTCACATCCGTAGATGGCTCGGAAGTCTTTGCCGTCTGCCTTCATTTGTTTCAAGTGTTCCACCTGAAATGACAAGCCGTTCATGTGACCGTGGTCGGTGAGAGCGTGGGCATTCATCCCGTTCTCGTAGGCGAAATCCATATGTTCGCCTGGCATCCCCAATCCGTCAAAGGGGGAGAGCCCAGAGTGTGCATGAAGACCCACAAATGGGATCTTGCTTACAATCCGTTCAGACATTAGCAACCTTTCTGTTTAGTATGCTTCTAGTA
>Ga0208179_1001695_pt1 | contig 10960 bp, 11 predicted proteins | sample Malvired_Geostar_FD_184238 | JGI IMG/M metagenome (GOLD analysis project Ga0208179, IMG submission 184238) | Marine viral communities from the Global Malaspina Expedition - Malaspina viral metaG DeepMed_Geostar (SPAdes) (version 2) | ecosystem: Environmental > Aquatic > Marine > Oceanic | place...
GGCGAACTCGCTGGTGGCAGCCTGCCCGACGCGCGCGACCGTGCCCTCAAAGGTCCGCCCCGGCAAGGCATCCACGGTAATCGTGACGGTCTTTCCGGGCCGGAAAAAGCGGATGTCGGTCTCCTTGACGTTCGCCTCGACGCGCACTCGCTCCGGATCATGCACCATCAGCAAACGCTGGCCGGGTGTGACGTACTCGCCTTCGTCCACGAAAACCTGGTCCACCACACCGTCGAACGGCATGACGATGATGCGGTCTTTGAGATCGAGAGCCGCGCGCTCCCGTTGCGCCTGCAGGCGTTGCTCCTCCGGACCAAGCTCCGCGAGCTGGGCGCGGAGTACCGTGAGTTCCTCGCGCGCGGCTTCGGCCTCGGCAAGGGCGGCGCGGGCATTCTCCAAGTTGGCCTGCGCGCTCAACGCCTGTTGTTTTGCCGTCTCCAGCGCCGCCCGCGTCTGGTCCAGGCGCGCACGGGTGATGGTGCCTCTCGGCGCCAGCTTCTCAGCCCGATCATTGTCCTGCCTGGCAAGATCGCGTTGCGCCGCCGCCGCGGCCAGCGCGGCCTCCGCAGCCCTTACCGCTGCCTGTTTGGCAGCGATCCGGCTCGTCGTCTGGCGGTCGGTCAGTGCGATTCGGGCCTCGATTTCCTCCCGGCGACGGGCGATGCCAGCGATCTGCGCATCAAGTTCCTGAAAGAGCAGACGGCTTTCCCGGTCGTCGATCCGAACCAGCACACCGCCGTTCCGGGCGGCATCGCCCTCGATGACCTCGACGGCCGTGACCCAGCCGGGAACCCGGCTGCTCAGGGCGATAATGTCGGCCGCGACGCGGGCATCCGTGACAAAGACGTGGGTGAACTGCTGATACAGCCACCAGCCCCCGGCTCCGAGAACGATGAGCGCCGCCAGGATCGCGCCATAGAGCCGCCATGCCCGCGCAGGGGCTGGCGGTGAAACAGACTCCGATGCCGCTTCCGTCTCGGTATCCGCGACCGGGGATAGATCGGTCTCATCGCTCTGGCATTCTAGATGACTCATACGCTGATCCATGGCTCACCTGTCCATCCGGGTTTCGCGCACAAGCTGCATCGCTCTTGGCGGACCGCCCAACTTGCCGGCGATCTGGTCGAAAACCTTCAGACAGGTCGTCACCTCGGTATGGGATATGTCGGAGAAGATTTCCGCGCGCACTGCCGCCGCAGCCTCTTCGATCCGTTCCAGGATGGGGGCGGCCTCTGCGCGCAGGTGAACCGATTTGGTGCGGCGGTCGGCGGCTTCTGTCCGGCGCTCGATCAGCCCCTCGGCCTCAAGCCTGTCGAGGGTGCGCACAAGGGTCGGTCCCTGCACCCCGACCGCCTCGGCCAGTTCCCGCTGGGTTACCGATTCGGGCAAGCGAGAGAGATGTAACAGTGTCAACCAGCGGGATTCAGTGAGGCCAAAGGTGGCCAGTTGCCGGTCGATCTCGCCCCGCCACAGCCGGGCGACCAAGCCGATGCGAAAACCGAATTGTTCCTGATCGTCGAGAGGCTTTGTCATCTCATTGCCTGCATGGTTGTCATACCGGTTTATATCTAAAAGATAGCTACCTATCAAATGTTCAGATAGATATAGGTTCCGATGGCTGCACTGTCTACAGCGTCGGCTACAACGCCGGGAAAGGCGTCCCATCCGGAACGGAGAACCAAGATGTATCGTACGATCCTCATGGCCTATGATGGCAGCCGGCAAGGCCGCGAGGCGTTGCAGCAGGGGACCGAGCTGGCCTCGCTTTGCCGGGCTCGTATCTATCTCCTCGCCGTCGTTGCCCACGAACTGGGTGTGGCGCTTGCTGAGGCGGCAGCTCCCTCAGACTTGCCAGAACGAGAATATCAGGAAGTGCGCCGCCTCCTTACGGAGACCGCCAAGACCTTGCAGGCATCTGGTCTACAGGTCGAAACTCGCTTGGCCTTGGGCAATCCAGCAGAAGAAATCGGGCGCACAGCCCGTGAGGTCGGCGCGGATCTGATCGTCGTTGGCCACCGCGAACAGACCGCGCTGGCGCGATGGTGGCGCGGCTCCACTGGCGCTTCCTTGCTTGCTCACGCGCCGTGCAGTTTGCTGGTTGCTGTGTTGAAGGGAGATCGCGAACAGCGTTGATAAGGCTGGACGCTCTCCAGATTGACACCGGCTTCTTAAGCCGTCGGGTGCCGGTTCGGGGGTAAACGATTCATTCGCGATTTTTCCCCTTCGCGGTCCAGAGCGCCCGCGCATGTGCACCCGCGAGGGCGGGCGCTACCGCTATTATACCTGCTCGATGAAGGCGCGGCAGGGACCGACCGCCTGCACAGGCATGGCCGTTCCGATGCAGAAGCTGGACGATCTGGTCGCCAATCATCTTCAGCGACACGGCCTATCTGAAACCGCGACGCGCAGCGCAGATCGCCAGAACAAACTGACCAACCACCCATCGGCCCGCAAACGCACTGCGGGACGTACGTTAACCATGATTGGCGGACGCGTTGTAGCATTTCTGCCGCAGCCCGCGACGATCTCTTCAGGAAATACGCAAGTCTCAGCGCGCAGGGCACAACGCACCGCATGCCACGCCGCCACCCGGCGCATGGAAAAACCCGTTCAAACGCATGAAAATAAAAGGAAATCGCGCTGGCGGAGGGAGAGGGATTCGAACCCTCGATACGGTTACCCGCATACACGCTTTCCAAGCGTGCGCCTTCAGCCACTCGGCCACCCCTCCAGATCGTCCCTAGAAGCGGACGATTGCGGCGGCACTATACGCAACAAAAGCCCCGAAGCAACCGGAGAAACGGGGCCTAGGCCTTTGATCCGTCAAACTTCTTCATACGCTGTGCTTGTTTGGCACACTCGATCCAGCTACCGTTCGGCGGTCATTTTCTATAACACCGCGTTGGGCTGGGGGGCTCGTGTCATGGTCGTTTTCAGGCTTCTTGGATTTCTTTTCATTGTCGCTGCCTTGATGGCGCTGGGCTCGGATGCATTGCTTTCGCTCGAAAACGGCGAAGTCACCATGCGTTCGTTCAGCGAGCTCTGGGCGCTGCTGCATGAAGGAAGCCGCGATGCTTTCACTGGCTGGGTGAGCTCGGGCGCGCCTGAAGGTCTCAAAATGCCGATCGATGCGGTAATGGGTTTTCCGGCCTGGGGTGTGCTCGGCATCGTCGGTATCGTGCTTGCGGGTCTGATCGCGCTGCTCCGCCGCGCCGACTGACCACGCATTGCACCGCCATAGAAAAAGGCCGTCCCGAGGGACGGCCTTTTCCTGTTCCGGAAGGCGGCTGGCGCCCTAGTTCGCGTCCATCTTGAGCGCTGAGATGAAGGCATCCTGGGGAATCTCGACGCGGCCAAACTGCCGCATCTTCTTCTTGCCTTCCTTCTGCTTTTCCAGAAGCTTGCGCTTGCGGGAGATATCGCCGCCATAGCACTTCGCCGTCACGTCCTTGCGCATGGCCGAAATCGTTTCGCGCGCGACGACGCGCCCGCCGATGGCCGCCTGGATCGGGATCTTGAAGAGGTGCTTGGGGATCAATTCCTTCAGCTTCTCGCACATGACCCGGCCGCGCTGTTCGGCGCGCGAGCGATGCACGATGGTCGCCAGCGCGTCCACCGGCTCCTCATTGACGAGGATCGACATCTTCACGAGGTCGCCCGGCTCATATCCTTCGATCTGGTAGTCGAAGCTCGCATAGCCACGGCTCACGGACTTCAGCCGGTCGTAGAAATCGAGCACCACTTCGTTCAGCGGCAGGTGATAGACGAGCATGGCGCGTGCACCCGCATAGGTCAGGTCGATCTGGGTGCCGCGCCTGTCCTCGCAGAGCTTCAGCACTGCACCGAGAAACTCGTCCGGCACAAGGATCGTCGCCTTGATCCAGGGTTCCTCGATATGGTCGATGCGGGTCGGGTCCGGCATGTCGGCCGGGTTGTGCATCTCCTTAATCGAGCCGTCCACCATGTGGAGCTGATAAATGACCGAGGGCGCCGTGGTGATGAGATCGATATTGAATTCGCGCTCAAGACGCTCCCGCACGATTTCGAGATGGAGAAGCCCCAGAAAACCGCAACGAAAGCCGAACCCCAGCGCGGCGGATGTTTCCATCTCGTATTCGAAGCTGGCGTCGTTCAGCCGAAGCCTGCCCATCGCGTCGCGCAAATCCTCGAAGTCGGCCGCATCCACCGGAAAGAGGCCGCAGAAAACAACGGGCTGGGCCGGCTGAAAGCCCGGCAACGCCGTGGCGGTAGGACGCTTTTCTTCCGTCACCGTGTCGCCGACGCGCGTATCGGCCACTTCCTTGATCGAGGCCGTGAAAAAACCGATCTCCTTTTTCGGCTTGAAGATACCGACCTGGTCGATCGTGTAGGTACCGCCCGTCTTCATCATCTTGACGCGCTGACCCTTCTTCATCTCGCCGTCGATGATGCGCACCAGCACGACAACGCCCAGATAGGCGTCATACCAGCTATCGACCAGCATCGCCTTCAGGGGTGCCGACTGGTCGCCCTTCGGCGCGGGCAGCCGGTTCACGATCGCTTCCAGCACATCGGGAATGCCGATACCGCTTTTTGCTGAAATCTCGACAGCATCCGACGCATCGAGGCCGATCACATCCTCGATCTGCCGGCGCGTCCGCTCCGGGTCTGCGGCGGGCAGGTCGATCTTGTTGAGGACCGGCACGATCTCGTGGTTCACGTCGAGCGCATGATAGACGTTGGCAAGCGTCTGCGCCTCGACACCCTGGCTCGCGTCCACAACGAGGAGCGAGCCCTCACACGCTGCCAGCGAACGGTTCACCTCATAGGCGAAGTCCACATGGCCGGGCGTGTCGATCAGGTTCAGCTCATAGGTCTCGCCGTTATTCGCCTTGTATTCGAGGCGGACGGTCTGGGCCTTGATGGTGATGCCGCGCTCGCGCTCGATATCCATCGAGTCGAGCACCTGCTCCTTCATCTCGCGCACGGTCAGCCCGCCGCAAAGCTGGATGAGCCGGTCGGCAAGTGTCGATTTGCCGTGGTCGATATGGGCGATGATCGAGAAATTGCGGATATGAGAAAGGTCAGTCATGGGGCCTACTGATGCTCGGACGGGCCCATATAGCATTGGCCGGAGTTTAAGCCAATTGGCGCCTTCTATCCCTGCCAGTCGGCACGGCGCTTCTCCATCCAGGCCTTGACCCCTTCCTTGTAGTCGGGGTGCTTGATCATCTCCTCCAGAAGCCGCTCGGCGGCCACCACCGCGCCAGCCGCGTCGCGGTGGAGATCGGTATAGACCTGCTTCTTCGTCTCCCTCAGCGAGCCCGGCGAGACACCGTCCGCCATCTTCCTCGCATAATCCATGACATGGGGCATGAGCTCATCGGGCGGCAGCAGCTTGTTGAGGAAGCCCATTTCCATTGCCTCGTCCGAGGTGAAGACGCGGCTCGACAGCAGGATGTCGTTTGCATGCGTCAGGCCGACAATCCGCGGCAATACCCAGGAAAGGCCGAATTCCGCCGGAAAGTTGAAGCGGCCATGGGCGGCGGTGAACTTCGCGCCGGGTACGCCGAAGCGCAGATCCGCATAGGCCGCGAGCACGAGGCCGACACCCGCCGCCGCGCCGTTGATCGCGACGATCACAGGCTTCGTCAGGCCGAAATGATAGGCGAAGGTCGCATCGAACTCGGGCGCAACACCGTAGCCCGGCCTGGCGATATCGTCCGTCGTCCCGCTGTCGTAGCGGCCCTTTTCGGAGTGCCCCTCAAGGGCAGCCATGTCCGCGCCTGCGCAAAAGGCCTTTCCTTCCGGATCACCTGTCACGACGATCACGCGCACTTTCGGGTCCTTGTCCGCTTCCGCCAGCACCCAGCGATATTCGGTGTGCATCCGCCCCGTCCAGGCATTGCGGCGCTTCGGGCGCGAGAGCGTGACGATCGCGATGCCATCCGAGAGATCGTAGCGGATCGTCTTCAGTTCCATGACTTCCCCCTGCCCCGACATGGTTCCGAGCGAGGTATTCTAGCCCCTCAGCGTACCGCCTGTCGCCTTTTCGACCGCCGCGACGATCTTCTTCGACACGGCGTCGATTTCCTCGTCCGTCAGCGTCTTTTCGACCGGCTGCAAGGTCACTTCGATGGCAAGCGACTTTTGTCCTTCGCCGAGTGAGCCACCCTCGAAGACGTCGAAGAGCGATACATCGGTGATGAGCTTCTTGTCGGCGCCACGCGCGGCGCGGATCACCTGATCCGCCGTCACGCTCTCCGCGACAACGAAAGCGAAGTCGCGGCGAAGCGGCTGCAAGTCCGACATGTCGAGCGGCGGCTTCGCGCGCGTTGCCTTGCGCTTCGGCTCCGGGATCGCATCCGGGAAAATCTCGAAACCGGCGATGGGCCCTGCGACATCCATCGCATCCAGCACGCGCGGATGCAGTTCGCCGAAATAGCCGATGATATTTTTTGGACCGAGACGGAACACGCCGGACCGTCCGGGGTGATACCAGGAGGGGGCATCCGCCGCGATCTGGAAACTCGCGACAGGCGCACCCAGCGCGGAGAGAAGCGCGACCGCATCTTCCTTCGCGTCCATCGCCTCGACAGGACCGGCCTTGCCCTGCCAGTGACGGCCTGCGCCTTGCGGGCGCGCCGTGCCCCGGCGCAGCCCCGTCGCCGCGAGCACCTGGCCCGACGGCTCATCGCTCTCGAATTGCTGGCCGACTTCGAACATCGCGACATCCGAAACCCCGCGCGCCATGTTGCGCCCCGCCGCCGCGATCAATCCGGCAAGCAGGCTTGGCCGCATATGGCTCATTTCGGCGGAGATCGGATTCGCGAGTTTCAGTGCAGGCGTCGCATTGCCGCCGCCGAAAAGACCGGCTTCCCGCTCCGCAATGAAGGACCAGTTGACGGCCTCGACCAGTCCGCGCGCGGCGAGCGCCCGGCGCGCGGTGCGTTCACGGCGCTGGCGGGGCGAGAGCACGGGCTTTGCCACCGCATGAAGGCGCGGCAGCGGCGTCGATTTCACTTCGGAAAGCCCATGCACGCGGACAACCTCTTCCACGAGGTCCGCGGCCCCGTCGATATCGGGCCGCCAGGACGGCACCGTGACGGAGAGAAGCGCGCCCGCATCCGACACGCCAAAACCGAGCGCAGTGAGGATTGTCACCGCTTCAGATTTCGGCAGCGAAAGGCCGGTCAGCTTTTCAATACGCGCTGGATCGAACTCGATCATCTTCGATGTGTCGGGCACCTTGCCCGCCACGACGACATTCGATGGCTCGCCGCCGCACATATCAAGGATCATCTTCGTCGCGAGTTCGAGGCCCGGCAGCACGAACTCCGGGTCGACGCCGCGCTCGAAGCGGTAGCGCGCATCCGAGACGATGCCGGTGTCGCGGCCTGTGCGCGCCGTGCGATAGGGATCGAAATAGGCGCTTTCGACGAAGACATCCGTGGTTTCTTCCGTCGAGCCGCTTTCCTCACCGCCCATCACGCCGCCAAGACCGAGCACCTTTTCATCGTCGGCGATGACAGTGAAATGCGGCCCCATCTCGTAGGTCTTGCCGTCGAGCGCGAGCAGCGTCTCACCCTTGCGGCCGAGGCGCGCGCGGATATTGCCCTTGAGCTTCGCCGCGTCATAAACATGCAGCGGACGAGCGCGGTCGAGCGAGATGAAGTTCGTGATATCGACCAGCGCATTGATTGGACGCAGGCCAACTGCCTTCAGATAAGTCTGCAACCATTCAGGCGAGGGGCCGTTCTTCACACCGCGAATGAGGCGGCCCGCGAAGACTGGGCAAGCACTCGCCGCATCCGCCGGGAAGTCGAGTTCGATGCCGAGCGGGCTTTCGAACTTGCCCTCGACTGACGTGAGGTCGCCTTCAAGCAGGCGTCCGAGGCCCGCCGCCGCAAGATCGCGCGCGACGCCATAAACGCCGAGGCAATCCGGACGGTTCGGCGTGATCGCAATTTCGATGACGGGATCGTTCCGGCCCAGCACTTCGGCCGCGGGCGTGCCGACCTTCCAGTCGCCTTTCAGGTCGATAATGCCTTCATGTTCGTCGGAGAGTTCAAGCTCGCGCTCGGAACACATCATGCCGTTCGATTCGACACCGCGAATCTTGGTCGGCTTCAGCACCATGCCGTTCACGGGGATTGTCGCGCCGGGCGGAGCGAAGACACCCGTCATGCCGGCGCGCGCATTGGGCGCGCCGCAGACGACCTGCAACTGTTTCACTTCGCCCTCGACAAGCGCTTCCACTTTCAGCACTTGCAGCTTGTCGGCGTCGGGATGGGGCCCGGCTTCCAGCACCTTTGCAACGGAGAAAACTTCGAGCTTCCTTGCCGGGTCTTCGACGCCCTCGACCTCAAGGCCGAGCATAGTCAGCTTCTCGACGACAGCGTCGAGCGAGGCATCGGTTTCAAGCGGGTTCTTCAACCAGGAGAGGGTGAATTTCACGACGAGAGCCCTCCCGCAAGCGTCGGCACATCAAGCGCCGCAAAGCCGTAGTGACGGAGCCAGCGCAAATCGCTCTCGAAGAAAGCGCGCAGATCCGGGATGCCGTATTTCAGCATGGCGAGCCGGTCGAGACCGACACCGAAAGCAAAGCCCTGATATTTTTCCGGGTCGATGCCCGATGCTTTCAGCACATTCGGGTGAACCATGCCGCAGCCAAGAATCTCCAGCCAATCGTCGCCTTCGCCGATGCGGATCTCGTTGCCGAGACGTGCACAGCGCACATCGACTTCCATCGAGGGTTCGGTGAAGGGGAAGAAGGAGGGACGCATGCGCAGTTCCACACCTTCGACCTCGAAGAAGGCGCGCAGAAATTCTTCAAGCGTCCACTTCAAATGACCGAGATGCGTTGTCTCGTCGATGACGAGGCCTTCGATCTGATGAAATTGCGGCGTATGGGTCTGGTCGCTGTCACAGCGATAGGTGCGGCCGGGGCAAACGAAGCGGAAAGGTGGCTTGCCGGCTTCCATGGTGCGCACCTGCACGGGGCTCGTATGCGTGCGGAGCAGCATCCGCGATCCATCCGCCTTGGGCTCGAAATAGAATGTGTCGTGCATTTCGCGCGCGGGATGGCCTTCCGGGAAGTTCAGCGCACCGAAATTATAATGATCCGTCTCGATATCCGGGCCCTGCTCCACGGCGAAACCCATATCGGCGAAAATCGCGACGACCTCGTCCCAGACCTGGCTCAGCGGATGTATGCGGCCCGTCTCCAGCGCGGAAGGCCGCACCGGCAGCGTCACGTCGATCTTTTCGCCCGCGAGGCGCGCTTCGAGCTGGAGCTCGTGCAGCGCATCCTTGCGCGCGGCAATCGCATCGGTCAGCCGGTCCTTGAGGCCGTTCAGCTTCGGTCCCATCTCCTTGCGCTCTTCGGACGACATGCGCCCCAGGCCTTTCATCAGCTCGGAGACGCGGCCCTTCTTGCCGAGAGCGGCCACGCGCACGGCTTCAAGCGTGTCGATATCCACCGCATCGGCAATAGCCGCGGTGAATTCCGCTTCCAGCTTTTCCGTGAGTGTTTCGAGATCGGTGTTGTCGGTCATCTTCTCACCGGCTTCTGATCGTTTCGCGAAAACGCAAGCTCGCTCAAACCACCCGCGCCTGCCTTTCGGCAAGCTCTCGGGTGATATGAGGGAACGGCGTACGAACGATGGTATCGACCGGCGATCCGCCTCACCCCCGAGAGCGGCACGCGCATAATGGCGCGGGCCCCGGACAGGTGACCGGCTCTAGATGTCGAGGCGGCAGCCCTTACTGCAGGGCCGACTGTGCCTGGGCGACCAGAGCCTTGAAGGCCTCGGGCTCATGGATGGCGAGATCGGAGAGCACCTTGCGGTCCACCTCGATGCCAGCCTTGGCGAGGCCGTCGATAAATCGCGAATAGGTCAGGCCGTGCTCGCGGACACCGGCATTGATACGCTGAATCCAGAGCGCGCGGAAATTGCGCTTGCGGGTGCGACGGTCGCGATAGGCATATTGGCCGGCCTTCTCCACCGCCTGATTGGCTGTACGGAAGGTGTTCTTGCGACGGCCGTAATAGCCCTTCGCCTGCTTGATGATCTTGCGGTGCCGGGCATGGGCGGTAACGCCCCGTTTGACGCGCGACATGAGAATTCTCCTCGAAAGAAAATGGGACCTAAGCGGTTATTTCAGGCCGTAGGGCGCGAAAATCTTCACAATCCGCTTGGCATCGGGCTCGGCGACGAGCGTCGTGCCGCGCAGGTTGCGGATCTGCTTGTTGGTCCGTTTGATCATGCCGTGCTGCTTGCCGGTCTGGCCGCGCTTCACTTTTCCGGTGGCAGTGAAGCTGAAACGCTTCTTCACACCACTCTTGGTCTTCAGCTTGGGCATTTTGCTCTCCGTGTTTTGGGAACTCGCCTTGAAGACCTTGAATTCATTGAAGAATTCGGAAGGTGGCGGGTCCGGGTCTTGGCATTACGGGCGGTCACGGCATGCCCTACAGGCCGGGCCGCCCCGAAGCCGCGGATTTATAAGGGAAAAGCCGGGCGCGTCAAGGCTTTGAAGCGACCTCGTTCCCCGTCCGGGCCTGTGTCATAACCGTTCGCAAACAAGGAGGGCCCATGAGCCGCTTTTTCGGGAATGTCTGCCAGAATGGCTATGCCGTGCGCGACATCGAAGCCGCCTGAAACACTGGACGGAAGTCCTTGGCGTCGGCCCCTTCTACTATATCGACCGCGTCCAGTGCGACTGGTTCACTTATAAGGGCGAGCCTTCCCCCGTCGAGATGAGCATTGCGCTCGGCAATACGGGTGATCTCCAGATCGAGCTCATCCAGCAGCGCAACGACGCATCTTCGATGTATATGGATTTTCTGAATGCGGGTCGCGAGGGCCTTCAGCACATGTCCTACTGGACCAGCGATTATCAGGCCGCCTAGACCGCGCCATCGCGGCTGGGACGGCAGCGAGCCGGTGAGGCCCGTGCGCTAAGTCACACGGCCCCCACC
>Ga0208179_1001709_pt1 | contig 10912 bp, 13 predicted proteins | sample Malvired_Geostar_FD_184238 | JGI IMG/M metagenome (GOLD analysis project Ga0208179, IMG submission 184238) | Marine viral communities from the Global Malaspina Expedition - Malaspina viral metaG DeepMed_Geostar (SPAdes) (version 2) | ecosystem: Environmental > Aquatic > Marine > Oceanic | place...
CATTATACACAGATATACTACTCATGCCTGCGTATTCAGTAGAAACACTACTATTATATATCGTACTCCCTCCAATATTATCTACAATAGCTGATACAGTAATTGCAGGACGGAAAATTCCAAAGTCTACTAGTTGGGGAGTATTTTGAGGAATAGGAATTTGAATGGGTGTTTTAGATATAGAGATAGTAATACTATCAGCTTTCAAAGCATAGCGAATAGGTTCATTAGTATTGACAGCATATTCACCTTCTTGATATGTAAGTAAAACTGAAGAATCCATTATGACCTCATCCCATACAGAGGAGAATTAGGAGTAGGTACTCGCTCCCTAGATCCTATATCACTCGCATGATAGTCGGACAATGAAATATTAGCCGACGCATCATCTTCATCCTTCTGCCTTCGTAAATAACTTACAAGCATTCCTCCTATAATAGATCCAGCGGTAGCTCCTAACATAGTTCCTATACCAGGAACCAATGAACCAGCTATACCACCAATTAATGCACCCCCAGCTGCACCGCCTGCTCCTGCTCCTCCTCCCATAGCAAAACCACCAGCAATTCCTGCTCCTACACCTAGTGCACCAAAAGCAGTTCCTCTGTTCATACCAACACCTCTAGTACCAAATGCGCCAGCTCCACGGCCCCAGCCTTGCCCTCTGGCACCCCCGCCAGCATCCCAATTTCCTGGGCCTCCAAACCTTCCTGGGCCTCCTGCTGGTGTCGTAAATGTCCCTGCTCTCATAAATCCGATTTGTTTAGCAATTAATCCCAGACCTTTCAACATACCAAAACCGAAATACTTATGTAACAACCAGAAGGGTGTCCAGAGTCCTGTTATCTTAGCTATGAAAGCTCCAATCAACCAATATTGAAGAGCCTCTCCTAGCCCTGACTTAATTGCTTGAACCCATTTATTACCTTTCAGCCATTCATTCCATTCCTTCAGCTTTTCAACGGCTTTTTCAATCCATACCTTTATCTGTTCAGCCTTTTCCTGAATCTGTGGGATAGAGTTAGCCATAGTTTTTAAGGCAGGAATAATTAAGGGCATGAATGCAGCAAGTACAACGTCAACCATCGCACCAAGGATTTGGAAAATAGTACCTAATGTACCAGTGAAAAGCTGGGACTGCTTTAATAGGCTCGCAACGCCAATATTAATACCTAGACCAGAGCGAACTGTTTTTTTAGCATGGTCAACTAATTCTTTACCATGATCAACCATCGTTTTACGATGCTTTTTTTCTTCCCTATCTTCAGCTTTTTCGTCAGCCTCACTCTTTCCGTCACCACCTCCTGGCCCACCATCACCCCTACTCTCAGGATCGCCTGCACTTTTCCAATTAAGAGTAATTCCAAAGATATTTTTTTCACCATCAATAGATCTATTTACCATTACATTCCTTGATTAATCTTACGAGTTTCACGTTCTTGAAGTTCCTGTTCATACTCTGCTATAGCTTGTAATGTCCCTAATAATAATGACACATCTTCATCTGAAATGGATGTAATCAAATCCCAAGGGACATTCGCTTTTAGCATAGTAACAATAGTCAACCAATAATTGTCTTTAAATAACTGTGGTAGATTAGATTCGTCTGGCACCCCCCTTATAAGTCTAGTTAACCTTTTTTTGCTAAGTTGGTCTGAACTCCCTCGTCACCGAAAGCTTTCGGAACCAGGGCTTCTAATGCGCTTCCTAATCTTGCATCAATAGAAACTAAAAACTTTTCATCTGTGACTCCCCAAGGGGCTTGAACTATCATTTGTCTTAAACATTCTCTGACATATTTATCGCCATCAAAATCTACAGAACTACCATCACCCCAATTCAAACATTCAGATACAATTTTATTTCGCCTACTCCAAGGGATGGGTTTTACTTGAACTGAAAACTCATCCCCTGTTTCAGGAATTACTACTGTATAGGTTTCAGATTCCGATGACAGTATATATTTAGATATATCAAACCCTTCAACTTCAACTTCACTTTTAAATTTCTTTTGTTTAGTGGACATCCTTACCTCCTATGGATAAAACGGTTCCCTATCTCTAATCATTATATCAATATTACGAAATACAAAGTCACATGTTACTTGGAATGGGGCTTCAGTCATAATAGTATGGGGGGCTGACCGTAAGAAAGCTCCTTGTGTACCTACTCCAGTAACAGCTGTATTAGAATATCCTGATAAATCTGTTTCCCCAGGATATCGTCCTGGGATTTTAATAACAATTTCATCGTTGATGTTAGGTGCACCTTCAATAGTTCCCCTAGAAAACACTAATTCTATGTGAAAACCGTGATGCCCCCCAGTCTCTGTATAACGTCCTTCTAACAATAGTTCTTTAAAGAGTGACATAGCACTATCTCTACTAGAACTACTAGCACCCACGGTATCAGGTAAAGCTACAGTACAGTTAAGGGAATATTCTCGACGTTGTTCCCTTATTTCCGCAGGCCCACGATGGTCACCTGGGCGATTCTTAATATAGTAACGAGGGTCTTCATTATTATTTACAGTTAATGTAAAACTTCGTACCCGTGCAAACTCTATTGCCGTACTAGAAGCTACTCCTAATAACTTCACACTACCATTAGAAAAATAGTAAGGCTTAGTTGTTGGGAAAGATATGTCAGCTGAATCAATATTGTGCATTATAGCAAAACCTGGCATATTAGAAGTAGTAGTGCCTGTTAGATCTGGATATAGTTGTTGAACATTAGTAGTACTATTACGAGTACTAGTATCATGTCTAGCCTGATTATGTAACATATCTAAGAAAACAATGCTGTCCCAATTACAGGTAATCAACCCCCCTTCTTCACCAACCAGGGACATAGACCCTACTTTCCCGCCAATCCATCTTCGGTCAAAATCATTCGCTTCGTCTTCAGCACTATCTCTCATTTTAAGATGCATACTAATAGTATCTAAGTCGTTAGTTTCTTGAATATAGTGTTCAATATAAGTATCAGCAAAGGCTGTACCACTATTAGCTGTTTTAAGAGTAGCATCTGTTGCAGATAAAGCATACCCCATAATACGACAGCCCCATCCAGTAGTAGCGTTGTTCGCACCACCACCGTCATGTGCATAACGTAATGGATAATTCAATCTAACCCAAGTTGTCTGATTATGTAGATCAGTGTTATCATATCCATTAAGTATAGTACCATCCACATCTTTACCTATTTCAACAATTTGACGAATCTCTAATTTATTCCGATTTGCTTCAGCCACGGTACTCTGAGTCGTAAATATCTTATTAGTTACATCTACTGTATTACCACTATAAGTTCGTCCAGTCACTACATTCATATCAGTATAGTCAATTAATAAATGATGGCCTATACCTATTGCTGCACCATTCCAACCAATATGTGAAAGACAAATCCATACATCCCCAGGATTACTACCATTTTTTAAACCCAGTCCTAACTCGTTTACATGCCCAGTATTACCAAAGCCTATCGAATAATACCCAAGGTCTATGATACCTTTAAGTGGTTGAGGATAATTAGCATCATTATCCCCCCCACTTCCACCTCCCCCATTAAGATTAATATTTGGTGTAGAGGTATCAAGCTCACCAAAAACCTTAGGAACTTCTTTACCTATAGCAAACCGCAAAGGCCAACCATTAGTTAATACCATCCCATTCAAAGCTCCTGTAAAACTGTGTTGTCCAGTATATACAGATGTAAAGTTTCGATTAGATTGAGTACCTAAGAAATATCGAGGTTCAACTAAGGGAGTAAAATCAGGAGTATCAACAGTTTCATACACCCCTGGAATCACATTAATAAATTTTTGTTCTGAACTACCAGCTGTCAAAGTCCGAAAGACCGCTGCTTTATAATAATGACTGTAACCACTTAGGTTCCCCCAACTACCGAATCCAGAAGCAGCACTAGTATGTGTAAATTCTAACTCATCAGGATAATTAGCCGAATCGCCTCTCTCATCACTTCCATCATAACAATAATGAGCAAAGGCAAGAGGGCGGTCAAAATAGATAAGTCCTAACCCAGCACTACCAATGACTTCAATTCTTTCAATTCTTCTAATCTCTGGTTGGCACCCACCCCCAGGCGTTGTAGCATCTATATAAGGAATAGTATATTGAGCGGTAGAAATAGTACCACCACCCCCTGCTGCTCCTACCCAGTCTCTCGTATCGAAGCAAATAAAATCTCCCGTAGTTAAATGGCCCACAGGATTAACATAACAAGTACTAGCACCCGCAAGAACAGGAGGCAGAGCTACAATAATAGCCTCTAATTCTGCCCCAGATGGGCTACCATCTTCAGGATGTGCTGCTAAAGCTGTTGAACTACTAGTATAGAAAACTCCTCTGAGTACATTCGTAGCAAACTCTCTAAGAATGGCAGGGACTATAATCTCAGAATCAGCCCCAGGAAATACTTCCCCCAGTATAGTTAGTTGTGATTGATCAGGTCGTAAGACAGCCATATTTTTCCTCCATAGTCAATACCTCTAAGATATTATACCCTAATTTATGTTATTTCCAAAAGGACTGCCCTATTTTCTAGCTGTATTCCGATAGTTCCTACCCACATATTAACTTGTTGTTGTGTCTGTTCTGAAAAATTCATGAATCGTATTCGTTGAAAATTTGTAAGACTATGTATTTTAACGTGGCATATACGTCTAATCTCTCTCATCATATTATATAAACGCTGCCTATCCACTAAAGTATACACTTCTAATTCTACCATATATTGACGATTACCGTATTTATAATTACCGATAGGCTGTTCATCCATAGATGGAGTTCCAGCCCGACCAACAATTTGATCATTAACATTTAAGTCTACTCTAAAAGGATCTCCCTCTCCTGTAACTTCAATAAACCCTGGCTTCTTAGTCGCTCCTGTAACTTTATCAAAATCCCAAGTAGTATTCAGAATATCTAATACATCACTAGCTGGTAGAGGTTCAGTTGGCATTAAAAGACCTCAAAAGCTCGTAAGGTATCTAACATCAATTCAGTCTCCATAGACCATGATTCAACCTTCTGCATTAATTGGATTCTATCCGTACCACTTACTATAAGTGTCCCAAAATCTGCACTCCTCAAAACTTCAATTGCTGCCAACTTTCTAGCAGCATCAAAAACTATTCCCGCTTCCCTGGCATCGGCATGGATATCTCGTCCTGCAAGATAAGATAATTTGACAGGCATCATAAATTCACCGCCACCGAATCTCCAGATGGGAGCATTGTATGACATGAACCGTGCTGGCAGGAGGAAATATCTAGAGAAGTGTACCATGCCAACTTCTTTAAGAAGAAAGAAATCATTCATCCTGCCAGGGGTTTTAGTTTCCCAGCTAGCTCCATTCCAAATCTGTAACTTAAGAAGTTTATAAGGATCTGGCCTATCTAATTTAAAACCATTCAGATTAAAATCATGATATTCCTCACCTACGTATTGAGTTCGCCACGATTTACGAGTCATATAATCTATTCTAGATTCCGCAGCTTGTATATAACTTTCAACAGTATCTTTAGTAGGAGTTGTGCTAGTTGAAAAATCTGTAGCACCTCCCCCTACAATATTTCCTAATTGTAAAAATCTGAATACATCTCCTGTACTACAATAAGAAGCAAAAGGACGTTTTTGAATTCTATTAATAGATACAGAACCCACTACAGATGTTTGCGAAGATACTCTTATCCAATACCTACTAGTAGCAGATATACCAGTACCATCTACAGTTCCCAATGCCCAAGTACTTAATTGATTAGAGGGGAACATCTCTACACCATCCCGTGTAAAATCATAGGATGCCCCTACAGTATCATCATCCATATCATAATTTAAACGGCCCGAAGAAGGGACAAATTCTGCCCAAGTACTTGTGCCTGTAGAGAACTCCCATTTCAATACGCCGAAACTGCCAGGGGTAGCGGTATCAAATACAGCCATATCAAACTTTTCATCATCGCCTAAATATAAGAAATCACTAGTAGTAGTTAAAGCAGTAAATGCAGTCCCTAACGGAGACTGCGCTTCTAGTGACCTATCTGAATAGGTCGATGGTGTATAAGTATAAACACTTGTAAATTCCAAGCCTGCGGATGAAGGCATTATTTCTCCTTACGAAGCTATTACTTCAGGTGGGTATTGTTCGCTCCTCTCTAGATTGTCTACGTCTATTACTCCATTAGTACTCTCTTCTGGTTGTCCCTCTTGTTGCTTCCCCCTCAAGTACATAGCTATGCCATTGAGGTTATGAATCTGTTGCATGAGGGATTCCCTCTGCGTATTCAATTCATTTGCTTGCGCCACCAATTGTTCTAGCTGTTGATTTACCTGGGCCAAGTCCTGTTCCACATCTATCTCTGGCATATCGTTCCTCCTTAACTTTTGTTTCCTTATATATTATACCACACTTTACCCTTTTAATGCAGCTACTTCTGCCTTTAATTCTTGTATAGTATTTTTTAATTCTTGATATTGGTTATCCATACGTTCTCTCGTTTGCCACATTCCCGCCCAAGTAAACATCAGTCCGTTGCTGATATTGATTCCAAGCCAAGGCGTTTTACGATTGGCTAATGCCACAGGGTCTTCTTCCTTGTCATCATAGTCCATGATTCCAAGTTTCACTAAATGAGCAATATTCAAACTCTGTCCAACCGCATATGGATTAGCCATAGTTGCTAAATCTACACCAGCTTTTCTCAAAGCTAAAACGTCATCATGCCACTCCACCTCACCACAACAGGTAAACATTTCTAAACCATGATTGCCACAATTAGAACAAACATAGTCAAAGTTAGAACCCAGACCAGTGTTGAGGCTTAAAACTGGGGGTGTTCCCGACGTTACCCTGAATGTATCATTACCACCTAATGCAGAACCCTGACCTCCCAGAACAAAATAATCGCTTGCGGAGTTGTCAACGCCCATCAAGAACTGCCCGTTGCCTCCAGATATTTCAAATTCCATGTATGGGTCACCAGCAGATGAGCCTCCTGTCCTGGCACGTAATTTGGCTGTGCTGTTTGTCGTATTGCTTTCGTTGTAAGCACTAATAGAAATTTGCCCACCAGAAACCGAATGTCGCATGAGGATAGCATTAGCTGTCCACGAATTCCCAGCAACACCAACGTTTGACAGAGTATAGTTCCCAGCATCTATATTACCCGTCCAAGGAGTTTGACTCCCACCAGCATCTCCCCATTCTAATTGGGAAGTACTGCCAGAGGTTGTCTTTAAAACTTTACCAGCAGCAGGAGCAGCTGTAGGCATTGTTATGGTATAATTAGCAGCAGTTGTTCCTGTATTAATTGTGATGGCATTAGTGTTAGTACTATTTGTTAATAGGATTGTGGGGGTAGAAGTCTTAGTTATCACGACTGCCCCCGTACCATGAGGGGTGAGGTTAATAGGATTATTACTTGCAGTTGTAGTAATAGAAGTTCCATCAATAGTAATTGTATCTACCACTAATGAAGTAAGATTACTTAAAGCTCTTCCTGTAGATAAGACTACCGAAGAAGATAAGAACCCTCCCCCATCATTAGCATCCCAAGTTACTAGCCCATTCGTTGTAGTAGAGCCAGGTACTTGTAATGCTGGTGCATGATCAAATGCTGTATTAGCCATATTTAATCAACTATTCCTAACCGTCTTGCAAATTCAACGTTCAGTTCTTCTTGTGTAGCTTCCAACCGATGGAATACAGATGGGCCTGGCCTATTAACTCTTGGGCCGTTGGCTTCCTTAGTAGCAGTCACAGCTTCCAGATATTCCGCTTCCGTAATTTCCACATCTCCGCTTTCCATCCTGTCTGTCCAGGCCACTGTTATTTGCGTTGCATTGTCACGTACCGCTGATTCTATACTCCCTGGACGTTGCGGTTGGCTATCATGTTGTTTTGTAAATCTTACGTACATTCTTATACCTCTCTATATGCAAAGAAATCAATCACGTTACACGTTCTATAAGCATTACCATAACTACTCACATTCATAAATAGGTATAGGTCAGTTGCCGTTGGGATATTGGTGGTGTGTGTGCCTTCCAAAGTCCCATCAACATAGAACGCCACTGACGTACCATTCCCAGAAATTACAATTTTCGCATCGTGTTCACCATTGAAACCACTTGATATTACATTCGTCAGAGTTTCTGTGCCACCGTTGTCAGTCCTGGCATCAACAGCATCACCGTTTTGGAAATCTAGCCCAATACAATCGTTTTGACTTAGTGGCCTGTATCCCTGCACATCTGCTGCAAGACCAAAACTGAAGATGCTCAGGGCTTCTTTGTTGAACCTACAAACTATAGTGAAATCGTCAGATGCTGCTAATATAGCATCCCCAGCAAATAGTGCTACACTGTGTAGGTCAGAATTCCCCGATGTGAGTTGCCAAGCTCCACCGTCATTTGACCTAGAAATGCCAGAATTACCACCATTAATATCGGCCTTAAACTGTCCCCCATAACCACGGATGGCATCGTCACCAGGGTTCCCGTTTTGAGGCCAAGCTCCAAGCATATAGATAGAACGGTAGTCACCGTTTCTGACAAAACTCGTAAGCGCACTGTCAAGACTTCCGCTAGCAGCATGAAGATGAAGAGCGGTTGTGGAACTACTATCCGTTAAAATATTTAAATTTGCAGCAGTAACATTAGCACTAGCCCCATCTAATTTATTTAATTCTGCTGCTGTAGATGTTACACCATCAAGAATATTTAACTCAGCCGTAGTAGATGTTACACCATCAAGCAAATTTAATTCAGCAGTACTTGAAGTAAGACCATCCAATAGCTCTAATTCAGTAGTAGTTACGCCACTAACAATAATATCACCATTTCCATCAGTAACCAATGCTCGACTAGTAGTTAAATCAGCAAGCTTACTCAGAGCAATTTGAGCAGTACTACTAACTTTAGCATTAGTTACAGCATTATCTGCAAGTTCCGCACTCTGTAATATCTTTCCATCTGAGTTATATACTGTCCAACCCATTTTAAGTTACCTCCAATCCGTATATGTTATAGCTCATAACTGTACTACTACTTCCATTACATAAACCATAAAGAACATCATTCGCATCCATTATTATACTCCCAGTAAATTCGGCCCACCCCCCAGCTTCTATGCTCAGTGCGGGAAGGATTATAAAAGCATTATCAGCAGTAGAAAGTCCTCCATGACTAAGTGTAAAGGTTACAGCAGCCGAATGATTGTTAACTATTCTTATATGACCAACAATAGTTGTCGTTCCCGCTGGCGAAGTATGCAAGGTTTGTGCAGCAGCATTCCCAGTATGGACTACTTTACCTTGTGCTAAATGTTTAAATGTTTCAGCCATAATTTATACTCCCCATGTAAAGTAACTAAATGCTTTAGAAGCACCACCAGTAGCTTGGGAACCAACATCCCCAAGTTCCACACCCCAGAAGGTAGCCTCAGCAAGTGGGGGCGCACCAAATACAATATTAGAACCACTAATCGTATACGCTGTACCAGGCTCCTGTACCACACCATCTACAGCAATTACCAATGTTTGAGGCAACCCAACAGAAAGTGAGGCACTTCCAGCAGATAACGCAAACGTAACTTCGCTTCCATCGAAGCCACTAGATACATCATCTAATACTCTAAACGCCCCAGATTGTTGTGGGCCTCTACCTATATATGGCATATTATCCTCTTAGTCTCATAAGTTCTTTCATTTCTTCAAACGTGATACTATCGTCTGCAAGTTTTGCTTCTAGAGCAGATAATTTCTCTCCTGCTTCTAAAAAAGCAGCTTTCTCTATATCCCATTGAGCTTCTTCAGCATCTCTTTCAAGTTCTTCTTCAGGAGTAAATTGAATTCGTACACCATCCACCTTTCTAAATCTAGGCATGTGACAACCCCCAAACAGTTAAACGTCCACTTGCAATATTGCCAGAAGAAAGATAAATCTTGAATCTTTGTGAATCTACAGCAGCAATAGCCATAGAAGCAATGACACCAGCTTCGACAATAGTACTATGGTTAATTGCCATCATAGTTCCATGAACAACGGGATATACATCTGATACTCCTCTTGGCTGAGTAAACCAAATGGAGAATCCACAACCTTCTCCTGTACTGTTTCCTACTGTAGAAGAAAGTTTTATAAAACTTTGTGAGTTACTAGCAGCCATATCATGCGTTCCGTCTGAACGTATACGGTGGAAGGCATTTTTATATTCATCGGCCCAAGCACTACTTGTGCCAACTCTTGCATACAATTCCACAATATCATTGGCTGGTTTTAAATCTGACCCAGTAATTAAATAAGTTTCATAGTTTCCTGTTAAAGTTACTTCTAGAGTACTATCGTTACTTGCTACATCCGTAGCTATAAAAGTTAAACCACCACCAGCAGCAGCCCATTGATTATCCCCACGTAAGAATGTTCCACTACCCGCAGACCCAGAAGCAGATAAGTGGGCAATATCTACAGCACCATTTGCAATCGTAAGAGATGTTGCACCTGTTACATCGCCAGTGTGTGTAGCGTTTGTTACCTTGGCAGTATTAGCAGCAATTTCAGCATTAATTGAATTGGCTAGTTTATCAGCCGTTACTGCATCATTTACTATCTCAGCAGTATTAATAGCATTATCTGCCATTGCATCATTATCAACAGACCCATCAGCAAGGGTTATACCAGCAGTACTTATTACCTCTCCCCGATGGGCAAGCAAAATCATTTCTGAATTTGCGTAGGTAATCACAGCCATTGGTTTAGATACTTGAGTATTGCCAGAAGGTTCAGCAGCAGCTAACAATCCAGCAGCTACCTGTAAAAATAGTACCGTACCAGCAGAAAGATTGGGAACAACTCCATCTACCGTGATACGCCCAGACAAAGCGATAAGC
>Ga0208179_1001711_pt1 | contig 10895 bp, 10 predicted proteins | sample Malvired_Geostar_FD_184238 | JGI IMG/M metagenome (GOLD analysis project Ga0208179, IMG submission 184238) | Marine viral communities from the Global Malaspina Expedition - Malaspina viral metaG DeepMed_Geostar (SPAdes) (version 2) | ecosystem: Environmental > Aquatic > Marine > Oceanic | place...
CAAGGGCGTCTGCGCGCTGATCGTGCCCTATTTCCGCCGCGCCGCCGCCCGCCGGCTGATGCAGCTGGCCAAGCTGGATGCCACCATGGAACCGGCCCCCGGCCCGGCCGAGATCACCGCGCGTGCGCAGGCGCAGATCCTGGCGGATGAAAGCCTGTTCGCCGCCCCGCAGGAGGACGAGACCGAGTTCGTCGGCAAGCTGCTGGCCAGCTATGGCGCCGAGCAGATCGCCGCCGCCTTCCTGCGCCAGCAGATGGCCGCGCGGCCCGCGCCGGAGGAACTGTCCGAGGCACGCGAGGAAACACAGGCGATCACCCGGCCAGAACGCGGCGAGCGTGGTGGTCGGTATGAAAGGCCAGAGCGCGGCGAGCGACCGGAGCGCAGTGGCAACCGTTTCGAGAACGGAATCTGGTTCCGCGTCTCGCTGGGCCGCAAGCATCGGGCTGAGCCGCGCTGGCTGCTGCCGATGATCTGCAAGGCCGGCCATGTGACCAAGGCTGCCGTCGGCTCGATCAAGGTCGGCGATACCACGACCGATTTCGAGATTTCCACCGCCCTGGCCGATGCCTTCGAGGCAACCATCGCCGCCAACGGGACCGGCGAGAAAGGTGTGACCATCACCCGCGCCGAAGGCGGCAATCGCCCCGCCCCGGCCGGATCGCGCCGCCCCGACAGCTTCAAGGACGGACCGAAGCCGGCCCGCAAGCCCCGGGGAAGGCCCGACAACGCCTTCCGCGCAACTGAAGGTGCCGGCCCGAAACCGGGAAAGAAAAAAAGCTACAAGCCGAAACCTGGCCGCGATCCGCGCTAGGGAGTCGGGCTTCAAAGACACCTTGCAATGGTGTCTCTGCAATAACATCAACATCCTTAGGGGCCAGACGGCACAGAGCGTCTGGCCCCTTTGTGATTCCGGCCGTGACGAACGGGAGGCATGGGCAGAATAATTGCCCCAGAGGCAATTCTTATTGCACTGAAAGAAAATAAACGTTTGCATATGAAGCAATCTAACTAAGCCGGTATGCAAATGAACCTCGTCGATCAGAGCCTGTGCCAGATCGGTATCGCCATTAGGGAGCGCCGGGCCGCGCGCCGCATGACGCTCGGTGACCTTGCCGCACATACCGGCATGTCGCTTTCCTTCCTGTCGCGCGTCGAGCGCGGCCAGGCACAGACATCGGTCGGCAATCTCATCCGCATCGCCGAGGCGCTGGGCGGCACCCTGCACGATCTGATCGGCCCGCCGCCCGCCGAGGATACCGGCTTCACGCTGTTCCGCGCCGGCGAAGCGTCGGCATCCGCGATTTCCGGCAGCGGCTATCGCTGGATTCCGGTGTCGGGCGGCGGCGACGGGCGGAACATCGAGGCGACGCTGCTGGACCTGCCCGCGACGCCCGCCGCCGAGACAAGGTTTTCGCATCCCGGCGAGGAGATCTGCTTCGTGCTGGACGGGCGCGTGCGGTTTGTCGTGGGCGAGTCCACCGCCATGCTCGCGACGGGCGACGCCATCCATCTGCGGTCCGACATTCCGCACACCGCTGCCGCCGAGGGCGGGCCGGCGCGGGTGCTGATGATTACCCACCATCCCGCCGGCCCCGGTGAACGGTCAGGCGACCGGTCGGACTGGTGGAATCCCAGCGGCATGGTGCCGCCAACGAACAACAGGGAGGAAAATCAATGACCCAGCAGACCCAACACACCGGGCCGATCGCCCGCGACGGCCATCAGCCCTTCGAGGCCCGGCACCGCGACGATATCGACTGGGAAACCATCCGCTGGCCGGGCGAAACCGGCAAGATGCTTTTCCATCCGCGCCCGGAACGGCCGACCGAGCCGAATGCCGGCATCCTGCGGCTGGAGCCGGGCGCGCACCATCCGCTTCACAAGCATGATTTCGCGCAGATCTGGTACATACTGGAAGGCGAGTTCCGGATCGGCAGCGGCACCTATGGCCCCGGCACGATGATCTTTCACCCCGATCCGCATTTCGAGGATGAGTTCAAGACCGAGACCGGCGGCGAAATCCTGATCGTACAATACCCCGGCCCGACCACCGGCGGCCGGCCGATCTACGACAAGCGCTTCAACATGGCGGATCGCAAGCCAATAGAGACCGAACGCACCGACCTCTAGCAGGCAAACTGAGAGGCGCCCTTCTTACCCAGCCGACATATATCAGGCTTACAGGGCGCTTCCTCACAAAGCCAAAGGCGCAAGGTGACGGGAAACAAGGCCAGTCAGCCCAGGCTGGAAACAGGTTCCTCGCTTTGCCCGATCCTCGCGAGATTCGCCCGGACACGTATGGCGGAATGCTCGAGCAACTGGCGTGCCGCGCGCTCGGCTTTCACCTGGCTGCCTAGCGTGATCGCCGTTGCCAGCTGGCGCCAGTCAGCGGCTGACTGTTTCCTGTCATCGGCGGTAAGGAAGCTCATGGAGCGGCCACGGATGAGCTGCCAGGTGCCCATTCCGGCCAGCCGTTCGTAGAGCTCCGGCAGACGCTGGTTGCCCGAATTATTCACCAGGAACAGCTGAGCGCGCACCGATTCGCTGGCGAAGGCCTGCGGGGTGGCGGACTCGTCGCCGGCGATGCTTTCCAGACTGGCGACGATCTCCAAGAAGGTGGCTTTGAAAGAATCATCGTTCAGCCGGGCGACGCGGCCGGCCGCGACGGCCAGCAGAGCCGCCCTGATCTCGAAAATATAGCTGACATCTTCCTGTGAATATTCGGCAATGCGGGCGCCGGATCGCGGGATGCGGACCACATAGCCCTGCTTCTCCAGCGCAATCAGCGCCTCGCGCACGGTCGCCCGGCTCACGGCGTGCTGCTGTGCCAGGGCTTCCTCCTTCAGCCGATCGCCGGGCTTGAGGCGCCCTGTCATGACCTCAGCCAGCAGGAGATCGGCAAGCTGGGCCGGAAGCGATTTCGCTGACCTTCCAAGCGGGACGATATCAAGCTTATCCATGTCGTTCTCGTCCATCAGCTGCCGCAGCCTTATCGTTGGGGTGAGGGATCGCCAGTTCCGGCACAACTCGCCATAGCTTCAATCTCGTCTTCTTTTTCGTCGAAGGGAGCCAAAAAACCGCAACGATTCCCATCGCCACCACCATATGGAGAATACTGAAGGATATTAACTGTTTTTCAAATGGATAGCGCAAGGCAAAACCATTTTCCTGATTATGTTTTGGATTCATATTGTCAGACAATCGACAGTCGATTATATTTTATCAATAACACAAAGCAGAAAACGGATGGGTGGAAATGAGCCAAATCAAGATTGCTCCTCTTGGATTCGCCGCGGGCGCGGAAGTCACCGGCGTGGACCTCAGCAAGCCGTTGTCTTCGGCCGACCAGAGCGTCATCAACCAGGCATGGCTGAAGCATCTGGTGCTGGTGTTTCCGGGTCAGGACCTGTCGCCCGAGCAGCAGATCGCCTTTTCGCGGAATTTCGGGTTGCTGGACCCGCAGGAATCGCAGGCGCCCACGACGCTGCACCCGGACCACCGGGAAATCCTCGTGCTGTCCAACAAGATGGTGAACGGCAAGAAGTCCGGCACGCATAATTCCGGCCGGAACTGGCATACCGACCTCACCTACACGCCCCGCCCGGCCAAGGGCGCCATCCTGCATTGCAAGGAGAAGCCGCCGGTCGGCGGTGACACCATGTGGGCAAATCTCTATCTCGCCTATGAGACGCTGAGCCCGCGCATCCAGCAATTGCTGGAGGGGCTGGAGGCGATTCATGATGTGACTCTGATCCGCGGCCTGGAGCAGCGGTCGCCCGATGTCATCGCCGAGATGAAGCGGCGCAACCCGCCGATGATCCATCCGGTCATCCGTATCCACCCGAAGACGAAGCGGAAATCCTATCTGGTCGGCCAGCGTGTGCGCGGCTTCGTCGGCATGGGCGATGATGAAAGCCGGCACCTGCTCGACATGCTGAACGAGCACGCGACCGCGCCGGAATTCGTCTTCCGTCATCGCTGGCAGCTCGGCGACGTGGTGATGTGGGATAATCGCTGCACCAGCCATGTGGCACTAGGCGATTTCGACCAGACCCAGCCGCGCGTCATGTTCCGCTGTTCCCTGGAAGGCGAGCAGGAAACCGGACGGCTGTTCGAACGTCCGCAGACCGACGACCGCGCCGCAATGGTACAGGCTGTGGCGGCCGTCTCCTGAGGCCATGACGGGGAACGGCCGTTCCGATATCTGGCGGCCGCTTTCCCGGCTATCCCTGCGTGACCACCGAAACGCCTGCATCTGGTTTGTGGAGAAACAGTGATCCGGGAATGCGTTTCGAGCGCACCGAATCCGCAGATTCTCCGCGCAGGATCGGGTGACAGGAACTTACCGGGACAATTCGAGATGACAGCGAGCAGGCCCCCTGAAGGGAGCTTCGACAAAACGGGCTTACAACGGCACAACGGCTTCTCGGGAGCCGAAGTCCCGGAACAGTGCATGCCGGCGGCCTACCCCACCCTCGGGGAAGGCGGTCAGCCCGGCCACGCCACGATTCTGCCCGACCGGGGCGGTGCCAGGCTCGAACTCATCTTCCTTGGCATCGTCTGGGCCGTTGCCGCCCTCTTGCTGTGGCATGGCCTGTCGCTGCAATTGTGGCGCGACGGCACCATCGGCCCCGGTGCCTATCCGGTCTTTGCGCTTGCCGGTCTGCTGGCAATCACGAGCGTTCTGATCGCGAAGGCGCTCGCCGTGCGGGAGCTTCGCCTCTACTCGCCCTTCCAGGCCGGGCTGCAGGACGATCTTCGGCTGCGCCAGCTCGCGGAAATCATGGGCGCGCGCCTCGGCACCCGGATACAGGTGGTCACCAAGGATGGCGAAGGGCGTTTCTCCGCCCTCTGGAAGGGGGTGCGCGGCAATGCTCTTGCCATCGTCTCATCCGACATGACGAGCCTGCCGAACTTCCATGCCGCCGCATTCTGTGACGGACGTATGGAGCCAGTGGGTGGCCTGTTTTTCGACCCCGATGTGCTGGTCGTGCGGCCCGCCAGCCAGTGGCAGAATCCAGGCGATTTGTGGAACAAGGGCCAAACAGTCCGCCTCGGTTTCGGTCATCACATCGATATCGACCATGCCGTGGGGCGCTGGCTTGCCACCGCGCAGGGACTGTCCTTCCGGCCGGTTCACAGCGACGACATTCCTTCACTGATCGGCGCCATCAATGCCGGGGATATCGATGCCGCCATACTCAGCTTTTCGCAGGCACGGCAGGCAATCACGACCGGACAGGTGCGGTGCATCGGTCTTTTGTCGGAACCTGGCGACCAGCCGCCGGAAGTGCAGGGCGCTCCCACCTTTCTGGACCATGGGGCCGCTGTGGTCTCCGGTCATTGGGCGGCGCTGATGGTGCCGGCGGGCATGCCCGCTAAAAAGCAAAACGCCTTGTCTGCAGCATTTTCGGAAGCAGCCGCGGAGCTGCCGCCTGCCAACGAAACGGATATGTCAGCGCGGATCTGGCGCTTCCTCTCGCAGGAGGAGATGAAAGGCATCATCGATATCCAGCAGCGCTGCCACGCGCAATTCACCCCCCGGGAAACTCTGTCCGACAGTCTGCCCGCCGGGAAGATCTTCGGGCTGGTGGTGGCGATCGCCGGACTTGCCCTCTTCCCCATCGCGATGATGCAGCTCGGCTTCGTCCTGTCCGCCTTCTTCTATGTCGCCGGCCTGACATTGCTGCTGTGGCCGAAACTGACACCGGCGAAGGCGGTACTCTCCATCGCCGTAGCAGCCTTCCTCAGCATCGGGACCTACCTTCTGTTCAGCAAGGTCTTCAACGTCGTCCTGCCCACATCGGCCCTGATGGAGGGATTGCTGCCATGAGCCTACTGATGGAAGGCTTCTCCATCGTCACGGAGATGAACATCCTGCTGCTGCTTGCGGGCGCGGTGCTGCTCGGCATCGTGGCAGGAGCCATGCCGGGCATCTCGGCCACCATGGGCGTGGCCCTGCTGAGCCCGCTGACCTTCACGATGGACCCGCTGGCCGGTATCCTCAGCCTGGTTGGCGTCTATTGCGGTGCCGTCTATGGCGGGTCGCTGTCGGCCATCCTGCTGGGTATTCCCGGCACGCCAGGGGCGGTCGCCACGACGCTGGACGGCTATGCCATGTCGCGGCAGGGCAAACCGGGCATAGCATTGGGTATCGCCACCCTCTCCTCTTTTCTCGGCGGCATGCTCAGCGCGATCGCGCTCATGCTGCTGTCCTACCCCATCGCCGATTTCGCCCTGGCCTTCGGACCGCGCGAGTATCTGGCGCTAACCGTATTCGCGCTGACGGCGATGGCGGCGCTGTCCGGTGGATCGTTCCTGAAGGGGCTGTTCGCCGGATTCATCGGCCTGTTCCTGGCCGGCATCGGCATCGACGAGACCTATGGCGTCTCGCGCTATCATTTCGGCTATGTGCTGCTGATGGGCGGGGTGTCCTTCATTCCGGTCACCATCGGCCTGTTCGCGGTGCCGGAAACCCTGCTGAGCATCGAGCGTATTGGCCGTGCGCCGCGCCGCGCCCTGCGCGTCAACCGGATCATTCCCGGGCGCAGCGTGCTGGCCCGCATCCTGCCGGCGCAGCTGCGCTCCAGTGTCATCGGCACCATTGTCGGCGCGGTTCCCGGCGCTGGCAGCGATGTCGCCGCCATTGTTGGCTACAGCCAGGGCAAGCACATGTCACGCCAGCCGGAACGCTTCGGCACCGGCTCCCCGGAAGGTATCGCCTGCGCCGAATCGGCAAACAATGCGGCGACCGGTGGCTCGCTGATCCCGCTGCTGACCCTGGGCATCCCCGGCGGCGCGGTAACCGCGATCATGCTGGGCACCTTTATGACGCATGGGCTGCAGCCCGGTCCCTTGCTGCTGCACAACAACGCGCCGCTGGTCTACCAGATCTTCGCCGGTGTCTTCGTCGCGAACATCCTGCTGCTGATCTTCGGACTGTCCGGCGCCAAGCTGTTCGCGCGTGTGCTGCAAATCCCCGAAAGCATCCTGACGCCCGGCATTCTGCTGCTTTGCGTGCTGGGGTCCTACGCCATGCGCAACCATCCGGTCGATGTGCTGATCATGTTCGCCGCCGGCATGGTCGGCTACGTCATGGTCAAGACCGGTATCCCGCGCGCGCCACTCATTATCGGCCTGATCCTCGGGCCGATGGTGGAGGGAGAACTTGCCCGTTCGCTCATCGTCGTTGGCGGCGAATGGCAGGAACTCTTCACGCCGATCAGCACCGTCATCTGGCTGCTGGTCTTCGCCCCGTTCGTCGCCCCGCTCGTGATGAAGGGCGTTCGGCATCTGAAACGATCCTACAAGACGACATAAAAATGAAAGGGAGGAATCCAATGACATTCATCCACAACAGGCGTGCCGGTTACACGGCGGCGCTGGCGGCACTGGCGCTGTGCGCAACCGCCCCGGCAGTAAAGGCGGACAGTTTTCCGTCCAAGCCAGTCGAACTCGTGATCCCCTTCGCGCAGGGCGGCGGCACCGACCAGGTCGGCCGCATCTTCGCACAGTATGCGCAGCCGCATCTGGGCGGCGACATCTTCGTCAGCAACCGCACGGGCGGCAGCGGTGCCGTGGGCTTTTCGCACGGCGCGCTGGCCAAGGCCGATGGGTACGTCATCACCATGATCGTCACCACTCTGGCCGCAGCGCCCCACACCATCGACGGCTATCCGGTCAGCTACAAGAATTTCGAGCCGGTCTGCCTGCTGTCGGCACCGCCGGCCATTCTGGCGGTTCACCCGGATAGCGGCATCAAGTCGCTGGCCGATCTCGTCAAGAAGGCGAAAGCCGAACCGGGCAAGCTGACCTTCGGCACCGCCGGCCCCGGCAGCAACACGCATCTGACCGGTGCCGCCTTCGCCACCCAGGCGGGTATCGACGTCCGCTTCGTGCCGCACAAGGGCTCCGGTCCGGCGCTGACGGCGGCCTATGGCAAGCACATCAATGTCGCCATCGCCGACAAGGCCGAGGTCACGCCCTGGCACAAGGATGGCCGGCTGAAGGTGCTGACCGTGTTCTCTGACGATCCGAAGACCGGCATCAAGGGCGTGCCGCTGGCCAGCGCTGACGGCTTCAAGGTGGATATCGGCTCGTTCCGCGGCATCGGTGCTCCGAAAGGCACCCCGCCGGAGGTAATGAAGGTGCTGGTCGAGGCCTGCCGCAAGACCGCCGAGGACAAGGCGTTCAACGACCATATGGAGAAGACCGGGACCGAGACCTATGCCCTGTTCGGTGAGGAATTCGGTGCCTGGCTGAAGAACAAGCACGACTCCTTCGGCGAAGCCGTCAAGGCAGCCAATATGTAACGCCTGCCGCAATCACGTTACAAAACCCCTCCGGGAGCGATTCCGGAGGGGTTTTTTTACGACTGAAGGGACGGGCAGCCAGCAGCCTCGGCGCCGCTTTATGTATGGCTGGGTCCGGATCCGTAAGCGCGGCGCTGAGGGTGGGAGCCCTAGAATCGCAAACAAGGTTCCAGGGGGATGCAGGCAATATTCGGGTGCTTTCCCGGCCGGATCCTTGGAAATTAACCTTGGGGACCGCAATCGGATTCCTTCTCCTGAAGACAGCTGACAGACCCGCAACCCAGGCGAAACTGCCCGGGCCACGGGTCGTCGCTTGCCGTCACGGAGCGGTCAGGACAAATCCGCCTTGCGCTGCAGATAATCCTCGCGGTCGATTTCTCCTCGCGCGTAGCGTGCCTTGAGAAGGTCGAGCGCGCTGCTGGCCGGCGGCGTCGATGCATGCATCTGATGCCCCGCACCGAACCAGCGGAACAGCAGGATCAGGACCACCGCCAGTATCGCAATGAACAGGATGGCCGAGAGGCCGTGGAAGGCCATTCCCCAGAACCATCCGCCACCGTCATAGCCCATCATCGCATCGGGCTGGTGCCAGTTCTGCCACATGGCGTTCTCCTTTCCTTCAATCGACCTGGCGCAGGGCGCCGGTGCGGCGGTCGATCGCCAGCCGCTGGACCAGCGAGCCCTCGCGGGTGACGATATCGGCCAGAATCTCGCCATTTTCGGTCGGCTTGATCTCGCCGAGCTTCAGCCGCGGATTGCCGTGCCAGTCGAGGCGGCGCTGCAGCATTTCCCTGACCTGTTCCGGCACGATCTCCTGCTCGTAACGGCCCGGCATGCCATAGATCATGCCCTGACCCATCATACCGGGATGCATCATGCCCTGGCCCATCATGCCTTGCCCCATCATTCCGGGATGCATCATTCCGGGATGCATCATTCCGGGATGCATCATGCCGGGCCCCATCGGCCCATATCCCGGCATGCCTTGTCCCTGCATCATGCCTTGTCCCTGCATCATGCCGGGGCCCATACCCATCCCAGAACCCATTCCGGGTCCCATTCCGGAACCCATGCCGGGTCCCATGCCGGAACCGGGCATGCGCTGGTTAGGGGCCGTGGAGTCAGCCTGATTGCCTTGTCCGCTTCCCATGGTCTGCGCTGAGGCAGTCCAGGTCACGTCAGCGCCATGGACGGCAAAGAGAAACGCCATTGAAGCCGCGCCGATGAGGGCGGGCCGGATTAACTTCCTCATGATCTTGTTCCTTTTCTGTGATTGCTCGCTTGTCGATGAAGGAAACGCCGTCCGCTTAAAGGCGGCGCCAAGGCCTCGCGACAAACGCGAGGCACCATCAGACGAGAGCGGGCAGCCTGGGAGGATGTTTGGCGGGGGAGAGCCCCGCACGCGCGATCCGATAGGGTCTGGCGAAAACAACGCCCGCCTTTCCGGCGTCATCGATGCCCATCGCCGCCGGCAGCACGCCAAAGACAAGGCAGAGCTGAGCGCATCCGCAGTCGGTAAGACCGGAAATCATGGTCCTTTCACAGGGATGCGAACTGCCCGCTGCGGAAACCATATCCCCCGCCACGGAAGAGTGCGTGGCCTGCTGAAGGTCATGGCCCTGGGCGCCAGCCGCAGCGAAAGCGTGCGGCACAAACACCAGCAGCAGGCAGCACAGGGCCGCCATCCGCACGATATCTGCCAGTCCGCGTTTCATACTGTCACGCTCTACCCTTTTTCAGCGTTCCCAGCTTGCCTGCAATCCGATGTCCGCACACTGATGCAGATCAATCGCGCAGCTTGACGGCACGCAGCCGCAAGGCATTGCCGATGACGCTTACCGAGGACAGCGCCATGGCGGCAGCAGCTCACCGGGTATCGTGCTCATTTCCGCCAGGGTGGAGGATTCCAGCGGTTGGAATCTCAAGCCATTTTAATGGGAACCGTGATCGCCTTCCCTGACCGGATTGCGCGCCAGGAAAACCCGTATGAACAGGAACACCAGTGCCATGCCGATCACGCCGAGCACGACGATCAGCGGATCAGACTGCCACTTCATCGTGGCAAAGGCCGCTAGCACGATCACATCGAGCGCCATGGCCGTCAGCAGTACCCATCCCTTCGCGCCGATCTCCTCACGCAGATGCCGGAACACACCAAAATGGATGATGATGTCCATCACCAGATAGAAAAAAGCCCCAAGCGAGGCGATGCGGCTGAGGTCAAAGAAGACCGTCAGAAAGCCTGCGATCACAACGGTATAGACGAGTGTGTGGTCCTTGATCGTGCCCGGCAACCCGAAATGGCTGTGCGGGATCATCTGCATGTCGGTCAGCATCGCCAGCATCCGCGAGACCGCGAAAACACTGGCAATCAGACCCGACGCCGTGGCCACCAGCGCGAGCGCCACCGTCAGGTAGAAGCCGGTCTGGCCGAGGGCCGGCTGGGCTGCTTCGGCCAGCGCGTAGTCCTTCGCCGCCACGATGCGGTCGAGCGGCAGGCTGGACCCGACCGCAAAGGCGACGAGCAGATAGACGACAACACAGATCGCGATGGAGAAGACGATGGCACGCCCGACATTGCGG
>Ga0208179_1001716_pt1 | contig 10866 bp, 10 predicted proteins | sample Malvired_Geostar_FD_184238 | JGI IMG/M metagenome (GOLD analysis project Ga0208179, IMG submission 184238) | Marine viral communities from the Global Malaspina Expedition - Malaspina viral metaG DeepMed_Geostar (SPAdes) (version 2) | ecosystem: Environmental > Aquatic > Marine > Oceanic | place...
GAGTTACAACAATTAATACAAGAACTAACTGAGGCAGAGGAAGCATCAAGAACTGCTCGTGCATCAGGTGCCTTACCAGCTAGGGGTTCCGCAGGTGCACAATCTTTTGCTGGTCAAGCAGGAAGAAGTGGAAGGCAAGCAGCAGCAAGAGAAGGACCGGGTGGAATATTTGGCGGTGGAAGAGAAGGTATGCAAGCGACACCACAAACATTTAGAGATAGGTCTGGAAGACAGGCTATGCAGAGAGAAAATCAATTTTCTGCGTTACAGAATCAGGTTCAACAAATGCAAGAAGAGCAAATGGAAGCAACAGTTGGCATGATGGATCAACTTATTGGTATGGGAACTGCATATGTACCATTTCTGGGTGGAACAAAAGCAGCAAGTTTTCTACAGCATAAAGTAAAACAACAAATGCAAAAAAGAGCACAGCAGGGTGCAGGCGGTGCGTGGGGTGGTTTGACAGCAACTGCTGGTGGTGGATTTGCTACCGCTGCTGCTAGTGGTGGTAAATTTTCTGGATTATTAGCAAAGGTTGGAACGATTGCAAGGGCTGCTGGTCCAGCAGGTGCAGTTATCGCAGCCGTTGTAATGGGTATTGTTGCTACAAAATCATTTTTTGATTTCATGCAAGCACCGGGTGGTTTTTGGGATATAAGATATAGAAGACATATACAAAAAGAGATGGACCCATTTTTAGAGAGAAGGGAGAAACAAGAGATTAACATTGGATTAAGAGTAGTTAGGGTAACAACAGCACCAGCGGTGAGGGGAACTGGAACACAGGTCTTCTCAACACATGAGGCGGTTAGAAAAGGTATACCAATTTATAATGGAGAGTTTGAAGCATTTAGTAAAGGGATGTATATTTAATGGCGACCAGTTATATTTGGAGAGACCATGCAGCAAGAGCATCTGCAACCGCAGCAAACACAATAGAATTTGAAGCATCATCCGTAACAGATGATCAGGGTCATATACATCAGAGTGAATTTAAGATTGTTACAGCAATAGCGGATAACGAAAAACCAAACGCACAACTAAACGAATTACAGGATACACAGGTAGACACAATCACAGTGACATTGACTGGTTCAATACATAATTGGCAGACGGCAGGTGCCTCTGGAACAGAATCAGTTTTACCAGATAGAGTAAAAAAATGGATGTGTGATAAGAAAACAAAGGCTACTAACTTTCCAAAAGGAAGGTTTGGATTAGAATTGGCAGATTTTGCTACATTTAATGTTAATCCATCAACAACATTGGGTTATATGATTCAAGATTGGACTTGGGTTAGATCTGGTGAAACAAAAGGAAAAACTGATTTTATCGCAACATTAAGATTAAACGGAACTATTAGAAGTGCTGGAACAGACGAAGATGGAACATATACTTGGACATAGTGATTTGATTGGCAGATTGGTCTTATACAGTAAAACACTACGCAGGTAGTTCATCAAGTGACACAGACATAACGGATGAAGTAATAGCAATACCCATGTTTACTGATACAGGTTCGGGTGAGGTAAACGAGGCTACATTAATATTAAATGCAGTAGATGGTCAGTTTATTAAAACAGGTATAAACAGCCAACCAAAAATTGAACAATATGACAGAATGAGAATACAGGCAGACGATGGATTTTCAGCAGCGGGAACACAGAGGGGTAGTTATGACAAGTATTTCTATGTGATGAAAAAACAGCCTATTAAATCAAAGGATGAGGGGGTAAGATTACAGTTAGAGTTATTGGGAACCGAATCGTTCCTTCAAAGGATACAATATATAAAACCAATTTTCTTTGAAACGCCATGGGCTGTATTTAAAGATATTGGTGATTACTTTAATGCTAATAGGGGATCAGCCTCTATAATGCCAACCATAGATAGGCATGATGATGATGAGTATAATAAACTACCGACCAGTATAGAGAATGTTTATGAATTTGGTGTAAATGAGGATACCTGTTTTGATAGGATGTCGGATGTTATTGATTCAATGGGTTCATCATTTGATGCAGGTGGTGTGCTAAATTTCTTTGATTTAAAATTTGATTATGATGATGAAGGTCTAACAATCATATCACAAGTTTTCAGTTCTGGTAACGAAGATCCAGATGGAGATATTGGTGGTCAAGATATAGTTACGGTAGACAACTCTACATCGGTAAATGTGGGTGAAACAGATGGGGGTATTGATGCAAAAACTGGCACACAGGTATTATCGTGGGGTGCAACAGATAGTGGGTCGTTACCAACAGACTTTTCAAAGTTCTATGCAAAGCAACAACACTTCAATATATTCTTCCCAGAATGGGAATCAACTGGGTCTTATGGATTAAATTCCAAAGTAAGTTATACAGATGGAACAACAAGAAAGAACTATATATCTGACGAAGCTGATAATACATCAGAACCACCAACAGATTGGAGAGCATTATCACCAAAAACAAACTATGGAGATGTTATTCAATATTCACCATGGACTGGCGGAAAAGCAACATCAATATGGAGTAATGGTGCAGCCGACCCAACATCGAGTTATGGTTTTTCAAGCGGAACAAGACCAATGTTCTGGGATCATAATTTGGTAATTAATGATGGTTACTTCTGGAGAACTTATGTTGATGTAAAATCTAGGTCTGATCAACCAAGTGTTCCGGGAAGTGTTTATGCACATGGAGAAGAAATACCAAGTGAATATCTGTATGATGATAGTAGATCAACATCAACTTTTTCCCTAAGACCGTATAGGGGATTCAGAGTCTTATGCACAGGCGATCCTATTATAAATGACAGTAAATATTTTGGTTACGATAAAAATAAAGACGATGGTGCTGCAACAGCAAGCACTGTGGTAGATATTAATAAGAAACTTATTGCAAACAGTGTATTAGAATATGACGGAACACAATGGAAGGTGTTTGCCAGACCATATGAAGATCAATTTAATGATAACAGTAATCCAAAAAGATTACAGGTTTGTAATATTGAAGAAGGAAAAACATACAGGTTTTATAAAGACGAATCAAATGAAACATGGCAAAATCAGACAGATGATGATTTGGGTAATGATGCTTTCCATCCTATATACAAAGATGGCTCAACATATATGTTATCAAATGTTCCGGGTGTTCTAGCCAACTATGCAGATAATGCAGAAGATTCCAGTGTGGCTGTAAAAGATGTTGATGATTCAAACGGACCATATTCAAACGATACTGGAAACGGACCACCATGGGGAACGTTAAATGCCAACTCTGCGGTTGAAGTTACGAACCACTGGAGACCACAAACTCTTCTGGCATTGGACAATGTAGCGGGTTCTGGTCTGACAGGTAGAACAGACTATTCGTTTTATTCATCTGGGGCGTGGCTGTCTCTTAAATTTCCTTTACCAAATACCTGCCAGACACAAACAACCGATGCAACTCTGGGAACATATGTAGGTGACATATATGGTGGTGGAACAAACACAGATAACCCACATGAGCCAACAACTTTAGATACACAAAATATGCACTTAACACATGATGGTAAGAGGGGGTTTAACCATTCAACATCAGAAGATTTTGGTCAGATTAATTCCATATCATTTAACTTAAAACTAAAATACGAGCAAGACCTTCTTGGGGCTGGAGCATGGAATGATGTGTTTGGTGCTGGGGGTGCCAACTTTAAAATGAGGTGTTGTTTGATAGATACCAGTGATAATTGCGTAACTCAAGATTTCACAGTGTTCTTTAATAATTTCTGGCAGGCTGTTTCACTTCCAATAAGTGGTTTTGAAATATTCAAGGCGAGGGAGCCACGTTATAATACATCTCTTTACTATTACTTTGTGCAACCAAAGGGAATAGATGTTCAAAACATTTTCGTCTGGAGAAATCTAAAATCAATATCAATTTATACTCTTGATCCTTATGATGAGGTCGGAAGATTCGCACCAAAAGCTGGAAGATACTGTGATAGTTTTCAGCCACTTGAATTAAGAAAATTAACCATGTCATTGGATGCGTTAAGATTTACCAAACCACTTCTTGCATCAACGGGTGCAATAACAGGTGATGTTGTGCAGTCAGACTTTCTTGAGAAACCAGAGATTGGAAACTATGAAATGTTGAAATCGGATGCGGAAGCAGAGAGGCAGAAACAACTTTTCCAGAGGGTTGAATATGATGTGACAACAACAGGTAAGATTGACATTGGTTTTGGTGATTTCTTTAATTTAGCAGACTCTGAAATTATACCAGCGTTTACAGACCCAACGGAGAGTGCTGGAAGTGTGAAGTTGGTTGCAAAGAGAATTGAATATTCCATTAGTAAACCTTTGAATGGGAAGGGTGGATTTCTAAGACGTATACGAGGGGTAAGGAGATTCACATGACCAAGGCAACACATAAGAAAACAATAATAGATTTAATGAAGAATCAGAAACGCCAACAAAAGAAGGCGTATGGTTTGGGAAGACAGAACCTAACTGGTTACACAGATGTTGCAGGTGGTTTTACAACAATGCATCAGGTCTCATCAGCCAGTAGCGGTGGTGCTAATACAGATCATCCAAGAAATATCACTACATTTGTAAACTTTCTTGATCCGATAGCATTTTGGATGCATGAAGATCTCATCTACCCAACATCTGGTAATAGCAACACATTAGATTTATCAGAGGAAACAGGTGCATATACAAGCCATTGGATTTGGGCATCAACAGGTTCAGAGATATTAAACATAATTGCAAACGCATCACACTCTGGTCAAATTCTGTTTATAGAAAGCACAGCTACACGAACCCCTGTTGTTAAGTCTTATGATGCATCGACCAATCCTACAGGTAATATATTAACATTAGACGGAGAGGACTTTACATTTCCAAGCACTAAAACCATTGTATTATTCATGTTCTCCAGCATAGACAATCTTTGGCATCAGATTTCTAATCCAGCAGCAGGTGGAGCAAACACAACATTAAGTAATTTAGGAACAACTGACATAAATACAGATTTAATACCAGATGGAGACGAAGATTGGGATTTGGGAACTGCTAGTCTTAAATGGGATAGGGCATATATTAACGACCTTCATCTTTATTCATCAACAACAAGCCCCGGATCAAAAACATTGGGTGGTTATTTTAGAGTATATACAAATGGTAATTATAAGTGGGTGCCATATTATAATTGAATAGGTTTTTATTCAATAAAGTGTAATATATATCATGTCATTACTGGCAATACTGGAAAATTATATAAATAATCTGGAGCAACAGAACCAGCGGTTGCAGCAACAGAATCAGATTTTAGAACAAACTCTGCAAGAATCAAAGGGTTTAAATCTAAAGAAAGATAATAAGAAGTAATGAGTCAATCGACAGTGGATAACACACCGACAGAAAAACAATTAGTTTACCTGAGAAAACTTGGCTATGATGGTCCAGCACCAGCAACCAGAAAAGATGCAAGTAAACTGATTGAAGAACGTGCTCCACCAAAGGCGAACTCTTCTTATACACCAAGACCAACACCTGTTGAAGAACCAAGCATTGTGCATGAGGAAGCAACAGAGGAAGACTTGAAATATTGTGAGCCATTATTAAAGGCAGCAGAGAAATTTCATAGACTTGCAGTAACAGCAATAAAGAAAAGAGGGGAACCACTTAGGGGAGACATCATAAATGCAGAACGAAACTTTCTTATTAAAGTAGAGAAACTACGTTCTTGCAACAATGGTTAGGTTTTTATATCTAACCCACCTATTTTATTTATGAAAGAATTTAAGTTAACCGATCTCGAAGGTATTGGTCCAGCCAAAGAAAAAAAACTGAAGGAAGCGGGAATTAATAATCCGATGGATTTTATTATACGTGGTGCGAAGGAAGTGGCAAGAGTTACAGATATTGCAGTATCAGCAGCACTTAAATTGGTACATGATGCCAAGAAACAAATAGCGGAAAGTGGAACACCTGTTATGTTAAACTCTCTTAAAATGTTAAGGGAATTAAAAAAACTTCAGGTAAAATATCCTGTTAATGTTGAGGAAATTGATAGGGCAACAAACGGTGGATTTGAAACCCAGAGTATGTATGAGATCTATGGTGCGGAAGGTGCGGGTAAAACACAACTTACATTTAGCATTACATCATCCGTTATGAAAAACAATGAGGCTGTGTGGTTCATGGACTGTGAAGGAACATTTACAGAGGAAAGACTTGAACAAATATGTAAGAGTCGAGACATAGAATATAATCCAGATTTAATACAGTATGATTTGGTTACCGATTCAGAAGATTTGTTATATCTTATTGACACAAAAGGTTTGGATGTATCAACCAACCATGGTGTTAAAGTAATAGTTATAGATGGTCTAATAGGTTTGGTTCGACTGTCATATCATGGCAGAGGGGAGCTGGCTGATAGGCAAGACACATTGAAACGAATTTTAATTAAACTGCGAAACCTTGCCATCTATAACAATCTGTGTATAATATTAACTAATCAGGTAATGAGCAACCCAGACCCATTTGGTGCCAAGACGTTGGCTGTGGGCGGACATGTATTTGGTCATAACGTAAAATACATCTATTCAATAACAAAGGGTATGAAGAATAATAGAACATTAAGACTGATTAAATCACCAAGCCAACCGCAGGCGGATTACATATTTTACTTGACAGAGGAAGGTGTGTCTTCAACTGAAAGCATAAAAAAGAAAAAGAGTGTGTTAGTAGATTGAAAAAAGACTCCCGGAGAAAATCATTCTGTGAATCACTGCTTGATGTGGTGGCTGGATTCCTACTTTATCTACCTGTTAACTTTTTCATATTACCATACTTTACCAAGGGTATTGATGAGTATAATATCGCAACCATGTTATCAATATCACTGATATATACATCAATAGCATTAATTAGAAAATATACCATACGAAGGTGGGTCATTGGATTCAAAGGAAAAAAAAACATCGTTGATTTTCAGAAGAGTGTCTTTAAGGACTTGCTTACGAGATGAAATGCTGTGGTGAAGAATGGAATACAAAGCATCTTTTAAGATGTCTAAAATGTGGTAAGAAATTAAGATGAATTGGGCTAAAAAAAGAATGTATGAGTTGAGGAATAATCAGTTCAGACCTGAGCAGATAGAGTTATACAAGCAACTCAGAGCAACAAGAACTAACTCAGATATACTCATGGAGTATAAGGTAACGTATATGTATGATGATGAAGAAAGAGTAGCCATAGGAGATATTGTAGACTTGACAAGGAAGGAAGTATTCAGATTAAACGGACCAATACACCTGTCTTCTGAGAAGAGAATATTAAGGGATGAGATACAGAAGGAAGGACTTGAGGCTCTAGGCTGGAAAGTTACGGATGTGGATACAGATGTTTAAGCATACTTTGATTAAGAAGAATCTTCCAATATTGAAGAGGAAGAATGAGGGTGGTCATAGGGTTTACTATGACGAGGAAAAAAACAGATACCACAGTGTAACCACCGTTGTTGGCACAATAGACCAGAAAGGTCTGGATGAATGGAGAGAGAAGGTAGGCAAGGATGTGGCGGATTATGTTGCAATAAGGTCAGGCATAACAGGCACTAAACTACATAAGATTGTAGAGTCGTATCTTGCAAACGAAAAACCTGAAGAGGATAATATATTTGCTAGGGCTCACTTTACTAATATCGAGCCATTACTTGCTAACATTGATCAGATTAACGGTCTTGAGACTAAACTGTGCAGTAAGGATTTAGGTCTGGCTGGAACGGTTGATTGTATAGCACAATATAAGGGCGTAAACTCTATTATAGACTTTAAGACTTCAAGCAAGAAAAAGAAGGAAGATTGGATTAAAAAATACTTCCTACAGACCACAGCATACTCGTTAATGTGGGAAGAACTAACTGGGATTAAGGTCACACAGATAGTAATACTTATATCTGGTGAGGATGGTTCAAGGGAAGAATACATACGAAACAGAGATGACTACGTGGAAGAACTAAAAGAAGTAATAGAGAAGTATAACGAGCAATAAAACGGATATACATTATATACATGTATATACATTATATCCACTTTTAGATAGGTTTATAATTGTAAAGTTACATTAGGTATGTATGAAGAAGGTACTTTTTTCTGTTAAACCACATAAACTAAAAATACTAGATCAAATGGACAGTCTTAGAGGAAACACACCTAGATCTGCATTTATTTTACAAGCAATCGAATATATGATTGACACACATAAAAAAAATAAGGGTGTACTCTCACCATTAGACCTTCCCACAATAGCAGATACGTGGGAGATATGGAATATATATTTCAAAGATTTAAAGTTGGGTAAATTGGTGGATAATATGAGAAAACTAGATCAGTTAATTAATTTGGCAAACCGAGAGGTTGAGAGAAGATAATGCTATCCAGAGACACATTTAACCTGATTCCTATCCGAGACAAGTCAAAGATACCTGCAATAGCATGGGGTGAATACCAACAAAAGAAGTATGAGGGTGAGATAACCTCAACCAACTATGCAGTAATCTGTGGTAAGGTATCAGGCTGTGTTGTAATAGATGTAGATAGTCCTGAGTTAATCAGAAAGTTATTCAAAGATTGGGACGGTCTTCTTAAAACAACCCTAGTAATCAAGACAGGTTCAGGGGGGTATCATGTATATGTTAGACCAAAGAATGGCAAGTTCCCACCAAAGATGCCATTATCAAATACAATAGGGCAGCATATTGATATTCAGTCTGATGGCTCCTATGTCATAGGACCGGGAAGCATACACCCTAATGGAAACAGGTATGAGATAATATCATCAACCAACGAAGTGATAGAAGACTTTGATATTATGACTTTTCTACAATACATAAAACAATTTGGATTTAACACCGAGTATGGTGGACTTAAAAGATTCGAAGAGATAGCCAAGGGTGGTCTAGGTAAGGGTGAGAGAAATGCCAGTGCCTTCAAATACTCAATCAACCTTCTTGAGAATGTTGGCATGGATTCAACCACAGCATGGGATGAAACATTAAGATGGAATAAAACCAATAAACCACCGATGGATGAAAGAGAGTTAAGAACAACATTCGAGTCAGCATTAAAGAAATATGCAGGTAAGATACAGACACCTGTAACCGAGTCGGAGACATTATCATTAAAACTAATGAGGGATATATCAGCAACAGATGAGGGCAAGACAATATCCTTCTATGGTTTTGTTGCTGCAACAGACGAACATAGGACAATAACAAAAAGCCTTGAACATAAATGTCCAGCCTGTGAATATGAAGTAACAGCAAAAACAGATGGCTTTGATAACCCAAGGACACCACATTGTAAAGATCATAATCTTGAGATGGAACCAATAGATGAAACTAGAATAACAGAGGATGTAAGAACAATCTTAATTCAGGAGATGCCTGACGAGGTTCAGAATAACACACCAGCAAGGAAGACCGCCAGAGTTCATGGGGAGTTGGCACGACTTGTATATATCTCCAGTAGAAAGATACTCTTCATTGGAAAGTTCAGGTCTGTAAAGGTAAAGGGCAAGATGGAGAACGAAATCATAATTGAAATAGAGAAGATTGAATTTATAGATGAGAACTTGGATAAGGTTAGCACAACGGAAGAGTTGAAGAAGATAGACGGAATGATTGATGAATCCTTCTTTGACAAACTAGCTGACTCGTTTGCACCAAACATATTTGGTTATGAAGACATTAAGAAATCAATACTACTTCACTTGGTTGGTGGTGGTAATACCAGAAGAACCAGAATACATATTATAATAATTGGTAATCCGGGTAGAGGTAAATCAGAACTCTTAAACTTTACAGGCAAACTAGGAAAGAGTTGTTATGTTAACGGTAAGTTGGCATCAGGTGCAGGTCTTGCAGCAGGCATCGTTAAACTATCAACAGGTGCATCCGTACCAAGTACAGGGGCATTGACATTATACGACTTTGTAATGATTGATGAAATGGATAAATCAAGAAAGGAAGATAGGGCTGCAATACTGGAATGTCTTGAACAGGGTACAGTATCACTGAAGAAGGTTGGTGTGGACCTAACAGTTCCAGCCAATGCAAGCATACTTGCAGCAGCAAACCCAAGACTTGGAAAATGGAAAAGTGATATGGGTCTCGAACAAAACATTAACTTAGAGTCATTTCTTTTGTCAAGGTTTGACCTAATATGGGGGGTGATTCAGCAAACAAACACTGAAAGAGCAAGGGTTGCACATCATATTATATCACAAGCCACGAGTGAAATGAAGATTCCATTCAGCATTGACGAGTTAAAAAGATACATTAACTTCTGTAAATCAATAAAGCCCAAACTAACTGAAGAGGCTGCCAAACACTTGGAAGACTTCTACATACGAACAGCAGAATTTATCCAGCAGAATAATGACGAGTCATTACCATTAGAAGAGAGACAGTTAGAAGGACTGATAAGATTGGCAACAGCACATGCAAAACTACATCTTAAAGATACGGTTGAAGTAATTGACATGCAGGAAGCAATAAGACTTTACGAATCAAGCCTTCATAGTTTTGGTATTAACACAGAGCAGGGTACATTACAACTAGACCTAAGAAGCCCAGCAGCGAACAAGGAAGAGGCGTTCTTCGGAGCAATCTATGGAATTGTTGATGATAACAAACACTTCAGACATGACGACCTGTTGAACAAACTAAAAACATATAACAAATTCTTCAAGTCAATACATCAGGCTAAGAACTACTTTGACGAGATGGCTGTAAAAGGAAGAGTTCTCTTAAACGAGGATGGGAGTTATAGAGTTGCAAAGTTGTAATATCTCTAGTGATACGAGGGTTTATATAACGG
>Ga0208179_1001721_pt1 | contig 10850 bp, 11 predicted proteins | sample Malvired_Geostar_FD_184238 | JGI IMG/M metagenome (GOLD analysis project Ga0208179, IMG submission 184238) | Marine viral communities from the Global Malaspina Expedition - Malaspina viral metaG DeepMed_Geostar (SPAdes) (version 2) | ecosystem: Environmental > Aquatic > Marine > Oceanic | place...
GGCGACCGGGTCACGGTGGAGATGACGCCCTACGATCTGGAAAAGGGCCGCATCACCTATCGCCACAAGACCGAAGGCCCGCGCATGGGCGGCGGCCAGCGTCCGCAGTTCCGTCGCCGCTAAGGCTTCGACGCCGCGGCGCGCTTAAGCTCCGCAATAACGCGAATTTCATTGGGGCTGCGGCGTGGCGCCGCTATTGATGAGCGCCTTCCCCTAACGACGACTTCAGCTCGAGGGCCATTTTGACCCTGGCGTGGATCGCCTTACTGCCGTTTATCGGCGCGCTCGCGCCGGCGCTGACCATCCGCCTTGGCCGTAACGCCTGCGCGCTGGCGACGGGGCTTGTGACGGCGGCCGCGCTCGCCCTTCTGCTCAGCCTCGCCCCCCAGGTCATGGCCGGGGAGGTGGTGAGCACGAGGATCGCCTGGTTCCCGACCCTGGGGCTGAACCTCAACTTCTTCCTTGATGCGCTCGGCCTGATGTTCGCCGGGATGATCCTGGGCATCGGCCTGCTGGTGATCATCTATGCCCGGTTCTACCTGGCCAAGAGCGACCCCATGGGGCGTTTCTTCGCCTTCCTGCTGCTGTTCCAGGGCGCGATGGTCGGCATCGTCCTGTCGGACAACATCCTGCTCCTGCTGATCTTCTGGGAGCTGACCAGCCTCTCGTCCTTCCTGCTGATCGGCTACTGGCGGCATCTGCCGGAAGGCCGACAGGGCGCGCGGATGGCCCTGACCATCACCGGCATGGGCGGGCTGTCGCTGATCGGCGGCCTGCTGATCCTGGGCCAGATCGCCGGCTCCTATGATCTGAGCGTGATCCTGCAGAGCGGAGCGGCGATCCAGGCCTCGCCCATGTACCTGCCGGCCCTGCTGCTGATCCTGGGGGGCTGTTTCACCAAGTCGGCCCAGTTCCCGTTCCACTTCTGGCTGCCCCACGCCATGGCCGCGCCGACGCCGGTCAGCGCCTATCTGCATTCGGCGACCATGGTGAAGGCTGGCGTCTTCCTGCTGGCCCGCCTGTGGCCGGCCCTGTCAGGCACCGAGGCCTGGTTCTATCTGGTGGGCGGGGTCGGGCTGGTGACCATGGTGTTCGCCGCCGTCGTGGCCCTGTTCAAGGACGACCTGAAGGGGCTGCTGGCCTATTCGACCATCAGCCACCTGGGCATGCTGACCTTCCTGTTTGGCCTCGGCACGCCGGCGGCGGCCGTGGCCGGCGTCTTCCACATCATCAATCACGCCACCTTCAAGGCGGCCCTGTTCATGAACGCCGGCATCGTCGACCACGAGGCCGGCACCCGCGACCTGCGCAAGCTGGGCGGCCTGGTCACCCTCATGCCCATCGCCGCCACCCTGGCGGTGCTGGCTGGGGCGGCCATGGCGGGGATCCCGCCGCTGAACGGCTTCATCTCCAAGGAGATGATGCTGGAGGAGGCGGTCCACAGCTCGGCCTTCGGTCTGCCGTGGCTGATCCCGGCCCTGGTGATGGTCGGCATCCTGTTCTCGGCCGCCTACGCCTTCCGCTATGTGGTCGGGGTCTATTTCGGGCCCAAGCGCGAGTCCTATCCCGCCAAGCCCCACGACGCGCCGTTCGGCATGTGGGCGCCCTCGGCCCTGCTGGTGATCCTGGCGGTGGCCATCGGCCTGGCGCCGGCCCTGGTGGCCGGACCGCTGGTCAACGCCGTGGCCGCCGCGGTGACCGGAGGGGCGGCCGGCGAGAAGCATCTGGCCCTGTGGCACGGTTTCAATGTTCCGCTGGCCATGAGCCTGGCGGCGATCCTGGGCGGCGCCATCCTGTTGGCCCTGCATCGACAGGCGGTGCGGATCTGGACCGCCATCGGCCTGCCCGAGGCCAAGACCCTGTTCGACCGGACGGTGGCGGCCGGCGCCGGCGGGGCGCGGGATGCGACCGAGGGGCTGCACAACGGCTCCCTGCAACGCTACCTGGCCATCATTCTGGGCGCCGCCATCCTGGCTGCGGCCGCCGGCTTCGTGAGCGCGCCCTATGTGGAGGGCCTGCGCCCGACGCTGGCGGCGCCCGGGGCGGCGATCGCCGGCTGGGCGCTGCTGATCGGCGGAACCGCCGCCGTGGTGCTGGGCCACCGGCAGCGCTATCTGGCGCTGATCTTCATCAGCGTGATCGGCTCGATCGTCTCTCTGGGTTTCGTCTATCTGTCGGCGCCGGATCTGGCCCTGACCCAGATCTCGGTGGAGGTGGTGACCATCCTGCTGATGCTGCTGGCGCTGAACCTGATGCCCAAGACCACCCCGGCGGAGAGCAGCCCGGCGCGCCGCACCCGCGACGGCGTGCTGGCGACCCTCGGGGGCCTGGGCATGGCCGGCGCCACCTGGGCGCTGCTGCGCCGGGAGGGGCCGCCCTCGATTTCGGAGTTCCACTGGGCCAATTCCTATTCCGGCGGCGGCGGGACCAATGTGGTCAATGTGATCCTGGTGGACTTCCGGGGCTTCGACACCTTCGGCGAGATCATCGTCCTGGGCATTGCGGCCCTGACCATCTTCGCCCTGCTGGAGACCGCCGACCGCGGCGCCTCGGGCCAGCGGTTGGCCCATTGGAAGCCGGACCAGCGGCGCAGCCCCGAGCGTCATCCGATGATGCTGGTGGTGGCCACCCGTCTGCTGCTGCCGCTCGCCTCGGTGGTGGGGCTCTACATCTTCCTGCGCGGGCACAATGAGCCCGGCGGCGGCTTCATCGCCGGCCTGGTGGTCTCCATCGCCCTGCTGATGCAGTACATGGCCTCGGGCTACGCCTGGTCGAACCGCAGGCTGCCTGCCGACCACCACGCCCTGATCGGGTTTGGGGTGACGGTCGCCGCCGTGACGGGGCTCGTCGCCATGGCGCTTGGCGCGCCCTTCCTGAAGAGCGCCTATGAGTATGTCTCCATTCCGCTGATCGGCGACGTGGGCCTGTCCAGCGCGCTCGCCTTCGATATCGGCGTGGCCTTCACGGTGGTCGGCGCAGTGATGCTGGCCCTGCACCACCTGTCGGGCGTGGCGCGGCGGGCCGAGAAGGAGGCCCCCAGCGAGTACGCCATGGACGTCGATCCGAGCCGGACGCCTGCGCCCACCCGAAGCCCGGGAGGCGAGGGCGCATGAGCATCGAGTTCCTGGTGGCCTCGGCGGTGGGCGTGCTGTCGGCGGCCGGAATCTATCTGGTGTTGCGCGGGCGGACCTTCCCGGTGGTGCTGGGCCTGGCCTTCATGTCCTACGCCATCAACGTCTTCCTGTTCGCCTCCGGCCGGCTGGTGGTGAACCAGCCGCCGATCTACGGCAAGGAGGTGGCGGCCTATACCGACCCGCTGCCCCAGGCCCTGGTCCTGACCGCCATCGTCATCTCGTTCGGCATGACCGCCCTGGTGGTGGTGCTGTCCCTGCGCACCTTCCTTGAGGCGGGCACCGACCAGGTGGACGGCGTCGGCGAGATCGACGCCGAGGCTGAAGTCGCGGGCGAGGGGCCGGCTTCCGAGCGCCCGGTTCGTCGGGACGTGGAGGCGGCGCCGTGAACCCGTGGATGGTCGCCCCGATCCTGATTCCGGCGTTGCTGGCGCCGCTGATGCTGCTGTTCCTGCGGCATCGGCTTGCGGCGTCACGGACCCTGTCCCTGACGTCCTGCCTGGCGCTGCTGGCCGTGGGCGGCCTGCTGCTGGCGCAGGCCTCCACCGGACAGATCGATGTCTACGCCATGGGCGACTGGATGGCGCCCTTCGGCATCGTCCTGGTGCTCGACCGACTGTCGGCCATGATGCTGGTGACCACCGCGCTGCTGGCCCTGGCGGTGATGGCCTATGCGGTGGTGAGCGGCCTGGACCGCAAGGGCTGGCACTTCCACCCGCTGTTCCAGTTCCAGCTGCTGGGGCTGAACGGGGCGTTCCTGACCGGGGACCTGTTCAACCTGTTCGTCTTCTTCGAGGTGCTGCTGATCGCCTCCTATGGGCTGATGCTGCATGGGGGCGGCGCGGCCCGGCTGAAGGCGGGCGTGCAGTATGTGGTGGTCAACCTGGTGGGCTCGACCCTGTTCCTGGTGGCGGTCGGCCTGCTGTACGGCGCCACCGGCACCCTCAACATGGCCCATATGGGCGAGCGGGTGGCCCAGGCGCCGCCCGGCGACCACGCCCTGATCCTGGCCGGCGGGCTGCTGATGGTGGCGGTGTTCGGCCTGAAGGCGGCCCTTGTGCCGCTGCACTTCTGGCTGCCGCGGACCTACGCCTCGACCTCGGCGCCGACGGCGGCGCTGTTTGCGATCATGACCAAGGTCGGCGCCTACTGCATCCTGCGCTTCACCACGACCACCTTCGGGGCGGGCGCCGGCGAGCTGGCCTGGGCGCCGGGACCGTGGCTGCTGCCGGCCGCCCTGGTCACCCTGGTGCTGGGGTTCATCGGGGTGCTGGGCGCCCGCCACCTGCGCAAGATGGCGGCCTATGCGGTGATCGGCTCCATGGGGACGCTGCTCTGCGCCCTGGCCATGTTCACGCCGGAGTCCACGGCGGCGGCGCTCTATTATCTGCCCCACTCGACATTCTCGGCCGCGGCCCTCTTCCTGCTGGTGGATGTGATCGCCGCGCGACGGGGGAACTATGGGGACACCCTGGCGCCGAGCCCGCCCTTCGCCCAGGCGGGCGTGCTGTCGGGCCTGTTCTTCCTGACCGCTATCGCCGTGGTCGGGCTGCCGCCCCTGTCAGGCTTCCCCGGCAAGCTGCTGATCCTCGACGCCGTGCGGGGATCGCCTGGCGGCTGGTGGGTCTGGGGCCTCGTCCTGGGGACGACGGTGATCAGCATGCTGGCCTTCGCGCGGGCCGGCAGCGCCATCTTCTGGAAGAGCGCGGCCACCGAGGGCGAGGTGAAGGCGGCGGCGCCCGTGGCTCCGAACGCCGCGGCGGCGATCGTGGCCGCGCTGCTGGCCGCCCTGGCCGTCCTGACCCTCGCCGGCGGGCCGGTGACCGACTATCTGAATGCGACGGCGGCGCAGATCTATGACCTGCAGGCCTATCCTGACGCCGTCCTGGCCCGGTCGAGGGGCGCGTCATGATCAAGAAGCTGCTGCCGCACCCGGCGCTCACCGTCACCCTGATCATCGTCTGGATGCTGCTGTCCAACAGCCTGACGGTGGGCGGCCTGGTGCTGGGGATCGTGGTCGGCGTGGTCGTGCCGATCCTGACCAGCCCGTTCTGGCCCGACCGGCCGAAGCTGCGCTTTGGTCCCCCGACCTGGTTCTATCTGGGCCTCGTGGTCTGGGACATCATCACCGCCAGCTTCCAGATCGCCATGATCGTGCTGTTCAAGCGGTCGAAGGATCTGCGCTCGGCCTGGCTGGTGGTGCCGCTGGACCTGCGCAGCCCCGAGGCGATCACCGTGCTGGCCGGGACGATCAGCATGACGCCGGGTACGGTGTCCTGTGACGTCTCGTCCTGTGGGCGCGCCCTGCTGGTCCACGCCCTGGACACCGCCGACCCCGAGGGCGAGGTGGCCCGGATCAAGAGCCGCTATGAGGCGCGGCTGAAGAGGATCTTCGTATGATCGCGATCGCTGTCCTGTTCGCCATCTCCTGCGTCGGGCTGGCCATGGTTCTGAACTTCTGGCGGCTGGCCCGGGGGCCGACGACGGCCGACCGCATCCTGGCGCTGGACACCCTGACCATCAACGCCATCGCCCTGATCGTGCTGATGCAGATCCAGCAGGGCTCGGCGGTCTATTTCGAGGCCGCCCTGCTGCTGGCCATGGTGGGCTTTGTGGGCACGGTGGCCTACTGCAAGTTCCTGCTGCGCGGCGATATCGTGGAGTGACGATGATGGACGCCGGCCCCTTCGAAATCCTGATCTCGGCCCTGCTGGTCCTCGGCGGGGTCTTCGCCCTGGTGGGCTCCTGGGGCCTGGCGCGGATGCCCTCCCTGATGACCCGTCTGCATGGGCCGACCAAGGTGACCACCCTGGGGGTCGGCTCGCTGCTGGTGGCCTCGATGATCTTCTTTCCGGCCATCCAGGGGACCTATTCGGCGCACGAGCTGCTGATCACCCTGTTCCTGTTTCTCACCGCCCCGATCTCGGCCAATATGATCGCCAAGGCCCACCTGCATCGGCAGGGCCGGCAGATCGACCCCAATCCCATGGATGATATCGCCGAGGGCCTGCCCGAGACTGGGCTGGGCACAGGCTGGGCGACCTTCCAGGGCCTGGAGACCGACAAGCTCAACATCCCGCGCTGAGCCCTTGCCCGGGGGGCGGAATCCGGGATGGATCGCGCCGATGACAAATGACCCCTTCTTCCAGCGGCAGGATGGCCGCTTCCTGCCGACGCCGGCGTGCCGCGGGCCGTGGAATCCCCAGTCCCTGCATGGCCGGGTGATCGTCGGCCTGCTGGGCCATGTGCTCGAGGCCGAGCATGGGGCGGCAGACTTCATCCCCGCCCGGCTGACGGTGGACATGTACCGTCTGCCGGACTTCTCGCCTGTGGAGGTGACGACCCGGGTGGTGCGCGAGGGCCGGCGCATCAAGGTGGTGGACGCCGAGTTCATCAGCGGGGGCGTCAGCATGGGCCGGGCCAGCTGCCAGTTCCTGCGCCGCACCGAAAACCCGGATGGAAACGTCTGGACGCCGGGGAACTGGGATGTGCCGGCGCCCGCCGACATCCCGCCGCCGGAGGACAAGCGCACGGGCATGGGCGGCATGTGGGCCATGCGGCGGATCACCGGCGATTTCGGCGAGGTGGGAGTCAAGCGCGCCTGGATGAGCGAGGTGCGCGAGCTGGTGGAGAATGAGCCCCTTACGCCCTTCACCCGGGTGGCGGTGGCCGCCGACTTCGCCAGCCCGTTCGCCAACGCCGGCGACAAGGGGCTGGCCTATATCAACAGCGACGTGACGGTCTATCTGCACCGCTTGCCGGCCACCGAATGGATCGGCTTCGAGGTGGTCAACCACGGCGCCAGCGACGGCGTCGCGGTGGGGGAATGCTTCCTCTATGACGAGCAGGGGCCGATCGGCTCGGCCGCCTGTACGGCGCTGGCCCAGGTGATGAAGCGCTAAAACGGGCTCAGGAAACCTTGACGGCCCGGCGGCACTCGGCGGCGAAGCCTGCGGCGACGCCGGCCGGGGGCGGCCTGTGCGGGCCGAGCGCCTGGGTCCCGTAGATGGCGCTGATCGCGGTGGCGCCTTCCAGCCGATCGAGGAAGTCGGTGGAGATGTCGGCCTGCGCCTGCACGCCGGGGCCTGAGGCGGTGGGGTCGGCGACGAAGACGAACAGGGTGTCGTCCAGGCCGACGGTCAGGCGTTCTTCGCTGCCGATCGGTGTGAAGCCGTCGATGGACAGGGTCATGAGCGCGGGGTTGCGGATGCAGCCCAGGCGCAGGATGGGCGCGCCGCTGGCGTCGCTGAGCAGGAGGGCGATGCCTTCGCCATTGGAGGCGGTTCCCCAGGATAGGCCCGGCTGGGTGTCCGCTGGCGGCGGCGGCGCCTCGACAGCCGGCGCGGGCGGCGGGGCGGCGGGCTCTTCGCCAGGCGAGCAGGCGCAAAGCGACAGGACCGCGGCGACGGCGGTTCCGGAGACGAACTTCATGGGGAGGCTCCTTCCCCCGCCATAGGGGGCAGGGGAAGGGCGGCGTCAAGGCTGGCTGTCAGCTTCGGCTGTTCATCTCGTCGCCGGCGTCCCGGGGCAGCCGGACATAGAAGATCAGGGAAATGAAGGTGATGGCGCCGATCACCAGGAAGGCCGGCGAGATGGTGGCCGCGGTCATCTGGTCCTGGCCGGCCATCTGGGTGAAGGCGTGGATCAGGGTGGCGGCCAGGCCGATGCCCACCGACTGGATCAGCTGCTGGGCCATGGCCGACATGGTGGAGGCGCGGCTCATCCGGTCCTGCTCGATCTCGGCATAGGCCAGGCCGTTGAGGCTGGTGAACTGCAGGGAGCGGAAGAAGCCGCCGGCCAGCAGGACCAGCATGATGACCCAGTGGGGCGTGTCGGGCCGGAAGAGGGCGTAGGCCATGAAGAAGACGCCGGTGATGACGGCGTTGACGATCAGCACCCGGCGGAAGCCGAAGCGGCGCAGGATCGGCGGGGCGGTGGTCTTCATGATCAGGGCGCCGGCCGCGCTGACGAAGGTGAGCAGGCCGGCCGCCAGCGCCGTCATGCCGAAGGCCACCTGCAGCAGCATGGCCAGCATGAAGGGCGTGGCGCCCATGGCGATGCGCATGAAGGCGCCGCCGATCACCGAGGCCTGGAAGGTGGTCAGCCGGAAGAGGGAGAGGTCCAGTATGGCGTGCGGCGTCCGCCGGGCGTGCCAGGCATAGAGCCAGAGCATGGCCAGACCGCCGAAGAAGAGGCCGGCCACAGCGGCGGCGGGGAGGATGTCGCGGCCCAGATTCTCGAACCCGAAGATCACGCAGGCCAGGCCCACCCCGGTGAGCAGCATGCCCTTCCAGTCCAGGCGCTTGGCGTCCTGGAGGGCGACATTGGGCACGAAGCGCAGGACCAGCAGCAGGCCCACCGCGGCGATGGGCAGGTTCATGAAGAAGATCCACGGCCAGTCCCAGAAGGTGACGATGAAGCCGCCCACCGGCGGGCCGATCACCGGGCCCAAGAGGGCCGGCATGGTCAGGACCGACATGGCGCCGACCAGCTCGTTCTTGGGCGTGGTGCGCAGCAGGACCAGGCGGCCGACGGGCGCCATCATGGCCCCGGCCGCCCCCTGGAGCAGCCGGGCGCCGACCAGCTCCATCAGCGAGTCGGCGAAGCCGCACAGGGCCGAGGAGACGGCGTAGAGGGCCATGGCCAGGACGAAGATCCGCTTGGCCCCGAACTTGTCCGCCGCCCAGCCGCTGATCGGCAGGAAGACCGCCGCGGCCAGGAGGTACATGGTGATGGCCAGGTTCAGGCGCAGGGGATCTTCGCCCATGTCCCTCGCCATGGCCGGCAGAGCGTTGGACAGCACCGTGGCGTTCAGGGTCTGCATCATCAGGGCCGAGCCGATGACGGCGGGCACGATCCAGCCGCGGCTGAGCGCCGCGGCCCGTTCCTCAGGCGTCGCGACCACGGGCTTGTCCGGATCGGCGGGGGCGTCGATGGCGGAGACCTCGGTCACGGCTGGGCCTCCACCAGGGCCATGAGCGGGCCGGCGGCGGCGTGCAGGGTCTGGCGGGCCTCGGGGTCGAGGGCGCTGAGCCGGGCGGCCAGCCAGTCGTTGCGCCGCCGCCGGGTCTCGGCCAGGGCGGCCAGGCCGGCGGGGGTGATGGTCAGGCCCGAGCGGCGGCCGTCGGAGGCGTGGCTGAGGCGGCTGATCCAGCCGGCGCTCTCCAGGCGCTTGATGTGGGTGCTCATGGCCGGGCGCGACATCTGCTCGGCGTCGGCCAGATCGGAGACGCCGACGCCGGGCTGGCGCTTGATCTCCACCAGCAGCAGGACGTCGAGGGCCGAGAGGCCGGCCTTGGACGCCTCCTGCCGCAGGCGGCGGGCCACCCGCAGCAGGGCGGGGCGGAGCAGCTCGGCGAGCTGGTCGGGATCGAGGGCGGCCTCAGGGGACATGGCGGCGATCTAGTTAAGTAAGTGAACTATCTATGTGGGGCTAGATAGACCCCTGGCGCCTCAGGTCAAGGGCGCCGCCTGCTGTTCGCCGGGGATCAGTGCGGCTCGATCGGGCGCCTGACCGGCGGAATCCAGCCGTCCTCCAGGGTCTTGGCCGGGTGGGAGGCCGTGACATGGCCCATGAAGGGCGGCCAGATGTCGTAGCCCAGCAGGGCCTGGAGGCGGGGACTCATGGCGCGCACCTGCTCGCGGGGGACGCCGAGGAAGTAGTTCTCCTGGGTGCGGGCCCAGGGCTGGCAATACTGGTTGGTGAGGGCCAGGCGCGGGGCCGAGGCGCGGTTGGCGCCGCCCCGGTGGAGCATGTGCCCCTGGAAGACGATGGCCGAGCCGGCCGGCATGACGACGGGCTCCAGACGGCGGGCGGCGTCGGGGTCCTGGCTGAAGGCCGCCACCTCGTCGTCGCTCCACAGATGACTGCCGGGCAGGATGTCGGTGGCGCCGTTCTGGTCGGTGAAGGGATCGATGGCGACGATGACGCTGAGGCTGACCGCCGGGCGGGGGCGCGGCAGGCGGTAGAAGCTGTCGTCATAGTGGACCCCTTGCGCGGCCTCGCCGGGCTGGATGGCGATGGCCTGGCTGGCGGTGAGCAGGTAGCCGGGCAGCAGGAAGCGGTCGAGGAGGGCGAGGATGTGTGGGTGCTCGGTCAGGTCCTCGAACACCTGGCCCCGGGCCACCAGGGTGTAGACCCGCTCGGTGGCGAAGCCTTCGAAGGCGTTGCGGCCCCGGTGGCCGCCGAGGTGCGGGGCCAGCGCCTGGCGCACCTGGGCCAGGGCCGCGTCGTCCAGCAGATTGTCCAGGCGGGTGTAGCCGTCCCGGGCCATGCGTGCGGCATGCGTCTCGACATCGAAGATCGCGGTCGGCAGATCCATGGCGTGCTCCCAACGTCTCGCGCCTCTGACGGGCGCGTCGGGGCAGCATAGACCCGGCCTAAGGCAGGGCGCTACGGACGGCGCGCAGGGCGCAGAGGGCGGCGCGGGCCTCGTGCGACAGCTGCGCCAGCCGGCGATGGGCGGCGGGCGAGGTCTGGTCGGCCAGGCCGCGGGAGGCCGCCTCCCGCAGGGACTCGGCCTGCTGGTCGAGGGCGCGGGCGGCCCGCTGAAGATCGGTCAGCGCCGATTTGAGGCGGCCCTCGGGGGACTGGGCCCAGGCGCCGGCGCTCGCCAGACGGCTCTGGGCGAGGTGGCGGATCTGGTCGGGGCTGCGGCGATGGGGCGGCTCAGGCGCGAGGCCCGACCAGGCCACGCCCCAGGCGCGGCGCGCCTGGGG
>Ga0208179_1001722_pt1 | contig 10850 bp, 10 predicted proteins | sample Malvired_Geostar_FD_184238 | JGI IMG/M metagenome (GOLD analysis project Ga0208179, IMG submission 184238) | Marine viral communities from the Global Malaspina Expedition - Malaspina viral metaG DeepMed_Geostar (SPAdes) (version 2) | ecosystem: Environmental > Aquatic > Marine > Oceanic | place...
GCCTAATTATTATACGAATCTCAGAAGCATAACTTTTTGCTGGCTGGCGTGACGGTATTTTCGCATGAGAATATTTTTTGTCCCGCAGAATCAAAGGGGTTGTGCATACCCGAACAATCGAGTGGGAATAGGGCGCCCGCAAGCCTAGTCCCGCGCCGCGACGGCGGCCCCGCCGAACACCACGTTCTGCCGGGCTTCCGGGGTGAACAGGCCATAGACCATGGCGGCGTCGGGCGCGCTGGCGGCGTCCAGAGCTGCGATCTGGTCCGGCGGGAGCCGCAGATCGGTGGCGGATATGTTCTCCGTCACCTGCGAGGGCCGGCTGACCCCCATCAGGGCGGTGTCCACGCCGGGTTTCGACAGCACCCAGGCCAGGGCCACGCGGGCAGGGGACTCCCCCAGCTCCTGGGCGACCTTTTTCAAGGCCTCGACGATCCGCCAGTTGCGCTCAGTGAACAGGGCGTCGCCGAACGGATTGGCGCCATCGAGACGCTTGTCGGTTTCCGCGCGGCCTTCGCTGTCGCCGGCCTTGTCGGGAAGACCGCCGGCGCGGGGGGGCGCCGCCTCGACGACCGCACGATCATATTTCCCCGTCAGAAGACCATAGGCCAGCGGGCTCCAAGGCATCATGCCAAGCCCCATATGGCGCGCTAGCGGCAGGTGCTCGGCCTCGATCTCGCGGCTCACCAGCGAATAGAAATACTGCAGCGCGATAGGTCCCGGCGCCCCGCGCACCGCCGCCAGGGTGGCGAGCCTGGCGACGTACCAGGCCGGGCTGTTGGACATTCCCCAGTAGCGAATCTTGCCGGCCCGGACGAGGCCCGCCATGGTCTCCAGCAGCTCCTCGGGGGGCGTCAGCGAGTCCCAGACATGGATCCAGTAGAGATCGATATAGTCCACGCCCAGGCGGCGCAGGGACCCCTGCAGCGCCGCATGAATGTGGGTGGCGCCATTGCCGCCGGCCTGCGGGCCTGAACCTGTGGCGAAGCCCGACTTGGTGGCGATGACCAGCCGCTCGCGCACGCCCCGGTCGGCGATGATCGCGCCCAGCATCTCTTCGCTGCGCCCGCTGGCATAGACGTCGGCCGTGTCCACGAGGTTGCCGCCGGCCTCGACATAGGCGTCGAACACCGCCTCGGCTTCGGGGCGCGCCATCCCCCAGCGCTCGACGCCGAAGGTCATGGTCCCCAAGGCCAGCGGGCTGACGACGAGGCCCGATCGGCCCAGGGTTCGATAGTCGGTAAGCGCCATGACGGGATAATCCTAGTGATCGATACGAAACCCCTAGTCGCCGTTGTCGGCCCGGGTCAACTGTTATATATCGATCACTATGGAACCTCAGCCGCGAGATGCGCTATCGGTCCCGGCCCGCCGCCGCGCGGGCCGGCCCCTGTCATTCGATCGCGAGGCCGCCCTGGACGCGGCCATGCATCTGTTCTGGCGGCACGGCTATGAGGCGACCTCCGTGGCGGAGCTGACCCAGGCCATGGGGATCACGCCGCCCAGCCTCTATGGGGCGTTTGGCGACAAGCGGCGGCTGTTTCTGGAGGCTGTGGATCGCTACCTGGGCGGCGGCGCGGCCGCCATCGTCCAGACGATAGACGAGGCCGCGACGGGTCATGAGGCGGCGCGCGCGCTGCTGACCGCCGCGGCGCTGGGCGACACCGGGGAAGACACGCCGCCCGGCTGTCTGCTGGCCAGCTCCCTGGTGAGCAGCTCGGCGGTCGCCGCCGAGATCCGCGAGGAGCTGGCGGAGATCCGCCGGCGCATCGAGGCCGCCCTGCGCGCCCGCATCGAGGACGACATCCAGGCGGGCCGTGCGCCGCGCCACTGCGACGCCGAGGCCCTGGCGGGCCATGTCTTCGCCGTGGTCCAGGGCATGTCGACCCTGGCCAAGGATGGCGCCGGACGCGACAAGCTGCTTCGCATCGTCGATCAGGCCATGGCCGGCTGGCCTCGACCGGCCTGACGTTGTCGCCTCAGCGATCCTGGGGCAGGGCGTAGGCGATCAGGTCGTCATTGACCGGGGTCTCCATGAAGTGGTGGCCGCCGGCCATGATCACCAGGTACTGCCGACCATCGATCTCATAGGTCATGGGCGTGGCCTGGCCGCCGCCGGGCAGGGCGTCCTGCCAGACGGTTTCGCCGGTCTCCATGTCGATGGCGCGGATCAGGTCGTCGGTGGCTGCGGCGATGAAGATAAGCCCGCCTGCGGTCACCACGGCGCCGCCATTGTTTGGCGTGCCGATCTGTAGGGGCAGCAAGGACGGAATGCCGAAGGGGCCGTTCTTGCGGGCCGTGCCCAGGGGGCGGTCCCACAGGGTTTCGCCGCTGCGCATGTCGATGGCCCGGATCCCCCCATAGGGCGGCTGCTTGCAGAGCAGACCGGTGAAGGGCATCCGCCAGCCGGCGTTCACGTCGATGGCATAGGGCGCGCCCATCTGCGGATCGCCGGCGCCTTCGGCCAGGCTGCCGCCGCGGGCCTTGGCCGGGGTCGGCTCGCCGTGGGGGACCCAGCCCTTTTCATTGGCCTCTTCGCGGGGGACCAGGCGGTTGTAGTTGGGCATGTCGTTGTAGTTGGCGATGATGACGCCGCGTTGCGGATCAACGGCGATGCCGCCCCAGTCTGAGCCCCCATTGTAGCCGGGATACTGGATCCAACGCTGATCGACCGTAGGCGGGGTATAGATTCCCTTGTAGCTCGCCTTCCGGAACTGGATGCGGCAGGCCATCTGGTCGATGGGCGACATGCCCCACATGTCCTTCTCGGCGAGCTCCCGCCTGGCCAGGGTGTGGTAGCCGGAGAAGGGCTGGGTGGGCGAGCGTTGTGCAGGCTCGACGCCGCCCTGCGGAACCGGACGGCTCTCAACCGGCGTCAACGGCTGGCCGGTGCGGCGGTCCAGCACATAGAGGTCGCCCTGCTTGCTGGGCAGGAGAAGAGCGGGCACGACGCCGCCCGCGGTAGGATAGTCCACCAGGGTGGCCTGCGATCCCAGATCATAATCCCACACATCCATGTGCACGGTCTGGAAGGCCCAGGCCGGACGCCCGGTATTGACGTCGAGCGCCACCAGGGCTGTCGAATAGCGATTGGCCTCCGGCGCGCGGTCGCTCGACCAGTAGTCGACGGCGGAATTGCCCATGGGCAGGTAAACGAGGCCCAGGGTCTCGTCGCCGGTGGCCGTGGTCCACATGTTCGGCGTGCCACGGGTGTAGGTGTCGCCTTCAGGCGGGCGGCCCGTCAGGTCGGGGCGGGTCATGTCCCAAGCCCAGCGCAGTTCGCCAGTGACGGCGTCAAAGCCCTGGATCACGCCGGAGGGCGCCGAGCGCTTCTGACCGTCCAGGACCTGGTGTCCTGTGACGATGACATCCTGAACGACGACCGGCGGGGAGGTGATCGACACCATTCCCGGCACGATGTCTCCCATGCCGACCTTGATATCGGCCTGGCCATTCCGGCCGAAGCCGGCGCAGGGCGCGCCCGTGCGCGCGTCGACGGCGACAATGCGGCCGTCCAGCGTGCCTTCGATGATCCGGGTCGCACACGGGGCCTCAGGATCAGCATCGGGGGCCTCGTAGTAGACGACCCCGCGGCAGGCGGCTGTGTACGGAATCCAATCATCACTGACCCCGGGGTCATGCCGCCAGATCTGGCGGCCCGTGCGGGCGTCCAGCGCGAACAGGATGTTCTTGGCCGAGCATAGATAGAGGGTGTTTCCGACCTTCAGGGGTGTGGTTTCGGCGCCGTATTTGTTCTCGGCTCCCGGGGCCGGCAGGTCACCGGTCTCGAACACCCAGGCGCGCTCCAGCCGCCCGACATTGTCCGGGGTGATCTGGGTCAGGGGCGAATAGCGGCGGCTGCTATAGGTCCCGCCATAGGCCGGCCAGTCGGCGCCCACGTCGAGTCGAGAGGGCTCGCCTATGGTCGCGACGGTCTGTTGTGGCAGAGGCGCGGCGGCGTCGGGGCGATTGGCCAAGCCGATCACCACGCCCCCGACGATCGCGACGATGGCGAAGGCGGCCAGGCCGCCGAGGGCGAGGGTGCGGCCCTGGCGCTGCGGTCTCAAGGGCCAGATCGCCAGGAGCGCCAGAACCAGCAGAACCGAGGGGGCGAAGACCCGGGGCAGCAGCGCCCAGCCATTGAGCCCGACTTCCCATAGAGCCCAGATCAGGGTGGCGACCCAGACGGCCACATAGATCCAGACGCCGGTGACATCTTGCCTGATCAGGAAGAAGCCCGAGGCCAGCAAGCCAAGGCCCGCCAGGAGGTAGTAGGGTGAGCCGCCCAGGGCGAGGAGCCAGCCGCCGCCGCCGGCGAGCACAAGACCGATAAGCGCAAAGATGGCGCCTAACGCCATGACGCCCCACATCGCAGGGCCGCGGGTCGCGGGCATGCTCCCCCTCCTTCAGAATTTTTGCTGCCCCCGGCCAACGGACGAAGAGGCCGGGAGTTCCGTCAGCCGCAGATGCGCACCAGGAACAGCGGCGCACCGAGCCAGGCGGTGGCCACGACGCCGATCACAGCTGTCGCCAGGGTGGCGCTTCTAAGAAACCGCTGGGCTGGCCGGTCTTCGGCGGGCCGCTTCATAGTCCAGACTGCGAAGACGCCGGCGCCGGCGGTCATGACGACCCAGACGCCGATCAGTGTCAGGCGCAGGGGCCACGGGTCCTGGGCGCTGGCCCAGCCTGCGGCGCAGGCGACGCCATGAACCCCGTAGAGGGCGATGAAGGCGAGACTCCAGATCAGGAAGGCGGCGACCAGGAGGACGAGACGCCAGAAGTTGCGGGCGGGCGGGATCATGACAGCCAGACCGGACCATGGAGGAGGGCGAGACTGATCCCCACGACGGCGGCGAGATAGAGCCACCAAAGGCGAAGCGTCGCGAACTCCACCCGCCGCTGGATCGACACCCAGCCATGCCGGGCGCGAGCCCAGGCATAGGTGCTGAGGAGGGCGGCGATCAGCCCATGGAAGGCCACATAGCCGCTGATGAAGCTCACAGCCGCGCCATAGGCATGGACGGTCGGTGATGGCGCGGTGAAGACCGGCGTCGCGAGCGCGGCCAGCGCCACCCCAAGCCCTGCCCCCGCCGAAATCAACAGGCCGGCCTGGCTGGAGCCCCGCTCGTCAAGGGCGTTGGCGCGGGCGGCCCGCGAGACCGCCCAGAGCCCGCACGCGACGGCGGCGATCAGCAGGAGTGGCGTGACCGGCTCGCGGCTCAGAAGGTCCGGCGGCGGCCAGTTGGGGGCGACGACCCAGAGGAAGAGATAACCGAACACCAGCGCTCCGAAGAGCACGCCATTGGCCATGAGGGTGAAGACCATGCCCCACAGGGTGGGCGGGTCGGCCGTGGTGGCGTGCGGGGGAGCGGTCTGGCCGCGTCCGATGGCGACGGGCTCTGCGTCCTGCCGCAAACCGGAGTCCCACATCCAGCGCCAGACGCAGGCGACGATCAGCACGAAGGCCAGGGCGGAGACCGGATAGAGCTTGAAGAGGAAGCTCACGAAAAAGAGGCCGGTGGCGAGCGCAGTCCACAGAGGCATGAAGGTGGGACCGGGCAGCAGCACGACCTGCTCGGGCTTGCCGGTCAGCATGTTGACGCCCAGGGTTTCGCGCCAGCCGTTGCGGGGTTCGCCCAGATAGCCTTCGCCCCGGGCCATGGCCGCGGGCAGATCCCTGTCTTCGTGCAGGGGGTCGCGGTCGCCGACCTCAGGCTGAGAGCCGATATTGTAGGCGGGTGGCGGCGTGGGCATGGCCCATTCCAGGGTGCCGGCGTTCCAGGGATTGCGTCGTGTGCGGCGGCCAAAGCGCGCCACCTGGATCACATCGACCAGCACCAGGGCGAAGCCGATGGCCAACACGAAGGACGAGATCGAGCTGACCAGATTGAGCAGGTTCCAGCCCAGGTCGCCGCCATAGGTATAGACCCGTCGCGGCATGCCGAGCAGGCCGGTCAGATGCATGGGCAGGAAGGCGGCGTTGAAGCCCAGGAAGATGAGACCGAAGGCGGTGCGCCCCAGCCCCTCCAGGTGCTTGCGGCCCGAGACGTGCGGCAGCCAGTAATAGATCGCCGCCAGCACCGGAAAGATGAAACCGCCGACCAGGACATAGTGCAGGTGGGCCACCACGAACTGGGTGTCGTGGGCCTGCCAGTCGAAGGGCACGACGGCGACCATCACGCCGGTCAGTCCGCCGATCACGAAGGTCGACAGGAAGCCGTAGAAGTAAAGCATCGACAGGGTCATGCGCGGTCGGCCGCTGAGCAAGGTGGCCAGCCAGGCGAAGATCTGCACCGCCGTGGGGATCACCACCAGGGTGCTGGCGGCCGAGAAGAAGGCCAGCGACAGGTACGGAATGCCGGTCGCAAACATGTGGTGGGCCCAGATGCCGAAGCTGATGAAGCCCAGTGCGATCAGCGCCACCACGATCCAGGAATAGCCCACCAGCTTGCGGCCGGTGAAGACCGGCAGGACGGTGGAGATGATCCCGGCTCCGGGCAGGAAGATGATGTAGACCTCGGGGTGGCCGAACAGCCAGAAGAGGTGCTGCCAGAGCAGCGGGCTGCCGCCGCGGGACGGATCGAAGAACGGCCAGTCGAAGGCGCGCTCCATCTCCAGCAGCACGCTGCCCAGGATCAGGGGCGGGAAGCCGAACAGCATCATGGCGGCGGTCACCCAGAGGTACCAGACCATGATCGGCATACGGTGCAGGGCCATGCCGCCGGTGCGGATCTTCAGGACCGTGGTCATGAATTCCACCGCCGCGCAGACTGCCGAGACCTCGACGAAGGTCACGCCCACCAGCCAGACATCGGAATTGATGCCGGGCGAAAACGGCTTGGAGGACAGGGGGGTGTACATGAACCACCCGCTGTCGGGCGCCACACCCGCCAGCAGGGCCAGGATCAGCATCGAGCCCCCGAACAGGTAGCACCAGTAGCCAAAGGCGCTGAGCCGGGGGAAGGCCAGGTCCCGGGCGCCCAGCAGCTTCGGCAGCATGTAGAGGGCCAGCCCCTCGATCAGGGGAATGGCGAACAGGAACATCATCACCGTGCCGTGCATGGTGAAGACCTGGCCGTAGGCCGCCGCGCTCAGAAAGTCGGTTTCAGGCCCCGCCAGCTGCGCCCGGATCAGCATGGCCAGCACGCCGCCGATCAGGAAAAAGGTGAGCGAGGTGACGATGAAGCGCAGGCCGACGGTGGAATGGTTGACCGCCGACAGCGCCCCCCAGCCCTTCGGCGTGCCCCAGATGCGCTCCAGGGCCTTGTGACGGGCGATGGCGGACATCGCCGGCGGATGGCGGGCGTCTGTCATGGGATGTCTTCCGGGGCGTGGGCCTGCAGGGTGAAGCTCATGGCGGCATGGCCGACGCCGCAGAACTCGGCGCACTGGCCGCGATAGACGCCAGGCTCGGCGACCTGCAGGCGGATGATGTTCACCTGGCCCGGGATAGCGTCGATCTTGCCCCCCAGCCGGGGCAGCCAGAAGCTGTGGATCACGTCGCGGCTGGTGACATGGACCTCGAACGGCGCGCCGGTTGGCACATGCAGAACATCTTCCGTCGGCGTGCGGCCATCGGGGTAGTGGAAGGTCCAGGCCCAGCGTTCGGCGACCGCCTCGATCTTCAGGATGTCCGGCTCCCCGCGTGGACTCAGCCGATCACCCACCAGCAGGGCGGCGACCAGCAGAGCCAGCAGCACGACGGCGGGAAAGATCAACCCGCCCCCGACCAGCATGGCCTTCTCAGGGAGGGCGACGTCGGTGCGGCGGCGGATCAGCGGATAGACCGCCGCTCCGAGCACGCCGACAAAGATGATCGTCGCCCCGGCCAGCATCACCCACCAGAGGACGGCGATCGCGGTCGCAGAGTCCCCGGCCGGCGCCAGGGTGGACAACGGCGTGTCGCAGCCGGCCAGCAAAAGCGTGACTGTCAGGCCGAACCCTTGGCAGGGCCGCAGCGTTCGGCTCCTATGGGGACGACGGAGGAGGCCAGCTTGAAGCAGGATCGATCGCGAGATCCATTTGAGGACCGCGTGCAGTCGAGCATCCAGCTCGCCGGCCACCCGATCCACGTCATGCTGGTGACCTTTCCGATCGCGTTGGTCTGCGCCACCCTTGGCGCCGATCTCTTCTACTGGTGGTCGGCCGATCCCTTCTTCGCCCGGGTCGGCCTCTGGACGAGCGGCTGGGGGTTCGCCATGGGCGCGACAGCCGCCCTCAGCGGCACGGCCGAACTGCTGGTCTCGCGGGGCATCCGGCGCAGCTCCGAGCCCTGGAGCCATGCGGTCGCCGCCATGATGCTGCTGAGCGTGATCGCCGCCAACTGGGGCCTGCGGTTGTTCGACCGCGAGGCGGCCGTGCTGCCCTGGGGCCTTTTCCTTTCGGGCCTTGGCCTGGTGTTTGTCGGTCTCGCGGGCTGGCACGGCGGTAAGCTGGTGTTCGAGCATCAGATCGGCGTGTCCGAAAGCAGCGACTGAAGACCGCCCGGCTCCAGCAGCCAGGCCGGCAGGGCGCTGACGCCCAGGAACGGCTTTTCAAGCACCAGCCAGAGAATGCCCAAGATCGCCACGAACACCGCGGCCCAGACGGCGAGCAATCGGCGGCGTGGCGGCCGGCTGTCGCGTTCCGACAGCGCGGTCAGCACAAAGCCGTACTGGACGTGCGCCATCACCAGCAGACCGACCAGCGCCAGCTTCAGGAACATCCACCCCTGCAGCACGCCAGGGGCCAGGAGCAGCAGCGCCGTGCCGGCCCCAATGGCGACGACGGCGGCCGGGGAGGCGATGGCGTTGTAGCTGAAGCGGCTGGCGTTACGAATGCGGATGAAGTCCTCGCGATTGGTCACGCCGCGGTGGGCTAGAAGCAGGCCGGGCAGGTAGACCAGGCCCGCAGCCCAGACCAGCAGGGCAGAGATGTGCAGGAATTTCAGCCAGGCCACGCCGGAGCCTCGTCTCTCTCCAGGCCGTGCAGCCAGCGCGCCGCAAGCCAAAGGACGGCGGCGAAATAGGGCAGGGCGCCGGGCGCCCACATGATCAGGCCGGCCAGCTGCTGGTCCTCCAGGGGGCTCAGCCCCCAGGCCTGGGTGGTCAGGAGATGAGGAGCATAGAGCGGCGCCTGGGCGAAGGTGATCAGGGCCGCCAGCAGGCCCATCTGCGCCATGGTGAGGATCAGGGCGACGATGACGGCGGGCGGTTCGGCCCGACGGGACCAGACCGTGCTCCAGAACGCGATGGCGCTGGCCAGCAGGCTGAGCTCCATCAGCCAGTAGGTCGCCGTGGCCTCAAGGGCCCAGCCATAGGCCATCGGCGCATGCCAGACCCAGAGGATGACCATGTGAGCAAGTCCCGCGCCGGTGAGCCAGCCGCCCGGCAGCTGTCGGGGCGCAGCCATGGCCAGCAGGGGCGCCGCGACCGCGACCATCAGCATGTGATGGGCGATGCGGGCCGAAAACAGCGAGGTGCTCAAGGCGCAGAGCGGGGAGACGAAAGCGATGACGAGAACGGCCAGTCCTCCGACAAAGGCCGCCCTTTGGCCGCGGCCCGCAGCAGCTTGTGTGAAATACCAGACGGCGCAGAGCCCGAGCATGGCCAGGACGGCGGGGTCGAGATTCCAGTCCGCCCATATCCCGTTGGGAGCGGGCGGCGGCCCGCAATAGGGGATGTTCCGAAGGCCGGATTGTGTTGTCTCGTCCACGCCCCCTCCTGCCGCGAGAATTCAACCTGATCAGAGACAACAAGCTTGGCGGCAGTCCGTTCCGAAGAGAATGGCGCCCCGGCCCAATCGGGCGCGGTCGACAGGGGCGGCGTCCTTGGCTAGGCCAGCTGGCGGCTTGGTCAGGGCCAGCGTGATCGGGGACGGCGATGAAACAGTGGACCTTGGGCGTGATCGGCGGTTCGGGGCTCTATGAGCTCGACGGCCTGCGCAACCGTCGGCGCCTCAGCATCGAGTCGCCCTGGGGCGCGCCGTCCGATGAACTGATCGCGGGCGAACTCGAGGGCGTGCGCCTGGTTTTCCTGCCCCGTCACGGTCGCGGCCATCGCATTCCGCCGGGCGAGTTGAACGCCAGGGCCAATATCGACGTGCTCAAGCGCGCCGGCTGCACGGATGTGCTGTCGGTCTCGGCCGTCGGCTCTCTGCGCGAAGAGCTGCCGCCGGGGACCTTCGTGGTGGCGGATCAGTATATAGACCGGACCGTGTCGCGGCCGGCCTCCTTCTTCGGTTCAGGCCTGGTGGCCCACGTCTCCATGGCAGATCCGGTCTGCCCGCGGCTGTCGGCGGCGGCGGCGGATGCGGCGCGGGCGGCCGGTGCGCCCACGGTCGAAGGTGGGACCTATCTGGCCATGGAGGGGCCGCAGTTTTCCACCCGCGCCGAGAGCCACCTTTATCGCAGCTGGGGCTGTTCGGTGATCGGCATGACCGCCATGCCGGAGGCCCGGCTGGCGCGGGAGGCCGAGCTCCCCTACGCCAATGTCTGCATGGTCACCGACTATGACTGCTGGCGCGAAGCCACCGCCCATGTCGAGGTGACCAATGTGCTGGAGGTGCTGCTCAGCAACGCCGACACGGCCCGCCAGATGATCGCGGCCCTGGCCTTGGGACTGCCGGAGGTTCGGGCGCCATCGCCCATCGACACTGGCCTCGATCAGGCCATCATCACCGAGCCGGGCCTGTGGGCGCCGGAACGGGTCGAAAAGCTGGCGGCGATCTGCCCGCGGAAGTTCAAACCAGCCGCCGACGCCTGAGCGCGCGTCTCAGGGCCGGACCGTCATCCACGTCCTCGCGCATCTGAAGCTCCGCGACAGGGTGACCCGCAAGGCTCGTCAGCGTGTCGGCCAGGGTGTGCTCTGTGG
>Ga0208179_1001723_pt1 | contig 10848 bp, 11 predicted proteins | sample Malvired_Geostar_FD_184238 | JGI IMG/M metagenome (GOLD analysis project Ga0208179, IMG submission 184238) | Marine viral communities from the Global Malaspina Expedition - Malaspina viral metaG DeepMed_Geostar (SPAdes) (version 2) | ecosystem: Environmental > Aquatic > Marine > Oceanic | place...
TTTTAACAGCAATCATCCGCCCGGTTCTAAATATAATACAAAAGCATATGAAAAACGATCTAGTTTCTTTAGGCCAAAAACAAGAACGGCTGTAAGAAATCTTCAGGCTGCGATGACTGTAGCTTTCTTTACTAATGAAGATGTCGTAAGCATAGAGCCAGCTAATCCTAATGACAGTCTTCAGGCAGCTGGTGCTGTGGTTGCTCAGTCTATAATGCAGTATAGACTTACTAATACTATACCTTGGTTTCAGACCATGACCGCTGCTCTTCAGGACGCAGCTGTTCAAGGTATTTGCGTCTCTCATCAGTACTGGGATTTTGCAGAAAATAAGGAATCATATATTGAGGTAGACGGTAAGAATCAACCAATTACAGATGAACTTGGAGAACCTCGAGTACATGAGCAAATTACTGCGGTAAAAGACCATCCTGTAATTGAACTTATTTCTCCTGAGAATATTAGAATTGATCCAGCAGCAGACTGGGCTGATCCAATCAAATCTACCCCTTACATTATTCATCTTATTCCAATGTACCTTCAGGACATACGGGGTAAAATAGATTCTGGAGAGTGGCTGGAAGTAACTGATGAGGAATTGTTATCTACTTCAGATCAAAATGAAACAGATAATGCTACTAGATTGGTTCGTGATGAACCTCGAATGGACCCCAAAGAGAATGATTTTGTTTCAAGCGATCTTCAGGATTTCTGGATTATTTGGGTTCATAAAAATATTGTAAAGATAGAAGGTATTGATCACTGTTACTATACAGCTGGATCAGAATATATGTTAACTGACCCGATACCATTGAAAGAAATGTATCCTTGGTTAAGAGAGGAAGAGCGTCCTTATGTGATGGGTTGTGTTAATTTAGAAGCCCATAAGATTTATCCGTCAGGTACTGTTGAACTTACAGAAGAACTTCAGGCTGCAGCTAACGATATTTGGAACCAAAGGTTTGATAATGTCAAGTTAGCGATGAACAAGCGATACCATATTCGCAGAGATCGCAATATTGATTTAGACGCATTGTTTAGGTCTGTTCCCGGTGGCGCTGTAGAGATGGATGACCCTGATCAGGATGTTAGAGTTGTCGAAACAAGGGATGTTACTGGCTCTGCTTATGCAGAACAGGATCGCATCAATATGGATTTCGATGAACTCCAAGGTAATTTCTCTACCTCTACTGTTCAGGGTGCTAGAAATCTGAATGAGACAGTAGGGGGTATGAATCTCCTAGCTGGAAATAGCAGCACTATAGCGGAGTATGTTTTGAGGACTTTCTCAGAGACTTGGGTAGAAAAGACTCTTAAGCAGTTATTACGCTTGGAGCAGTATTATGAAACCAGTCCAATTATTCTTGCTGTAGCAGGGAAAGAAGCTGAGTCCCTTCTTCCTAAATTTGAAACTGATGAGATGATGGATGAACTTCTTAGACAGGATGTTTTGCTTAAGGTGAATGTTGGTTTAAACGCTACTGATCCAATGAGAAAGGTTCAAAGCCTTTTGTTTGGTATAAATACTCTTGCCCAGTTCCCCGGAATACCTGAAAGAATAAACTTTTCCGAGGTAACTAAAGAAGTATTTGGTCAGCTTGGTTATAAGGACGGGTCAAGATTTATTAATGAAGAAGGTGATGATCCTCAAATTCAGCAACTCCAACAACAGCTTCAGGAATTACAAGCTATTATAGAAACTGATCAGCAGAAGACGCAGGGACGTATGCAGATTGAGCAGGTTAAGTCTGAGGGTGATAAGGAAGTTGCTCAAATTAGAGCGCAATCTGACATTCAGAGAGAATTGATAGCCCAGCAGACAGACATAAGAGAGGCTGAAATAAAACAGCAAGATTCTATAACTAAGCGCGGCGAATTGTTACTTCAACGCGAGGCTCTTCTTAGCGAAATGGATGAAAAAGACTTGGAAAGAGAATTAGAATTAAGGGCAACAGGGAAAGCTGGGGTAATAGAAAGAGGGGAATATAACAAGATTCCATATGCTGCAGGATGAGTTTTGATTATTACAACCCGGCAGAGGTCGATACTGAAGACCTTATAAAGCGTGTGCGTGTTGCAGCAAAAACGAAAGAATTTGTAAGAACTCCTACTGGATTGGCAATTCTTCAAAAGTCATTACAAGATTACCGAGATGGCATCTTAGGACTTGAAAAAATGTCAATGCGGGAGTGGGTAGGTTCTTCAGAAGAGGAACTTAAACAGTACCGTAAAATTGCAGATAGTGTCGCTACCCCATTAAAGCTACTTCATTGGCTGGATGCGATTATAAATGAGGGAGAACAAGCGGAAGCGATTGCTAAATACAAAGATACAGGTGAAATATGAAGGTAAAGTAAAAATGGCTGAAAATGATGCTACCCAATCGGATGCAACAGAAGAAGAAGTTGGGCAAGGATACAAAGATGAATCTGAAGAGGCTCAAGAAGAGTTTGTAGAAAAAGAGTCTTCTGAGGAAGAGTACCTTTCCCCTAGAGAACAAGCTATGGAAGAACTCATAGCTAAACGCAACGAAGAGTTTGAGCAAGAAGCTAATGTAGTTCTTCCTTCTGAAGAACATGAAGAACCTGAAGAAACTGAAGAACTTGAAGAAGTTGTAACGGTAGATAGTGAATCCCCATTTTTTAAAGATGGGGGAGTTTGGTATACTAACGTAAAAGTGGATGGTGAGGATATTAGAGTACCCTTTGATGATCTTAAATCTTCTCACCAAAAAGATAAAGCATCTCAAAAACGCTTTGAGGAGGCTGCTGAATACGCTCGTCGTATCCAGCACCGAGAGGCGCAATTGAATGCTTATGTTCAACAAATGCAACGCCAACAGGCAGAGCAACAACCCCCGCCATCGCAAGACGCGGAACCGGCACAAGAGCAACCGGATGATTCTCCTGATTTAATAAAGAAGTATCATGAGGCTCTTTATGAAGATGATGCGGATAAAGCCGCAGAATTGTTTAAAGCCTTGACAAACAGAGGGCGTAGTCAACCTGCCACCCAGAATGTTGAAGAGGTAGTGCATGAGGTTCTAGGAAGAACCATAGCGCAGCAGCGTGCGCAATCTGAGAGACAACAGCAATGGGCTTATCAAAAATCCATGGAAGATGCAGTGAAATGGTTTGATGGTGAGTATCCGGATATTGCTGGAGTTACAGAGTTGCGTTCTATCGCTGATAATCGAACTATAGACCTTACCCGCGAACACCCGGATTGGTCTCCACAACAGATTATACAGGAAGCTGCTGAAACAACGCGACAATGGGCGAAAGAGTATCTTTCCCCAGAAAAAAACGAAAGGGCTACGCGCAAAAGAAAAATAGTGCAACAGCCTAAGTCGGCTAGTGCTTCTTCAAGAATTGGTGAAGATGAACCTGCGCCACAATCGACGCAGGATATCATCAATGAAATGAAACAAGCACGAGGCCAAGTTTTACAACAATAATCTAAGGAGATGTAAAAATGGCGGGACAAGTATGGTCCGTTAACACCTCTGGTGGTTATATGTATGCCTTAAACCTCAGTCGTCAATTGAGGATGGCAGTGCAGCCTATTGTCAAATTTAGACAGTTCTGTGATGTCAAAGATGCAGCCCATCAGGGTTTGCATAGAGGTGATACATTCCACTGGAACGTGTTCAGCGATGTTGGGACTCAGGGTTCCACCCTCGTTGAAACCAGTACTATTCCTGAAACATCCTTCACGATTGCTCAAGGTACGATGACCATTACCGAAGCAGGGAACTCTGTTCCTTGGACTGGTAAATTGGATGATCTGTCTGAGCAGCCAGTGTCGGAAGTTATTAGGAAGGTGCTAAAAACAGATGCCAAAAAAGCATTTGATAATCTTGCTGCTACGGAGTTTAACAAAGCTGCATTGCGTGTTGCGCCTACGGGCGGTACAGGCACTTCTGCGCTTACGTTAACCACCAATAGCGTATGTGCTATTACCAATGATATTGCACTTGGTAGCTTGCACATTAAATCCCTTGTGGATATCATGAAAGAACGTAACATCCCAGCTTACACTGGAGATGATTATTACGGTCTTGCGTGGCCCACAACGTGGAGAGCATTCAAAGATGATATTGAAACGATCAAGCAGTATGTTGATCAGGGTTTCCGTATGATCATGAATGGTGAGATTGGAAGGTATGAAGGAGTTCGCTTTGTCGAACAGACGCATAAAGCCAAAGGTAGCATTGGTACTGCTGCTACTGCTTGGACGAATGCTAAGTCTGACTGGGCAGTCTTCTTTGGCGAAGATACCGTAGCCGAAGCGGTTGCGGTTCCAGAAGAAATCAGAGGGAAAATTCCCGGTGATTACGGAAGGGATCGTGGCATAGCTTGGTACTACTTAGGTGGTTTCGGTATCGTTCACACACAAGCAGCCCAGTCACGCATCGTGATTTGGGATAGCGCAGCATAAAGGAGAAATATTATGAGTTATTCTAATCCAACTTCTTATTGCTTCACTTATAATCATGATTTTGGTGCTGCAACTGAAGCCTTAATTTTCCGTGGTCCCTCTGGTAAACAAGGGACTGTAGAAGAAGTCGAGGTTATTGCCTATGAGACATTCAATGCCGTCACTACTGAGGCAGCAGTCAATATAGGTTCTTCAGCTGCGGGTGCGCAATATGTAGCAATGGGTCTAGGGACTCTTGCCGACGGTGATGAACAGCGAATGACGGATACAGCAGCTGATTTAGTATTAGCAGCCCTTCCGGCAGATACTGATATTCACTTGACGCTAAAAGCCCCAACTGGAGGTACGCCCGCTGGTAAGGCATATGTTCAGATCATGGTCCAGTGGTACTAGGAGGCAATATGGCAAAAGCACATAGTGCAAGTGGTAAAATCCCGGCAAACGGTTTGTCTTCATTGGATGTGGTAGCGAAGGAGTCTCCGGCTTCTTTGGCGCTAGATTCACATGGGCCGAATCAGATGCCGATCGGAGTAGTAAGGAAAACTGTATCCACACCAAAGGGTAAGTTTACTTTCTGCTAAATAAATAGGAAAGGGGGGCGTTAGCCCCCCAATCCTTTTGGAGGAATTATGGCTGGATCAATAAATGAAGTAACGGCTTATGTCTTTGGTAAAGTAAAGCCTACTTCACCCAAAGAAGCTTATGGAGATTCTACGGCTGCTGGGCGCGGATATTACACGATGGAAGAAATGTCTGACGAAAGAAGCGATGATTTTGCAAGAGCGCAGAAGCGGTCTAATAATATGGTCAATGTTGAAGGTGACATGGTTGGTTCATGGAATTTAGAATTCTGATTTGAAATTAATTACCCTGCCGTCCAAGGAATGGGACGAATTGACTCCACAAGATGTGGGGGGTAGACGTTCCGAAAAAACTGTATGCATTGTTCGCTACGGTGGATTCGGAGATATGATTCAAGTGTCTTCTTTATTCCCCCTTTTCAAAGAGAGGGGTTATAAGGTATGTGTAAATGTCACTGAAAGAGGCTATGATATTGTAAGGACTGACCCTCATGTAGATGAAATACTTTTACAGAAAACGGATCAGGTTCCCAATGATTGCTTAAACGAATATTGGGATCGTATCACTAAATGCTTCCATCATTTTGTTCAGTTATCTGAATCTATAGAAGGCGCTCTTCTTGTTGTTCCTGCAAGGACAGAAATAATAAGAGGGGAGGAAACCTTTATTCCGGGTAGCCCTAAATTTAAATGGAGCAAGGAAAAGCTTCATGAAGAGTGTAATGTAAATTATATGGAAAGAACGCATGATCTTGCTGGACTTCCACATAAGTTTCTTCCCAAGTTTTATCCTACCAAAAAAGAGAAAACATGGGCTTCGTCAACTAGAAAAAAGATAAAAACAAAGAATGTTGTCCTTTGGGCATTATCTGGCTCTTCTGTTCATAAGGTTTACCCTTGGACGGATGCTGCTATAGCAAAAATTCTTTCTGAAAGAGAAGATGTTTCTTTTATTACTATAGGCGATGACCTTTGCCAGATACTTGAAGCGGGTTGGGAAGAAGAACCTCGTGTCATAACTAAATCAGGGGAGTGGTCCATAAGAAGGACTCTAGCTTTTTTACATGAGTGCGATGTGGTCGTTGGCCCTGAAACAGGGGTTCTTAATGCAGCCTCAACTTTAGATTGCCATAAGGTAGTAATGCTTTCTCATTCTTCAAAAGAGAACTTATCCAAGCATTGGAAAAATACCACTTCCCTAGAGCCTGAGTTGTATGAAAATTACTGTTTCCCTTGTCATAAAATGCATTATGGTTTTGATACCTGTTATAGGGATGAAACTACTGGAGGAGCGATGTGCGCGGTTAATATTAAACTAGAAGATGTAGCTGATGCTATATCAGGAAATCTTAAATGAGTACGTTTTTAGTCTTATGCCAAGACATGGCAAGAGATGTGGGCATACCCGGAACAGGTCCATCTACTACAGTTACAACAACCTTGTCTGAAGAAGAGATTTCTGTAATACGTTATATCAATCAAGCCGATCAAGACATACAAAGTCGATGGTTCGATTGGGATTTTCTTTGGTCTGAGGCTTCTATTACTGCCATAAGTGGGACTTCTACGCTTTCATCTTCTAACACTGGGTTTCCCGGTACATCCACCATTGGTCCATTAGGAAACTGGAAACTAGATTCCATTGTATGGGATAAAAGTTCCGATTCGTATCAGATTTTAGAATATGTGGAGTGGAATGAATACAGGGAAAATTACAAGTACGGGACAGTTGACTCTGATGTTCCAGAAGTCTTCACTATAAAACCAGATGGCAATCTTGATTTATATCCAACTCCTAACTCAGCAACTGTAGTTTCAGCTGAATATTGGAGAACACCAGTTGTGATGAGTACTGTTATATCTCCAGCTACAAACGCAGATGATAATGTATCTGCTATCCCAGCTAGATTTCATAAGATAATTATAGCCAGAGCCAAAATGTATTACGCGGAGAATGAGGACGCTCCGGAAATTATGGTTGGCTCTCTGTCTGAGTTTGAAGACTTGCTGGATAAACTAGAAGCAGATCAACTTGTGCGTCAAAAGAATAGGAGATTTTCTTCTGCTCAAGATATGTTTAATTTTGTGGTGCGTCCAGAATGAGCAAACTAAGAAGCAGAGATATAAATAAAAGTAGACTTCAATCTACTTATTTCCCATTTGAAGGCGGTGTAAATATGGTTGACCCGTCTCTATCTTTGGAGCCGGGAGAATTAATAGCTGGGAATAATTTTGAAATAGATATTCGTGGAAGATATAGAAGAATTGATGGGTATGAAAGGTTTGATGGGCAGACTCTTCCCTCAGAAATTACTTACTATAGAATTCCATTTACGATTGGCACCGCTCGTGATTCAGTATTTAATAATTCTTTTAGTGCAGCATTTGATATGCAGGTTCCGTCTAAGGGTGATTTGGTAAAAGGAGAGACGAGTGGGGCAATAGGATCAATATTGCAAGTAAGTGTTGAAGATATTACAGGGGATTCTTCTTCTGGATCGTTTTCAAATTCGGATGCAGAGGGATATATCTACTTTACTATTGTAAGTGGCACACTTCAAGACGGGGAGACAATGTATTTTTTAAATAAAGACAGCGCTTTTGGTAGCGCATTTAATGTGGAGTATGGCTAATGGGAACACCAACAGCGTTAAGAAAAGAAAGATCGACTTTAACAGGAACAAGTTTTGCGGATAATACTACCGGGGCTATTACAGCCCAGATGGTTAGACAGTTCGTAGAATCTGGGATGGGTGGATATGCGACTATATATTCACCATCAGGAACACCAGCAAGTCAGGCGGTAGCATCAACAGCAACGGCAACAATAGATTGGAATGCTGATTCAGTCGGGGCTAACGGTCCTGATGATACAGGAAGTGTAACGGCTACTACAGTAGGTTCTGATGCAGACTTTGCTAATGACAGAATCAGGATATACGACAAAGGATTCTATATGGTTAATATGGGGGTCAGTTTCGCTCAAACTGGAACTGATACCGTAATATGGACATTTAGGATTGCAACTCAGGCAGATGGAGGCTCTGTTACATATCCCGGTTATGACGCAGCAGTTCAAAGGGTGGTTGCTACCTTAGAGAATATGGTATCTGCTTCTGGAATAATTGATACTACTGGTCATACTGATTATACAGATGTGTTAGCGCAAGTTAAGAATGGACATGCAACTAACTCTGAGAATTTTCAGATGCACTATGGACAATTATCTGTGTTTAGGGTTGGTTAATGGGGATTCTCGCAACTGCTCTCTCTTATGGCCCCCCTGTACTAAGGGATGCTACTGTAGATTCGTCTCTTGTTCCTGAACTGCAATCGGCTATTGAAGATCAAAGAAGTCTTATTAATATTGTACCCGGAGAGGGACCAGTTCGTGGTGTATGGGTATTTGGCGACAATATATATGCTTTTAGAAACGAAAGCGGGGGAGCGTCTGGTGGGATGCATAAATCCACCGCTACCGGATGGTCTGCGGTAGATTTAGGAACAGCATTAAAGTTTGATGGGACTTCACCTGATGGTGAGCCTGTTCCCGGCGATTCTGGAACTGCTACAACTATAGTAGGCGCGGGTGGCGCTCAAGGCGACTTGATGGGAATCTCTTATCACGGAGATTGGATAACAGGTGCAGCGGGTATAATGGTTCTGGTTAATATAACCGGAACATTTGTAGATAACGAAACCTTAAGTATGCCGTTGCTTGCTTTTAATAGCGGTTCGTTAGAGATTTCTGAAGGGGATACTATTACTGGAGCGTCTTCTGGAAAGACGGCTATAGTTACGAGCGTTACCATAAATAGTGGCACAATAGCTGCTGGAGATGCTGCAGGATATATCTCAGTTAAAAACAATACTGGAACATGGAGCAGTGGTGAGGCGATAAATATTAATGGAGTTGATCACGCCTCTGTAAATGGAAGTAGTCAGCCAAGTAATGTTACTGTTGCTAAAGCTGACGGTACTCAGTACTCTCAGACTTTGCCAGCAGGTGGGCAATATGAATTTGCGAATTATAATTTTCGTGGAGAAACTACTGGAATAACGATGTATGGAGCCAACACAGTTGGTCGGGCATTTTCGTGGGATGGCACTACCTTTATCTTTCTCCAGACAGGCATGGAAGATGATACCCCAGAACACATAACAGCACACCAAAAACATTTGTTTCTTTCATTTCCTAATGGTTCTATACAACACTCTAGTATTGTTGCTCCCAATAAGTGGAGCGCTCTTTCTGGTGCTGCGGAATTAGGAATCGGAGATAATGTCAGCGGGTTCTCAACTGAAGTTAACAATGTTATGTCCATCTTCACTAAGAATGACGCGTACATGTTATATGGTACATCTTCTGCGGATTGGGAACTTAGAAAGTTTCATGCTGGTGCTGGAGCAATTCCCTACACGTTACAAAAAATGGATCAGACATTCTTCTTGGATGATCGAGGAATTACTTCCATCTTTACTGTCCAATATTTTGGAGATTTCCAGTCAGCGGTTGCCTCCGATAAAATTGACCCATACATTCAAACTAAAAAAGATAATGCTATTGGGTCTCTAAGGGTTAGAGGAAAGAATCAATACCGTCTTTATTTTGATGATAAGACTGGTGTTGAGATGACCTTTATAAATAAAAAGAATCAAGGGTTAATGCCTTTTACAATGAGCCATCAAATTAAATGCATGGTTTCCGCTGAAGATGACGATGGCTTTGAGGTTTTATATGGTGGATTCGATGACGGTTATGTTAGAAGGCTAGATTCTGGAACAAGTTTTGATGGGGGAACGGTTTCCTCTTTTGTTAGAACAGCCTATTACCATTATGACTCACCCGGTTCCAGAAAAAGATTTAGAGAATTGGGTTTAGAGGTGAATGCTGATACATCAACAACCCTAACAGTTAAACCTGACTATGATTTTGGTGGGACCTTCACCCCAAAAACTTCTCCAGTGTCTAGTGATTACTCTATTTCTGTTAGCGCTGACCAATGGAGTGAGGCCGATATAAGTAATAGTTCCACAGGAATTACTGTGGTCGCTTCAGAGAGAGTGAAGATTAACGGAATAGGAACAAATATGGGGCTTATTATCAGTAACAGTTCTATATATGATAAACCCATAACACTTCAAGGGGCTATTGTAGATTTTAGCCCAAGAGGAATCAGGAGATAGAAATGGCAAGTTATACAGATTATGTTCTAGCGAACCCACAATTAAAGGCTCACGTTGATAAGCATGGTTTAGGAACCAGTAAATCTCTTGAAGATTGGGGTAAATGGCATTATACCTCACACGGTCATAAAGAAAGTAGGAATATACCTTCCGGTGGACTTCCGGGTGTTAGTTCTTCATCTTCTACTTCTTCATCAGAGAGCGTTGCTGCTCCAAAAACCGCTTCCTCATATGTAGATTTATCTCCCGATTTGGCTTCAGCTTGGAAATTAATAGAAGCTTTCAATCAAGGGAAGGATGTAAATGCATTATTTGCTGGTCAGTATGAACATCCAGCAGGACTTACTCCTGCGCAACAGGCGGAATATTGGCGAAAACGAGGGGCAACATCAAAAGAAGCTTTTGGACAGGCCCACGCTGCTGAAGACATGGCCCTCAAACTTGGGACATATAAACAGAGCGGGACTGATTATAAAATTGGCAGTGATCCTTGGAAGGAGTTATTCACTACAAAAAAGGGCCAGTTCGGCTCCTCATTAAATTATCCAGACACTCCTCAATCAACTGCAGAAGCGCCTTTGACTCGTTGGGAGATGTTTGATCCTCAAGTTGAAAGCGTAGATACCACTACAGATACCAC
>Ga0208179_1001724_pt1 | contig 10847 bp, 15 predicted proteins | sample Malvired_Geostar_FD_184238 | JGI IMG/M metagenome (GOLD analysis project Ga0208179, IMG submission 184238) | Marine viral communities from the Global Malaspina Expedition - Malaspina viral metaG DeepMed_Geostar (SPAdes) (version 2) | ecosystem: Environmental > Aquatic > Marine > Oceanic | place...
CCCCGGTATACTTGAGACAGCTGCAACTGCTTGGGCGTTGGTGGAACCGTCGCCTCCCCGCTGACATAGTCACGAATTTTTACCGATACGTCCTTCTTACCCTCCGCTCTTTTTTTTGCTTGTGCGTCTGCTGCCCTTCGGACTTCCGCGAATGTGTCGGCGACGGTCTTCTCCCTCGGCGTAGCAAGCTGTTCGGCGTACGCGAGCATACCCTTTTCGAGTTTCTCCTCTTGCGCGAGCTTCTTCTTTCTCGCCTCGCGTTTAGCGCGATACTCAGTCAACCCGGTAAAAAGATTCAACCCGGCGAGTGCGCCCCTCGTTGTCTTGGGTGCGCGTAACGCACCGAATGCCGCTGCTGCCGGTAAGACAAGACTCATAATGTCGGTGGTCAGGAAGTCTTGGATCTTGGTGGAGGCACCCCCGATCAACGATGGTTTTTTCGCTTGAGCCATTTTATCTCCTTATTCCCAGATTCCACCTACACCGCCCCATCTCTGCCCCCAGGCACTCCTGGGGCGAACCGGATACGGCACTGGGGAGATCCCCGACGGATTCGGCAGGGTGGTCTCTATGATTTGAGCGCGGGGATTCGGCATTGTCTCCACTACGATGGGCCGATTAAATTGCGGTGCTGTAGGCGTAAAGTCCGTTGATCCAGCCGACAGGCTGTCCAACGGGCCAGGGCCTCCAGTGGATGTCCTTTGAGTAGGGATAAGAAGGTCCTTCCCAACACTGGCGACCTGGGCCGCATCACCCGCCGTCGAAAGCCATTCCCTCCAGTCCTTGAGGCTCCCCCCCAATGGAAGCGTGGTGGGTGCTGTTCCAGCCGCTGTTCCAGCCGCTGTTCCAGGTGCTGTTCCAGCCGCTGTTCCAGCCGCTGTTCCAGCCGCTGTTCCAGGTGGAAACAATCCCGCTTGATAGGCACCAAATCCACCGGCACCAAGGGAACCGATCCCACTCAGTATGCTGGCAAGCCTGAGATTCTTTTTCTTCTGCCCCTTGGCTTTACTAGCCGCGATCCCGGTCCCTATGGACCCAGCCGCCAAGGCACCCATTACGAGTAAAGGAATCATTGGTAGTGGCATGATTATTTACCCCCCCCTTCAGTTCTGGTTATTGATTCTTGTCCAATAGCACTCGGTAGAACAGATCCCAACGGGCCAAATAGGGCCTGTTCACTCAAAGACTGTCGTCTGAGGAAATCTTGTTGCTGCGCGTTCAGCGTTGCCTGATCCACAATTCTTTCCACTCCACCAGCTCTCAACTGAGCGTCCAGTGCGGCCAACTCCCTTGCACTCTCCTGTTGCCCTGCCGCTAATTGGAGGGGAGCTGCACCAAGAGCACCTGCGAGTTCGCGCTGGATTCCTCGTTCTTCAAGGCCCATGCCAGCTTGCTCTGCCGCCACCTCGCGCTCAAGGCCTCTCTCTTGAAGACCCAGACCTGTGGTGGAAACGCCAAGCTCACGTTCAATTCGTCGCTCTTCCCTGGCCAGCTCATCTTGGATCGCCGGGTATAGAAACTCCGCTTCCGCCCGTGCTAGTGCTGGAGCTGCCGCCGTGGATCTACCCAGGCCTCTCAAGGTCAGCTGGCTAGTGATATTGGGTTGCGCTCCCGTGCGAAACGCCAGTCTCGCCGCTTGGATTGCTGGCGCGTTTTCAATCCCGGCTCCACCCACCCTACGTGCGGCCAGAGCTTGCGTAGGTGAAAGATCTATTCGTCGCTGGGAGAGTGCGGCCAGAGCTTGCGTAGGTGAAAGATCTATTCGTCGCTGGGAGAGTGCGGCCAGGTTACTAGGATCAACCCGTTGGGATGTGATGCCAGGAATCTGCCCGATCCTTGCTAGGGCCTGGGTCTCTCCAGTTGGTCTGTCGGCCAGGGTTCCCGTTGCCGTAATCCCGGCACGTTCCGTTCCCGACAGGGGTGCCACACCAGCTGGTCTGGCTGATACGAACGGAGTAAGAGGTGCCACACCCTGAAAAGCTTCAGCCCTCTCTCCGGTAGCCTTAAAAAAGGGCTGCAACTCAGGGGCAATGGTTGCCACTTGGCTCTTGGTGGATGTCCCACCACTCGGCCCGCCGCCCATTATGCCACCTCCTCTAGCAACTGCTCATGTGGGCATCGACCATAAAACCCACGAGCCATATTGCAGTTATGGCACAAGATTCTAAAACCCTGCGGCCAACCTTGATTCCTTAACCATCTGTATAAATGCGCCCCAAGTGCCTTTTTCATAACTCTCTCCTCATAACGATTCTCCTCGGTGTAAACCCATATTCCTTTTCGTAACGGTCACATAATTTCGGATTATCGCATTCAAGCGAGACCCACTCCGCGTTATGAATTCGACCCCATTCCATCATCTGCTCCCATACCGCCATCTCAAGGTCTCTCGGTAGACCATGATTGCGGTCCATCTCCCACTGTAGGAGGTGGAGATATAGCTTCCCCCCGGCCAGATCGTTTTTCATAATGGCACCGAAAAAATGCGCTACTATCTTGCCGTCACGCTCTGCAACGAAAAGCACTGTCTTGGGATCAGGTTTAACGAAGTCCTCATCTACCCATTGGGCCAAGATATCCCCGTTGCTATCAGTGGCTGGATACTTCCTCGAAAATCCCCGGATACGCTCCAGGGTCATTCCCATCAACGCCCGGTGAAGCGGTGAGTCTTTCTGTAGGTAGTGAATTGTTGGCACCGGCCTGGCCCGGTTAATGCTAATCGGCTTCTCTCTTCTCTTTGCGTTCATACGCCCACCTCGCTCCATGCCCCGTGATCGTAGTAGAGTTTGCTCGTTGTCTCGTCCCAAAAAAAACGCCTAGACCCGTCCGCCGTGGGACGCTCTGCGGTGATTCCCTGCAATGGGATCTCTTCCAGCCTTCGCACCACGAGGATGTGATCTTGGGATAGGGCAACCGTGATTTCCCTTGCCCACCGCAGTAGATCCTTTTCACTAATCGGCGCAGCGGGCATCCTGATAAATAAAGGTACTCGTTGGGTCTCGGCCATTACCTTCCCCCGTCCACTTCTACCCCGGCAACGGAACCCCGATAGATAATCTCGTCGGTGTTGGTGCCAGATTTCTTCAAGGAGAACAGCCTCCCCGGCTGTCGATGCCCGGTGACGTACGGGCCAGTTGCGCCCACATCGAGATCTTGTGCCGCAGTGTAGCTCGGATCTTCACCGTGTTCGCTGTAACCCAGCTGGACACTCACCGTCTGACTCGATGGTGATAGTTTGTAGTGATGATCGACTTGCTCCACCCGCTTGTAGCTTCGCCTGGTTCCCAACTGAAACATCCCGGTCTCCCAGGAGTGGATGATCCCCGAAGATCCATCGATGTTGCCCACATCCATGTAGGACTGACCGTTAATGTCGGTGACAATGACTCTCGGCACAATGCTCTGGAACTCCCCAATGGTAAGGGTTTGAGATCCAATCGTACCGGCCAGCTCCCCAACGGTCAGCCCGGTGGCCGCGTCCAGGGCCATCCCGGCTGAGAACCGAAGCGTATCGAACCTAAATGGGTAGGCATCGAAGTTGTCTAGGTTTATCAGGAGGGCAAGGTTACAGTCTGCGTTCCCAGTCTCAGGGAAAAACATCCACAACTCGTTGTGCTTCTGATTAACAAAGGAGAATGACCTGCCGAAACTCGCGAATGATCCATTGTCCGTGACATACTTGCGAATATGCTCTCCCAGGTCGGTGATACCCACTCCATCAAAGCGGTACGCTCCACCGTCCTCACCCAGCCAATAGCGGAACCCCCTGGAATCGGTAGCAATGTTGTTAGCGGAACTCGGCCCTCTCATTCCCACCGTGGAGGGGATAATGTCGTAGCGGAACGGTGCCAGGCCGCTGATCGCCGTCGCTGCATAGATCGCGTCCTTCTTGATCACATAAGTCTGCAACGCCCCTGCTTCCGCAAAGCACACGATGGCCCCCGGCGTGTCAGCTAGTAGCGTGACGTTCGATCCCCAACCGCTCTCGAAGTCCAGATCCGCAGAAACCTCCACAGCCACCGAAGAAACCGTCGATCCGCTTAGAAGGTTGCCAAGTAGCACCCGGTTAAACGCCACACCCATGCAAACCGCCTTGGGTGGAGATCCAGCCGCCGCATTATAGGCCGCTGCATCCCCGTCCCATTCCTGTAGAACATCCGCTTCGTTGATTCCCAGGAGGATTGTCGAGCCGCCCTTCTTGAAGGTACGGAAAATCTGTTTTTGCATTACGGTGGCTGTCAGCGCGGTGCCGGTAATATCAATCCAGGCATCGGTCCCGGCATCGAACTTGTGCCATCCCACGGTTGTCCCGATCACCGTGCGAAGCTCACCGTCCTGGCCCCTGTATTGGGCGAAGCCCGTAGCTCGTTGATTGATATCGCTCCCGAACGTCTGGCCGAAACCGGGACGGACCCCGAAGTCGCCGTACCTGAGAAGCCAGTTCTCCATCTGGAAGGCGAAACCCGGCGGAACTTTCATCCTGCCAAGGTTTCCTCTGAGTCCGCGTGACGGTTCAGGGATTTCTATTTCAGGTGCGGTGTCAGCCATTTCTATCCTGAGTGTAAAGTTGCGGGGATCAATTTCCACTTGTAGCCAAGCGTTGGATCTACGCTCACGGTCTCCCAATCCACATTTACGAGGGCCTTAGCGACCGTTTTATCCATCAGGTGAGGATCGTAAACCATGGAACCGTCAACCTGCTTCTCGGCCTCGCCAGCACGAGGGGAGGTCTGGAGATAGTCGCCGTTGGCAATGTTGCCAGCGGTATCGGTCACCCTCACGACGAACAAACCAAGTGCGGCTATACTGGCAACCGGGTTGCCCTTGCGATCAAACGAGACACTGTTCATTTCCGAATCTTTCTCAAGATGACGATACACGCCGTAAATTGCTCGTTGTCCACGAGAAGAAGACATTTTCACCATTGCTAGCTTCGCAATGTCATATGGTCCGCGATTTTGCTGCGCTGTTCTCAGCGGGATTATGTCTCCAGTTGCAACAACTACATGACCAAACTCAACCTGAGGCACGGGGCCAAGGAATTGCGCCCAGTGAGCACCCATGAATGTCTGATAACCGACGGTAGTTCCAGAAACATCTATTCTCCCCTCCTCGGAAGTTGCTTGCTTTAGAGAAATCAGCGTACCGTCGTTAACGCCACGGTCAACAAGAATAACAGTAGTACTATCTTTCCTAACCTCTAATTGCGTGTCATCAAGACTAAGTTGCCCGGAGCCACTAACAATGACGTTCGCCCCAGTGGACTGAAAGGTCATGTCAGAACCATTTCCAAAGATTATGCCTACGTTGTCTAAAAGCTGTATATTATCAGATAATCTAAAGTAGTCCTCATCCTCCATCCAACTAAACACGCCGTCGTTGTTCTCTCCATCGAACGTCCACACAATGTCCGTACCCGCGGTACCCCCTCCCATGGTCACGGCATGGGCGGTCATGTCGGTGCCACCGGCGGCTCCTAATTGGGTGTCTGTCCCGGCATCATCAGTAAAGAAAAGGGTGTTGGGCGTTGCGGTATTGACCCAGATCTGGCCGTACGCGGCCTTGTCCGTATCAGCGTCGGCCTGTTCCTTGATAAACAAAGTCCCGGCATCCAGCTTCACGCCACCGGAACCAACCACTCGTGGATTAATCACCACATCGGTGCCGTCATACAGGACTGTGGCATCCTTACCCGTGCCAAGGGTAACGCTCTCGCTGTCTTCTAGCTCCACCGATCCACCAGTGATTACCACATCACCAGACCCCACTACTGCCGGGTTAATAAGCAGGTCGGTCCCGTCATATTCGATATCTACGTCACCTCCTGTTCCCATCGTTAAGGCCGTTGAATCTGGCAAGGTGAGATCGTACTGGACCGTGATGAGTCCGGTGCTGCCAATGCTGAATATGGCAGATACATTAGTGTCCAGGGTGATGCCAAGGATTATTCCAAGGGCGGTTTCAAGCTCCCCAACCTTGTCATCGATCTGCGAGGCCAAGGTACTGTTCGTCATCCGGGCAGCTTTAAGCTGGTCGGATGCCGCGTGAACGAGCGCACCCGCAAGAACCACTGCGAGGACCGCAGCTAATCCCGCTTTAATCAGTCCGATATTTTTCAATGAGCCGGTCAAACTGTTCATTCTTAGCCTCCTGAAGTTTCGTTACGGCATTTAGCCCCGCTTGCGCCTCTCGGTGCGTCGGCCACATTTTCAACACGGCCTGGTAGATCCCCCTGGCCGATTCCAGCCGTCCCGACTTCGCTTCAACCAGGGCCATGTTCGAGGCCGCATCCAGGTAATTAGGTCTCAATGCCAGTACCACCCGGTAGTGCGCCTTGGCCGCTTTGTACTGTCGAATATGCGTAAACGCATTCGCCGCCATAAAATGGTAGCGGTACTCAAACGGGTTATATATGATCGCCCGTCTGAGGTCCGCCCGGCTATAAAAGTGCTCCGCTCTAGCCCGCATCAAGTTCCCCAGGAAAAATCCCACCTGGGAAACCAGTAGCGTCAGTATCAATATTCTTTTCACTCGCCACCCATAGAAGTCCGTTCAGTACCCAAAACAGCGTCATCCCCGAAGCGGTCTGTAGCGGGAAGTGGAACGCTGCGGTTACCAGGAAACCCAACATACTGAGTGCCAGGGTCTTTGCTGTCTTGCTGACCGTCCTCCACTTTAACCTGTCAACCATCATCCATAGGAACCACAGGAACCCCGCCAGGCCAATGGGGCCAGCTTCGACCAACAACTGTAGGTAATCGTTGTGCGGGGAGTGTATCGCGGTCTTTATTGTCTGCCCTACGCGATTGACGTTCGCCTGGCCCTGCATCACCCGGTCCCCCAGGATGGCATACTGAGGATAGACCACCACATAGTTACCGCGCCCTATACCGAACACCGGATGATCGACCACCATGTGTGCGGTATTTCTCCACCAATCAAGCCGGTAGCGAATCGAGAGGTCTGCACCGATCCCCATCTTCAAGACAAGCAGACAGGCGAATACGGTTGGAATGATGGCAATCGTTTTGGGGCAAACGGGGACCGTCCTCCAGATCATCACGGCCATTATCACCAGGAGGGCGAGGAACGCCGCATGGGAGTTTGTAACGTAAATCCCGATCCCGATTATCGCTGCCGGTATCAATCCCCACGGGGCCAAGTAAACCGCTATGGGAATGAAGGGTACCATGAAGATACCGGCCAGAGCGGAGTTACCAACCGACCCCTGATCGCCGGGTAGGAATATTAATACCAAGGCTATCGTTGCCCCGATCACAGACAGCCCCCACAGGATACCTTCCATGGCCATAGGCTTGACCGCATTCACCACTATCCAGAAAAGAGAGATCCCCATCAGATCCAAGGACAACGCCAGCACCAACTCATAGTGGTTCAGCGCACCCCAGGCCGACAGCACCGATCCCGCGAAGAACAGTGCAATCGGGTACAGGCACGGGAGGGAGACTTTCTTAGATTCTAGCAGGTAGCCAAGGCCGAAGATTACGAGCAGCCCCAAGAACAGAAGTTTAGGTAACTCGTACCCGTTCACGAGAGGCGTGTAAAATAGCAGCAAGCTCGTAACAGCGAGAAGGGGGAAAATCATTTCGACCTTCTTCTCCCACTTATCTTGCCACCCCTTTTTCCATAACAGGTTGAACACACACGAGTCCTTCCATTGAACATCCAAACTGGCCGATCTTGGTGACACATCGGGCAATACTTCACGACCATGCTAAAACAGATATGATTCCTTAACGCTTCTGCTGGGTACTGTTTCAATCCACATAGGGCGCAAACTGCGACGGTATAGGTTCGTCCATGACACTTAATTTCCACCCCCCGGTTTGTAAACTTCCTTTGCGCCATCCACGATTAGTCCTCGGAATGATTGGTAGAGCTGCCCCTCCCTGGTTTGTTCCATGCCCAGGTTAATGCACTCGTACCAATTCGTCGGTATATATCTTTGATGGAAGTCCTTATAAAAGTTACATTCCGCCCTATTGAATGGGACTTTGAGAACGTACTCCTTCCCTCCCTCTATGTAGAACAGGAACCAGGCCAGGAACATCGCCTTAACTATTTTTGATCTCATCCCGGTTCCGAACTCTGAGCCTTTCTCCCGCTCGTCCTCGCTCTCGCGTGAGAGGTAACCAGTTGTTCCCCCCATTGACGCGCCAGTGTTTTCCATTGAGGTAACCGCCTATCGTTGATCCCGTAACCTTCACAAGCGATTTCCAGGGCCTTGAACAGGATCGCCTCCCATGCATCCGACGTGAATATGTTCGAGTCATTGGCGGATGCCAGGTCGGTGAGCAGCCCGTAGTAATTACGATTAAGGGTAAGAACCTGATCGGGGGTCTTTCCCAACCGGATATTGGCACCCCATGCCGTGTAGTAAGTTGGCAAATCCTCTTTACTGGTGTCTGGAAACAGAATGTCGAAGGCTTCCTTCTCCCGGTAAATCAGGACTACCGTGGAGCTATTAGTAGGATGGGTGTACCAAATGGTATGAGGTCGGAGCCAGCCTGTCGGGACCGTATAGTCGTAGGTGGAAGCGACGGTGGCGAAGGTATCGGTGATCTCCCCGTATCTTAAATCGTACTGGCGGAGAAAGAATCGAATTGCTGCATTGATGCAGTCCAAACGGATTGCATCGGGTAGCCGGGTGGTATTAACATCACCCAACCAGTTCCCCATCGCTGCTTGCAGTAAAGTGAGTGTTGTGTTTGCCACATTAGTTTAGGAAACTTTTCTTTTGAACCTTGGCCTTCAAACTACCGGGGCCACCTTTCGAGTGTCCAAGATTCTTAAAAAACTCCACTCGCTTCTCATCTTTCCGCCCTACTTCTTCCTTCGATGACCTGACCGGACCCAAAGCCCGGCCAGGTTTCGAGGTCGAATAGAGCCTATATCCGTGACCTTCCTTCCGAATCACAGATTGAAGCTACAACCCGTCGGGGCCGTGGTGCTCTGCGCCCAACTCGTATCTGACCCGTCGAGGTCAAGCGTTATGTAGGTGAGTACACCACCGTTGTTGTATTGGATGATGAACTGATCGTTGCAGGTCAGTAACGCAACCTCGGCATCTTGACTCAAGTCCGGGGTCTCGGCCACATCTGAAGTTTCAACGATGTGGAATCCGCCAATGTCGGTCATCTCGAACAGATCGGTCCCGTCTTTCTTCTCGACAGTCATGTTCCCAGCGAACCTTATCTGGGGATCGAACTGCACGAAGTCCAACGCACCTCGAACCTCATGGAGACTTGTCTGAGCGATCAGAAGGGTGCCGGTAATCAAACCGCTCAGTAGCACCACGAAAAACGTGACAATCCCTATCTCACGGAGTTGTTTCATCTTTATCTCCTTTACAGACTTGATTACTTGGACCGTGTGCGTCCAAAGGCGTGGTCAACATCGGATACATGGCTGCGCTTGGGATACTTCAACCCCATCTTTGCCGGGGTCTTATCCCCGCCTCCTTGACCCTTACTCGCCCGGTTGTGAGCTGCCCCTTTGTACATAGCCACATCGCTCCGTTGCGCTCTCGTGCCTTTCAATTGCATCGTTTCCTCCTTAATCTCGCAGGTGAATGAATACCCGCCACCCGTCATTGGCCTTTATTTTTGCGATTACCTTGGGATCGGTGGTCTTAAACAACCCGTTCTCGAACTTTATCTCTTTGCCAATCCTCAGTTCCTTGAATCGATTACATACGACAGCGAACTCGGCTACCGACTCAACCTGTTCTTCGCTCTCGCTAACTACTTTCTTCTTGAAAGCCATCGTTATCCTCCGTAGCCGATACACAAACAGGTGATGATCGTAGTATTCAGATCTCCGGCATCGATACTTCCCATCGCCCCAGCCCCATCAGCCTCCTCATAGGCCCGAAGAAGTGCATTCGCCCGATCCCACCACACACCGTATCCCCCCGGTGTTCCACCAGCTGGGATTACGGCCAGGAGGGTTCCGTTGGTAGGAAGTCCCACATTTGCCGCTGTAACCGTCCAGGTCGGACCACCCGTGTCGAACGTGATATCGTACACGGTCATCATCAGCCCCCCTCGCAAGGGAGGCATCCCGGCACGTTTGGTAAAAGTTAGAGCCATCTGCTTCTCCTTTCATCCCTGGAAGGATGGGCCGCAGCCCACCCGACCAGGAGGTTACGTTACCCGCGTCGATTAAACACCGACGTTAGGTCGAAGAATTATTAAGGCACGAGTGCGGACATATTCTTCGCTACGCCGTGGACGGACTCATGCTCAAGCTCCAGCCCGATCTCAGTGAGCCACTCGTCTGTCACGCGGTCATCCCCAGGACTCTGGACGTTGTCCCTGTAGTGGGTGTCCCGGTTCTCGCCGTTGCCGATCAATGGCCTGTCAACCAGATATTTCTGGTCAACCAACAGACCCCAATCCTTGAACGTCGCGCTCTTTGAGAACAGTGCGTGTTGGCGGATCTGCAAGGTGCCGTACGGTGTGATGTAGGTCTGCATCTGCATTCCGTAACTCTCTGACCTCGGTGTGAGTTCGATCTGGCCGTGAATGCGACCGATCTTGTTGATCGTTGTAATGGCCGTGTTCCCGGCTAAGAATAACTTCTCATTGGAACCGTTCTCAAAGCAGTCTTCGAGGAAGGTCTCCCAGGTATCGATATCGACTGCATCGGCGAAGTCGGTCACGTTGGTTGTTACGAGTTCGATAAATCCCTTGGTTGTTCTTTGAGGTTGCACTCCGCTAGTGTCCTCCACTCCGGTCCCGAAGATATAAGCCATCTCTCTTTCGATGGCGTGAAGCTCCAGGGCCTCGCGTTGTCGCTCCAGGTAGTCGTTCCCGGTACGGACG
>Ga0208179_1001726_pt1 | contig 10840 bp, 8 predicted proteins | sample Malvired_Geostar_FD_184238 | JGI IMG/M metagenome (GOLD analysis project Ga0208179, IMG submission 184238) | Marine viral communities from the Global Malaspina Expedition - Malaspina viral metaG DeepMed_Geostar (SPAdes) (version 2) | ecosystem: Environmental > Aquatic > Marine > Oceanic | place...
CTCGGGACCCGCACCGGCCTGTGGAGCTACGAGACCGGCCATGACCTGCTGGCCATGCAGGTCGGGGCCGGGCTGGCGGCCCTCGCCGCCGTGGCCGCCCTGGCGCTGGTGGTGTTCGCCCTGCGCCGCCGGGCCTCGCCCTGGCTGGCGGTGCTCGCCGTCGCGATCTCGGCCGCGACCGTGGGGGGCTACGCCTGGCAGGTCGCGCGGGTGACGGACGGCCCGCCGGACGACATCAGCACCGACATGGCCGAGATTCCGGGCTTCGGCGCCCTGAACGACCGTCGCGGCGGCGCGGGTCCGGACGAGACCGGCGGCGTCGAGGCCTGCCCCGGCGCGGTGCCCGCCATGACCCAGGTCGCCCCGGCTTCGGCGGTTTGGGCCCTGCAGGAGGCGGGCTTCAGCGTGCAGGGCGGCGTCACCGTCGCCCGGGTCGCCGGGACGCATCGCGGCTTCTGGTTCGGCACGGTCCACGACGCCGTCGTTCGCATCCGCCCGGGCCGGACCGATGTCCGTGTCGCCGCCCGGGACGGCCGTCCGCACGGCGGCGAGGCCTGCCGGCTCGCGACGCGGATCAGCGAAAACCTGCGCGTCGGCGGCTAGACCTCAGGCCAGGCGCCAGACCGCGTCGAAGTCCGGCGCCGGCCGCGCCCGAACCCGTCCGGCCCGCTCCAGCGCGACCAGGTGGGCCCAGACCGACAGCCCCGCCGCCGGCCACAGCCGCGAATCCACCGCGGCGTATAGCGCCGGGACCATGTCCATGATCCTGCACGGGCCGTCCGCCAGCCGGGCGAGGATCTGCGCCTCCCGCTCCAGCCGGTGCGCCTGGTAGGCGTCGAGGAAGGGGCCCGGGTCCGTGATCGGGGCGCCATGGGTCGGCCAGATCGTCGAGAACCGCCGGGCGATCACCGCCTCGAGGCTGGCCATATAGGCCGTCATGTCCCCATCCGGCGGGGCCACCACCGTGGTCGACCAGCCCATCACGTGGTCGCCGCTGAACAGGGCGTTCTCCTCGCGCAGCACGAAGGCCATGTGATTGGACGCGTGGCCCGGGGTGGCCATCGCCTCGATCGTCCAGCCGTCGCCGTCCAGCACCTCGCCGCCGGTCAGCACGACGTCCGGCGCGAACGTCTCGTCGTCGTCCTCGTCCAGCGCGCCCGAGGCGTGGACGATCCGCGCCGGCGGCCGGGCGGCCAGCACCGGCGCCCCGACCGCCGCCGCGAACGGGCGGGCGAGGGGAGAGTGGTCGCGGTGGGTGTGGGTGACCAGCACATGGCTGACCGTCTGACCCTCGACGGCGGCCAGCAGCGCCGCGAGGTGGCTCTCGTCCGGCGGCCCGGGATCGATCACCGCCACCCCCGCGCCGGCCTCTGACCGGCCGACGATATAGGTGCCCGTCCCGGTGAAGGTGAAAGGCCCCGGATTGGCGGCGATCACCCGGCGGATCAGGGGAGAGACGACGTCGGCGCGGCCGTAGTCGATCTCCAGCTCGCGCACGAAGGGGATCATAGCCGTGTCCCGCGGATGCGGCGCGCACCTTGCGTCAACACTCCGTAAACCATTCGCGGAGGGCCCGACATGGCCGTTTCCATCGCCCTGGCTGTCTCAAATCGGCTCCGGATCATCGCCACGGCCTTCCTGTGTCTCATGGCGGCGCAACTCGTCGTGGCCTCATGCACGCCCGAGCCGGCGCCGTATGCGGTCCGCGTCGGCATCGCCCGCTGACCGCCCTCTATAGCGGAACCCGGCCGAGGTCGTAGCCCGCGTCCAGCGCCGCGCGCCGCAGGGCTTCCGGATCCTCCCCCGCCAGCCGTTCCGCCATCGCCCAGGCGGCGGCCGAGCGCATGCCGGAGCGGCAGAAGAACACCGCCCTGTCGTCCGGGCCCAGTCCGTCGAGCACCGCGCGGGTGGCCGCCACCGCGGCCGCGTCGGGCAGGCCGCGCACCGGCGCGTGGACGACCTTCAATCCGGCCTCCACCGCGGCGCGGGCGATCTCCGCGGCGTCCGGTTGCCCGGGCTGTTCGTGGTCGGGACGGTGATTCACCAGACAGGTGATTCCGGCTTCCGGGAGGGCCGAAACTTGACCCGGGGTTAGTTGCCCAGCCAGTTGAACGCGCGCCGAAATGGGCCGCAATAACGGCAGTTGATGGGTCATTTCTTCAATCTTTCCAATGCGATCCGGAACTGTGTGGCGGGATTGCGACAGAGTTGCCTCGATTGGGTTACGGGGCCGTAATTATGCTGCGTTGGCTGACTGCCAAGTCTAAGGTCAGGGCAATCTGCGTGCATTGGGGTGCGCGGAGTTTGGTTGCCGTTGACGCCAGCTTCCCTACCGGGAGGCGCGCTTCGGTCTCAGGAGGACCAACCTTGAAGACCCAGACCATCAAGCAGCGTCTGCTGCATTCGACCATGATCGGCGGAACCGCCCTCATGGCCCTCGTGGCGGCTCCGGCCGTGACCCTGATGACGCCATCGGTCGCCATCGCGCAGAACCTGACCCAGGGCGCCGTCGCCGGCGTCGTGGAAAACCAGGCCGGCGTCCCGGTCGCCGGGGCGGAAGTCACCCTCCGCTCGGTGAGCCAGGGCTTCACCCGCTCCTTCACCACCGACGCCTCGGGCGGTTTCCGCGCCGTCGCCCTGCCGCAGGGCCAGTATGAAGTCGTCGTCAACGCCTCGGGCTACAACTCGCTGACCGACACGGTCGCCGTCGGTTCGGGCGGCACCGCCTCGCTGACGCTGACCCTGGGCGCCTCGGCCGACAACGCCACGCAGATCGACGAAGTCGTCGTCGTCGGCGTCCGCCGCGCCGTTTCGGAATTCGACGCCACCACGACCGGCCTGACGGTCAACGTCGAGGAACTGTCCCGCACCGTGCCGATCGCGCGCGACGCCGGCGCCGTGGCTCTGCTGGCTCCGGGCGTGACCGCCTCGGACGGCGCCTTCGGCAACATCCCGACCATCGGCGGCGCTTCGGCCGGTGAGAACACCTACTTCATCAACGGCCTGAACATCACGAAATTCCGGGACTTCACCGGGTCGTCGACCGTTCCGTTCGAATTCTACCAGACGCTGGAAACCAAGACCGGCGGCTACTCCTCGGAGTTCGGCCGCGGCACCGGCGGCGTGCTCAACGGCACGACCAAGTCGGGCGGCAACGAGTGGGAGTTCGGCATCACCGGCTACTGGCAGCCGGACAGCCTGTCGGAAGACTCGCCGAACACCTACCTCGCGCAGAACAATTTCGACGAGCGCGAGTCGAGCGATGTCATCTTCGACTTCGGCGGCCCGATCATCCAGGACCGTCTGTTCATCTTCGGCATCTACAACTGGCGTGACCGCGAGGCCGTCAACATCGGCACCTCGACCGTCGACCCGGCCTTCGGCGCCGGCGCGAACGGCACCCGGGTCACCTCCGACGACCCGTTCTACGGCGCCAAGGTCGACTTCCTGCTCACCGACGACCACCGTCTGGAGTTCACCTACTTCTCCGACGAGCAGGAGCAGCTGACCGAAAACATCTTCGTCAACGCCAACGGCGACCAGATCGGCAGCTTCACGCCGTCGACCTTCAAGTTCGGCGGTGAGAACTGGATCGCGCGCTACACCGGCGTGTGGACCGACTGGCTGACGACCTCGATCGCCTACGGCGTCAACGAGTACAACGAGTACAACACCTCGCCCGGCGACGCCGGCGCCCTGATCACCGATCAGCTGCCGGGCTTCCCGCGCCGCGGTATCTGGGGCGTGGGCCAGCCGTCGTCGAACGAGGACGAGCGGACCGTGTTCCGGGCCGACGTGGACATCTACGCCGACTTCTTCGGCGCGCACCACTTCCGCCTGGGTCTCGACAACGAGACGCTGGAATCCAGCCAGACGCTCGACTACTCGGGCGCCGGCTACAGCTACTGCCGTCCCGGCGGCATCACCCCGATGATCGCCTGTACGGGTGAAGTCACGGGCGGCCTCTGGTATCGCTACCAGACGCTGCACACCGCCGCGACCATCCCGCTGGGCCGCGCCGACCTGATCGGTCAGCCGCGTCGCGTCCGCATCCGGGCCTACGACAACGACGGTTCGTGGACCTCCACCCAGAACGCCTTCTACCTTCAGGACTCCTGGGAAATCACCGACCAGCTGACCCTCAACGTCGGCATCCGGAACGAAGGCTTCGAGAACGAGAACGGCGCCGGCGTCGCCTTCATCGACCTGCAGAACCAGTGGGCTCCGCGTCTCGGCGCGACCTACGACGTCTTCGGCGACGGTGAAGCCAAGCTGTTCGGCTTCTGGGGCCGCTACTTCCTGCCGGTCGCGGTCAACACCAACCAGCGTCTGGCCGGCGCCGAGTTCTTCATCCAGGACACCTGGTCCCTGGATCAGACCGGCGGCCCGAACGACCTGAACGCCGACGGCATCCACGACACCACGGATGAGCCGATCCTCGGCACGCTGCTGGCGGCCACCAACCTCGCCGACGGCACGATCAAGGACACGGCGACTTCCGTCGACGCCGAGATCGACCCGATGTACGTGGACGAGTTCATCCTCGGCTACGAGCAGCGCGTGTTCGGTGACTGGACCCTGGGCATCAAGGGCACGTACCGCGAACTGGGTACGGCCATCGACGACGTCGCCATCGACGCCGCCGTGCTGGCCTACTGCGACACCACGACCGACCTGAACAGCACGATCTGCTACAACGTCTGGTACGGCTTCCACCAGTACGTGCTGACCAACCCGGGCGAGGACATGGTCATCACCCTGTCGGGCGCCGACCTGACCCGCGCCGACGCGGGTCCGGGCGGACTGGGCCGGACCTTCACGGACCGTGAGGTCACCCTCACGGCCGCGGACCTGAACTACCCGGTGCCGGATCGTACCTACAAGGCGGTCGAGGTCTCGCTCGAGAAGCCGTTCGACGGCGTCTGGGGCGGTCGCTTCAGCTACGTCTGGTCGGAAAACAAGGGCAACTACGAAGGCGCCCTGAAGTCCGACAACGGTCAGACCGATCCCGGCCTGTCGCAGGACTTCGACCAGCCCGGCCTGACGGACAACTCGTACGGCTTCCTGCCGAACCACCGCGAACACACGTTCAAGGCGTTCGGCTACTGGCAGGCGACCTCGGCCCTGAACATCGGCGCCAACGTCCTGATCCAGTCGCCGCGCAAGTTCGGCTGCCAGGGCGTGCACCCGACGGACTTCTTCGCCTCCCTCTACGGGCCGGCGTCGTGGTTCTGCGGCGGCGTGGCGACCCCCCGCGGCGAGTCGTTCGAGAGCGACTGGCTCAAGGTCGTCGACCTGACCTTCGCCTACGATCTGGCTGAAGTCTTTGAAATCCCGGGCGACAGCCTCGTGCTCCGCGCGGACGTGTTCAACGTCTTCAACTTCAAGTCGCAGCAGGACTTCAACGAGTTCGGCGATCTGAGCGCCGTCGATCCGGATCCGAACTACGGCCGGGTCACCGCCTATCAGGCTCCGCGCCAGGTGCGCTTCAGCCTGGCCTACCGCTTCTAATCAGCGGTCGGAGAGACAGACTACGGGCGGCGGACCTTCGGGTCCGCCGCCTTTTTTCTTGGGACGGGCGCGTCATGGAAAAACCATTGCGGCGCCTGAAGCGTTGCGGCATCCGAACCCCAGTCCCGCGCAGATCCGGAGCCCCTATGATCGTCAGCCTCGCCCTCGCCGCCATCCTGTCGAGCCATGCCGCCCCCGCCCAGGACGGGCCGGTCAGAACCGCGCCCCAGGACGGGCCGATCGCCACCGCGGGGCCCGCGTCCGGCGAGACGGTCGAGGCGCTGCGCCTCCGCGAGGCCGTGGCCTACGCCAATCCCCTCCCGCGCGGTGCGCCCGAGGCCGACTATCCGCTGGTGGCGTGGTGCGAGGCGCTGGTGAACGGCCACATCGCCCTCGGCGAGACCCTGACCACGGCGGACGATCTCGACCGCGACATCATCCGGCTCGGCCGACTCGAGGCCGCCGATTTCCGCTCGGCCCTCGACGCCGCCGCCTCGCGCCAGTCGACCGCCAGCCGCGCCGCCGCCGAGGCCGCCGCCGCCGAGGCCACGGCCAAATGGGGCCCGCTGAAGGGTCAGGACGAGAGCGTGCGCAGCCAGGCCTTCGGCCTGTTCTTCGGACTGCCGGGCCGTTGCGAACACGCCGCCCGCCGCCTGCGCGAAAACATCACCACCCCGCCGGCGACGCCGGAGGACGTGGGGCTGGAGTAGGCGAGGAATTCGACGACGGATTTCCGGGGAATTCGGACACGCCCGACGGGGAATTCGGGGACGACGGAGACAGGGCTCAGGCCGCCGCCGCCCGCCCCGCCGGATCGTAGTTCAGGATCGGCCCCAGCCAGCGTTCGGCCGTGGCGATGTCCCAGCCCTTGCGACGGGCGTAGTCCTCGACCTGGTCGCGGTCGATCTTGCCGACGCCGAAATAGTGGCTTTCCGGATGGCCGAAATAGAGGCCCGAAACCGAGGCCGGCGGGCTCATGGCGAAGCTCTCGGTCAGCGACATTCCCGCATTGGATTCCGCCTGCAACAGCTTGAACAGCGTAGCCTTTTCGGTGTGATCCGGCTGGGCTGGATAGCCGGGCGCGGGGCGGATTCCCCGATAGTTTTCGGCGATCAGATCCTCGATCGTGGTCGCCTCGTCGGGGGCGTGGCCCCACAGCTCGGTGCGGACCTTCCGGTGCAGCGCCTCGGCGAAGGCCTCGGCCAGCCGGTCGGCCAAGGCCGTGGCCATGATGGCGGAATAGTCGTCGCCCGCCGCCTTGAAGGCCGCCGCCTTCTCCAGCTCGCCGTGACCGGCGGTCACCGCGAAGGCGCCGATCCAGTCTGCGCCGTCCTCGGCCACGAAGTCGGACAGGCACAGGTTCGGCTTGCCGCTGGTCTTGGCGATCTGCTGGCGCAGGCCGTGGAAGCGGGCCAGCTCCGTCGTCCGGCTCTCGTCGCTCCAGACCACGATGTCATCACCGCGGGCGTTGGCGGGCCAGAAGCCGACCACGCCGCGCGCCGTGTACCAGCGCTCCTCGACGATCCGCTTCAGCATCGCCTGCGCGTCCCGGAACAGGTCGCGCGCCGCCTCGCCGACGATCTCGTCCTCGAGGATCAGCGGATAGCGGCCGATCAGCTCCCAGCTGGCGAAGAAGGGGGTCCAGTCGACGTGTTCGGCGAGATCCTTCAGGTCCCAGCCGTCGAACGCCCGAACGCCGAGGAACGACGGCCGGGGAGGGGGCGCCGGCTGCTGCGACCGGAAACGGTTGGCCCGCGCCGCCGGCAGGGCCGCCCGCGCCTTGGCCGTCTGCCCGCGCGCGAACTGCTCGCGGATGCGGACGTATTCGTCGCGCGTCGCCGCCTCGTTGTTCGCCTTCTCGGTCGGCGACAGCAGGCCCGAGACCACGCCGACGGCGCGCGAGGCGTCGACGACATAGGTGGTCGAGCCCCGGCGATAGGCCGGCTCGACCTTGACCGCCGTATGCGTCCGGCTGGCCGTCGCCCCGCCGATCAGCAGCGGAATGTCGAACCCCCGCCGCTCCATCTCGCGCGCCACGAACACCATCTCGTCCAGCGACGGCGTGATCAGACCCGACAGCCCGACGATGTCGACCTTGTGCTCCACGGCGGCGTCGAGGATGCGGTCGGCGGGGACCATGACGCCGAGATCGATGACCTCGTAATTGTTACACTGGAGCACGACGCCGACGATGTTCTTGCCGATGTCGTGGACGTCGCCCTTGACCGTGGCCATCAGGATCTTCCCGGCCTGCTGACGCGGCTTGCCCGTCTTCTCGGCCTCCATGAACGGCTCGAGCCAGGCCACGGCCTGCTTCATCACCCGCGCCGACTTGACCACCTGCGGCAGGAACATCTTGCCCGAGCCGAACAGGTCGCCGACCACGTTCATGCCGTCCATAAGCGGGCCTTCGATGACCTGCAGCGGGCGTTCCGACTGCAGCCGCGCCTCCTCGGTGTCCTCGACGATCCAGTCGGTGATGCCGTGCACCAGGGCGTGCTCGATGCGCTTGCCGACCGGCTGGTCGCGCCATTTCAGATCGACGACGCGCGCCGCGCCCTTGTCGCCCTTGTAGTTCGGCGCGAGGTCGACCAGCCGCTCAGTGTTCGACACATTGGTCCGCTGCGGCCGGTTCAGGATCACGTCCTCGACCGCCTCGCGCAGCACCGGGTCGATGTCGTCATAGACCGGCAGGTCGCCGGCGTTGACGATGCTCATGTCCATGCCCGCCTGGATGGCGTGATACAGGAAGACCGAGTGGATCGCCCGCCGCACCGGCTCATTGCCGCGGAAGCTGAACGAGACGTTCGACACCCCGCCCGACACCCGCGCATAGGGCAGGGTCTGTTTGATCACCCGCGTCGCCTCGATGAAGTCGACGGCGTAGTTGTCGTGCGCCTCGATCCCCGTCGCCACGGCGAAGATGTTGGGGTCGAAGATGATGTCCTCGGGCGGGAAGCCGACCTCGTCGACGAGGATGCGGTAGGCCCGGGTGCAGATCTCGATCTTGCGCGCCGCGGTGTCGGCCTGGCCCTGTTCGTCGAAGGCCATGACCACCACGGCGGCGCCGTAGCGCAGGCATTTCACCGCCTGTTCGCGGAACTCGGCCTCGCCCGCCTTCATCGAGATCGAATTGACGATCGGCTTGCCCTGGACGCATTTCAGCCCCGCCTCGATCACCTCCCATTTGGAGCTGTCGATCATCACCGGCACGCGGGCGATGTCCGGCTCGGCCGCGATCAGGTTGAGGAAGGTGCGCATGGCGGCGACGCCGTCCAGCAGCCCCTCGTCCATGTTGACGTCGATGATCGCGGCCCCCGCCTCGACCTGCTGCCGCGCCACCGCCAGCGCCCCGGCGTAGTCGCCCTCGACCACCAGCTTGCGGAATTTGGCCGAGCCGGTGACGTTGGTCCGCTCGCCGACGTTGATGAAGGTGGGACGCATCAGTCCAGCTTCCAGACCTTGGAGCGACGGTACTGCTTTCTCTGAGCGCGAAGGAGTTCCCGGATTTTCTCTCTCCGGGTTTCGAAATCGGGGTCCTCAAAGATTGCGAACCCGCAGGAGGGGGACCAAGCATGAGGCAGTTGCGCCAACGCCTCGAAGAAAGAGCGAGCTTCGGGCTGTGCGCGGAGCATCCGGCGCTTGGCGATTTCCTCGAAAGCCTCCTTCGACGAAAGTGTTTTTGTCTTCGCTGCTGTCTCGAAATAGTGGAGTGCAAAAGCACCAACAATGTTGTCGTGTGTGTAGCAGAGCCAGTTTGCATATATGTCGAGAGGCAGAAGGCCCGCTCTGAACATTTCCCACTGGTTGATCTGAAGAATCCAATACTGGCTGTAGAAGTTGAAGATCGCTTCCGCGTTGACGGACTTGTCCTTTGCGTCGAAGCGCGAATTTAGGGTGCGGCGCAGTTCGGCGACGGCGCGAAAGCGCTCGGTGAAGTCAAGGAACACTTCGAACGCTGCCTCGCGCCGAGAGCCCTTTAGCTGTGCAATTATTTGCCAAGCTCCGACAATCACTGCGGCAACAACGGCAGGAAAGGAAATCACCGCCACGAGGTCTGCGGCATCCGACCACGATCCAATAGGTACGAACCCACAACCGCTCATCACGCCACCAGCTCGAACGGCTCGAGCCCTGACAGACGCATCGCTGTCGGCCGCTCCGGGATCACCCGCGGGGTCACGCCCGCGACCTCGTCGGCCACATGCCGGATATGCTCCGGCGTCGTGCCGCAACAACCGCCGACGATGTTGACCAACCCGGACCGGGCCCATTCCTCGAGGAAATGCGCCGTCTCGTGCGGCTGCTCGTCATAGTCGCCCATGGCGTTGGGCAGGCCGGCGTTGGGATAGGCGGCGACGAGGGTGTCGGCGACCCGGCTCAGCTCGGCGATGAACGGCCGCATCAGCTCGCCGCCCAGGGCGCAGTTGAAGCCGACCGCGAACGGCTTCGCATGCCGCACGCTGTGCCAGAAGGCCTCGGCGGTCTGGCCGCTCAAGGTCCGGCCCGAGCGGTCGACGATGGTGCCCGAGATCCAGATCGGCAGCGGCTCCAGCCCCTCGTCGGCGAGGTCGAGGATGGCCTTGATCGCCGCCTTGCAGTTCAGCGTGTCGGTGATGGTCTCGATCAGATACAGGTCGACGCCGCCCTCGTTCAGGGCCCGCGCCTGATCGCGGTAGGCCTCGTAGACCTGGTCGAAGGTCACCAGCCGCGCGCCGGGATCGTTCACGTCCGACGACATCGACAGCATCTTGTTCAGCGGCCCGATTGAGCCGGCCGCGAAGCGCGGCTTGTGCGGCTCCTTCGCCATCCAGCGGTCGGCGGCGGCGCGGGCCAGTCTGGCGCCCTCGAGGTTGATGTCCCACACCGCCTGGGCGTCCAGCGCATAGTCCTCCTGGGCGATGGTCGTGGCCGAGAAGGTGTTGGTCTCGCTGATGTCGGCCCCGGCGGCGAAATACTGGTCGTGCAGACCGGCGACGATGTCCGGCCGGGTCAGGCACAGGATGTCGTTGTTCCCCTTCAGCTGCACCGGATGATCGGCGAAGCGCTCGCCCCGGAACTCGGCCTCCAACAGTTCGCGGCGCTGGATCATCACCCCCCAGGCTCCGTCGAGGACGAGGATGCGCTCCTTGGCGGCGGCCTTCAAAGCCTCGATGCGGTCTTGTCTCTTCATCGTTCAGCTCCCGTGCGCGGGGCAGACCCCTCCACCCCTTCGGGGTCCCCCTCCCCATCTGCGACGGGGAGGAGACGGAGCGGCGCGACCTGTCTCCTCCCTGTTCGCGCAGCGAATGGGGAGGGGGACCGCGAAGCGGTGGAGGGGTGGACGGCT
>Ga0208179_1001729_pt1 | contig 10829 bp, 13 predicted proteins | sample Malvired_Geostar_FD_184238 | JGI IMG/M metagenome (GOLD analysis project Ga0208179, IMG submission 184238) | Marine viral communities from the Global Malaspina Expedition - Malaspina viral metaG DeepMed_Geostar (SPAdes) (version 2) | ecosystem: Environmental > Aquatic > Marine > Oceanic | place...
CCGCCCGTTCGGACGCTCACGACAAATCTCGCGACGCCCCGCCTTCGGCCCGACCAGAAGCTCTGGTACAGGCCTGTTTCGGAACCCATACAGGGACGGAAGAGTTTTCGCACTGCATCGCCGCAAAACAAACGCGGCGTCGCGTCGCGATTCGTCTCACGCCCCCGACCAATCCCGTGGCTGGATCGCTTAGAATGCGTTTGGCGCTTTTTCAACCGGACATTCCGCAAAACGTTGGCGCCGCCCTTCGGCTGGCCGCCTGCCTCGATGTCGACCTGGAGGTGATCGAGCCCTGCGGATTCCCGCTATCCGATAAGGCGGTGCGCCGTGCGGCCCTGGATTATGGCCGTCTGGCCCGCTGGACGCGGCGCTCGGGCTTCGCCGAATTCATGGCCGCGCCGGAGCGCACAGAGGGCCGGCTGGTGCTGTTCACCACCCGCGGCGCCCAGCCCCTGCACAGCTTCGCCTTCCAGCCGGGCGACACCCTGCTGTTCGGGCGGGAGAGCCAGGGGGTCCCGCCCGAGGTGCATGACGCCGCTGACGCCCGCCTGCTGATCCCGCTGGCTCCGGAGGCCCGGTCGCTCAATCTGACGGTTTCGGCGGCCATCGGTCTTTCGGAAGCGTTGCGCCAGACCGACGGATTCCCTAAGCCCCTGGTCTCATGACAGACGCCGCCGATCTCGCCGCCACGCTCGCCGACCGCAACAGCCGCGCCCGGGCCTGGTTCGACGCCCTGCGCGACCAGATCGTCGCCATCTTCGAACAGCTTGAAGACGAGGCGCCGGCCGATCTCTATCCCGGTGATCCGGGACGCTTCGAACTGACGCCCTGGGACCGGCCGGCCGGCGGCGGCGGGGTGATGGGCTTCATGCAGGGCGGTCGCTTCTTCGAGAAGTGCGGCGTCCATATCAGCCTGGTGCACGGGGTCTTCAGCCCGGAAATGGCCGCCACCATGCCCGGCGCAGACAAGGACCCCCGCTTCACCGCCACGGGCATCAGCCTGATCGCCCACATGCGCAATCCGCATGTGCCGGCGGTGCACATGAACACCCGCTTCCTGGCCACCAGCCAGAGCTGGTTCGGCGGCGGCGCCGACCTGACGCCGACCCAGGACTATCAGCGCAACCAGGAAAATCCCGACGCCGGCGCCTTCCACGGCGCACTGAAGGCGGCCTGCGACCGGCACGACCCGGAGTGGTACGCGCCGTACAAGGCCCGTTGCGACGAGTACTTCTTCCTGCCCCATCGCAATGAGCCGCGGGGTATCGGCGGCATCTTCTACGACCACCACAACTCCGGGGACTGGGAGCGGGACTTCGCCTTCACTCAGGATGTTGGCCGCGCCTTCGCCGAGGTCTATCCGGCCATCGCCCGAGGCCGGATGGCCACCCCCTGGACCGAGGCCGACCGCCAGGAGCAGCTGGTGCGCCGGGGCCGCTATGTGGAGTTCAACCTGCTCTACGACCGGGGCACCATGTTCGGCCTGAAGACGGGCGGAAACATCACCTCGATCCTCTCCTCCATGCCCCCGATGGTCAGTTGGCCCTGATCGGCGCGCGACCCTGGTTTGCCTCCTGGACCTTGGCTGTGCGAGGGTTGGGTATGCGAAATCTGATATTTACGGTCTTGGCAGGCGCGTGTCTCGCCGCCTGCGGCCCGCAGTCGAGCCCCTCCGGCGAGAGCCCTGAGGCGCCGGCCCCCGCGCCCAAGCCCGCCGTCGTCGGGCCCATCCTGATCACCTTCAGCGAGCAGGGGGCCGGCGAAATCAATGGCGACACGGCTATGGACGTCCGCCGGCTGGGCGGACTGTTTCCGGAGTCCACGGTTCGGCGGGCGCCGCCCAGCGGGGGGAATACGACCCCGACCATCACGGTTCGACGCGACGACGGGCTGGAACTCGATCTGCTGTCGGCGCCCGATGCGCCCACCGTCGGGCGCATCCTCGGTCGCGCCGGGCCGGTCACCGGCCCGCAAGGCGAAGAGATCGGCGCGTCCTGGTCGGAGATGGGATTCCTGACGGAAACCTGCGTTCGGGGTTCGGGCGAGATGGCCGCCAGCCTGATCTGCTACCGGCAGGGGGCGCCGCGGCTGGGCTATGTGTTCGGACTGCCGGGCTTCACGGGACCTGCCAACGCCGTGCCGGAGGCGGGCTTCCTGACCGACAATGCGCGGCTCACCGCCTTCATGTGGTCGGCCCAGGCTAGCTAGGTGATCTCGTCCAGCAGGGCGACAAAACCATCGGGTGAGAGCGGCTGGGGATTGGCCGCCTGACTCTCCACGCTGGCCACCAGCAGAGCCGCCACGGCGCTGGCGACGACGAAGATCAGCTTCGGGGATGTCATGCCGGGCTCCCGTGAACGTCCTTGGGTCTCCAACTCCTAACCTCTCCGGGTCCGGATCGTTGCGAGAAAGGCGTCGATCCAGCCGCCGACCCGCAAAGCATCGTTGGGCGCCGCATAACTGGCCACCGCCTGATCGGCCTGCGCATCGTCATAGCGGCTGCCGCGGCGGGCCTCGATCAGGGCCTTCGCATAGGCCGGCTCGAACTCCGGATGCAGCTGGATGGATATGGCCGGCTGGTCGTCATAGGCCAGCATGCCGAACGGTGTGAATCCGCTGGCGGCCACCACCCGGGCGCCCGGCGGCGGCGCGACCACCTGGTCCTGATGCGAGGCGGCGACGGCGATGGGCGCGGCGCGGTCCATCCAGGCCGCCGGGTCCGTCACCTCATAGGTGTGCAGGCCGACGCCCCAGCCCTTGGGGGATTTGATCACCTGGCCGCCGAAGGCCTGGGCCATGATCTGGTGGCCCAAACAGACCCCCACCAAGCCCGCCCGCCGCCTGGCGGCCCGCAGGAACGTGCTCAGATCCTCGATCCAGGGCAGCGGGTCGTAGACGCCAGCCGACGATCCAGTGACCAGATAGGCCTCGCAGGCCTCCGGGGTCGCGGGCAACTCCCCGGCCTCGGCGTCGAACACCACATAGTCGTGAGCTTCCGGCCCCAGCAGGGCCTGAAACATGGACGGATAGCCGCCGAACTGCGCCTCCAGCGGCGCCGGGGGGGCGCCGGTCTTGAGGATGCCGAGCTTCATGGGCGGTCCTAGTAGGCCATGCCCTGGGCGACGGCCTTCAGCTTCTCGATGGCCGAGAACTTGTCGTCGAGGAAGTCGTGGTCGATCCACCAGTCCTCGACCTCCTGCAGCACCTGGCCGACCATCGGGCCCTTAGGCACGCCGGCATGGACCACCTCGTCCCCCGTCAGGGGGAAGGGCGGCGGGCTCCAGCTGTCGCCGAGCGCCAGCAGGCCCCGCCACTGGGCGGCGGTGGCGGTGCGGTTCGACCGCGCCCAGGCGAGCTTGACCCGGTCATGGAAGGTCTGGGCGCCCAGGGCGTAGACCGCCCGGCGGGATTCCCGCGGGCTCATCCAGCTGGTGATCCGCGGGCCCTGCCCCTTGGCGGCCACCAGGCGGTCGCGCTCGACGTTAGAGAGGCGAAGGCGCTCGGCGGCCTGGGCCACGCCGATCTGGTCGGCCGGCAGCAGGCAGGCCAGACGCAGGATCGGATCGCATTCGAAGAGCATCTCGCTCTCGATCTCCACCAGGGCCTCGAAGTCATGCAGATCGGCCATAGCCGGCAGGATCACGGCCAGCACGCCGGTTTCGGCCATCAGCCGCACGCTGGCCCGCGGGTCATCGGCGGCCAGCAGCTTGAGCAGCTCCTTGGAAACCCGCTCTCCAGGCCGGTCAGCCAACGCATCGCGCAGGGCCTCGCAGGCCGCCAGGGCCTCGGGGTCGGGGGCGCCGCGGCCGTACCAGGCATGGAAGCGGAAGAACCGCAGGATACGCAGATAGTCCTCGGCGATCCGCGTCCGGGCCTCGCCGACAAAGACCACCTGCCCTGCCCTGGCGGCCGCAAGGCCGGTTCCCAGGGGATCATGGATCGTCCCGTCGCGGTCGGCATAGAGGGCGTTGAGGGTGAAATCCCGGCGCTGGGCGTCCTCGACCCAGTCGGTGGTGAAGGCCACCACGGCGCGACGGCCGTCCGTCTCCACATCGCGCCGCAAGGTGGTGATCTCAAGGGGCTGGCCATGAGCCAGCGCGGTGACCGTGCCATGTTCGATCCCGGTGGGAATGGCCTTCAGGCCCGCCGCGCCCAGGGCGGCCGTGACCTCGTCTGGCGTCAGGGTGGTGGCGATGTCGATGTCGCTGACCGGCTGGCCCATGACGGCGTTGCGGACCGCACCGCCCACCACCCGGGCGCAGCCGGCGCCGGCCCTGGCTTCCAGGGCGTCGAACACCGCCGCCGTCGCCGGCGCGCTCAACCAGGGGCGTGGACCAAGGCTCTCGCTCATGGGGCGGGTGTTCCCTTTTCCTCGAAGCGGCCTGGGGTGACCCGGCCGCCTTCTGTGACTTCCGCCGGCACATAGACCTCGCCGCGGTTGTCCGATTGGAACATGACCATGAACAGCAGCGAAAGGCCAAACAGCAGCGCTGAACCTGTGGCCAGCCAGACCCAGGGGGTCGCGCCCATCGGACGGCCGGTGCGCTTGGAATATTCGGCCCAGATGAACCAGACCACGAAAGGCAGTGCGATCAGCACCGAGCGGAGAAGAAAAACCCTAAGCAACCGCGCCTCCGTAGAGCCGGTCATAGAGCGACCGCAGCATGCCGGCCGTGGCGCCCCAGATGAACCGGTTCTCATGTGTCATGGCATAGAAGCGCCGGAGCTGGCCGGAAAACTCCCGCTCGTGCTCCTCGTGATTGGCCGGGTCCATGAGAAAGCCGAAGGGCGTCTCGAACACGTCGGCGACCTCGGCCGGGTTGGGGGCCAGGGTGAAGTTGGGCTCGATGAAGCCCACCACCGGCGTCACCAGAAACCCCGTGCCGGTGCGATAGGGCGTCGAGAGGCCGCCCAGGGTGACCAGGGTGCGCGGGATGCCGACCTCCTCCTCGGTCTCCCGCAGGGCGGTCTCCCAGACCGTTTCGCCAGGATCGCGCCGACCGCCGGGAAAGGCGATCTGGCCGGTGTGGCGACGCAGGGTGTCGGCCCGCCGGGTCAGCAGCACTGAATAGCCGTGCTCACGCTCGATCAGGCCGACCAGCACGGAGGCCGGGGTCGGGGGCTCAGGCTCGTCGGCCAGGTCCACGGAGCGCGGGCCGAAATCCGAGGCCACGACCCCGTCCACCGGATCATGGTCTTCGAGGGGATCGAGCCGCTGGGTGATCCATTCGCGCAGCGCCCCGACGGGCGAACTGGGGCTCACGAGACGGGCGCCTCCGACCGGCCGATCGCGAACCACATTCCGCCAGACTCGACGCCCAGCACCCCGTCCCGCTCCTGCGCCATCTCCACAAGTTCGTAGAAGACCGGGCGGCTGATCAGCGCCTCAAGCCCGCGACGCACGTGCAGATAGGGCCGCGGTTCCTGGGTGGTCGGGTCGATCTCCACGCGCAGGGCGTTGTCGGCGCCGGCCTCGACCACATCGCCGACATTTGTGGTGAAGGCCAGGACGGGTGAGCCGTCCGACCCGGCGGCGACGTCCAGGGCCGTGGCGATGAAGGGGGCGTCCTCCACCGTGATCCTCATCTTCTCCACCGGCGTCACCAGCCAGTAGCCGTCCGGGTCCTTGCGCAGGACGGTGGAGAAGAGCCGCACCAGGGCCGCTCGGTTGATGGTCGCGCCCTCGTGAATCCAGCGGCCATCGGCGGCGATCACGATGTCGATTTCGCCGGAATGGGCCGGATTCCACAGGTGGACGGGGGGCAGGCCGCGGCCCGGCGCCTGCTTGGCCGCCGCGATCACCCCATCCAGGCCGGGCTTGGATTCAACCTCTGTCATAGGGGGAAGGTAGGCGTGCGCGACGGGCGCCTCAAGGCGCCGTAACGGCGCCCTGCAACGGGGTCTGGCCCTGTTCGTCGTCCCGCAGGCGCTTCAGGAGCAGCCGGCGCGGGTCCACCGGTCCGGGCATGACCACCCCGGCCGTCGCCTCGGCCGAAAAGCCCAGCCGGCCGAAGAAGGGCGGGTCGCCCACCAGCAGCACCTCGGCAAAGCCCGCTGCTGCGGCGGCGGCGCAGGCGGCCTCCACCAGCCGGGCGCCGGCCCCCAGGCGCCGGGCCGCAGCGTTCACCGCCAGCGGGCCCAGGAAGATCAGTCGCCGGCCGCCCACGGCGATCTCCGACTGGCGGACCACGCCCACCAGACGCTCGCCCTCCCAGGCGCAAAAGGACAGATCGGCCCGGAGGGGAGAGAGCTCCCGCACCCGCTCCGAAGCCTTGGCGAGGCGCCCGGGGCCGAAGGCGTGATCCAGCAACGCCTCGATGGCGGGACCATCCGTGGAGGTTTCGGGACGAATGTCGGGGGCCGGACTCGGGACGGAGTCCGCAAGGGGAATGAAGGCGGCGGTCATGGGCGAACTTTGCGGCGAACTTTGCAGGCTGCGAGACAGACGGACCCGGCCCGCGACTTCGGCGGCGCCAGGCGGCTCTAGAGGACGCGGATTTCGCGTCCGGTTCGTCGCAGCGCACGCATGGCGCCCTCGCGGTCAGCCTCGGCGATCATGTCGCCCGAAGCGCGCCGGATAAGGCCACCGCGACCAGAGGTCAATGGGAACCGAATGCGCCGTTGCGGGGGGCGGTCGCTCGGGCCAAGTTGCGCCGCCCATGTCCCAGTCCCCTCCCGAGTCGCCGGCGTCAGACCCCCTACCCTCCGCCCGCGCCCTGCTGGGCCAGAGGAGCTACCTGCTGTTCTGGGGCTCGCGATGGGCCAGCTCGATCGGCGTGCAGGTCCAGAGCGTGGCCCTGGGCTGGCAAATCTATGAATTGGCGCGCCGGACCATGGATGTCGCCGAGGCCGCCTTCGTGGTCGGCATGGTGGGGCTGGTCACCTTCATTCCGGTCTTCCTGCTGACCTTGCCGGCCGGCGAGGCCGTGGACCGCTACGACCGGCGCAAGATCCTGCTGGCCTGCTACGCCGTCGAGCTGACCAGCGCGGGCATACTGGCCGTCGCCACCTGGCGCGATTTCGCCTCGGTGCCGCTGCTGCTGTGTGTGGCGGCGATCTTCGGCACCGGGCGGGCCTTCATGTCGCCGGCCGGCACGGCGCTCGGTCCGATGCTGGTGCCCCGCAGCCTGCTGCCCCGGGCCATCGCCTGGAATTCGCTGGCCTGGCAGACCGCCGCCATCGCCGGCCCGGCCATAGGCGGCCTGCTGCTGGCCCGTTCCACGGCGCTGGCCTACGAGACCGCCTTCTGCCTCTACGTCGCCGGCGCCACGCTCACCTTCTTCATCAGCGGCCGCACCAAGCCCGACCTGCAGCCCGGCTCCCGCCTGGCCTTGATCAAGGAGGGACTGGTCTATGTGTGGCGCCAGAAGATCGTCTTTGGCGCCATCTCGCTCGACCTGTTCGCCGTGCTGCTCGGCGGCGCCACGGCCCTGTTGCCGGTCTTCGCCCGCGACATCCTGCATGTCGGCGAGGAGGGGTTTGGCCTGTTGCGCGCCGCGCCTGCCATGGGGGCGACGGTCATCGCCCTGGTGCTGGCCGCCCGGCCGATCCGCGCCAACGCCGGGGTGACCATGTTCGCCGGCGTCGCCGTCTTTGGGCTGGCGACCATCGTCTTCGGGATTTCCCGTTCGCTCTGGCTATCGGTGGTGGCGCTCGCCATCCTGGGCGGCGCGGACATGCTCAGCGTCTATGTGCGCCAGACTCTGATCCAGCTGGTCATTCCCGACAATATGCGCGGCCGGGTGGCGGCGGTCTCGACCCTGTTCATCGGCGCCTCCAACGAATTGGGGGAATTCCGGGCCGGGGTCTTCGCCCGTTTCATGGGGGTGGTGGCGGCCGCCGTGGTCGGCGGCGTGGGCACGTTGATCGTCACCGGCCTTTGGGCCAAGCTCTTTCCCGACTTGCGCAAGGCTGACCGCCTCGAATAACAATCCGCGCAATATTCTTTTAGGGAGATAGATCCATGGGCGTATTAGACGGCAAGGTTGTCCTCGTCACGGGCGGCGGCAACGGTATTGGACGTGAGTGCGCGCTGATCGCCGCGCAACAGGGCGCCAAGGTCCTGGTCAATGACCTGGGCGGCAGCCTGAAGGGCGAGGACGAGGGTTCCGCCGGGCCGGCCGAACAGGTCGCTCAGGAAATCCGCGCCGCCGGCGGCGAAGCGGCCTCCAACTCCGACAGCGTCACCAACTACAAGGCTGTCGAAGGCATGGTCGAGCAGGCCATGGACACCTTTGGCGGCCTGCATGCGGTGATCAATCCGGCCGGCATCCTGCGTGACGTGATGTTCCACAAGATGTCGGAAGACGACTGGGACAAGGTCATCGACGTGCACATGCGCGGCTCGTTCAACGTGGCCCGCGCCACCATCGAGCTGTTCCGCAACCAGAACGACGGCGCCTACATGTTCTTCACCTCGACCTCGGGGCTGCTGGGCAATATCGGCCAGGCCAATTACGGCGCGGCCAAGATGGGCATCGCCGGCCTGTCGCGGATCATCGCCATGGAAGGCGAGCGCAATAATGTCCGCTCCAACTGCCTGGCGCCCGTCGCCTGGACCCGCATGACCCAGTCGGTCCCGGTCAAGGACGAAGCGGCCGCCAAGCGCCGCGAGGCCATGGCCGCAGCGATCCGCGCCGACCAGCCGGCCCGCCTCTCGGTGGCCCTGGTCTCGCCGGCTGCGTCCCACGTCTCGGGCCAGATCTTCGGCGCCTCGGGTGAGAACATCATCCTCTACTCGCAGCCCCGCCCGATCTCGACCCAGACCAAGGAAGAGGGCTGGAGCGTCGACACCATCCTGTCCGAAGCCGTCCCGGCCATGAGCGACAAGTTCTTCCCGCTGTCGCGCGGCCCGCTGGCCAGCCAGGGCGCCGCCCCGGCCAAGCAAGGCGCTTAAGCCTTAGCGGTTGAGCTGACCGAAACGACGAGGCCACGGTTCACGAAGAGCCGGGGCCTTTTCGTTGGGTGGGAGGCGGCGCCAGATCGCCGCTGTCTGAAGATCACGGAAACGGGCGCCACAGCAGATCGTGTCCGACCCGAAGCTTGATCTCAGGTTGCAGGCGCTTCTACGGTGGCGGCTTCCACAGCAGCACCGGGTCCGACGATGGCTATCATCACCGCCAGCCGCTATCGCGACACGCTCGTGGGCACGGCCGACGCCGACAGCATCATGGGCAGCGCGGGTCCCGACTATGTGACCGGCGGCCCAGGCGACGACACCATTGTCGGCTCCGACAGCTACAGCGAATGGTACACGCCAGACGTGCTGCGCGGGGGCGGCGGCAATGACCTTATTTCAGCGCCCTACAACTACGGCGCTCTCCTGTTCGGCGACAACGGCGACGACACCCTCTCTGGGTCGGCCGTCATGCCAAACCAGCAGTTTGTGGCCCTGGAAGGCGGACCCGGCAATGATCTAATCAACGGGAACGCCGCGCCCGGCGAGCAGATCGTCGTCAGCTATGTCACCGCCACCGGCGGCGTCAGCGTCAACCTCAGCATCACCACACCCCAGTCGGTCGGTGGCGGAGCCGGCGTCGACACGCTGCGCCAGCTTGGCGGCGTGCTGGGATCGGCCCATGACGATGTGATCTCAGGGGGCGACACCCCGACTTTGATCTTCGGCGGCGCCGGCGACGATCGGCTCCAGGCCGGCTCGGGCGGCGGCACGATTCGAGGCGACCAAGGCAATGACACGATGATCGGCGGGTCCGGCGTCGATTGGGTCTCCTACGCAGACTCCATCCTGGCCGAGCCTGAGTTCGCCTACCTGCCGAGCTTCCGCGCCGCGGCAGGCGTCCGCGTGGATTTGGCGGCAAGCACGGCCCAGGAGGTGGGCGCAGGCTTTGGGAGCGACCTTCTGATCTCAATCGACGGGGTGGAAGGCACGCGCTTTTCCGACACCCTCATGGGAGACGGGCGTGACAACAGCCTGATGGGCGGCGCCGGCGACGATTGGCTGGAAGGCCGCGAGGGCGCCGACAGCCTCTCCGGCCATAACGGCGCCGACACCCTGCTGGGCGGCGCGGGAAACGACACACTCTCCGATGTTATGGGCCCCGGCCATCTCGAAGGCGGGGACGGGAACGACGTGATCACGGGGGGCGGCCTCGCCCTCCCCATTCCCGCCGGCGCCCTCGCCGCGGCCGTCGCCAATGGAAACGCCGGCGCTGACACCCTGTCGGGCTTCGATTTCACGGACTGGCTCCGCGGCGGCAAGGGCGACGACAGCATATCAGGCGGCGGCGGAAACGACTTCCTCTCCGGCGATCGAGGCGACGACACGATCAGCAGCGGCGCCGGCGCCGACATCCTCCACAGCTTCGCGGGCGCAGGGCTTGATCGCATCCTCGATTTCGACGCCGCCGCCGGCGACCGCGTGCAGCTCCTGGCAGGCACTAGCCATACCCTTCGCCAGGAGGGCGCGGACACGATCGTCGACCTGGGCGGTGGAGACATGGTGGTGCTGGTCGGCGTCCAGTTAAGTGCGCTGCCCGCGGGATGGCTGCTGAGCTCATAGCTGGTCATTGCTCACAGGCTGAAGCTCGAAGCTCAGCGAGGGAGCTGACGAGCGAGGTTGCTGTCGGCCGGGGCCTCCTCGCGCGAGTTCATGCCATAGTCGCGGACCACCAACGCGATACGCAGCCGGTAGTCGGCAAAGATGTCAGCGCGGCCCGCTCCACCGGAAGCCAATTGTCACAGCCGCCCCGCCCGTTAGGCTAACCCATGCCCCCTCCTCTGACCGACAAGCCCGTCGCCATTGCATCCGACCATCGGGGCGTGGCCCTGAAGGCGCGGCTGTCGGCGTGGCTGGTCGCCAATGGCTACGG
>Ga0208179_1001732_pt1 | contig 10818 bp, 7 predicted proteins | sample Malvired_Geostar_FD_184238 | JGI IMG/M metagenome (GOLD analysis project Ga0208179, IMG submission 184238) | Marine viral communities from the Global Malaspina Expedition - Malaspina viral metaG DeepMed_Geostar (SPAdes) (version 2) | ecosystem: Environmental > Aquatic > Marine > Oceanic | place...
GCCGTAGAGCGGCTGAACCTGCGACGCCGCGCCCGCCACGGCCCGCAGCAGCCAGTCGCACCAGGCCTCCGCCTCACGGCGATGGCCGGCGTTGATCAGGGACAGCAGGGTGAAGGTCGCGTCGCGCAGCCAGCAGTAGCGGTAGTCCCAGTTGCGCGGGCCGCCCGGCTCTTCGGGCAGCGATGTCGTCGGCGCCGCCACCACCCCGCCGGTCGGCCGGTGGGTCAGGGCCTTCACCGTAATGAGAGAGCGTGTCACGGCCTCCTTCCACGGGCCCTCGTAGCGCGTCCGCTTCGACCAGTCGGACCAGAACTCTTCGGTCTCGGCGAGCGCCTGCCCGGCATTCGCGACCGGCGGCGGCGGCAGGTGCGACGCGCCGTAGGTGAGCGCGAACGGAACCCGCTGCCCCGCCTCGACGGTGAACTCGGCCACGGTCGTCAGGTCGCGCCCGCGGGTCTCGACCGGCGTGGCGAGGATCACCGCGTGGGGTCCGGCCACGGCGCGCAGCGAGCCGTCCCGGAGCCTCGACACCCACGGGATGATGCGGCCGTAGTCGAAGCGCAGCGCCAGATCCATGCGCATCCGCACCGAGCCGCGCCGCCCGACGACGATCCGCACCAGGTCCGATACGGACCGCTCCCGCCGGACCGGCATGAAGTCGATCAGCAAGGCTTCGCCATCGGGCGTTTCGAACGCCGTCTCGAGCACCAGGGTGTCGCCTCGATAGCGGCGGGTGGTCCGGATGGTCTCGCCTTCCGGCGCGATCCGCCACCGGCCGTGGTCCGGCGTGCCGAGCAGGGCGGCGAAGCAGGCGCCGGAGTCGAACCGGGGCCAGCACAGCCAGTCGATCGACCCGTCCGGCGCGACCAGCGCGGCCGTTTCGCAGTCGCCGATCATGGCGTAGTCGCCGATGCACCGGCCGCCGTTTCCCTGGTCCGGCGAAGGGCTCATGTCACCGGAAAGGCGATGGTGGACAGCAGGGCGACGTTGGGATGACGGGAATCGAGCCGGGTGTGCTGGACCACGACCGGGGCGTCCGAGCTGAGCACGGCCGAGAAATCCGTGTCCCGCGGCGCCGGTTCGGGCTCCGTCAGATCGTTGAAGCGCAGGTGGAGCGTGCGCCGCGCCGGGACCGTGACGAGATAGGGCCCGGCCGGCTCGCGGTCGGCGAAATACAGCGTGATGGAGACCCGCGCCGCCTCCTCGCCGGCGTTCAGGATGCAGGCGGTTTCGTGAGATACCAGCGCGGGATCGTCGGCGACGCCGCCGCCCGGAATATAGCCCTCCGCGATCGCCCAGATGTGCGCGCCGATGCTCACGTTCCGGCCCCCGGATCGATCAGGGCCAGACCGGAGGCCGCGTCCCTGACCCGGCGGAGATGGGCGGGACTTTCGGTGATCACGATCTCCAGCGTCGGCCGGACAACGCCCCGCGTCACATGTCCGGCGACGGCCTCGCCGCCCCGCTTTCCGAGCACGGCATGGAGGTGGAGCGCCGGTTCGCCGCGTTCGTCCCGGGCGATATCGCCGGCGAGCGTGGCGACCTCCGCCTGCTCATGGACGGGGATGGTCAGATACGTCTTCGTCTCCCAGTCGAAGAAGGCGAGGTCGGCCTGCTGGAACGCGCCGATCGCCGTGATCTGCGCGGCCGTCAGCCGTTCCGCCTCGGCGAACGCCTGCAGGCAGGCCATCACTTCGTCGCCGGCCTCCAGAACCAGCAGGAAGGATCTCTGACCGGCGTGGTCGTTGAGGCATTTACCCTGCATCGTCACCTCCGCTCCGAGCGGGTCGCCAGGCGCCAGCCGACGGCGGCGCCGGTGGCTCCGGCGATGAGACCCGCCGTCGCCGCCGCCGCGACGCGGGCCGCGGGTGCGCTGAACGCCCTCGCGCGGGGCCGCGCCTCGGCCGTGAACGACCCCCGGACCCGGTGTGCGCCGGTGACCGGCTCGTAGAGATTGTCCCGCCGGTCCGGGGCGACGGGATCCGGGCGGTCCTGACCCTCGAAGGCCTGGGCTGCGAGAATTCGGTCCATCAGGTCGGGGACGATCATATTGGCCCCGATGGTCAGCAGGCTCCGGCCGCCCAGCCAGTACTCGCGAGCGGGGTGACGGGCCGCATGGACGATGGCGCGGGCGGCCGCGGCGGGATCATACACTGGCGCCACGGGGCGTGGCTGTTTGCTCCGGTGCGTCCGGGCCCAGTCGAATTGTGGCGTGTTCATCGCCGGAAGGTGCACGGCGGTGACCTGGACCCCGCTGCGGGCGTGGATCAGTTCGGTTCGCAGGGAATCGGTGAAGCCCCTGATGGCGTGCTTGGCGCCGCAATAGGCCGCCTGAAGCGGAATGCCGCGATAGGCCAGCGCCGATCCGACCTGGACGATGACGCCCCGGTCCCTCGGCCGCATATGCTCCAGCGCGGCCATCGTGCCGTGCACATAGCCGAGATAGGTCACCTCCGTGACGCGGCGAACCTCCTCCGGCGAGAGCTCCGCGACCGGCGAGAACACCGTGGCCATGGCGCAGTTGACCCAGACGTCTATGGGGCCCAGCTCGGCCTCGCACAGGCGCGCCGCCTCGTACACGGCCGCGGCGTCGGACACGTCGAGCGGAGCCGTCAGCGTCCGGCAGCCGAGAGCCTGCAGCTCGGCCTCGGTCGCCTCAAGGGCCTGACGATCCCGGGCCAGCAACGCGATCGACGCGCCGTGTCTTGCGAACTCCAGGGCGGTGGCGCGCCCCACGCCGGCGGTGGCTCCCGTGATGACGACGACCGGTTTGAGGGCCTGCTCCACGGCACGCGCGGGGGCGGCCCGCGAGCGCAGGGGCATTCTCAGACGACCCTGTAATCCGGGCGTTCGCTATAGTAGCTGCGGACGTCGTCGCCCCAGCCGGTATCCCGGTCGAGGCGGTCTGATGCGAACGAGGGCGCCTCGCGCAGGGCGTCGCGATCAAGGTCGACCACGAACCCGTCCTTGCGGGTGTCGTAATCCAGAAGCCGCCATGGCACCGGATGATAGTCCTCGCCCATGCCGAGGAACCCTCCGAAGCCGATCGAGGCGAACTCGGCCTGGCCGGAGCGCTTGTCGATGTACACGTCACGGACCACGCCCAGCTTTTCACCGGCCGGATTGAAGACGTCCGTTCCCTCGACCTTGTCGGCGGCGATCAGGCGGGCGTCGGTGTCGTAGTTCATGGTGTCCGTCATCGGCGGCTCCTTTGGAAATGTTTGCTGGGGCGCCCCAACCAACCGGTCAGCCGTGATGATGTTCCGTCAGACGGGCGGGCGGCCTGCGGCGACGGAACGCCATCGGGTCGGTCCGGCCGGGCGCGGTGATGAAATCCGACGAGCGATGGAACAGCTTGGACGGCGTCCGGTTGACGACCCGATGACGGCGCGATCGCGCGTCCTGTTCGGAGAGGTTCGACATGGCCGAGATCAAGGTTCAACGGAAGGGTGCCCCGTGGTGGTTGTGGCTCTTGCTGGCGGTCCTCGCGATCGCCCTGATCTGGTGGGCCATCGAAAGCTTCGGCGAGGATGACGCCGAGCCGCCCCCGGCGACGATGGACACCGTTGCTGTCGATACGCCGGCGCCGGATACTGGAGAGCCGCAACGCGAGGCGATAACGGACCTGGGCGCACTGCTCGACGCGGGTGACCCGGCGACCCTGGTCGGGCGCGAGGTCCGGCTGGAGGGCGTGCGGGTTCTGGAAATGGTCGGAGACGCCACCTTCTGGGTCGGGCGGGACGCCGACAACCGGGCTTTCGTGATTCTCGACGAGCAGATCCCGTCGCCGCCGCCGGATGTCGAAGGCCGGGTCAACGTCAACACCGGCCAGACCGTGGATATCGTCGGCGCCGTCCGGGCCGGGAACGACCTCCCGGGAGGCGACGTCCTTGACCAGCGCGACCGCGACGCCGTCGATGGTCGGCCGATCTACATCTGGGCCCAGTCGGCGAACGTCGCGACCCGCCCCTGAGGAGGAAGATCATATGACGCTGCACAGATTGACCGAACTGAACGACTGGGAGCTCGAGGACAAGGACCAGGACATCCGGAATCGAATGCTCGTCACCGCGGACGGAAAGGAAGTCGGAGAAATCAAGGATCTGGCGGTCGACCTGGAGTCCCGGCATGTCGTCGCGGTCGTCACCGGCATGGGTGAAGCCTATGCGGTCGACGGGCTCGATATCGAGCCGGAGCGGGTCGTCACCCGTCGTCCCCCGATCAGCGGCGGGACCACGCGTGACGAGCCTGCAGGCGAAGATGCCGGCTATTTCATCCGGATCATCCAGCTGCAGTGAGTCGCCGGGGCAGGCGCGACCCCGTCCGTGGGACGCCAGGCCTGGCCCTCGACACCGGGCGGCGCCGACCCGTCCGGCCGGGCTGAGCGAAAACAATGAAACAATCCCCGTCCTCGCCGATTGCACGTGTGCGACCGGAGAGAGGACCAATGACGGATTCAGACCGACTGACCCACGAACGGGCCTATGCGCTGTGGGAGGCCGAGGGGCGACCTTCCGGGCGGGAACATGATCACTGGGATCGCGCGGAACGCGAGCTCGGGCATCAACAGTCCACGACCACCGGGCCCGGGGACGCCGAAGCCCAGAGCCCCAGCGCTCCTGCTGATGGGCCCGCTGTCCGATCTCCCACCCGCTCCCGAGCCAGCCGGCCCGCCGGATCGGGGACGGCCAAGCGGTCGCCGCGTGCGACAGGGCGCAAAGGGGCGTGAGGCGTTGGCGGCCCGGCCGCCCTCCTTTGGCCCCAGCGGTCAACCGGCGAAACTGCGATCCATTTTCCGTTGCCTGAGACGCCCGGACCGCCTCGTCTGACGCCTTCGAATCCCGATGAAGCCGATCTGCCGAGGGAACGCCGTCCGGCAGGGCGTGTTTGATTCTCGTCACCCCAGCTTGAAATCCTGATCGCCCGAAGGGAGGCGCTCGTTGTCGAAACCTGTCGCCCGCATCGTCTTTCTGGATCAACACGACCCAACGAGAGCGGACGACACTCACGGGCGGCTGGAGGCTGCCGCCCGTGCAGGCTTCGAGGCCGCGTTGTGGAGCCCGGACGGGGCGCTGCTCGGGGCGGGTCCCATCGTCCCCGGCCCGGTGGTGAAGGCGTGTCGCGAGGCGGGCCTGCACCTGTTTGTCGAACTTGACGTAACCCGCGCCGCCATCGACCACCCTCTGGTCGAGGCGCATCCGGACGCTTTCGCGATCCGCCGCTCTGGTGCGGGTGATGGCCCCATCGATCCCCGGGCGCCGCAAATTGCTTCCGGCGAGGCGCGGGCAAGGTTGCGGTCCCCCGAGGCGATCACCTTGCTGCGCCAGCCCCTGATCGAGGCGCTTGACGCGCTGTTGTCAGCCGGCGCGAGCGGCTTCCGGCTCGCGGGCGCCGGGCGGATCGCCCCCGATCTTGTGGGAGACCTGGTTCAGGCGCTGCGCCAGCGTCATCCAGAGGTGCAGGTCATCGCCAACTCGGCCGACCTGACGCGCGAGGGCGCGCGGGACCTCGCCGGCGCCGGACTGGACGCGCTGGTGTCATCGTTCGGCTGGTGGGATCTCAGCGCGCCCTGGCTGGTGGAGGAATATGAGGACCTCCGCGCCGTCGCGCCCCTGCTGTCAGAAGTCCGGGCCGGTGATTTTGCAGATGCCGATGAGCCGGCCGCGATCGCTCAGCGGCTGACCGCGGCGGCTGCTGCCGGCGGCGGCGTCATCATGCCCGTCAGTCTTCTGGACGCCGGCGAAGACGTGGACGCCGCCTTGCGACGTGCACTCGAGCTCGTCGGTACGGCGACGCGCTTCGGCGGGGAGATGCGTCGGCTGAGCGGCTCCGGGTCGCACGTCACCGCCCTGCTGCGCAGCGACGCGCCGGACATGCGACACTCAACGGAAGCGCTTCTGGTGCTGATCAACCCCGCTCTTGAGGGACGGTCTGCACCAGAGCCGTCACTGCTGCTCGATGGCGCCGGGGCGGACTTCCTGCCGTTCGAACCACTGGATGGGTCGGGCGGCGCGTTCGCACCGCTGGCCGGCGGCGAGGTCAGGGTTCTGACCGCCCGGCGAGCCCGCCCCATCACGATCGCGCCCGTCGCTGACCGGGCCATCGAAGCCGGTGCGGCTGACCGGATTGTCGTGGAGGATGTCCGGCCGCGCGTGGAAGGCGGCGCCTTTCCGGTCAAACGGGTGGTCGGCGAGACCGTCACGGTCGAGGCCACGATCTACGCCGACGGGCACGAGCAGCTTGCGGCGGAGCTGCTCTGGCGGGCGGCGGACGAGGACGGCTGGAACGCCGTGCGGATGGAGCAACTGCTGAACGACGAGTGGCGCGCCTGCTTTCCGCTTGAGCGGCTCGGCCGCTACGAGTTCGCCGTCCAGGGCTGGCTGGACCGCTTCGGCGGGTTCCGGCGCGATTTCGCCAAGAAGCGCGACGCCGGGGTGGCTCAACCGGTCGATCATGCCGAAGGCCGCGCACTGGTGGATGAGGCGGTGGCGCGCGGCGCCGACCTCGGCGGCTGGCCGAAGCGGCTCGGCGCCGCCAAGGGAGATGACAGCGCCGGGCTGCTGCTCTCCCCGGAGTTGTCCGCGCTCATGGATGCGGCGGACGATCGGCCGCATTGTCTGCGCTCGGCGGTGCAGAGCGTCGACGCTGAACGGCTCGCGGCGCGGTTTTCCAGCTGGTACGAGCTGTTTCCCCGCTCGATCACCGACGATCCCGCCCGTCACGGGACATTCGACGCCGTCATCGGTCGCCTCCCTGCGATCCGCCAGATGGGGTTCGACACCCTGTATTTCCCGCCGATCCACCCGATCGGCCGCACGCACCGCAAGGGCCCCAACAACAGCCTGACCGCGGGACCGGACGATCCCGGCAGCCCCTACGCCATCGGGGGCGAGGACGGCGGCCACGACGCGATCCACCCGGAGCTGGGCGATTTCGACGCCTTCGACCGGCTGGTGAAGGCGGCGGCGGAGCATGGGCTGGAGATCGCGCTCGACTTCGCCATCCAGGCGTCGCCGGACCATCCGTGGTTGACGGAGCATCCCGGCTGGTTCGCCTGGCGGCCCGACGGCTCGATGAAATATGCGGAGAACCCGCCGAAGAAATATCAGGACATCGTCAACGTCGACTTCTACGGCCCCGACGCGACGCCGCAGCTGTGGCTGGCGTTACGGGACGTGATCCTGATGTGGATCGAGCGGGGGGTGAAGACCTTCCGCGTCGACAATCCCCACACCAAGCCGCTGCCGTTCTGGGAGTGGATGATTGGCGAAGTCAGGGCGCAACATCCCGAGGCGATCTTCCTCGCCGAGGCCTTCACCCGCCCGGCCATGATGTACCGGCTGGCGAAGATCGGCTTCTCGCAGTCCTACACCTATTTCACCTGGCGTGACGGCAAGGCGGAGCTGACCGAGTACATCAACGAGCTGACCAGCCGGCCGGTGCGGGAGTTCTATCGGCCCCACTTCTTCGTCAACACGCCGGACATCAATCCGGTCTTCCTGCAGACGTCCGGACGACCGGGATTCCGCATCCGCGCGGTGCTGGCGGCGACGCTGTCCGGCCTGTTCGGCGTCTACTCCGGGTTCGAACTCTGCGAAGCCGCGGCCGTGCCCGGCAAGGAAGAATATCTCGACAGCGAGAAGTACGTGGTGAAGCCGCGCGACTGGCAGGCGCCGGGCAACATCATCGCCGACATCACCCTGCTCAACCGTCTGCGTCGGGCGCATCCGGCCCTCCAGACGCATCTCAACACCCGCGTCCTGCCGGCCCACGACGACAACATAATCTACTACGCCAAGCCCGCGCCGGACGGGACAGACATGATCCTGGTCATGGTCAATCTCGACCCGCACAATGCTCATGAGTGCGATTTCGAGATCCCGCTGTGGGAGCTTGGGGAGCCGGACGACGGCAGCGTGGCGGTCGAGGATCTGGCCGGCGGCTACCGCTTCCGCTGGCATGGCAAGGTTCAGCGCATTCGTCTGGAGCCGGATGAGCCCTATCGGATCTGGCGCATCGCCGGAGCGGGGGCGCGGGCATGAGCACCACCACTCGCGACCCACTCTGGTACAAGGACGCAGTCATCTACCAGGTCCACATCAAGTCGTTCTTCGACAAGGACGACGATGGCATCGGTGATTTCCCCGGGCTGATGGAGAAGCTCGACTACATCGCCGACCTCGGGGTGACGGCGATCTGGCTTCTGCCCTTCTATCCGAGCCCGCGCCTCGACGACGGCTATGACATCGCCGAGTACCGCGACGTCAGCCCCGACTACGGGACGATGGACGACGCGCGCGCCCTAATCGCGGCGGCGCATGACCGGGGCATCCGCGTCATCACCGAACTGGTCATCAACCACACCTCCGACCAGCACCCCTGGTTCCAGGCGGCGCGCAGGGCTCCGCCCGGCAGCCCCGAACGAGATTTCTACGTCTGGTCGGACGACGACAAGCTGTACTCCGGCACTCGGATCATCTTCCTCGACACGGAAAAGTCGAACTGGACCTGGGACGAGGAGGCGGGCGCCTATTTCTGGCACCGCTTTTATTCGCACCAGCCCGATCTCAACTTCGACAACCCGAAGGTTCTGGAGGAGGTGCTGTCGGTGATGCACTTCTGGCTCGACCTCGGCGTCGATGGACTGAGGCTGGACGCCATCCCTTATCTGATCGAACGCGACGGGACCTCGAACGAGAATCTGCCGGAAACACATGAGGTTCTGAGGAAGATCAGAGCCGATTTCGACGCGCATTATCCCGATCGCATGCTGCTCGCCGAAGCCAATATGTGGCCCGAGGACACCCAGCAGTATTTCGGGCCGGATGGCGACGAATGCCACATGGCGTTCCACTTCCCGCTGATGCCGCGCATGTACATGGCGGTGGCGCAGGAAGATCGCTTTCCGATCACCGACATAATGCGTCAGACGCCGGAAATCCCGGAAAACTGCCAGTGGGCGATCTTCCTGCGCAACCATGATGAGCTGACGCTCGAAATGGTGACGGACGCCGAGCGCGACTACCTCTGGAACACCTACGCCGCCGACCGCCGGGCGCGCATCAATCTCGGCATCCGCCGTCGCCTGGCGCCGCTGATGGAGCGCGACCGCAGGCGGGTCGAGCTTATGAACGCGATGCTGCTGACGATGCCGGGGACGCCGGTCCTCTACTATGGCGACGAGATCGGCATGGGGGACAACATCTTCCTTGGCGACCGGGACGGCGTTCGCACGCCGATGCAATGGTCGCCCGACCGGAACGGCGGCTTCTCGCGCGCTGACCCCGCGGGCCTGACCCTGCCGGTCATCCAGGATCCGCTCTACGGCTTTCAGGCGGTCAACGTGGAAGCCCAGGAGAAGGACCGGCATTCGCTGCTCAACACGGTCAAGCGGATGCTGGCGGTCCGCCGCGAACACCAGGCGTTCGGCCGCGGCGAACAGCGCTTCCTGCGGCCCGCGAACCGCAAGATCCTGGCCTATCTGCGCGAGTACGAAGACGAGACCATTCTGTGCGTCGCCAACCTCGGACGCACCGCCCAGGCCGTCGAGCTCGATCTTGCGGAATTCGAGGGGCGCACCCCCGTCGAGCTCTCGGGCGGCACGCCGTTTCCGCCCGTCGGACAGCTGCCCTATCTGCTGACGCTGCCGCCGTACGGCTTCCTGTGGTTCTGTCTGTCGAGCGGCGAGGAAGGGCCGGGATGGTCCAGCGGAGCGCCCGGCGCCGACGTGGAGAGGCACACCTTCGTAATTCGGCCGGACTTGTCGGATGTCGCGCACGGCCAGAACGGCTCGGTCCTCGAGTCCGAGGTCCTGCCGTCCTATGTCGCGCAACGCCGTTGGTTTGGGGCGAAGAACGAGCGAGTCACCGGCGTTCGCGTGACGCACGCGATCCCTCTGCCGGGCGTCGACGACCTGCTGTTCACCCTGCTCGAGGTCGCGACGGAGCACGGTGTCGCCTGCTATACCCTGCCGCTCGGCATCGCCTGGGAGGGAGAACCGCATGGGCCGTTCGCCTCGAATCTCGCGATCGCCCGCGTCCGCCGCAGCCGCATGGTCGGGTTGCTGACCGACGGCTTCACCCTCGGCGGCTTCCCGCAGGGGATCATCGCCGCGTTCCAGGCCGGGCAGAGCATTCCGGTCGAGGGCGGTGAGATCACCTTCCTCCCCGCGCCCGGATTCGACATCGCGTCGGACGCCGAGCCGGAATGGTTGTCGGCGGAGCAGTCGAACAGTTCGATGATCCTCGGGCGCAGCGCGGTGCTCAAGCTGCTGCGCCAGGTGCAGCCGGGCGTTCACCCGGACGCCGAGATGGTCCGCTACCTGACCTTGAACGGGTTCGCGAACACGCCGGCCATTCTCGGCGAGGTGTGGCTGGAGCAGGGCGAGGAGAGACGTCTGCTGATGCTGCTCCAGCGCTTCGTCTGGAACCAGGGGGACGGCTGGAACTGGACGCTCGGCATGCTCGAGCGCCTAGCGACCGACGCGGACGAGAGTTTCGCCAACTACGACAATTTCGCCAGCAATCTCGGCCATCGACTGGCGGAAATGCATGCCGTGCTCGCCGGACCGAGCGATGATCCCGCCTTCGCGCCCGAGCGGATGTCTCTCACCGAGGCCGACGCCCTGTCGGGTCGGATCGAAGGGCAGTTCGACAAGGCGCTTGGTCTGCTGGGCCGGGCGACGCTGGAGGACGAGGACACACAGGCGCACGCCGTCTGGCTGCAGCAAAACCGGCAGCGGGTGATGGACCGCATCCGGTCAGTCTCGCGCTCGGCAGAGGGGCGCGAGCGGACCCGCATCCACGGCGACCTGCATCT
>Ga0208179_1001734_pt1 | contig 10809 bp, 7 predicted proteins | sample Malvired_Geostar_FD_184238 | JGI IMG/M metagenome (GOLD analysis project Ga0208179, IMG submission 184238) | Marine viral communities from the Global Malaspina Expedition - Malaspina viral metaG DeepMed_Geostar (SPAdes) (version 2) | ecosystem: Environmental > Aquatic > Marine > Oceanic | place...
GTCGAAGACCAGTCGGTTATAGCCATCTCCACCCCACTCCTTGGACTGCACGCCCCACAAGGCGGCGGCGTTGCCGTGACCGGCGCCATCGGGGCTGGCCCCATGCCAGGGCGGCGCGGCGCCGCCACCGTGATTGGCACGGGCGCTGGCGGCAAGATCATGGGCCCGGGCGAAAACCTCCGTGCTGCTTTCCCTCGCCCCGGTCCCGCCTGGCGTCGGCGCTATACCGCCTTCACCCTGACCGTTATAGAGCGCCCCGAGAACCACCGGCCGGTCGATGTCGCCGCCGATGAACCCGACCACCACTTCCTGGCCAATGCGCGGCACGAACTGCACGCCGGCGCCGGGCCCCGCCTGCCACTGTCCAACCCGCAGCCAGCAGGTGCCACGATCGTCCTCGCTGTCGCCGTGCTGCCAGTGGAAACGAACCTTGACCCGTCCGAGGCCATCACTGAACACCTCCTCGCCACCACTCACCCGGGGCTCACCATCCGGCCCCACCACCCGGGCGGTCTGATAGCCCCGTGCCACCGGGCGACCGCGCCAGCGGCCTTGCTCATCGGTGGCACGGGGCCGCCACGGGCGCCCCTGATCCTGGGCATCAAAAAGATTCGCGTAGCCCAGTTGCGCGGCCCGTTCCGCCAGCTGCTCACTGGCCGCCTGCGCCTGCGCATCGGGCCAGGGAGGCGCGTCTCCCAGGGTATGCGCCACTTGCTCCCGGGCCGTGGCCGGAAGATTGTTGATGCCCAGATGGCGGACCCGGGTCAGCAGCAGTGCCTCCGGTACCGCCAGCCCTTGCGGCGGCTGCCGCAACCGCAGGAAAGTGCCGGCGCGACAGGTGCGCACGGCGCCTTCACCCTGCCAATAATCACGCACGCTTTCGGCGTGGGCGGCGCGCAATTCCGCGTAATGGCGGGCTTCGTCAGCGTCCTTCCAGGCGTACTGCCCCACACTGTCGTACTGTTCCACCGGCTGATCGCGCTCACCGCCGGCGGCGAGCGTCACCTGTACCGGAGTCGCCTGACGGGTTTTGTAGTCCTCGCTGAGCAGCGTCAGCCGTTGAGCCCCGGCGCGGCGGCGGCGGCCCAGGCGGTGCAGGCCATCCCCTTCTTCACTGGCATCACCGCGATGCACCAGCACGCCGCCCTGAGCCTCGGAGGTGGCGTCCTCCGGCAACAGGCGGCTGTCGGAGAACAGTTCCAGTTGATGTCCAGCGGGAGCGTCCCGGGCTTCGATCAGACGGAACCCCAGCCCCTCCTCGGCAAGCAGACGAAGGATAAAATCACCGTCCGTTTCCCGGTATTGAGTGCAATAGCTGCGCGGCCTCACGGCTTGCAGAAAAGGCGCCACGTCATCCCGTTGCCGCCAACTGGCCCACTCACCGTAACGCCCGAACACGGCGCCGGCGATATCGACCACGCTCTTGTCCTGGAATACCTGACTATGGCGGCCATGACTGAGCTGCCAGTTCCAGGGTCTCAGGGTGAAGCGGTAGCGGGCCAGGCCGCCATCGGCACCGAGCAGGGTCACTTCTTCCACCAGACCGGTGCGGGGCGTCTCGCTGCCATCGCCGAGACGGGTGAACAGGGTCGCTTTACGACCCAGCCACTCTCCCAACGGGCATTGGGCATTACCGGTAAGGACATCCACCCACCACACCGAAGGGGCGGACAGGGCTTCGTCACCGCACCAGCGTTCCACCAGCAAGGGCGTGGCGTCGTCGTCCAGGGAGAAGCGATAAAGGCGGCGATGGTCTTTCAGCGACAGCGCGGACGCCAACAGGTCCCGCAGCTCGTCAAAGGGGGGCATGGTCTGACTCCATTCAGTCTCAGAGCCTGTCCAGAGGCTCTTACGTCCTTGATGACGGCCAAAATCATGGCACAGGCACGGTTTCAATGCCAGACAGCCCACTGCACGAGGGTGCCGGGTGCGTATAATGCCAAGCTGATCACCGGGGGAGCATCACCTGTGAAGTCGCAATCCATAGCCATTATCGGCGCCGGCACCGCCGGACTGGCCAGCGCCCGGGTATTGGCCGCCCAGGGACACGACATCACCCTGCTGGAGCAGGCACCGGCGCTGGCACCGGTGGGCGCGGGCATTCTGCTGCAGCCCACTGGCCTGTCGGTCCTTCAGGAGCTGGGTTGCTATCAGGCCCTTGCCGAACTGGGCGCCCCGGTGGACGGCCTCCATGGCGTGACCCGCTCCGGGCGGGTGTTGATGGATACCCGGTATCACCTGCTGGGTCCCGGGGTGCAGGGGCTTGGGGTGCATCGGGCCAGTCTTTGCCACGTTCTGAGCAACAGTCTGGATGGCTACCCCCATCAACGCTGGCTGGGCACCCGGGTGGACGCCCTGCGCCATGATCCTCAGGGGGTCACGGTGGCCGTGGGCGCCGGGGCTCACCAGGGCGAACATCGCTTCGACGCCGCCTTGATCGCCAACGGCAGCAACAGCCATCTGCGTCCCGCCGACTGGGTGCGCTATGACCGCCAATATCCGTGGGGCGCACTGTGGGCGATTATGCCCATGGAAGCCGGTTTCGACGGTGGCTGGCTGCGCCAGTGTTACGAGGGCGCCCATCGCATGGCCGGCGTTTTGCCCACCGGCCGTACTCCGGACGCCCCCGACACGCCGCTGCTGAGCTTTTTCTGGAGCCTGCCGGTGGCCGACATGCCCCACTGGCGCAATGGCGCCCATCCGTTCGAGCAGTGGAAACAGGAAACCGCCGCGTTCTGGCCGGATCTCAAACCACTGTTGGCACGGCTGTCTTCCTCCGCGGATCTGCTTCAGGCCACCTATCGAGACGTGATTCTGCACCGTTGGGGCGAGGGCCGGCTGGGCATCATTGGCGACGCCGCCCATGCCATGAGCCCGCAACTGGGCCAGGGCGGCACCATGGCGCTGCTGGATGCCCAGGCTCTGGGCCAGGCGATGGCGGAGGCGGATCAGTGGCCCCAGGTGTGGGCCGGCTTCCAGCGGCGGCGGGCCGGCTCGATCCGCTTCTACCAGAACATGAGCCGCTGGCTGACGCCTCTGTTCCAGTCTCATGGCAAGTGGATCCCGGCATTACGTGACGTCGCCTTTCCGCTGATGTATCGCATGCCCTGGCTGCCGCGACAGATGGCGCTGACCGTGGCCGGCGCCAAGCGAGGGCTGTTACGTTGACCGCCTGTCCCCAGGCCACGGTTTTTGCGGGTTAGACCAGGACTGCCTATACTTTGACCAAGCATGGAGGGATCACCATGCCGATAAAACTGCAAAGGATGTACTCATGAGTATCAACGGAGATCTGCTCCGGCCCGCGTGCTTTTGCCTGGGAGCGATACTGGCGATGAGCGGCTGTGCGGATCGTGCCCCAAGGCTGGATCTGGATGCTCTGGACAGCGATACCGCCATCGGCCCACTGCTCGACGACAACCACATTCCCTATACCCGGGAACCCTCCAATGAGGTCATGAACCTGCAGGTGTTTCTTTTTGGTGAACAGTATCAGGCCAAGGACATCCTGCGAGGCAACTTCTCCATCGACTGGGAAGAGGAAACCGCCCGACCCAACGTCTACTTCCACGATATTCCCCTTTGGGCCCCCGCCTTTCTTACTGACCAGGACGACACCCTGTACATCATCACCTCGCGGGTCGGCAACCACGATGGTGTGAAAGGGGAAAAGCCCCTGGACGTGTTCGATGACGATCAGGTGATGACCCTCAAGACCCGCCTGGAGAAAGAATACGGTCCCGTCACCGCCAGCCAGGAAGACCATCGCGGCAAGGTCTATTTCTGGCGGCTCGACAACGGCGCCGTGCGCCTGAGTATCGAGAACGAATGTCTGTGTGAGCTGGCATCGAGCTGGTCCGGTGACGAACGCCCCAAGGGAGGGCGAGGCGGTATCCTCGCCCTGTACTACGACTCCGAGCTACCGAGCTTCCATGATGACCGCTACGAATATTAAAACTGCTCTGCGGCTCGGCCTGTTGACCATGTTGACCGTGGCACCGGGCGCGGCCCTGGCGGAAAAAAGCTATTGGCGGGTGCAAGGCCCGGACGATACCAGGTTCGTTCTCAAAACCGCCATGCTGTCCCCTCTTTCCCTGGCGGGGCTCGGCAAGTCGAGTTTCTTCGTCTATGACGACGAAGACGGCAGCCTGGTCGCCTATGACGCTAAAAAACCGGACAAACCGCTCGCTCTGCTGCCCGAGCCGGACGACAAGCGCATGAAGCGTTTGAAGACACAATTGACGGCGAAGCTGATTGACGGCCAGTTGAAACTGTTGATGTCCGACGGTCGTGAAAACATCTTCTTCATCAAACCCCATGCGCTGGACGGCGAAGCCGGGTTCAAGAATGCTTTGAATGAGCGGCACCAGCACATCGAGACGATGAAACGGGAAGAAGCGGAAAAACACGCCGACCTGGAAATTCCGGCTCAGGCAGACGGCAGTGCGACCGTCGTTTTCCCCGAGACCTTTACCCTGAACCTACCGTCGGGGGATAAGGGCTTTTATGTCCACCAGGAAGGACCGAAGCAATGGCGTTTGTTCAGCCTGGCCGAGCCCGAGACCAACCAGCCTTTGTTCAATCAGGTGAGTCCGGACCTGACCTTGACGATCAAGGACGCGCCCCCGGAAGACGTCGCGAAAGAAAGCCGCTGGCCCGGAGCGCATCGCTTGTATGAAAAAGATGGCTTGTTTGTCGATGTCTTCACCGAGTACGACGAAGTCGAGGATGAGGCCTATCTCGCGGGCTATGACCTGTATCGGACGATTCCATTGAGCCAGGGGCGCACCCTGCTGATCACCACCCGCACCTTGAGGAATATGGACGAGGTCAAACGGTTCGGCGTCATCGTCAATAACGCCCGGACCACCGGCGCGGACGACGGCGTCAGTCTGAACAGCTACATGGACAACACTCTCGGCCTGTTCTCGCCGGCGCAATCCGTCTCCCTGTTCGAGGGCGCGGAAATGACCCTCCCTCAGGGCTATACGGCCGAACACTGGTCCGGTAGCGGCTATTACATGCTTTCCCTCGGAGAAAACATGGTCTTCCAAAGCGACGACGGGAAAAGCGACTACATTAGAGTCAAGGTTCCGTTGCAACCGAGCCAGTCAGAATTCGAACGTCCATCCGGCGGGATCTATATGCGAGATGATGATGGCTTCGTCTTCGATGCTGACAGAGTGTCTGGCGATCAAAGCGTTCTGATAGCCGACGACAGCGGGCTGATCTTTGAGTCCAAACAAGACTGGCATCTGGTGCGCTACGCCCGGCTTGGCCAAACCCACGTGGTCTACTATATGAACTACCGCAACAAGCGAACCGAGGCGTTGGAAGATTTTTACAGCTCCCGCAACGCCTTTCATTTCGAGCCATGAGTGATGACCACACCCACCCACTCGCCTCAATCGGCTTGTCCCGAATTTTCCTGGTACTACGCGGGTTTCTGGCGGGTGGTGTTTTTCATCGCTCTGGCCGGCTGCGGCGGTTTCATGCTGACCGCAATCGTTGTCATCAGCTTCGCGCTGTATACCGACACGTCCCTCGAGGGTCTGGATCTATTCATCGCCTGGCCACTCCCGGTCGTCACGGCAATACTCTGGCTGGTTCACCGCGTTATCGACGACGGCAAGCTGTTACTCTGCAAGGACGCCCACCTGACGCTGTCATCCGACCGCAATGGGTTGCTCTACGACATTCCCGTTGAGTGGATAGAGCGAATAACCGCTCAGGACAATACCCTCAGCTACAAAGCGCTACCCATCCGGCCCAACAAGCTGATCGTGACCACCCGTGACCGCGAGTATGTGATGAATATGTGGGGCGACTTCGTCTGGAACTTAGCCAAACTGAGCAGGCACGCTCAAAGTCTGAATACCTTTTTACTGGAATCTTATCGGAAGCGTCGGCGCTGATCTCCGCAACGGCGCCTCAATGCAATTGAACAAGGACCGAAGACATGGTCATTCGCCCCAAGAAAGTCACAAGGACGACTTACCACCTCGGGCCTCTCTGGTGCTTGAGCCTGATGTGGCTGATGCTCGCCATCTTCCAGACTCCGAAAGCCATGGCGGACGCACCGCGCCCTCTGGAACCCGGCGAAGGCATTGAGGACACCTTGACCGCCGATGCCCCGAGAAACTTCAACGACGGCAGTTATTACCATCTCTATCGTGTCGGCCTGGAAGTGGATCAGGTGGCCCGGTTCGATATCACCGGTGAACCGAACAGTTATCTCTCTTTGTTCGCTCCCAACGGCGAACTGCTCAGGCATGAAAAGAACGACCAGAGCGAGACCGCCCAATACAGCTACCATGGACAGCTGAGTTACAAAATAGAAGAAAGCGGTTCTTATCTCCTGGCGGTGGGTAGCAATTCAAGCCGCGCGCTGGGACGATACCACGTGAGCCTCAAGACCATCGAACTGGAGACCGTTGATCCGCTGGTGCCCGGTGCCGCTATCAAGGGCTGGCTGCAGGGGTTCAAAACAACCCATACGCTTCGTATCGATACCATCGGCCAATACCGAATCCGATTCGGTTCCGACGATTTCAGCGCGTATCTTATGGTCGATCAGGGCAGCCACTACAAGTCGATCGACAGTGGTGACGATACCAACGAAAAATTGGACGTCTTTTTCAGAGCCCCCGGTGACTATGAGCTCATCATTCGCGACTCGGATGACAGGTGGAGAAATGGCTTTTACACCCTTGAAGTCGAAGCGCTTGCCTGCTGTCAAATCAAAACGCCCTGACCAGCGCCGAACCGCGCGTTGCGAGATTTCGCGGGGGTTGATTCTGACCCTTGCTCTGGCTACCGCATCCACTCTTTCCGCCGCTCCGGAAGCGCCTTGGCGGCTACGGTTGTCCGTTGCGACGATCACCGCCACCCATCCTGATCTCGAGACGCTCTTTCGTTTCCCCTGGATCACGGGCTCTTCCTGCGGACCGACCGCGCGCTGCAATATCTGGCAGGTCACATGGCGGATCAACACCTGGCTCCAGGCCACCGCCCTCAATCAACTGCCGGTTCAGGACCGCACCTTGTTCGAAAAAGTCTGGCCCGCCCCGGGCGACTCCCACGGCATCACCAGCCTGGATTACGCCGTCCTCGCCAATACCGCCGCCTTTGTTTCACTCACTCTCCAGGGCAAGCATTCCGGCGGCTATCCCACCCCCTTTACCTGGGCCTACAGCTTCGACAGCGCCACTGGCCTGCCATTGACCCTGGAGGATCTGTTCAGCAGCGAAGGACGGCAAGCACTGAATCAGGACGTGCGCCGACAATGGAAGCCCATGCTCATGGCCGCGCTGGCGAACGAGACAACGGACTTTCTCAATGATGACGAGAAGGCATCGCGACGCGACTATTACTCTCAGTGTCTGGAAGCAATACTCAACGATGAAAGCGCCGCGGACACCATGGTCCTGGAAGCAGGGCGGTTGACATTGACTCGCGATTGCCCGTTTCCCAGGGTGGCCCGCGCCCTGAACGATTTAGGACAACTGTCAGTGAGTTACTCCGGCGAAACGCTGAAGCCCTGGCTGAACGACTACGGCCACTGCCTGTTTGAACATGAGCCGGATTCGTTCTGTCCCCTCCCCCAACGAACCTCCCCTCATCCCGGCGCCTATCGGGGACGAGTTCATCAGGGGGAAATGATCAGCTTGATTATCGGCATGGGTCCCGATGCCGACCAGGCCGCCTACTCGATATCCGATAACCGCTCTCTACGGCCCCTTGAAGGGCGGCTGACAACCCCCCTGGAGTTGATCGGGCCGGACGGCCAGGGGCGCTTTCTGCTGGAACCGGATCACAACGGCACCCTCCGGGGCTCCTGGAAGAATCCGCGGGGGGTCACCCGTCCCGTGCATTTCAGCAATTGACCCAGGCCGCGCCAGAGGCATAAGCGATATCTCGCGGTTAACGGTTATCCAGTTTGCGCAGCAAACCCACCGCCATGATGACCACCAGGACCGCACCGAGGATCAGCACGCCCCACAACACGATACGCCGTGCGGGTATTGGTTCCGGCAGTGGTTGCAGGACCGCCTTCCCGCCCAGTTCCCGCCGCTGCTCCAGCTCCGCCCGCGCCGGTGCCGGCTCCGACCCCAGCGCATCACAGTCCAACACCTGAGCGGGAGGCACCCGGCGACTGCCGTAGGCGAGCAGGAAAGGCCCTTCACCCTGGGCCAGGAAGCCCAGCTGTAGCGGCGGGTACCCCAGGTGCAACGATACCGGCTCTCCCGCCAACGACTCGCCTCCGGACAACACTTGCACCCGCCATAACGGGTCCGTGGTCGGTGTCATTGTCCGTGCTTCGGTTTCACCACTGCCGGCAGCGGAGGCAACGGAACCCAGATAGCGCTCGCGCCAGGCGGCGGTGTCATCGGCACGGGAACTGAGGCGGACTCTGAGAACCCGGTTCGGCCCCGGCAGGGTCAATCGCCATTGCCGCGCTGGCGCGGGGCGGGAACTCTGGAACCGGCCATCAAGGGCATCGCCCGCGCTCCGTTCCGTCTCCGCCCATATCAGGGGAACGGATTCCACCTCGGTGCGCGTGGTCAGAATCTGTGCGCCGTGTAACCAGTCCCGGGCCCGCTCATCCTCGGGGATCAGGCGCAGAAACCGGTAGCGATGCTCCGGCAACGCCACGGCGACGGTCTCCAGCGCCTCCCCGTCCAGCCGCAACAATGTGGTTCGCGTGACGACGGTTCTCCATTGATCCAGATCGTCGCTGGCGGCGATGCGAATCGGCAGTTCCTGCCGTCCTTCCGGGGAGCGCCAGCGCCAGTCCAGTCGAATTCCGGAGATGGCCTGTTCCACCCCACGCGCATCCACAATGTATTCAAAGGCACCGGCCTCCACCGATGCGCCCTCCTCCGGCTCTGACCGCTGCCAGCGCATGCTCAGCCCATCGGCGGTGTCGATGGCCAGTTGACCGCCCAGATGCTCGGCCGGGCGGCGCCCCGGTGGCAGGCCGTACAACGCCGCCGGATGCGCCACGGTGTTTTGCTCGGTCTGATCCTCGATCTCACAGAAAGCGTGCTGCACCACACCGCCGTCACGATTGAAGACCCTGACATCACCGAGATCGGCCCGGGTGCTGACCTGATAAACCGGTTCCGGCAAGGACAACTGATAGGCCCGCCCTTCTCCCACCGGCGTGATCGGAATGCCCTCGGCGAAATCATCCGGTAGCGGCGCCGCCAGGGTAGCGGAACCGTAACCGAGCGCGGCGATGAAACAAGGCAGAATCCAGAGACGCATCAGGAACACTCCTTTCCCCGGGGCGGCAATGGCGAGAAATAGCCGACAACCAGCAGTATCAGCCCGACGCCCAGGAATGAGACGATCCGGGCCAGGGTTTCCGTGCCCGCCATATCGATGAGAAACAGTTTCACCACCACCACGCCCAACAGGGCCACGCCCAGAATCCACACGGGGCGCCATCCTTTGCGGGTGGCGGTGATCATGGCGGCCAGCCCCAAAAGCGCCCAGAACAGGGACAAGGCCATTTGCACCGTCACCGAATGCACTATTCCGGCGGCATCAAGCGGGGTACCCACGCCGTAATGCAGAGCACGCACCAGGGCGGCGCTCAACCACAGGAAAACCAGTGCCGCCAGCATCGATACAGCGGGTACCGGATACGGCCGGGGCGTCTCCCGCCACCAACCGATAATGGCCAGCATGGTCAGCGCCACACTGATATCCAGAGGATTAAGTAACGGCCAATACGGCAACGGCGACGGAGCACCGTCGTGAGACAGATTGATCCAGATCAGCCAACCCACGGCCAGAGCCGCCAAGGGCAGCGCCCCTGGCCAGCGGTACGTCGGCGCATGCCGCCGCCAGGGCCAGACACCCGGAGAGCGGGCACACAGAGTGATGAACGCCGCTGGCACCAGGCCCCAGGTGAGCACCGGCCAGACGCCATCAAGCACATTGCCGATCCGCCACGACAACTCGGGCAACAGCACCAGTGCCAGACTCCATAGTCCCAGGGCGTGCAGCCAGGGGGTCATCGCGGCCAGCAGCGTTTCCTCTCTGCGGTCCCGCAGCCACAGTGTGTGGTAATACACCAGCCACAGCGCCGGCCAGCCCCACAGAGCACCGTCCGCCAGTGGATGAGGCAGGGTCAACAACGTCAGGCTGGCAATGGCGACAAAACCCGCGCCCAGCAAAGGCGCGACGCGAATGCTGGTTTCCCAGGCCAGCCACCGTCCGGCCCAGGTCAGCAATAGGATGATCAGGGTTGGCACCAGCAGTAACCAGCCCGCCTCGCTATGGAAGGGAGCGTACTCGCCCACTTCCACGCCACCGGCAAACAAAGCCCAGAACACCGCCCACGCCAACAGGATTTGGGCGCTCCCTCGTTCGTAGGAGGCCCGCGCCGCGCCCAGCCGGGACAGAAACACGCCGCTCGCATATCCGGCCACCGCCAATCCGAACGCCGCCATGAAGACTCCGTTGAAGAGCGGCATGGTCGGTTGCAGGTAATCCGGCATGGCGATCATCAGCTGCCCCGCCGCCAGCACTTGCAACAGCACCCCGAAAGCCCGCGCCAGTTTTCGCTTCTGACGCACTCCGAGCCACAACAGCCCAGCGCCCTCCACGGCCCAGATCGCCGCGGTGGCACTTCCGGACAGCGCCAGGGGCACCGTCAGACTGCCGAATATCACCCCCAGAGCCGCAAAGGCCTCGGCCAGCAGGCGCCATTCCGATCGGCGCCGATAAAACAGAATCAGTGCCAGCCCCAGGTAAAACAGCGCGAAAGCCAAGGCGCTCCAGGCCAAGGCGTAGGAC
>Ga0208179_1001747_pt1 | contig 10775 bp, 12 predicted proteins | sample Malvired_Geostar_FD_184238 | JGI IMG/M metagenome (GOLD analysis project Ga0208179, IMG submission 184238) | Marine viral communities from the Global Malaspina Expedition - Malaspina viral metaG DeepMed_Geostar (SPAdes) (version 2) | ecosystem: Environmental > Aquatic > Marine > Oceanic | place...
TATCAGGGCTTTAAGGAAGATCAAAAAAAAACATTAGACTAGAAAAAAACCTTAAAGAAAAACATTCTGACGATCCTCGAGAAATTGAGTGGGCTTCGGACGACGAACGATCAGACCGAATAGACAAACATTTTCAACATATGACCGGAAAAAGAAATTATAAGACAAGCGGCCCGTACAGCGACCATGAACACTTACCGGGTGGCGAAATTGATGATGCTCCTAAACGTCATCAACCCAAAACTCCACCAACCCCAGGTGACTACAAGAGATATGGTGGTCGTGGTGGTGGAATGCATCTTAAGGGCCTATAATCATGGATAGTAAATTCCTCACAACTGTAGGGGTTGCCCTTTTACTACAAGCTGCGGGTATTGTTTGGTGGGCTTCTAGTTTACAGAGTTCAGTACAGCATAATGATTTTCAAATACAAATGATGAGTAAGGATGTTGATAAGAATACTTCTTTTGTTGAACTTTGGCCAGCTGGTAAGTGGGGCTCAGGCAGCTTACCTTCGGACGTCAAGCAAGACTTGAAAATTGAAAGGCTGGAACAGCAAGTAGAGAAACTAACTAACAAACTTTACAACGGAAATTAAGAAGCCCAGCTCCTAGTTTAGCTAAAGCTATAAAACCCTCCAAAATAATCAGGACCTAGATAATAAATAGTACTGAGCCAGTCTTAGAGCTGGACTTATGGGGATTACCATCCTCGTAGACCATAGAACGGCAACAAGGAGAAACAAAATGGGAAGACCAATTCGTGGAGCAGATATCGGGAGCGGTTCTGGTAATATTCAAGTTTCGCACTATCGTTTTGCTAGTGCATCAGAAGCTTCGTCACCTACAGGCTATATTGTTAGTCAAAGATCAACTAACAAGTTTAAAGTTAGTGATGGATCAACAACTGAAGTGTTAACACTTGTTAACGTAGCTGCTGGCGCACTCGCTGTGGGTACTTTTAGAATTACTTGCAAAGATGCCAGCGGTGCTACAAAAAACGTAACTAAGTTACGTAATAGAACAGTGCAGCATAGTGCAACAACAAACATTAAATATACTATTAGTGATGCATCACCTGCCACAGCTGGCACAGTGAACGTAGACACACAATAATATAAACTATCCTGAGTAAAGGCTACTTTGTTAAAGTAGTCTTTATTTTTGTTTAAAACCTCCAATAAATATAGAGCAATGGATGTAAGAACTATTTTAGACAGGCTTGACTATATTCAAACTGGTCAGAAACAAATTTTGCTGGAAGGCAAATATACTCAGGCTAAATTACCTTATAAGCGAACAGCTTTAATTCCTGTAATGTCAAAGAAGGCGTTAGATTACCATTATGGTAAGCTACATAAAGCGTATGTCGACAAGGCAAATAAGGGTGAAGGTGGAGATTTTCAAGTTGCTGGTGCTTTTTTGCATAACCTATTTTTTCCACAACTAAAAGCACCGGGTGGTGCTAATAATCCAAGCGAATCATCAAAGGAATTGATTGAAAACAAACACGATTCTTTTGATAATTTTAAAGAAGGTTTCACTGAAGCGGCAATGAGCATTCAGGGATCTGGATGGGTTTATATGAATACTAGTGGAAGTATTAAGACCATCCAAAATCATAAAGTAGTAAGTAACGTTGCCCTGCTTATTGATTGGTGGGAACATAGTTGGTTCACAGATTATGGTCCCGATAAAGAGAAGTATCTAAATAATATATGGAAGATAATCAATTGGAACGTTGTCAATGACCGAATTAATAATAAAACAGGAAACTAAGGAGTTAATTTAATGTCAGTTATTATAGAACAAGCTACAAAACTAGTAAGTTGGGGTAAGGCCCGTCTTGCTGAGCGTACAAGTTGGGACGGTGGCGTTGTTATCGCTGTCAGTGTTTGTGCGTTAATCGCGAGCCCATTTATTAAGTGGGTAGCCCTTGCCGGCATTGCGTACGGCGCATTTACTATTCTTAAGCAGGGCTAGATCTATTCCGTGTAGTTATAGGGTGTAATAACAAGCTATTACATTCTATTTCTGCCCGGTAAGTATGTGTATGACACTAAGTAAGCATACGCTAACAACATTACAGGTATATTACTATATACCTGATTATACAAGTATTATACAAGAGTTTGTATGGCAATATAACGATAGTTTACCCGAGTTCCCGAGAACACACAAGTTTTTAAATTATTGGCACCATAATATTGATGCCGTTATAGCAGACATTCAGTTAGCTTATATCAACAAAGGTCGTAGAAATACATACCGTAATGCTAAAAAATACATGAGATATTAAAATGAACCGTAGCCTCGATGGCGTAATAATTAAGAAAGCAAATCGCCAAGAACGTTTTACCGAAAAACAAATTAATGAATTAGAGAAGTGTGTAAACCCTGTAACAGGTGTCTTTCACTTCCTTGAAAACTATTTTAACATTCAACATCCAATTAAAGGACGATTACTATATAAAGCATACCCGTTTCAATTGAAGCTTTTACACACTTATCACAACTATAGGTTTAATGTCAATCTCTTGCCTAGACAAACGGGCAAGACTACCACAGCATCTGGATATTTGTTATGGCGTGCTATGTTTATTCCAGACAGTATTATCTTAATTGCTGCTCACAAATACAGCGGCGCTCAAGAAATTATGCAGCGTATAAGATATGCATATGAATTGTGCCCAAACTTTATACGCGCAGGTGTAACAAGTTATAACAGAGGCAGCATTGAGTTTGAAAATGGCTCACGCATAATAGCGCAAGCAACAACAGAAAACACAGGCCGCGGTCTAAGTATTAGTGTGTTGTATTGTGATGAGTTTGCATTTGTGCGTCCGAGTATTGCTAAAGAATTTTGGACTAGTATTTCGCCCACATTAGCAACGGGCGGGCAAGCAATTATAACAAGCACTCCTAACAGCGACGAAGACCAGTTCGCACTTATATGGCGCGACGCAAATAAGTGTATTGATGAGCACGGCGACGAGACAGATATTGGCGTAAATGGCTTTAAATCATTTCGCGCTTATTGGCACGAACACCCAGATCGAGATGACCAGTGGAAAAAAGAAGAACTAGGTCGTATTGGCGAAGAGCGTTTTAGGCGTGAGCACGATTGTGAATTTCTTATCTATGACGAAACATTAATTGATAGTATGGTTTTAAGCAATATGCGCGGACGAGATACTTTGTTTAAGCAAGGTACTGTGCGTTGGTTTAAGAAGCCAACACAAAATAATTGCTATATAGTAGCATTAGACCCTAGTTTGGGCACCGGCGGCGATCCAGCGGCAATACAAGTATTTGAAGCACCTAGTATGGAACAAGTAGCAGAATGGCAGCATAATAAAACACCCATACCTCAGCAAATACAAATACTAATGAATATCTGTAATTACATAAAAGAAGAAACAGAAGAAGAAAACAACATCTATTATAGTGTTGAAAACAATACTTTAGGTGAAGCAGCATTAGTTAGCATAGCAGATGTTGGAGAGTTCCTTAGCCAAAGTAAAAACTCGCACGGCAATAGCAGATTATTTAGAAAAGGGTTTAATACAACCCAGCGTGTTAAACTTTCAACCTGTGCAAAATTAAAAACATTAATTGAAACAGGAAAAATGACTATTAATAGTAAAAACCTTATAAGTGAACTCAAAACCTTTATTGCAAACGGCGCTAGTTATTCAGCTAAGGTAGGAGAAACAGACGATTTAGTAATGAGCACAGTTTTAGCGGTTCGCATAGCAAATGAACTTAAGAATTATGTTCCTGAGCTTGACTTGCAAATCAGAGACACAACTGACCATGACGTCTCTCCTATGCCTTTTGTAGTCGTTTAATAAATACATTATAATGAGCAATTTAGTAGCAGAAGATCTTTTTGAAAAACTCAGAGGCCGTTTTCCTAACCTAACGTTAGGGCGAGAAGACGGAGTAGAGACGTTGCGACCCCAAGAAGCAACATTTTTTGAGTTTGATTACAAGCATAAAGGAAAAGAATTAGGTAGTGTAGTTATTAGTCTAGTAGACGAGGGTGCATTAAAAGTTTATTTTAGCACTCATATGTTAGATGAAACAGAACAAGATGCACGAAAAAGTTGGTATACATTTCTTAAAGATGTAAGCAGGTTTGCTAACCGTAACATGCTTAGTTACGAAACAAAAAACATTACTAAAAAGAGACTAGACAAAAAAGACTATTTATTTTTAACTAATAGAAACAAATCAGAGGAAGAACTCGCCATGGAAAGCAAACTATATGGAAGTAAGCAAAAAAGTTATCAAAACTTAAATGGAGCAAAAATTATTGTTCAGCATACTAACACCGTCGACGAAGAAAAAATGGGATCACGAGGAAGAAATATTAAGGCTATCTATATTGAGAATAACCACGGTGAGCGTTTTCGTTTCGAGAATAATTACTTGCCCGGTGCTCGCGCAATGGCGAGACATATTAGTAATGGCGGGTGGCCAAACGACGATCACGGTAAGCACATTGGTGAAATTATGAAAGAAATGACAGATCTTAAGCATTTCGTTCGCGCAGTTAAGCGCGATGATTATATAGCAGAAGCCGCACAAGAAATAATTGAAACCGCAAGAGATCGTTACCATGGACTTAAAAATACACTGCAAAGTATTAGTAGACAACGAGGCTATACTAATTACCTTGAAAACTTTGTGCCAAATATAACTGAAGTAGACGAGAACGACGTAAACAAGATTAAGCAACAGTTAACACGTGAAGTTTTTGATGACAGGTTAAATGATAGTTTAGTTGCTGTTGGGCGTGCAATGAAATTAAACGAAAAGAAAAAAGGCATGTTTTATGATTATGACACGTGGTTACGATCTGCTAAGAGTGCAGGCGCAGAAGTTGAAGGTGATGTTAAAAGTTCGGTCGCAACCCAATACGGTAAGGAAATAGGATCATGGTCGCAGGATACTAAAGACTTAGAAGGAACAAAGATTGCAAGTGGTATTGAAAAACCAGGTTACGGCGAAATTGGCTTGGACATAGAGGATCGGGCCAAAACGTCAGAACGTGATTTTGAATTACCACAATCACTTGAATTAGCACCAGGTGATGACACAGTTACCGGAATGAAGTTTACCGATAAATCAGCACTGATTACAGCTATTCTATTAGACATCGCAGATAGAGCAAAAGACGACGAAGTTTCAATATTTGCAGGTAATATAGCAGACAAAATATCAAGTGTTGGCGTACCGTTTGGGCAAGAAGAAGATGACCCCGACTTTACATTAAATATGAAAAAAGCTATTGCATTAGCTAATATGTATATTAAGCAAATAAAAAATGAAAGCGTTGAAGAAGAAACAGAGGTAGAGGCAGCCAACAGCGAAAAAGATATGTTCGATCACTACGAGTCGCAAATAAATCAAATAGCAGAAGGCACCTGGGCAATTCCAGATGACTTAGATGCTGTTAGCGAGCTGCAAAAACTTGTTAGTCAACCCTTTCCTGTTGGAGACAATGCACAAGATGCAACCGCTGCTTTGTACAGTTTAATTGGTGACGACGAGCTCTTTGATGCATTTGGTGCAGCGTTCGACAATGAAGGGCCCGACGCAGATGCCCGCCCGGTTATTAAGCAGTGGATTGATGATTATGCTCATCGTTATAAAATAAGCGACGAAGTTGTAGACGCTCTTAAGAACTTAGACTATGGTGAAAATGCTGATAGTGCTATAGCCATTGATGCTCCAGAAGAAGCTGAAAATATAGAGCAAGATGGAGAAGAACTTACCGAACGTGACGAGACATACTTAGAAAAAGAAATCGCACACCTCAAAACTGAAATTGAACGTGAGGAATCCGGAGTCGAGCCAAACACTCAGCAAATTAGCGAATGGAAGGAAATGATTAGTAATCTTGAAGCTGAACTTGCTGAATTAAAAGATGAGGAAGTTGTTGGTGAAGAATCAGAACTCGATGAGGGCAGTATGTCTGACATTGATCTTGATGTTAGAGATATGATTCAAGACGGCGCAAGTGATGAAGAGATCATAGCAAAACACCCCGGCATTATCGGAATCGAAGATCTAAAACGTTATAGAAGTGAAGAAATGGATCGTTCAGGCGAATATGATGAAAGTATTGATAAACTAAAACACTTGGCGGGCTTAGAATAGAACTAAAATAATATAAAACAGGGAGGAATCTCCCTGTTTTTTGTGAAAATAAATCAATAAATTCTAAATTTTTTTATTGACCTGATAAATATAATAACATATACTATAATATAGTGTGTGTATAGGCACATACATAAAGGCTAAAATTAGGCATAAAAGGAGATAGGCAAAATGGCATCTTTAGCAGAAATACGTGAAAAACTTAAGGCACAGGAAGCTCGTTCAGAGCGTGCAAGCGGCGGCGACAACGCAATTTATCCACATTGGAATATACCAGAAGGCACCACAGCAACGCTGAGGTTCTTACCTGACGGCAACACAGACAATACCTTTTTCTGGGTAGAACGTCTTATGATTCGTTTACCCTTTAGTGGCGTTAAAGGGGATATGAGCAGCAAGCCTGTAGTAGTTCAGGTTCCTTGCGTGGAAATGTGGAACGACCCTTGCCCAGTTCTTACTGAGGCTCGGACATGGTTTAAGGACCCTTCACTTGAAGAAATGGGCCGGAAGTATTGGAAGAAACGGTCGTATGTTTTCCAAGGCTTTGTTACCGATAATCCACTAAATGAGGACAACACTCCTGAAAATCCAATTCGTCGGTTTGTAATTTCACCAAGCATCTTTACACTTATTAAGGATGCACTTATGGACCCGGAGATTCAGGAACTACCGACAGACTACGAAAACGGTCTGGACTTTCGTGTAACTAAGACCACAAAAGGTCAGTATGCGGATTACTCAACTTCAAAATGGGCTCGGAAGGAGTCGGCATTAACTGAGGTCCAAAAGGCGGCCATTGATACATATGGATTGTTTAATCTTGGTGATTACTTGCCTAAGAAACCCGACGAGGTTGCGCTTGGAGTTATTAAGGCTATGTTTGAATCTAGTGTTGATGGGGAAGCTTATGACGCAGAGAAGTTTGCACAGTATTACCGCCCATATGGTGTTGACGTACCAAACAAGTCTTCTTTTACACCAGTAACGCCCAAAGCGGAAACTACTGTTAAAGAAGAAACTGTAACAGAAGTAAAACCAGAAGCAACACCAGTTGAAACGCCAAAAACAGAGACTAGCGGAAAGTCGGCAGAAGATATTTTGGCGATGATTCGTTCAAGACAAAAGGCATAATATAATTAGAGTTGGGGAAGGGATCCCTTCCCCAATCTTTTTATGATTATCTAATTAAAGGAAAAAAGCAATGGGAAAACCTTTCGATGTCTCGCGTTTTAGAAAAGATTTAACAAAATCAATCGATGGACTTGGTTTAGGATTCCATGATCCAACTGATTGGATTTCAACAGGAAACTACGCACTGAATTACCTCATCTCTGGAGACTTTTATAAAGGTGTTCCGTTAGGTAAGGTTAGTATTTTTGCTGGAGAGCCGGGCGCAGGAAAAAGTTATTTTGCTAGTGCTAATGTTGTAAGATCAGCGCAAGAACAAGATATTTTTGTAGTGTTAATTGATAGTGAAAATGCACTTGATGAAACGTGGTTACAAGCCCTGGGCGTAGACACTAGTGAAGATAAATTACTTAAACTTAGTATGAGCATGGTTGATGATGTTGCTAAAACTATTAGCACATTTATGAAAGACTATAAAACAATGGCAGAGGAAGATCGACCTAAGGTACTGTTTGTTGTTGATAGCTTAGGCATGTTGCTTACACCTACAGATGTGGATCAATTTGAAAGAGGTGATATGAAAGGCGATCTCGGCCGAAAAGCTAAGTCGTTAACTGCACTAGTTCGTAATTGTGTGAATATGTTCGGCAGTTATAATGTTGGTATGGTATGTACCAATCATACGTATGCAAGTCAAGATATGTTTAACCCCGATGATAAAATTAGCGGGGGGCAGGGGTTCATCTATGCAAGCAGTATTGTTATTGCTATGAAAAAGCTCAAACTTAAAGAGGACAAGGATGGTAATAAGATAGGTGATGTAAGTGGCATTAGAGCTGCCTGCAAGGTTATGAAAACACGTTACGCAAAACCATTTGAGGGCGTGCAAGTTAAGATTCCATGGACTACAGGAATGGATCCATATAGTGGGTTAATTGATATGTTTGAAAAACAAGGTTTACTAGTTAAGCAAGGCAACCGTTTAAAATACATTACTACTACGGGAGACGAAATAATAGAGTTTAGGAAAAAGTGGACAAACGACAAACTTGAAATTGTGATGCAAGAAGTTTCTTTAGGTTTGATAAGTAACTCCGATGATACAACCGAAAAGGAGGTTGTTGATAACGAAGAGTAGGAGGGAACGAAAATACATGAACGAGGCGGAGCTCTTAGCAGAAGTTTGGTGTATACTTAAAGAATATATTAAGGATAAACAACAAGCAATGGACCATTTAATGTCAACAATTGTTGACCGAGGATTAGCGGACGAAACAGTAGAAGAATTAAAAGGAATTGACAAATACTTAGATAAAGCATTGGAGGAGTATGTGTATGTTGATGACGATATAGAGAACTACTATAGTGACGATGACTGGCAATAGGATTCGCAATGACCTGGTACAGTAAAATTACAGAAGATTTAAGTAATATACCTGCTTTTATTAGCTACTTTGAAAATGAACTTCTAGAAGCTCGCAAAGATGTTGGGCTTTACGGTAATGTTGAAAAAAACATTACTGCACTTCCTGGTATTACAGAGATACGCTTTAATCAATTACAAGAAGTAGAAGCGGTGCTTAACCATTTAAATATACAATTACGTAAAATACGTCGCAAGCATTTTGTTAAGTACCTTGAAAATTATGCAAGAGCTCTTACTAGTCGTGATGCAGAAAAATACGTAGACGGAGAAGACGAAGTAGTTAATTTTGAAACAATAATTAATGAAGTTGCACTATTAAGAAATAAGTGGCTCGGCATAATGAAGGGGTTAGATAGTAAGCAATGGATGGCCGGCCACGTGGTGAAGCTAAGAACGGCGGGAATGGAGGACGTTTCTGTATAAAATGTTCTCAACACCAAAAGAAAGCCACCAGCATAGTTTAGAAACATTAAACATTTTGGATGGCTTTATTGATTTTAAGTGTAGTATAAGTAATCTGTTAGATTTGGGGTGCGGTGATTGCCGGGACTTAAATTGGTGGGCAAATATAACCGACGGGGATTTAAAAAATCCCCAACCTCTTAATATTAAGTGTGTTGGCTTAGATATTATCGAGCCAACTTGCAAAGAAAGCCTACACGAAAATATTTATTTTGTTAAGCATGATTTTAATAGCACAGACAGACTTCCGTTTAGTAATAGAAAGTTTGATGTGATATGGTGCCACGACGTATTACAATATGCACACAGTCCTTTAAAATTACTAGGTGCTATCAGCAATCAAATGAGTATTAACAGTATGCTTTATATTTGCGTGCCAAGTACAATAAGTGTAATATACGGAAAGTTTTATAATTATACTCTGAGTCAATATTATAATACTTTTACTATGACCCAGTTAATTTATTTGCTCGCGTTAAATGGATTTGATTGCAAGGATGGGTATTTTAAGAAGAACCCTTACGAAGATATCATACAAATAGCCACATATAAAAATAGAGACCCGTTTGATTATAGTAGCAGTTGGTATGATTTATTAGAAAAAGATGTGTTTACTGACAACATGTCTGAGATAATTTCTGCCAAAGGATATCTTACTGACAATAGTTTGGTAACCACATGGTTAGACGGCGAAGTATATGATTATAGATATCATAGTTAAAGCTTAGCCCGTATTCTTTTCCACTGCACTTCAATTTCATCAGCAAACCACTCAATATAACTCATACGGCATAACCAGTCATGTCTGTCTGCTCGTTTGAGTTTGTCAATACTTGAACTGCCAACATCATATGCTAAACTGTGCTTGCTAACCACTGCTGGCACCCCATTTATTACGCTAGTTAATCCCGCATTGCCACTATGACTGTAAGTGCAATAAGTGTGCTTTAGTTGATCTGTAAAATCAAAGCTATCATAAGTGTTATGCACTTGCTTAGCTATGTTCCACTCACAATCTTGTTGCTTAAACCATTTAGAATCTGTGACAGGAAAATGCACATTTTCTCTAAACCTAGGGTGGCTGCGTAATACAATAGGTTTATTTGTGTGCATACGAATTTCTCCTACAGTTTGCTTGTAGTAAGTTTCCATGTCGGGCATATGTTTCCATTGTAAACTATGTGCATGTTGTCCCGCCACAACTATATATTCACCGTCCTCGCGCCAATTAGCAACTGAATTTAAACCAAATAATTTTAGTCTACTATCATCATAGCCCTGATCAATAGCAAATTCTGCATCTCTATTAATCCCATTAATACCAAGTTTCCAAGTTTTGTTTCTTATTAATCCGCCCACTTCAATAACTATTACGGGTTTGTTTTGTGCTCTATAATGGTCCCATATTCTTTTGTTATCAGACATACGTCCAAACCAAAGAACACTCCATATAAAAGCAGCATCTGCGTTCATATTATTTTCAACTAACTCATCTGTTTTCTTTATAGCACTAAGTACCTGCGGGTAAACTAGATTATTGTTAGTTGGAAGATTATTTGGAAAGTGTGAAATTTTCATATAAGTATTAATAA
>Ga0208179_1001748_pt1 | contig 10756 bp, 6 predicted proteins | sample Malvired_Geostar_FD_184238 | JGI IMG/M metagenome (GOLD analysis project Ga0208179, IMG submission 184238) | Marine viral communities from the Global Malaspina Expedition - Malaspina viral metaG DeepMed_Geostar (SPAdes) (version 2) | ecosystem: Environmental > Aquatic > Marine > Oceanic | place...
AAGTGATATTATATGGCACAAAACTAACGCAATGCCTGACTCTGCGAAGGACCGACCAGGCGCAAGCTATGAACATCTGTTCCTGTTTTCCAAGACAAAGGAATATTACTACGACTACGTTTCAGTATCTGCAAATAAAAATCTTCGTGACGTGTGGTCAATACCTACCAAAAGCATGGGCATTAAACATTTCGCAACTTATCCCGAGAAGCTTGTATCCCCCTGTATAATGGCAGGCACCAGTGAGTATGGCGTGTGCAGGACCTGCAGTTCTCCGTTTGTAAGGGTCGTAGGATATTCAGAAGAATATGAAAATGTTAAAGGAAAAGGATTTAAAGGAAAACTTGAAGGGTCCTATATGACAGAAGGAAAGCGTGGTGTAGGGCCTCTACCTCCAGTTGAGACAATGTATGTAACTCTCGGCTGGGAAGCAACTTGCGAGTGTTGGAATCAACACGAGAACCGTGAGGCAGCCATAGTGTTAGACCCATTTATGGGTTCTGGCACAACTGCAAGAGTGGCGAAGAATCTCGGGCGGTACTATATCGGTATAGAACTTAACCCCGAGTACGCCAAAATCATAAACCAACTAACAGCTCAAGAGGAGTTATTAACATGGCAGTAACTAAGTCAGACCCGAACAAGGGCGTACTGTTTCAGAACGGCTACAAGGAAGACGGCGATAAAAAGCCTGACTTTGTAGGCGGCTTCAATGTTAATGGCACAGACTATAAACTTGCAGCTTGGGTCAACGAATCCAAGAACGGCAATAAATATATGTCACTGTCCATTGACGAGGCCGAAGACAAGCCACCGTTCTAGTGTAGCTTGTTCGAGAAATGCCCTAAAATTGAAGGAAGGAAGTGTGCTATGTGCGGAAAGTCAACGTACAACCCTACCTTACGGAAGCATGATGAAACAGAGCGTTTATTTTGCGGACTGGCACCTCCTTCCTTCGATATAAGGGTAGAATCTTTACCCGCATGTCCAAAGAACATGTCAAAAAGTCAGAAGACTACGTGGCAGAAGAAGATGAAGATGAAAGGGCAGGTATTATTTAAGGAATACTAAATAATTTGTAATTGATTGGCGGGCCGGGTCCGCGAGTTGTGCCTGTGGTGTCATCATCATAGGCATTTGTTTTGTAATAGAGTGAGGCTTAACCCATGTAAGCCCTGAGTCCTCCGCAAATTTTATTATTCTTTCTGTAGCATCTATAGCTTTCTGCCCTCTAAATGCTTTCATGTCCTGTATCTTTACAACTAGTACGCCGTCCTGTTTCAGTATCCTTGAAGCCTCTCTCACACCACCCAACCATGTAGCCTCTGCAGTTTCGATGTCAGGGAATTCACCAAAGCGTTCAGTAATACCGTACTTGGACGTAGCAGCCTTTGGAACACCTGCAATCTGAAATGGAGGGTCAAAGTATACAGACTCTACACTGTTGGAATACAACCCTGTGCTTTTCCAGTTCCTTAAATCAGCTTTGGCTACATCATCAGCCAGTGGGTTGATATCAAATTTCATTTTAGGTTGTGGCAAACCTGTATGTTCGTAAAATTTGCCTGTACTATAGGTCATGTCTACGTCAAAAGGTGCCGCAGGATTGATGTCACCAGCTCGTACCAGCTCACCAACAACTTCACGTTCAGCACCAGGTACATTTGGTCCACCTCTAGATGGTCTTATTACCTTCTTAGGCATTGATTCCCTGTACTTAACAGCTTTCCTTGCAGGCACATCATTGATAATACGCATTGATTTCTTTGCGTTAAAGACCACCGTAACGGGTAATTCCTCAAAGTCGTTCCTAAACCCATAATCATATAATCCATCTACACCGTCATAACCCTTCTTTTTCAATGCGTCTATAATTTCTGGGTGTCCGGCCCAATCTGCCTCACTAACGTAGCCAATTCTTTCTGAGCCAGCCCAACCCCCCGTGGGACCGGGGCGCTTTACTGCAAAACCACGTTCAACCGCACGGGCTAAACCCATATCATCAATAGCTTGCCTAAACACTTCGGGTGTTGCAAGTCTTGCGTTAGACTTGAGCTGTAGAGCTGTAACCTTAGGTGTCTTCTGCCCGTGCCTGCCTATTGAGTACGACTCTGCGAATGGCTTGTTACCCTGGATGGAATAAATTATCTCATCACTAAGCTTACTTAACTTCTTTTCACCACCGTGATAGAATACTTTCCTTCCTGTCTTTCTCGGGCTGGCAAACATTGCGGCCATTCCAAACATTAAGGGTGGCACCTCTCCCATCTTCTGCATAATGGTTTCCTTGCCTAGCATTCTCTCAATGGGATTATACTCACCCATAGATGTGAGCCAGCCAGCAATATCCAGCAATTTAGAGCCTGTACCTGTAGGTTCATTCTTTATATCGTCAAGGTATATCAGGCTGTTCATCTCATCCTGTGCAACACCTGTAACGTCCGCCTCTGCGGGGTATGTTGTGGGAAATTTCTCTGGCACTATCTAATTAAATCCATTAATCTCTGAAAGCTGAAACCTGTTGCAGTTGCGGTGCCAGGTTCAGTGGTACCCAGCCTTCTGTATTCTTCCATAGCTTTTAATATTTTTTTCTCAAGAAAAGATTCAGCACCTCGCACCTTGCCCATATGTGGTGTTCTAGGTGTTGCTTCCAATTCAATAAACCTATTTATTAAATCATCCATACGTCTCTGTGCTTCAGCAACTGGAACCTCTGTTGCCGCTTCGAGCGTTTCATTCCGCCATCGCAGCATGTCTTCTAAATATTTTCTTGGTCTATCTTTATATTTTGCTGAATATTCTGATGATAATTCACGTGGCGGTTTTCGGGTGTGTCTATAAACACCTGTCTTCCCCATTAATGCTTTTGTTTCTAACGCTATATCCTTTGCCATTGATAGCTGTGTTGGGCTTAACTTTGGAGATACTGATGTCAATGCATCTAATTTACCTATTATCTCTTTCACCATAGGGTCTGTAGGTTTCAACTGGCGAGCCATACCAGTAGGCATAAAGGTAAACATACCTTCAGGGCTACCTAAATGTCTGAACAAACCAAGTACAGCCTTATGCTGTATACCTTTAGTAACACCTTCATTGTGCCACCTCTCCTCAAGTGCATTCGCAGCTTTTGTTAGAGGATTAAAGTCTGTGGTATCTCCAAGTAGTGTCTTTCCCATTATTTGCTTACGCTCCTAAGATAATCCAAAATCTGTGGTTCAATCGTCTTGTGAGTAACATATTCTATTGTGCCTGGTTCATCGTATCCTTTTCCGCCCTGCGAAAGCATCAGGTCAATAAGAGACTTTCTAGTCTGTCCATATTTCTCCGGCTGCTCAAACATTACCTGATGTGCAAGTTCTGCTACGAAATGTGCTGGGTCTGCACCACCCATTCTCATCATCCCGGGAGACTCTGTACCTAATATCATCCGTGGTGTACCAAGCAAATACCCTAAAAGCTTTTGCAGTTCATTGGGTCTATCAGCAAATGCCATTTCCCTAGGGGCTGTCATACTTCTTTTATAAGGCCTATCTTCTAATACTGGCGCACCAGTTTTTCTCCACAAATCATATAAAGTAGACGTGGTTGCCTCAGTCCAATCTCCAGTATCAGACCTCCATCCGAACTTACCACCCTCATGAAATCGCTCCTGAAATGTATCAAGGGGAGTTTTAAAAAGGTCATAGTATTTATTTTCAAAGATTGGAAGCTCGCTCACAGCACCGAAAGCCTGTCTGATATAACTTCTAAGACTTCTTTTACCGAATAATTCTTTCTCGTTAGTTAAATCAAATAGTGTCTTTCCCATTACTCGCCTCCAACGTCAAGTCTTTTGTATTTACTGTAATCTATTTCTTTGCCAGATATTAAATCTTCTAAAATGGCGTTTATATCTTTGCGTGAATATTTAGTACGTAGATTTGCACTCAATTCTCTGGTAACATCATTAAATAGTTGTAGGGGATAATGAGGCCGGTACCCCTCGCTCGCTCTTATTTTTTCTAAACTCTGCCTCCTATAAACATTTCTTTCTGGGCTAGGATGTCCCATTATACGACCGGGATAGTGTGGTGGCTCATGGAGTAAAGTTCTCAATAATTCGCTATAATCTTTTCTGTATTTAGTCTTTGACCATTCGTCCCCTGTTAAAATACCCCGTTTCCTTAATGCCTCTATTCTATCCTTTTTCAAACGTTCTCCTGTATCTGACCTATAGCGGTTTTTATATAATGCCTCTGCCCAAATTCTAATTGTATCTTCATTGGCTCTTGCCTTATTAGTCCAATTAAGAATTTTTTCACTAGTATCCTCATATTCTCCAATGGCAGGATTTTCGCTGATACCAAATTTTTTACCTCCAAATGTTGCCGCAATGGTAGGGCCACCTCGAAAGTACGGGTCACCTCCTTGCATCACACTAGCAGCTCGTTGATATTGTTGGACAATATCGTAAAATTTGCCCATTATATAATCTTTTTCTCCAGCAGTAGGTCCAGGGCCTTCCATCTTTCTAGTTTCACGATTCCATTCGCGTCCTATGTCTTCTATTTCCCTACCAAATCTTTCGTTGATAGCTTTGTAGAAGCCTGGTTCGTCTTCCATATGGCTTGGAACAACACCTTCCATAGCAATATCCAAAAGCTTGCCATAGCTAGGCATATGAATATTTTCAGTCAAAGGGTCTCTTCTCCAATCCTTATCACCTCTCGCCCCGTAGTAGGTTCCACTGCGCTCGCCTTCTGCAAGTTTTCCTAATTCTTGTCTTACCATTTTGGCAAATTTAGTAGCGTCAATTTTACTGTAGTCTTCTTCTTTATCTAAAAACTTGCTAAAGGGTTCTTTTAAAGGTTGGCCTTCAAAGAAACTTCGATTTGACCAGCCCTCTTTAAGTTCTCCAAAAGCTCCTTTAAACCTCTCCAACTCAGCCACCAAAATCAATTCATTTATATCGTCATGGGCTACGGCTGTGCCTTCAGCGGCTACATCATAGGTTACCGGGAACTGACCATTTGCCATTTAAGGCCTCTCACTTCGATTCTGGGACACTTTCTATATATGAGGTGATACTAGTATCGCCTTCCCTTCTTTTTGCTCTTACGCTTATTTTTATTTTTAGGCGGTCTGCCCTTCTTACGTCCATATGTTCCTTTACCTTGTGGCATTCTTCTTCTCCTTAATATATATTATATAATTTCTTGTATTCCGTATTTCTAATTGCTTTTTGAAAGTCTCTATTGTACTTCATATATTCCTTATCAAGTTCCAGTTCTTCCTTTACAAGTGCTGGGTCTATATCTTTTAATGCTTCAACATATTTCTGGTATCTTGAATACCGGGTACCCTTCGCACGCTTTCTCCATGAGGCAGGTATAGGTCTCATGCTTGTAAGTGTCTTTTCCAGTTCCGCAACTGCCAGATTTCTGGCCTGCTTTTTTGTAATGCCTGATGTTTTCTTCATCTTCTCAAAATTGTGAGCAATATAATTAAGGGAGGAATAATAAATACGTGCCTTATCTTCCTGTTCGTCTGTAAAGAATACCTCTCGTACTCCCCTGTAATAAGGTGAGTGCTCTGTCTCGTAGGAAACGTCACCTTCATATGCTTTATCGTGGTAGTTCGCTTTATAGAATTGCCTCTGTCTTTTACGTGATTCATATACACGCCTTCTCATCGGCCTGGCAATTCTTTCCCATATCTGGAATGTATGGTTATACAATACTACTACATCTTTAAAGTAATCATGTGTAGCCTGCAAGACGGTTTTTGCACCTTTGGCAACCCATGCTATATTTTGACCGAGTGACTTAAATGTTCTAAATATTGCAGGTTTATATACATCGACCAGGGTACCATATTCATCGAAGGCGTTGCTCAAGATTGCAAGCCCTTCACCCCTTATAAACATTGCCCACCACTGTGCAGGCATAGACTTGAACCTGTTACGCTCTTCACGTCCCATTGTAAGATAATAAAGCCCGAACAGTTCCGCTCCAACTGCGGACATGGCTGTAGCATATCTCATCATTGGCATCATGTTACCATCTACCACTGCAGGCCTGATGACGTTTTGTATGGCATGTTCTGATACCCTGTATGCGATACGGTAGAACAGTGTTAGAGGTTTGGCAATCTGCTTACCCATACGAGGTGGCATGAACGGCATTTCAGGTCCACCCTGCGTTACAAGATGAGCCATCTGCATTGCCTTTATCTTTTCTTTCTCAGTGTATCCTCCACGTTTGATAATCTTGTTGGTGTCAAGTTTGAATACATTGTCTATCAGGTGCTTGGCCTCTGCCATGGTCAGTTTCTCATGGCGTGCTCTTGGCTGTTTCAGTACCGTTTTAACAGCACCATTAAATGCTATACTACCCCCAACCACAGCATTGATACGGTTCATAATCTCAGTGGGATACATAAGGCCAGGCCACCATTTTGCATGTTTTGTAACAAGTAACTCGTGTACGCCTGCCTCTGTGCCTCCTATAGCTTTGGTAATATCATGCCATATCTTTCCACCTCCTTTGGAAAGGAGCATTCCATATGCATGAAACATACGGTTATGCCCGAACAGTGTATGATTTGAAGCTGTGCCAAGTGGCCAGTTTTTACCAAGACCTGAAAAGGGTGACGATAGGCCTATAGCAGCCTGTATCTTTGCAACACCTGTAAGACCTTTGGCAATAGGTCCTCCCATTTCACCATTAACCTGTAACTTTACACCCTCGCCTATCCAATCTGCCAGGTTTTGACTGCCTGTTTTCTCAGCAATGGGTGAGGTATACTTAGCTATGAACTCCCCACTATCAATCTTCATTGGAAATTGTTCGGAAGCCGCAGCGTAGTGGGCTGTCTTCTGTGAGTACTCACCAAGTATCTTTAAAAAGTCAGTCTCATATGTATACAGAACAGACTCAACCTTCTTGGACTCACCATTAATATCTGTGACAATATCGTTCCGTCTGATTGCCCTTGTTTCGCCTGTCTTTACGTCTTTGGTAGTAACGTCTTTTATTCTTATAACATTCCAGTCCCTACCTGCTGGTGTTTCAATCCTTTCAAATGCAAATAGTATGGGTAGGTCTGCAACCCTTGTATACGGTTGCCCATAGATACCCCCTTCTCCTATCCACATGGTCATGTTGGCAGCCTTCTGATGTGCCTTCTCCATGATTTCTGCATCTGTCAGACCTCTCATATCGGGGTTCTTATTAGGGTCAAACTCAGGGTCTGTCTTACGTATCATGTTGGCAATATGTTCTTTGAAATTACTCTTAGTATGAAGAGCATCCATGAATTCCTTGGTGGTGCTGTGAGTAATATATTTATCTTCATAGTGGTGTTTCACCTCTGCCACCTGACGTTTCAAGCCATTGGAATCGTGTACCTCACTTATTTCACCTGCTATTAATTTTTTAATAGTTTTTTTCATATTGATAAAAGCTCTACCCTGACCACCTGTTGTAGGGTCTATAGATGTAGGCCTTGCTGTCCACCGAACAGCAGTCTGCTTCCCCTCGGGCCCGTAGACAGCTTCCTTTACACCCAGCTCAATAGCTTTTCCGTCAGCATCCAAAACCTCGAACATTGGCTCTGATTTATAACCAATATCATTGCCTCCCTTGGCTACCTTTGTCTTGGACTTGGTAATAGCCAGGTATGTAAAGAACGTATCGTATGTATCTCTTACCAGTGATTTGATATCTGCTACATTATACTTACTCATTTCAGGGTCAAGCACGGGTGTGAACTTCTCATCAATGAGGGGTGTAATTTTTTTCATCTCAGCCTTGCTCATACCCATTGTTTTCTGCAATGTATCCTTAAGTATAATACCTGAACTTGCAATCTCCTGTCTGCGGAGTGCCATGTTAGTCAGCCTCTTTGAAAGAGAGACAGTCTCAGTTGTATTAATAAGTGCAAGGTGAGTATTAAATGGTAATGTTTCTCTCATTAGTAAACTCTTGGTGCCTTCGCTTATCTTCTTTACACCCTCGAAGGCTGTCTCCATTGGGCCAACAGGAGGGTTAATCCTTAGTTCTGCACCATAAGCCCACCTCTCATTCCTGTCAGTCAGTAATTCGTTGTACTCTAACAGTTGTCGATATGTCATTCCCTTGGTAGAGCCCATACTACCTGGAAATAGCTGTCGTTTTAAGAACGTAGCGTTATTTATCCCTTCTTGCTTACGACCAAATGTCTTTGCATCTAGTGACTTGGCACGGCCCCTTGCAGCGTCCCATTTCTTATACTTCACAGTACTCCACTGACTTATCTTCTGGCTCCAGAGGCCTGACCTGAACCTGAGAGCACTATCATCAACCCAGTTCTTCTGCCCCCACGCTTCAGCTTCTGCCTTGGTGCTGAATAATAATGGTATCTCCTTACCTGCCGGGTCTTGAGGTTTGAGAAATAAGCCCGAAGTATGTTCTTTTTTTGTAGTATTCATGTCAGCTTCAGGTGTACTTGAATAGTATCTCAGCTTAAATCTTGGACCGGGGATAGCTTCAGGGTGCGTGCTAAAGACCGTGTCACCCCATGGAACTGTCTCCTTTTGTTTGCGTATTTCCATTCCTTTTACACCAATCCCTACCCAGGATTCCTCCGTCGTTGCCTCTTTTAGAGTAGGTATGGGTTCTACTTCAAATTTTACCATCTGGTCTAGCAGTTGCATTTCCTCTGCAAGTCTTTCTTCTGCCTCTCTCATTCTCGCTCTTGAACCTTTCACCCTTGCATATGCCCGCATCTCTAATATTTCCTGAGGAAGTACATAACCCATAACACGTTCATGTATATTCAATTCTTTGCCAGCTGCTGTTGCTTCCATCATGTTGATAATTTCTGCATCCGCACGACCTATAGGCGTTCTTAGGATTCCACCTTTAGCTTCGAACTGCTCAGGGGTATATCTGTCACCAAGTTTTTCAAGAGGCACTTCGACTTCAACTGGTTGCCCTGTTTCTTTATCTATTTGATAAGTAATCCTTTTGGACTCATAATGAAATGTACCTGTCTTGGGGTCCCAGTACCGTTCAGGTGCATATGACCAGGGTTGACCTGATACCTTTGGCAGTCTTTTAATAACAAATTCCCCGGTCTCAGGTGATAATTCATACATGTCCATAACAGAACGTAGTTTTGACACTGGAGACGATTTTGTAGTAACGAGACCAGGCATAAAGTCCTTTGACCTACCAACGAAGAATTCCTCCAGGAATTTTCTTGGAATCTTAACATCCAGTAAAGACTCTGGAAATTCTGCACCCTTGTCTCTCATTGCTTTTATGTCAGCCTTGTCAAGGACACCGTCTGTAAAAAGTTTATTTCTATATTCAGGGTATCTATTGACTTCAGCAATAACACTGTTATATGTATCGTAAAACTTTGCCTTTCTTCCCTGGCCTGTAACAGCGTGCAGTTTCTTTACGGATGTAACCTCGCCAGCGTATTTACTGACCTCATGCTGCATTCTTTCAATCAATCTTGCTATGTCACTTTGCGCACCATATTCTTTTCCTTTATATGTTATCCTTTCTGCTTTTGCGGCATCTATAGTTGGGGCTCCCGCCGGATTTCTTGGTGTTGAGCTTTTACCTTCAGGTGTTCTTACATGCTTTAAAAATGGCAAGCGATATGTTTTGCCTTTGTGCTTAACACTTGCAATAATCGTAAGCGGGTCAAGACTGGGTGTCCATTCACCAGTGGCAGCTTTTTCATAATCCCAAAATTTCTTATTCCATGGCGCCTGTACCACCTGCTCCAGTATTTTCCTCCCTCCTGCACTCTTTTCTAAATTCTTGACAGTGCCTACTACTTCTGCAATTCCTGCACTATTGGCTGGTCCAAGTCTCGACTCCCACCATCCTAAATCTAGGTTCCTGTCAAACCCTTTCTTAGGTCCGAGCCAGTTAGGTATACGGATAAGAGTACCGGGTTTTAAGTCGTGAATTTTCATATCTTCTGTCTGGTTGATTTTCTCTCTTATCGGGCGGGACGGTCTCATAATAATACCACCCTCCATGAGAGTATCAATGTTCAGGCCTCCCAGCTTCTTGGATGCTTCTAGTAGTTCCAGGTGCCTGAGTTCAGAAGGTGTGGCCACTTCTTTTCCAAAGGGAGCTAGTATTTCAGAAGGCGGAGGTGTGAAATTCGGGTCTCGCATGACATTGACAACATCTTTTGCAGGTTCGCCTGACAGTTCTGTTTCAAACCACCTGTAGCGTTGCAATACATCTGTGATACTTTCTACTTTTTCCTTAGCTATGTTGAGTTGCTTGGTCTGACCTGCAGTAGGCCTACTCGGCATCTCAGCAGCCGCAGCCTTTAGCTCTGCCTTGGTAAGCATTCGCTTTTCATACTTACTATAAAAGCTTTTAATTGCCTGCTGCTTAGTATTCTCGGACAATGTTATTACACGTCCTACATCCTGAGTTTTAGGACTGTCTACAATCTGAAACACCATCTGATGTTTCATAACGTCTCCTGTCGTCTTATCCCTAACAACCCTTGGGACAGGAGTATGCAGGTCTACAACTACATTTTCTGAAGGTTTACCCTGCCTGGTCCGTGAGATAAATCTCTTCTGTTCACCTACTTCCCTCGTCTCTTTTGTAACCTCGAATGCCGTATCAAGAATACGCTTGTCTTTTAGAATCTCACTAATCTCAAGCTCGCTTAATTCCCCACCTGAAGCGTCCCTGAGGCCTTTCTCCATTTTCTGTTTTACAAGTATTTTGCTAAAGCCTATGTTTGC
>Ga0208179_1001750_pt1 | contig 10747 bp, 9 predicted proteins | sample Malvired_Geostar_FD_184238 | JGI IMG/M metagenome (GOLD analysis project Ga0208179, IMG submission 184238) | Marine viral communities from the Global Malaspina Expedition - Malaspina viral metaG DeepMed_Geostar (SPAdes) (version 2) | ecosystem: Environmental > Aquatic > Marine > Oceanic | place...
TCCCGAAAGCCTCAATTGCCGGAAGGATGCCGGTTGGATCGAGCTTGTTGATCTGATGGAAGCCCTTGGCCGTGCCTGACAAGGCGCCCGTGCCGACATCGGGCAAGACCTCGCCCAGCGTTTCGAGGTCTTCTCCGATATCGCGGCTCTCGGTGCCGCCGATCTGGGCCGCTTCCGCGAGGGGATCGACTGGCTCGACGGCTGGCTCGACGGCTGGATCGGCGGTGTCATCGAGGGGATCGATGAGGTTGCCAACGTCGTCGCTATCAAACCCGGCCGGGTTGGTCCGCATATAATAGCGGGTGGTCAGCCTCTCGTTGATTGACGGTGGTGGGTCAGGCCTCGGTGCATTGAAGTCAAACTGGATCGCCGCCGCCGGAATGCCGCCGGGTGTTTCGATTTCTTCCGCCATCACTGGCCCCCCACTCCCAATGCGGCAAGCGCCTCGAGGTATTCTTTGGCGTCGGTTATTTTGAATTGAGCCCTATTCAATTGTTTAAGACTAAACGCCTTATTTTTCTTGTATCCTTTGAGCGCCGCGTTGAGGGCTTCCAGGCCGGCAATGGTTGTGAGATCAAATTGCTCCCATCCGGGGATGCCCTGGATTCTCGTCCTTATTGCTTTCTGTGCGACACCGAGAAGGAACCTCGTTTCCTGTATTTCAATTTTCGGGAGCTCTATGTCTACAAAGAGGACCGGATCGAAGCCAGGGTCTAGCATCCCTCTCTCCATCTTGCCGTGGAGCTTCTCATAGACGGCGAGGAGGCGGCGGCGCTCGGGAGTGGCGGCCGGGCCTAACGACCTGACAAGACCGGGATCAATGCCAATATCGGCTCTGGCAATACGCAGAGCACGTTCGAATTTAGTGTCTTGGAAAGTTGCCAGCTTTACAGCAAGCTCGGCTCTCTCGCCGGCGCTCAATTCAGGGTCGTTAAGAATTAATTCCTGCAAGTGTGTAACGCTTTCCTCTTTGTATCTCATCCGCTCCACATACTCGCGGACCACCGGGTTGTTTACCGTGTCTGGCTTTGGCCCCTCGTTGTATCTTTCTTGCAATTTGGCGGCTTTTTCCGGGTCCAGTTTCCTCATGCTTACGATAGCAGCTAGTGCTTTCGGCCGATCGCTCTCGAGGTTTTCAAGAAAGGTTTGGGTAAGATTGAAAACAGTCTTTTCTGCTCTTTTCGCGATGCCATCTTCATTGGCCCTATGAAAATTAATTTCCGCGTTATGCTCGGTGCGGAGGGCATCGATGAGTTTGTTTTTGCCTACAACGTCGAGGCTTTTGAAAATCGCCTGGATGTTGCGATCAGCCACCTTCCCCGTCTTGCTTTGTAATTGCAAGATGACTCCGAATATACCGCTGGTGGGATCAGCGGCATGGTTGCGGGCATAGGCCTTGATGACGCCGATCTTCTGATCGACGATAGCCGCCCTGACGGCTTTGAGCTTTGTAGCCACGATGTTGTCTGGGACGCCCTCGTTGATAAGATGGTGCTCAAGCTGGGTTAAATTGGCGTCGATTGTTGCCTTCAAGGACGGCTCGCCTGGCTCTACCCGATAGCCCGAGATGAGGCCCTTGATATTGTCCTGAAAAACCGAGACGTTGGCGATCGCTTTCGCCTTCCTGAGGCTTTTCTGTTGCGTAAAGAACGACCTGGCCTGGCTGACGCCGGTGCTGTTGGCGACGATGGAAAGGGTGGCGCTCAGCTTCGCCGCCTCCCCCGGCGAGATGCTGCGGAGGGCATCGGTGCGATCTTTGACGATGTTATTGAGGCGCATGGCGAAGGCGCCTGGCGACACGTTAGGATCTTGTGACGCTGCCAACGCCGCCTCCGTGATCGCCTTTCGGCCATCGACGGCGAACTGGCTGGTGACGACGGCGAGGCCTCCCCTGTAGGCCGCCTGTTCGATGACGCTGAAGGACGAGGGATCGCCCGGCAGATCGGCCGCGGTGATCGGCTTGCCGGTCAGCTTCGCAAGTTCAAGGAGCTCTGTCGCCGAGGCGGCTCCCTGTGCGAGGCCGGTCGTTTCTCCCTGCTTGAGAGCCATCTTTTCCACCGAGGCTCTCATGGTGTCGATGCGGGATGTTATGTTGGAGTAAATTTGAGCCTGGACGGCGCTGACAGGATCGTCCGTCGCCACGGTGACGTTAGGCAACGAGATCGGCGCAAGGGCCGCCTTCGGGTCTACTTGTGGGAGTCGGAGCCTTGCCATCAGATGCGTAATGTCCCCGCTGCACTGGGGGCAGAGGTGCCAAAGCCCTGGAACTGGAAGGCCGGGGCCCATGTGCCAGGCGACGGCAAGAACGGTCGCAGCGTCGAGCCGGCTGCCGGCCCTACACTAGCTCCAGCCCCGGTGGTCGCGGGAGTAGCCGCTCCACCAAACCCTCCCGCCGCCCCGAAGGACGCCACGGCCATGCCCATAGTGAACAGGGCGTTGGTGACACCTGCCTGTTTGGCGGCCTTGGCGGCGGCGAAAGCCTGGCCGGCCTGGAACTCGAACTGGCTGGCCTGGAAGTTGGCTACCAGGCGGGTGATGGCCTCGTTTTCCTTGGCGACGACGACATTCAAGCCGCCGACATCGAGAATCTTGGTCTTGACGCCTTCCGGGTTACCGGAGAAGGCGTCTACATTGCCGGCGCCGGCGACGGCCGTCGTCCTGGCGAGGGCCTCGAGGATCGCCTGGAGTTGGTTGACCGCTTCGCGCTTCGACTTTAGGGCTTCCTGCCGGCCTCTCAACCGCTCGAAGTCGGCCTGGACGAGGAGGCCCTGGCCCCTCGCCTTGAGCCCGGCCGCCTGGGCCTGGCCCTGGCGTACCTTGCCGGCGGCGCTGGCCGCCCCCATCGCAAGTGCTATGTATGGGAGGGCAGTCGACATGTTTTCATTGCCCTAAACTTACCGTGTAATCGAGAGCCAGGATGGTAAAAAAGAGGGGCGCATCCTGGGTGACCTCGATCTGACCATTGAGGGTATAGCCGAGGTAGGGGCCGGTCTGCTTCGTTCCGGTGAAGAAAGCGATGCCGGCGTCGAGGTTGTCCTCGTCGAGCCGGCGGAACGGTACAGCGTCTCCGTTTATGGTCATGTTCTGGGTGTCGTCGAGGATGGCATTGACCTTGATGATTCGCTTCTTGAACCCGGTCACCGGCCCCGAAGGCAACCGCGTCTCGACCGGCATGGTGCGGATGAGCGGCGTCGTCTTTGTCGCATCCTCTGCCAGATCGTCGGTGAAGGTGGGATACTCCAGGCCGACCTCAACGTAAGTCGCCGCCGGCCGGTCGATGGTGATCGAACCCGAGGCCACCGTCTCGTCGGCGAGCTCGGCATCGTCGGCGATGACCTTGACCGTCGCCGCCTCGAGGTGCGACAGGTCGTCTAACTTCATCACGGTGGTGAAGGTGACAACGGCGCCATCGGCCGGCGAACTGTCCAGGGTCTCCTCGATGGTGAGGGTGCTTTCGGTGGAGGACAAGGTCGTCGCCGCCGTGATCGTATAGGTGCCGACGACGCCGGCGAGGGTGAAGGTGTCCTTGACCTGGGGCTGCACGGTGAACCCATCGACGATCAGGGTGGTGCCGGTCTGGCCGGCGCCATCGACCAGCGTGGTGCCGTAGCCGGGCGGCAACGTCTGTTGGGCGGCGTCGGTGGTGTAGTTGTCGTCGAAGGCCTCGAGATGGTAGACGGTGGACGTGCCCCCGGTGAAATCGGTGACGGTCAGCCGGGTATTATCTGAACTAGTAACGGAGGTATTGTCCCCGCCGCCTATATCCCTGGTCACGGTGATCACCGGCGTCCCGGATCCAGGGTTGGGTGCCGAAAAACCGCTAACGCCATTGATGCCGAGGACGCCCCCGGTGCCGACCGCTATATTATCTGCCACGTCGTCATTTGTCCGGCTCCCGCCTACACTAAACTCAAGAGCGCCAGCCGGGTCAGCGGCGGTAGCCGTCATGGTGGTGGATACGCCGGCGTTGGTCGAGAATGTCAATGTACTCCCAACGGCGATATTGGCTGCATCGCTGACCGTGATCGTACAGGTGGCCTGTAGTGGCAACGTCCTTTTCACCACCACATAGATGACGGGCGTATCGGCGTCGTCAACGCCAATATCCTCGAAGGTGCCGTCGGTCGTCCACAGGGCGGGGGCGATGACGTTTTGCATCCGCAATATCGAGAAGGCGGCGATCGAACCGGAGATGCCGCCGGTGCCGCCGTTGCGGATCAGCAAGAGATCACCCTCATCGACGTTGGTGCCCCGGCGGATCGCGATCCGCGTCGGCGACTGCAACAAATGCGAGCTCAATAACGAGATGTCGTTGGAAACGAAACTGCCCTCGAGGTCCGAAAAGATCAACTCGCGGATCGCCTTGCCGCCGCGCTGCACAAACAGCGCCCCCCCCTCGGTCATCTGGGGCCGGATCCCGGTCGCCGATCCCCGCCTGGTCGCCGGCTTGAACAGGAAGGCGGTCGGCGTCAGGGGCTGGCCATCTAGCTGGGGCACGGTGAATTCAGTCCCGGTCGTGAAGCACTGGAAGTCCCGGCCAGACATGACAGCGGTCACGGCGTTGACCTGATCCGTATCGATGGTCGCCTCGAGGCCCTCGTCGTCGAGGGCCTGGCCGGGATCGAAGTCGAAGAAGAAGCCGACCTTGGAACCCCAGACCGTCGTCGGCAGGGACTTCGAGCCGCCGATCAAAAGCCTTCCCTCGTGGAAGGTAGCCGTCCTCGGCCATCCCCTGGCGACCGACCAGGCGTCCCGGTAGCCTTGTTCCAGGGTCCAATCACCGGATGGGATGGCGCCGTCGTCGAAGAAGGGCGACAAGGTGATGGCCTTGACGACGGTGCTACTTTCGACCTCGAGGATGCGAGCGTCGCCGATGCCGCTGCCATTGTCGAAGATACGCTGGCCGACCTGGCTGGTGACGGTGAAGACAGAACTGCTGTCCGGGTTGGTGCCCCAGGCGACTGACACCGTCGCCACCTTTGTCGAGCCGACATAGTCGGAGATTATCCTTTCCTGGCCGGAGCCGGTGCCGCTCTGGATGATGACCGAGGCGCCGTTGTAGATGTCGTCGGTGGCAACGGCGCCACTGTCGAGGGTGATCGTCGTCGAGGCGCCGGCCTGGGCGGTGCCGTCGCGGCCTTCGTGGAAAACCGCCGCGCTCGCCGTGAGATCGACCTTGCCGTCAGTATCCGAGGGCGTCAGCGTCACCGCCGGTTTTGTCTTGGTGACGGTGAACAGGTATCGCGGGATGTTCTCCCAGACGGTATCTGATATCGTCCACGTCGCATCGGTGGCGCCCCTGACGACCTTCAGGGGCTTCATGTCCTCATGGAACAGAAGGAGGGTGTCGGCGCTTTGGGTCCACCACAGGTCGTCGAGCTCGGCGGAGGTGACGCCGTCCGTAACGTCGGTCACACTGGACGACACGTCGAGGTAGTCATCGCCGGTGGCGTTGATGTTGGTGACAAGAACGCCCGCCTTGAAGATATAGGCCCTCGTGCCGACGAACAGGAAAATATATGTCTGCGTCGTGCTGAAGGAGAAATTGATGATCGCTACACCATCTTCCGGTGTCGCGGCGGCCGGGATCAAAAACTTGAATGGAAGGCCGGGCCGCCGGGCGACAGTGCCGCGAGGATTGATGATGACGTTCCGCGCTCGCTCGAGGGCGCTTTCGTATTGCTGGAGATCAACGCGGCCGCGCAGTTCTGGGTTGATCTCGCCAACCGTGAAGTTGGTCTGCAACTTGACGACGCGGCTCATCTCATAGGCTCAATCTGGTGTCAACCAGCGGATAATCGGCGATAAAGGCGCTGGGTTGCCCCTGGCCGTCGATCGATGCCGCCTGGCGGAAGAAGCCTCCCCGCCCGCCCTCTGCGGGGTTGCCGATGGCGATCCTCTCCCAGTGTTGCGCCTTGGTGATCTGGTCGGTGATCGGCTCGGCCATATGCATCGCAACCATGTATTTCAGAAGCTGGATGAAATACGCCGGCATCTCGGCTTCCAGGGGGATGCGCTGGTAGTCGATGACGACGGTCGCGTAGTCGGTGACGACCTCGTTCCCGATCACGTCCCAGCCGGAGGTGACGGCTGCGATGCCCGTCGCGGTCGAATTGAAGAGGGCGCGGGGGATTCCGGTCAAACTGTCGCTCGGCATCGGGAAGGAGTTCTGCCACTCGTTGACGGGATCGCCGACGCTCTCGAAGAGCTCCACCTTTTTCAAGGAGAAGCTCCACGGGTACATCGCCAACGTGATCGAGCGTATTTCAGGATAAAGTGCCTCGCAGATGCCGGCACGGGTGGTGCCTTCGGCGAAGCTACTGATCTCGCTCTCGCCCAGAAGGATCAGGGCGTGGGAGCAAATTTTAACGTCCGTGTCGCCGGCCGCCATAGCACCTCCGGGGCCCGAGGGGCCATTCAATGTCGCGCCCGATCAGCCGGCCACCTAGAGGTTGAGCCGGGGGGAGGCCGAAGTCCCCCCCACAACTCTGGCTAGTCGGTATCGGTGCCGCCAAGAACGGTGGCGTCGGTAACGTCGATGATACCGGCGGCCGTCACTTGGGTGACGATGTGCAAGCCATAGACAGCCGTGCCACCAGAGGTGCCGTGGATGTAGATCAAATCGCCGACCTTCATCAAGTCCCGCATTCCGGTGTTGGTGGTCGCGCCGTTGTCGAAGTAGCCGGCGCTGTCAATGACAGCGGGAGTATCGGTAGACTTGTAGCTCCACATCTGCGGAGCGTTACCGGCCTTGGAGCCACCGCCGACGAGAGACAGGTTTTCAGAGTCGAATGCCATTTTCAGTCTCCCTATTCTCTAGTGGTGATCTTGACGATGCCTTCGTCGTCAATGGCGACGGCGCCAGCGGAGAGCTTGCCCGTGACGAGCCACGAGGTCTTCTCCGCGATGTAGTTGATCTCCGTCGATTGGCTGATGCTCTCGGCGTAACCGAGACCATCCTTGTGCCAGGCGAAGGTACTCCGGTCACTCGAGCCGTCGATAGCCAGGCCGCCCTCGTCGCGGTCGCCCATCATAATAAATTTAAAGCCGAGGAACGTGTCCACGGCCCCATTTACTAAGCTCTTGACCGTGTTGTAATCGCTACTGCTAATTTCTGTCTCGGACAGAAGGTTTGCAAGACCATCGGCAGACATCAGGAAATAACGATCCCCAGACGGCACGTTGTTGCCATCGAGGAGACGCTTGGCCTCCCTGATTTTAGCCACATTTAAGTTGCTATTAGAGCCACCAATGGAATTAGCTACGGTCAATGATGTTGAAGAAGCCTCCAAGGCATCGAGCTTGATCTGGTCGGCGCGGCGGCCGATGGCCCCCGATACGACCTTAACGAGCTCCTGGCGTTCCTCGTAGTTGACGTGGCTCTGATCGAAGATATCGGTGTACTCGGGAGCCGCATAGTCGGAGAGACTCGCCGAGACGTTGGTATGCGCCACGTTCAGAGGGGTGACATCGGTCTGGGGAATCCGCAAACCGGCGACGCCCGAGCCGATCTTGGGGAATTTAACTGTTGACCCCACGACGCCCATTCTAGCTCGACAGGTGCCAGCAAGCTGTTGCTGGGCCGCATAAGCCTGTTTCACTTCGGCGTCGAATAGGGTCACAAAGTTAGTGGATAGGGACACAGCCATTTCGGTTGCTCCACTGTAGGTTTGTGACAGGGCGCTACAGTTGTCAGGATTGACCTGGCTGCGGCTCGGGGAAATAGCTCCCCGTTTCGCTGTAGGTTTTCCCCACTTCCAGACCGGCCTACCGAAATAGGTTGTCGATCACCTTCTCTATAAGCACAAAATAGGGGCCCCGTCAAGAAACGAGGCCCCAGTTGTGGTGTTTTTACACCAGGGGAGGATAACTTACATGATCGTCTTTCGGTCGGGCTCGGTCCCGAAAACGGCAGCGAAGATCTTCTCGACCTTGGCGCGGTACGCCGGATCGGTCGAATATTTGGGGTCTTTAACCATCTGGTAGCACTCTTTCTCGGACGGGAGGGCCGCCGCATCCGGACTTACGGAGACCGGGATGGTGGTGGTGTCGTTGTAGAAACGGCGCATCGACATCATTGCCTTGACGCCCTCGACAGTGCCGCCCCAGACCTTGAACTCCTCGAAGTCGTCTTTGCCCCAGTAGCCGCTCTTGACCAGCCGCCGGGCCCAGTTGATCTGGTCGTCGATGATCTTGTCGGCCTGGGGGCCAAGCCTCTTCCTCTCGGCATCACGATCGAAGACGCCCTGCTGCTCCGTATCTTCGCCGTTCTGGAGAACCTGCTCGGCGAGTTGATCGAAGTGCTCCTGGCTGATGCCGGCTTCCTTGGCCCAGGCGGCGTAGGTTTGCAAGACGGGATCGTCTTCCGGCACCTTGTGATCCTTGGCGACCTTCAGGTCGTAATCGCCATCCGGCGCCTTGTGCTTGCCGGCGCGGAACTTACCCTCGAGCTCGGTGTAGGACTTCGCCAGGCCTTCGACATCGACCTCGCCGTCCTTGACAAACTTGTCGGGCACTCCCTCGGGGACGGGCGTCGTCTCGGCGTCGTCGCCCGGTTCCTTGGCGACATGATCGACCGTCGTTTCCTCGGGCGCCACCTCCTCGGTCGCCGGTTCCTCCATCGGGGTATCATCGAGGAGGCTGCCGGCGCCGGTGGCTGGTTGCGGTTCTTCCTGTGGTTCTGCCATTTACTTGGCCTTATACCGGAAGAAAAGCCCACGCGGGCGAGACATTTTCGGCTTTGTCGCCTTGGTCATTTTTTTGGCTTTTGCCTTTGGTTTTGGTTTTGGTTTATTCGCCATAGCTACCTCTCTTTCGCCCGGCTTATCCGGGCCTTGAGTTCGCGGATAAGGGTATTCTGGCCCTCCCTGAAAAACCCGTAGTCGGTGGAAAAGCCGGGCGCCCAACAGGGCTGGTTCATGTAGGCTCGGTCCAGATGCTTCATCACCTTCAAGCCGTCGTCGGTCGAGAAGAGCCTCGAGATCGCCCTGTCGATCTCGGCCTGCTCCGTTTCCAGATAAGCCGGCGCCTGGGGCGGCTCGGCCTCGACGCCTTCCCACCCAGGGGTGGAGATGCTGACGACAGCGTCGGCGCTCATTGGGCGGGCGCTCCCGGCGGCGCTGCGCCGGCCTCGACCGGAACCGCCTGTTGCTGCGCCTGGGCCTCGAGGAACTGCTGACCCATCTGCTCGATGTCCTGGCGCTCCTCCTGGCTGGTTCTAAGGGTGACGGGGACGCCCAACTGCTCTGCCACCCAGTCGGCGATGGCATCCATCTTCGCCGTCGCCAGGCCAACCGGACCGAGTTGCGATACGATGCCCAGCCACTGGAGGACGCTTTGCACCTCGTCGAGGTTCTGGGCCTGGGCCAGCGGCGAGACGGGAACGATCTGGACTTCGAGGCCATCGACTCGCAGAGGCAGGTCGATCAGGCCCTCGTCGCCCATTATATCCAAGACCAGGCGCGTCAATGGCAACATCGTCTCGGTGATCATCCTGCCGTATGCCGCCCCCATGTTGACGGCCAGCCGGGACATGCGCTCGACGATCTCGGTGGCGCTTCGTGCGCTCATGTTGTCGGGCGGGAGGCTGTCGTCGAGCAGCGTTTGCCTGATCTGCATCCGGAGGTCGTTGATGACAAGCTGGGAGAGTTGCAAGTCCCCGGAGCGGGGCAGAGGGGAGAGAGACGGCCCTTGGGGACCGCCGTTGCGCGCCACGGGGATAACCGCTCCGGGGACTATCCTGATCGTCTGCGGATTGAGGACGCCGTCGTCGATGGCGGTATAGACGCCGGCGATATTTATCGAGGCGTTCTTGAGGAGGAGCTCGATGGCCTTGTTCAAGGTTTTCACGTCGGCGAGGCAAGCTAAAATCGGGCCTCGCCCCCAAACCTCTCCGGCGATTTTCATGAATCTCGAGACGATCCAGGCCGACCGCTTGAGCTCGCGCTCGACGAGGATGTCGGACTGATCATCAGTTTGCTGCCGCCAGATGTAGTATCGCCATTGCTTGTCTGCGATGTCGTAGATCGTGCCTTCCCGGAGGTTGATCTGCTCCTGGGGCTTGTCCTCGAGCAGCCTCTTCAGTCCCTCGGTGAGGGTGGCGTCGGGCCAGGTGCGGGTGATGTTTTCAACCGGCATCTTGACCTTGCGGTAGACGTTCTGGACGCTGCCATCAGGGCCTTCCTCGATGGCGATCAGGAAATTGGGGACGGCGGTGAACTTGATCCTGTTCTCGTCGTCGCCGGGCTGCACCATCATCGCCGCCGTGCCGACGCACAAGTCCATCAAGAACTCGCCCATCGCCAGGTCGAAATTGGTTTGGTTCAGGATCGCGAAGAACCGCTCGGTGAAGAGTTGCAGGGCCTGGCGCACCTCGTCGTCGCGCTCATCGGGGATGTCGGTGCCCGGCTGGAGCACCATCCAGCGTTTGTCTGGGGGGAAGAGGCCGCTCTGCATCCGGTTGGCGAACCGCTGGGTGGCCTGGACGGCGGTGGAGTCGAAAACACGGGCGCCCTTGTGCTTGCCTCGGGTGCCGGCCTCCCAACTGCCGTCATACAGATTCCGCTGGGGCAGGGCAAACTCGTAGGCCTCGTCATACAGATTCCGCCAAGGCTCCTTTTTGTCCCAGGCGGCCGCCGATCGCTTGCGGAGTTGATCCGGGGTTAACGCCGCCATTTATTTCCCACGTTTTTTTGGGTTCCGCTGGAAGCTCACGGCGCCCTCGTCGGACCAAGGGTGGTCTGCAAGC
>Ga0208179_1001752_pt1 | contig 10731 bp, 13 predicted proteins | sample Malvired_Geostar_FD_184238 | JGI IMG/M metagenome (GOLD analysis project Ga0208179, IMG submission 184238) | Marine viral communities from the Global Malaspina Expedition - Malaspina viral metaG DeepMed_Geostar (SPAdes) (version 2) | ecosystem: Environmental > Aquatic > Marine > Oceanic | place...
GTATATCGAACAGTAGAGTCAGTTCTCAGGTACGAAAACCAGGTGGTAGCAGCGAGAGTTGCCCATCCACCGGATTTCAGAGAGCAACTCAATACCCTGACCTACACGTTCAGAGACCTTGGGCTGGTAGCCACGGTGGATAACCCCCACCGAAAGGGAGATGATGAACTAAGAGCGGAGTTGTCCTTTGACCTGATGGTCGAGGGAATGGACAATGCCACCATATCAGTGGCAGGGCCGTTGGGATGGGGCGTAACTTCTCCTTCCGCGAGGAACACGCTGGTCACTCTCTTGAATAAACGGCATACCCTCGACTGGCATAGTGTCCTGCAGGACCTCTCAAGGCTCGTAGTGGAGCATAACAAGGCTGGCAGAGACCTAGTAGACCTGAGACACTTTATGGAGCGTCCCTGGGCCCAGTTCTGTCTTGAGCCATTCATCCTAGATGAACTGCCAACGATCCTCTTTGGTTTCGGTGGCCTTGGAAAGAGCTTATTCGGGCTGATAGCTATGGCATCTCTCAACACGGGAGTTGAAATCCTGCCGGGGTTCAGACCGGAACCAGGACATAAGGGTCTTTATTGTGACTGGGAATCGAGTTCATATGAACACGGGATACGCTACGGCCAGATTATGAGAGGTGTTGGGCTTGATCCTAACGAACATGAGATGCTCCATTTACCCCTCTCGGCATCGTTTGATCAGTCCAAGCACACAATAGCGAGGCACATGGAAGAGAACGGGGTAACCTTCTTGATTATTGACTCGGCTGCAATGGCAGCAGGGGGTGATCCTACAAATTTAGAGAAGACAAACGGCTTCTTTGCTACCCTGCGTAGCCTACGGGTCCCTTCCCTGATCATTGCCCACCAGACAAAGGGGAATGAAAGGGAGACCACCCCGTTTGGCAGTGTTTTCTGGCATAACCAGGCAAGAGCCACTCACCAGATAGCCAAACAGCAGTCACCGGGTGAGAACACTCTGAATATTGCCATTCTTAACCAGAAGATGAACAACGGGCCGGAGAGGCATCCCTTGAGCTTCCAACTAGACTTCTCCGATGACATGATCAAGATTACCCAGACTGACATACAGGAGAACCCTGTCCTGAGCAAGAGGACAACGGTCATGTCACAAGTCAGAGATGCCCTATGGAAGAACATAGACAGGGAGACCAAGGAACTCAAGCCAATGACACTGGAAGAAATAGCACTGGAAAAGGATATCGACAACCGTGACAGCCTGAGATCAACTCTTAACAGGTGGAAGAACAAGGCACGAGGAGTGAAACTTCTTGAGCCAGGAGATAATGGCTACAGGACAGGAGACCCACTTTATACTATTCCAGATATAGAGCGTAACATTGTTTCGTAACACTTCAGAACACCCCAGAACTGTTACGCATAGCCGTAACAGATCATCTCTCCCCCTTATAGGGGAGATGTTATGACGGTGTTACGCTGAGTAATATGGCTAAGAAAATAAAGACAGTTGACCCCGCACTGACTATTACCATTCCACGGCTCCCATCAGCCGTGTTTGGTGGGAACTCAAGACAGCACTGGAGCATGAGGTACAAAGAAAGCCTCGTGGTTTACGATGAAGTGCTGGCACTGGTCAAGGAAGCAGGTTACAACGAGGGGCTGTTAATCCAACCAAGGATGGAGATCAGATGGGGGCTGCCAGATAAACGCCGAAGAGATTTTGACAATCTCGTAGCACGGACCAAGCCATTTATCGATGGGCTGGTGAGGGCTGGAGTGGTAGGGGATGACAGCATCAGGGATTTTGTATCAGACTATGGCTGGTTTGAGTCACCAAGAAAACCAATGACATTAATCAAAGTTTACAGGAACGAGATAGAGAAGATCCTGGAGTAAGGTTGACACCTATATCAGGATACTATATCATACTATATATTCTAACAGGGAGAGTAAGAATTATGGAGACAAGACAAGTGGTAGAGGTTGTTGCAATGAGCCAGAGGTGCGAGAAGGCCCTGGTGGACATCGCTACAGAGTTGAGGGAACAACGCTACACGATGAGGGAAACCAACTGCCATATCATGGAAACCAACCGCCAGCTTGGGATACTGGTGGAAGTTATCAAATTAGCATCAGGTAAGGTATTTTAAAGGAGTAACTAATGGTACAGGTAAATTGTTTACAGGCTACGGTGGGATGGAACTGGGCCTACGGTTGGCCGGAATTGAATTAAGGACGGTGCTGTACGTTGAAATCGAACCCTACTGCCAGTCAGTCTTACGAGCAAGAATCCGAGATGGACACCTCGATGACTGTCCAATCTGGCCTGATATCAGAACGCTTCCTGGATCACTCTTCGCTGGAAAAGTGGGCATCATCTCTGGCGGTTTCCCCTGCCAGCCATTCTCAGTTGCAGGAAAACAACTCGGAGAGTCTGATGAACGCAATCTCTGGCCGGAAACGAGGCGAATTATTTCTGAAGTGGGACCGGAGTACTGCCTCCTGGAGAACGTGCCAAACATCACTACTGGAAATGGACGAGACAGGCCAGCATATGGGGGAACCGTTCTTGGAGACCTTGCCGAAATGGGCTACGATATCAAATATGGAGTTACGAGTGCTTCCGATGCCGGAGCCCCCCATCTCAGGAAACGGCTCTGGATCCTGGCCCACGCCAACGGCTACGGAGAGGTCAGGGACTAATCCTAATACAGGCAGAGGAGCGGGGCTATGGAAAGAAGTGAAACAGTGGCCTACCCCGAGGGCAATATACGGGGAGCATCCGGGGATGACTGATCCAAGACACCTTACTGGAGCCGTACAGCGGCAGTACCCCACGCCTGATGCACCTGATAACTCAGGGGTACTGTCTCCCGATTGGACAACCTGGCTGATGGGACTACCTCAGAACTGGGTGACGCTGGAACCGGTATCGGAAGAATCCTTTGCAGAGTGGGAGACAAGGATGGCCGATGGAAGCTGGTGGGAAGATGAGCATGACCTACCCCGAACAGTTCCCAGCCGTAAGGGACGAGTCAATATGCTCAAGGCTCTAGGAAACGGCATAGTGCCGAGGACAATACCCACATTCTTAAATTATGCGAGGAGTAACTAATGGTACAGGTAATAAAGGACGAGAAAGAAGTAAAACGTGACCCCGTGCCGGATCATCCACGATTCAAAGAGATAATCTCAAAGATCCGCGAACTCAAAGACACAGCCGATAAGACCAAGAACGAACATGATCCACTGGTCAAGGAAGCCAAGACTATCCTACAGGACATCTACGGCAACAACTGCTCCCTGGAAGGGGACGGCCTTACCGTAACCATGTATCCATCCGGTGGGGGAGAGACCCTTGTACTGTCCCAGTTCAAGAAGAACCTGCTGAAACATATCAGTGCCGATGTTCTTGAACAGTGCCTCAAGGAATCTTCCAAGCAGTCTGATCCAACAATCGGTCTCAGGGTGGAGTATGCCAAGGAGAAGAGTGAGTAAGATGACAATAGATCATAGATCAGAAGTCAGTGCGTATGTGCATCTTAATGGGTGGGTCTACTATATTGAATGCAGTCCAACAGCCGATCTTATTAGTAGGTGGCGTGAGTGCGGTTGTGTTGATAAACTTTTATGCCCCTGTTCAGATAAAGAGCTTCAAGGCGAAACCCACCAATTCGGTAGTTTTAATTGCGAGCCGGAACTTTATTGGACAACTGATGGAGAAGGAGAGAGTGAGTAATATGGAAGAACCAGAAGAAGCTATCATGGTACATATTAAACCAATAGCATCATTTGATGAGCATTACATCCATCTCGACAAAGTCAAAGAGATAGTTCAAGAGGTAGTTTTCTCTAGAGCCCATCGGGAAGACTTAGTCGAGGCTGATTATGTGCATCTGGCTATGCTAAGAAATGTTATAGAAAAGTCTCTATCCTGCGTAGTTGGCCATACCGAAAGTGGGGTCCCTGTTCCCTGCTATACCGATAGAATGGAAGGAAACAAGGCAATGTTACTTTACTTGGCAATTCAAGCATTGGTCCCTATGGATATGTTTCCTAAACGATGGGGCAAGGATTTATTTGAGGAGAGTGAGTAAGATGATGAGATATGTACCATGTCATTTTTGCCCCTGGCCAACACAAGGCAGATGCCCACGGTGCGGTAGGCCCATGTGTGAGAAACATTACACCCTGAAGAACAGTAACGAGATATCCGAGGAGAAGCTGTCATACTGCCAGGTCCCAGCCAAGCACATCGGCGTGGTAGCCATGTTAGCACTGGGCATTGAGGCGTGATATACTGATCGTGGCGACCGGGTGAAGTGGAAGAGGATAAGGGTCTTCGTAAGAAGGCCCTTTTTTATGTTATACTGAGGAAGTCCACTACCCACATAGTGGCATGACTCCTCATAATGGGCCCGTGAGCATCATCCCACGGGTCCTTTTTTATTTCCGCTTCTTGGCTGCGGATGCCGCTGCTGCTTTCCCTTTCTTGGTATACGGGTAATGCTTAACCTTACCTGATGCTGTCTTGACTTTCGGCATAATTCACTCCTATACTGACTTCGTATTTAACTCCATTCCTAGTGTCCTAGTTACTCTCCAGATAGTAGGCCGTCTTCGGAGCCCACTCCCGAGGACGGCTTATTATTTACCCTGCGTTTATATTTCCTCGGAGTATCCCAGAAGGTAGACTTACAGGCGGGGTTAGCACAGTTATTGGGCAAGTCCCTATCGGCCCTTGCTTTCCAGGAGTGGCCGCATCTCTGGCATATTACATGCAAGGTAATCACCCAACCTCGGCCAGTAAGAAGCTCACATGGTACTCGCTGCGCCTTCCCGCTTCCTTGAATGACTCCTGCTTCTGCATCGAGCCGGGTAGGAATATCACCGCCCTGTTAGCACCGTCCGGTGTATAGAAGTTTATGTCAGCAGCCGAAGAGTTCCATGTCTCAAGCTGGTTCAGATCCCCCTTGACCCGGCCACCTTCAGCACCACTCAGCAATGACTGGTTATCCGCGAGGTAGAGAGTCACGGGATATATCTTGGTAGGATCTGGATGTACCTGGCTGGTCATCCTGATGGATATGATCTCAGGTGGAGTTGAAGTAGCCGATGTCTGGGCGGGGGCAGCCTTGACCTCGATCACCTTGCCGGAAGTTCCAGCGGGAAAGTCGATAGTCTGGAAGGGAGAGACACTCACCGAATCCCACGATGTCCATGTGGTCTCACCATCTAGCCGGTAGCTGAAAGCCCACTGTCTACCACCAGCCCCCAGGTTCTTGGACTCCACTTCCATAGAGGAGAAATGTTTCTCGACTCTAGGTAAATTACCGTCATATCTTACGAAAACCGCCTCGGCATCTGTGTCATCCGCATAGGCATTTGACTTGTCATTATCACCTACGGGTAAGAACTTGGGCGTAGCTGAGGCTCCTGACTCGGTGTAGCCGAGCCATACTCTTTCATGGTCATTAAGAACAGAGTCATACCAGAGGGTAGTCCTGTTGTCATTGAAGCTCTCATCATCGGCAGCGGATACTTCGCTTACCTTGTTCCATGACCAGTCTGTTACCCCGTCTATCGTTACCATGTTTCCGGCAAGAACGTAGATGGTCTCAACGCTGGTATCTTTCAGGGCCACGTAGAGAGTATCCGGTGTTCCGGTCATAGCAAGAACCCTGCCGTGTAACTCGGTTCTCTCTTCGGCTGACAGTCTGAAACTGATATCGGTAGCTACTCCCTGTGCCACGCTGTAGGCAAGCATCCCCCCGTGACCCATTGGCAGGAAGACCAGCTTGTTCCAACTGTAAATACCGAGGAAGTTATTCGGATGGTTCTGATCCCGGAACTGGAGAGTCAGGTTCCTGATAAACAGCCTACCGCCCTCTTCCAACGGCTCGTAATACTGCTGCCACAAGCCATTTGTCTTGGCGATCAGCAACGTGTCGGTATCAGAGTCTACGATCAATCCCGTTATGGGAGAGTCCTGGTCACCGATAGCAGTAGCACTTGACCATGAACCACTGTTGCTGGGATCAGCACTGCTTCGTATTACATGGGGTTGATACAGGTAGATATTGGTTGCTGTCCCCGAGTATGTCTGTGCTGCTATGCCGTACCCTCTCACAACTGTTAAAGATGAAGAAGCCGTAGCTGTGACCAGCATTATCTCCTGCGATGCACCGCCATTAGATGGGTTGCCACATAGAATCAGATCTCCTGCCGAAACAGCCGATCTTGGATCAGCCGTAGTGCTGAGAGTAGTTGCAACGGCATCGTGAGTGCCGTTCACGTTAATGTTTATGTCAGTAATATTGTGACCGCCCCATAAGATTTCCTGGCCAGCATTATTCCTTGCCACCTGGAAGAACTTGAATCTTCCTTCCAGTTCAGTTGAACTCGTCCATGTTGCTGTATTTCTGTCTTTATAAATAAAGGGCATGGGAGCATCTACTACGTCTGTAAATGAATTCCATCCCGCTGCTACCACCCACTTACCAAAGGCAACGCCATTCTTGTAGAGGACATCTACATCAAGCGGAGTGCTGGAAGATGTCCAGTTGTTATCCCCACCGGAGAATACATGGCTCTCAACGAAACACCAGATCTCGTTCTCAATACCGGCGGTCCCAGGGGTAGCGTCATTGGTAGCGGTAGCAAAACCACTCGCTCCATAGCCCGCTCCTGGATGGTTAGCGGAGACAGTAGTTGCCGTAAGGTCTCTTCCCGGCCTGAGATTCCCGTGCGGATATGTCTCGATACGGGTGGAGTCGGCTAGCTTGCCGCGGTCCTTCGCATTTCTCCAGTCTGTACCGCCAATCCCCTTGATCCAGCTATCCATAAACCATGTCAGGGCTATGGTAGGCGGGTCTTCTGACTGGGTTAGTTCTCCCATCGTTAATTGACGGGGTGCTATCGGCTGGGCTTCCCTTGTATCAAAGGGTCTTCTCCCAGTCCTGGCATTACGAGCATACATGAATCCCCGCTTGTGACGGGAGTCATAATCTTCTAGGACAATGTCATGGGTTATGCTTGCTGTTGGCATACTATACGCTCACGCTTGCAGTTCTTGATACATCAAACTGGATGTACCTGCCGGATGCGTCTTCCTCTACGTGCCATGCATTCTTGCCTCGACTGGCTCCAAGAGTTCGCATCCTGATACCGGGTTGCTGGGATAAACGAGACACTTCCCCCTGCCAGAAACCTATGTTTCTCTGCAAGTTGTCTCTCTGCTCCGAGGCTGATCTGGTCCATAAGGTCTGGAATAACACCATCGCAGCGTAGGCCGTAACGATGTTCAACTGGGGCTCTGCTATTTCAGTTGTGCCGGACTCAGTACTCGGACGGGACAGTAAACCCATCCCCTCTAATCTCAGGATCATTCCCCTTGATGGTCCTTCACCGGGTAAAAAGGGATAGTAAGGACCATCTATCATGTCCTGGTTATATTGCTGGTATACCCGTGAAGGCCCACGGATGATCGTAGAGGGTACTGTTATCCTGTAAAGAGGGTCAACTGCCAGCCAGCAGGTATCAAAGTAGGCAGTGGTCTCAGCCGCAACTTCTAAGATTACTTTCACCTGCGTTGCGTCACTGGGTACGGCGGCTTCTACGCTGAGTAATTGCCAGTCGTTATCCCCGGCATGGTAATCCCCGCTTTCTATGTTGCTTCCGTCCCAGTCAATTCGCAGACGGGCCTGGGACGCTCCGTTGGTCCATACCCGGCATCTAAACTGGGCTGTCCTGCCAGCAAGGGAATTGATATTTAAGTCAGGGCTCTGGGTTAATTGACCTACCGCTCCAGACGGCCCCGTAAGACTTACTGAATAGGTTCCGTGGAATACCCGGCTTGATTCCTGGGCCGTTGTAGGAGAGTTAACTTCAGTCCAGGAGTCGGGTACTCCACCTGTCCAATCTTCAAAGTCCGAGTTAGACAGTACGTTATCTACTATGACTGTCTCGTCCCGGATGGGCAGGTAGATTGTCGGAAACAATTCTACGAGTGCCCTGTTGATAGCTACGTGCTTGAGTTCCGGGTCGTACCGGTGGAGTTCAAAGCTGTCACTGCTGGCTGTCTGGGATGACAGGGCTGACTGCAAGATAGCAGTGGGTCCATCAGTGGCCTTTGAGATATAGAGTTCGCAACGTCTTGCTTCGCCAGAATTAGCACCAGACGTTGAAAGAAAGTACTGTTCTTCAAATGCACCGTCATCGCTACCTCCTGGATAATTGAGCAGCGTGGAACTTACAAGGCTGGTACGAGCGTCATTGCCGTCTGCCGAGGTCGAGAAGCTGTTGTAATCTCCGATAGCCTCGGATAGGGATCGCCTTAAATTTGTTCTTGTTGTTGTAGCCATTAACCTATGTCATCCTGTACAAAGATAGGAATGTATCCCCTATTTGGGAAAGTCTGGATAGATCCGTCACTGAAGGTGCATTCAAATTCCCCCTCGTATTCATCGGCTGTGTTGGTATTGGATGCGGTGAAATTATACTGGACCCTGCCAATACCAGCCGTGACCACGGTAGCGGTGGCCCCGTCAACTTTTACCGTTCCGGCAGGTTTAACTCTCATGGAGAACTTAACGCTGGCCCCGGTAAGATTAACAGGGGAGCCAAAGGCATCCTTCAAGTCACGCTTGATAGGACTCGCTGTGTCATTCTGTCCTATATAAAATGGATCTTCAGGCATTAGACCACCTCCGTACTGGTTTGACCACTATCTACCGCAACCGTGCTGGTAGGAGATGCTGCCCCCGTTCCATCCGGTAAGAACGTGGGCGTGGAGATTTGCATAAATATTGACGGGTCAGTATGAGCAGTCCCGGTGATCATCTCGGGTGGGTACTCGGGCATTAACTTGGTTGCCATGTTCTGCCACCAGGACAGATCCTTATCGAATAACTGGTCAAGACTTGTCCCGCCAAAGATGTAAGGATAAAGATAAGCACCGCTCGTAGTTTCTTCGATGGGCCATACCGGCATCCGAAGTTCCTCGGTCTGCTGCAAGACTTCAATAAAGCCCGGCCAGTGCGATGGCTCCTGCTCAAAGAAAATGCTGGGAATCGTGTAACGATATTCAATCGGGAGGACTGGCTCATAATCCCCGACAACAACAAGTCCATCTGCTTTTCCAAAGACTATCGGAAAAGTATAAGGAAATGTTTCAATTAACGGGGTTATGCTAGGCATTTGCTAGGTTTCTCCTATTTTTCCCTATCTACGGCGTTCATAGAAGCCCGTACAGCCATGTAAAATGTCCTTCAGGTATATCAGTATACCTTACCCTCAGAAAACTAAAGTAATTATCACGCCAACGGCCAGAGATGCCCCCGCAACGGTCAGACCGAGGAGCAACTTGCCACTCCACGCGATGTTAGCATCGATTCCCTCCAGCCTGATGTCAATCCGGTGCAGCCGGTTCTCTATATGGGGCAGGTCATTGCTCGATATCTTGGACAGAGTCCTTGCAATTTCCTGTACATCGATCTCACGCCTTGGGCTTGTCAATTTTAACCACCCCCCTGACATCGTCCACCAATTTCCAGAAACTCCGGGTTAATTCGTTCCGTTCTTTCTGACTGAGTTTACCATCCTGGCTGGTTTCCTGTATGGTCTCAACTAATCCCAGTGCTGACCGGATCGCCTTTCGGTTAGTGATAACCTTTAGCAATAACCCCATGATACTCCTTACTTAACCGTTATTGGTGTATCGACCAAATTGTCGGTGATGGTACGTGCCTTCACGGTACTGGCAACCACGAAATCGCTTAGATTGATCCCGTCCCCGTCACCAAATTTGCTGGTATTATCCATCGTGATGGCCCCAGCTTTCACGTAATCAATATTATAGCCACCCACAGAACAGTCCACATCTCTAAAAGTCATCGTGCCAATAATTGCGTCACCGCCAAGCTGAATAATTACACGGTCAACTACGGAATCTTCAGCAAGGAAAACACCACTGCCACGGGTTCCACCAAAATTAATTTCACTGATCGTTGAGTCGATGGTCGCATCCAAGCTGTGACCATCGGTATAGGCTTGCAGAACTAGGTTGCCTGTCTCAACATTTTCCATGCTCAGGCTGGGTGCGGATACGCCCGTCATAGTCCACGTATCTACGTACAACCAACCAGTCGTATTAGTAGTCCGTTGAATGGTTACACAGTCCGTTAACCCTGCCTTTCCCAAATCTAAGTTGTCGAGCGTCAAGCTGCTTAAACGAACTCCAGCGGCTAGATTGATCTGGAGGGTGTGATTTTCATCTGCTGGATTTTCTGGATCGGGTTCTAATGTGACCCCATGTATATCAGGCAAAGGATACGCCGCACCAGGTTCAGGCCAGATCGGGGTGTCATCAGTGCTGGCAATTACGAACGTAAAGGCCAGGATGAAGGCTACGCCTACAACTCCCAAAGCTGTTCCGATACCCTTGAATCCAGATAGGTCAAATCTGAACTTGGGTGTTGGTATCCGTAGGGCATTCAGTATTTTAAGCGTGGGAAATCTGGGTGCTGTAAATCTATCCAGCTTGAGGTCACGGTCTCGCAGCAGGACTCTCCGGTAACGCCAGAGCAAGCACATCAGTCCTACGCTGGTGACCGTTGCAACTACTACGCATATCGCTGCCGTCAAAAGAAGAGCCAGCGGCTCAGATACACCTAGAGACATTATCCAGTTCTGGATACTTTGAATAAAGCTGCCAATTGCAAGTAGTTGCATCTCTAACCCTCCGTTC
>Ga0208179_1001756_pt1 | contig 10708 bp, 8 predicted proteins | sample Malvired_Geostar_FD_184238 | JGI IMG/M metagenome (GOLD analysis project Ga0208179, IMG submission 184238) | Marine viral communities from the Global Malaspina Expedition - Malaspina viral metaG DeepMed_Geostar (SPAdes) (version 2) | ecosystem: Environmental > Aquatic > Marine > Oceanic | place...
GCCCTCACCTGGATGGTCATCGAGTGGGTCGAGCGCAAGAAGCCCGGCATGCTGGGCCTGGCTTCGGGCGCCATCGCCGGCCTCGTGGCCGTCACCCCGGCCGCCGGCTTCGTCAATCCGCAGGGCGCGCTGATCATCGGCCTCGTCGGCGGCGCGGCGGCCTATGTGGGCGCGGTGTGGCTGAAGAAGATGCTCAAGTACGACGACAGCCTCGACGCCTTCGGCGTGCACGGCGTGGCCGGCATCGCCGGCGCCCTGCTCACCGGCGCCCTGGCCGATCCGGCCATCAACGGCCTCGGCGAAGGCGCCAGCGTGATCACCCAGGGCTACGGCATCCTGGCCACGATCGCCTGGTCGGCCGTCGTCACCTTCATCATCCTGATGATCTGCAAGTTCACCGTCGGACTGCGGGTCTCCGAGGAAGAGGAAGTCGAAGGCCTGGACCTTTCCCAGCATGGGGAAGCCATCCACAGCTGATCCAGCCCTCAAGGCTGATCGCGGAACGGGGGTCCTTCGGGGCCCCCGTTTTCGTTTGGCGTGATGGTTTGGATCGTCTGTGAACCGGCGTCGGCGCACTTGGCGCCAAGGCCGCCTCAGGCCGGATCAGGCCAGGGACCGCCCAGACGACAGCGGCGCGCCCACCAGTCGGGGCGCAGGCTCTCCAGCCGTTCGGCCAGCTGCTCGGCCTCGATGTCGCTGGGACACAGGGCGAAGCAGGTGGCCCCCGACCCCGACATCCGGGCCAGCAGCACTTCCGGCTCGGCGGCGAGATCGGCCAGGACATCGCCGATCTCGGGGGCGATGCCGATCGCCGCAGCCTCGAGGTCGTTGCGCTGCAGGGTGAGCCAGCCGGCCAGCTCCTCGACGCTCTCAAAGGCCGCGGGCATCGGCGGCGGCGTGACGTCGCCAAAGACGCCCAGGGCGTCGAACCGCCCATAGACCGCCGCGGTGGAGGCCGGAACGCCCGGGTTGATCAGCACCGCCGGGCAGGCCGGCAGGCCAGGGGCCGGGCTCAGCGCCTCCCCCCGGCCCTCGGCCAGCACCGGCGCGCCCCAGAGACAGGCGGCGCCATCGGCGCCCAGCTCGGCTGCGATCGCCTGCAGGGCGTCGTCGGACAGGTCCGGGGCCCAGGCCGCCCGCAGCAGCCGCAGGGCTGCTCCGGCGTCGCTGGAGCCGCCCCCCAGGCCCGCCGCCACCGGCAGGGCCTTGTCCAGCATGAGCCCGACCGGCGCACGGGGTCCCCGAAGGGCGCCCAGCAAGGCCTGAGCCGCCCGGACGACAAGGTTGTCCCCCTCCCCCGCCAAGGCGCCGGCGAAGGGGCCGGTCACCCGGAACTCCAGGGCGTCGGCCGGGGCCAGCGAGAGGCGGTCGCCCACATCGGCGAAGGCCAGCAGCGAACTCAGCGGGTGATAGCCGTCCTCGCCAGGGGCGGCGACATGCAGGAAGAGATTGACCTTGGCCGGCGCAAAGGCCTGTCCGAACATGCGCGGCGTCCTAGCGGGCCACGGACGGCGGCGTGGGCGCGAGCGCCGGCTCCGTCGCCGCCGCGACCCTCGGCTGCGGCCCAAGGCCGGACGCCAACTTGGCCTCGGCGTCCTGGCGCATCCGGTCATCCGGCTCCAGGGTCAGGACCCGACGCCATTGGAAAACGGCCTCGTCCCGACGGCCCACCTGCCAATAGGCGTCGCCCAGGTGGTTGTTGACCTCCGGATCGCCGGCCTCGAGTTCGACGGCCTCTTCCAGGAGTTCGACCGCCCGGTCGTACTGGCCCAGCCGGTAATAGCCCCAGCCCAGGCTGTCGACCATGGCGCCCGAGCGTGGATTGGCGTCCACCGCCATCTGGACCATGGCCAGGGCTTCTTCCAGCCGCTCGCCGCGATCGATCCAGCCATAGGCCAGATAGTTCAGGATGTCGGGCTCATTGGGGTTGAGCTCCAGGGCCGCCGACAGATCCGCCTCGGCCCTGGGCCAATCCCCCAGACGCTCATAGGCGGCCCCCCGGGCGAACAGCAGCCGCCAATCGGGCGCAGGACTGGCCTCAATCAGCTGGTCCAGGGGGGCGATGGCTTCGGCGTACTTCTCGTTGGTCCGCAGCAGGTCGGCCAGGGTCAGCAGGGCCAGGGGGTCCCCATTGCTGGCGTTGGCCCGGGCGATCTCCAGGGCGCGCTCGGTCTCATCGGCGCCCTGATAGCTCCAGGCCAGCTTGCTCTGGGCCGTGGCGTATTCAGGTTGATCGGGCTTCACCCGCTCATAGGCCGCCCGCGCCGCCTCCAGATCGCCGGCCGCGCCCATCAGGTCGCCGACCATCATCCAGGCGTCCACCCGGTCGGGGTCCAGCCGCAGGGCCAGCCGCACATAGGCCAGGGCGAACTGGCTCTGACGGGCCGCCAGCATGGCGGCCGCAGGCGTCAGGATGGCCTCGGCCGCGCCTTCCCGAACGGTGGGCGGCGGCGGCGGGCTGCGACGCGCCATCGCCCGCGCCCTGGCCTCGGTCAGGGCTGTGTCGCGGGGGAAGCTCGCCAGGGCCTGATCGTAGAGCGCCACGGCCTCATCGCGGCGGCCTCGACGCTCCAGAAACTCGCCATGGGCGACGACCAGCATGGGGGCGGCTTCGGCGCCCTCGGTCAGGGCCTTGAAGTCGGTCTCGGCCTCGTCATAGCGCCGGGCGCGCTCGAACTGATAGGCCTGTCCCAGCATGCCGAAATACTGCACCAGCCGGTCGCCGGGCACGTCGGGCCGGCGGATGGCCGCCAGTTGGTCGCCGGCGGCGGCGGCCGCCCAGGGAGTCAGCAGCGCCGCCGCCGTGCGGTGGGGGAAGCCGATCTCCTGTTCGGTCAGCAGGGTGTAGGCCGTCTCGCCCTTGCCGTCGGCCAGGGCTTCGACGGCGCGCACCAGCCGCCCGAGGCGCTTGGCGCCCTCCGAGGCGCTCTCATCCACAGGGGCGATCTCGGCGGCGCGCTCGATCTCACCGCTCAGCACGGCGGCGGTGAAGGCGCGCTCGGCCAGCAGTTCCGGCTGGGCGCTCACATCGGTGGCGCGGTCGAAATAGTCCGCCGCCTGGCGGCTTTCGCCGTCATTGAGCGCCGCCTGCCCGGCCAGGAAGAGGCCGTAGGACGAGCGGTCTGGCAGGTCGGCGCCGGGCGGGGCTGCGCTCGCGCAGGCGGCGAGAAGGAACAGGGGGACCGTCACGGTCAGGGATCGAAGACGCATCCCCCTAGGGTTTCCTTTTCCACGCCCCGCCGCAAGCGCGCGTGCGTCACATATTCGGATAGTTGGGCCCATCGCCCCCTTGCGGGGTCGTCCAGACGATATTCTGCGACGGATCCTTGATGTCGCAGGTCTTGCAGTGAACGCAGTTCTGGAAATTGATCTGGAACTTCGGGTTCTGCCCGGCCTCGTCGTAGAGCACCTCATAGACGCCCGCCGGGCAGTAGAGGCGCGCCGGCTCGCCGAACCGGGGCAGGTTCACCTCGATCGGCACCGACGGATCCTTGAGCCGCAGGTGGGCCGGCTGGTTCTCGTCGTGATTGGTCGCCGACAGGAAGACCGAGGACAGCTTGTCGAAGCTGATCTCATTGTCGGGCTTCGGATAGACGATGGGCTCGTAATCCTTGGCCAGGCCCGTGGACTCCGCATCGGTCTTGCCGTGCTTCATGGTGCCGAAGATCGAGAAGCCGCCGGTCAGGTTGCTGATCGTCATGTCGACGCCGCTGATCAGGGTGCCCAGGGCCGTGCCGAACTTGGCGATGATCGGCTTGGTGTTGCGGACGATCTTCAGTTCCTTGTGGACCCAGGAGGCCTTGAAGGCGGTCTCGTACTCGGCCAGTTCGTCGCCCTGGCGGCCGCTCTGGATGGCGGCGAAGGCGGCCTCGGCGGCCAGCATGCCGGTCTTCATCGCATTGTGGCTGCCCTTGATGCGCGGCACGTTCACGAAGCCGGCCGAACAGCCGATCAACGCCCCGCCCGGGAAGAACAGCTTGGGGATCGACTGCAGGCCGCCCTCGGTGATGGCCCGCGCCCCATAGGCGATGCGCTTGCCGCCTTCGAGATGGGGGCGCACGGCCGAGTGCTGCTTGAAGCGCTGGAATTCGTCGAAGGGTGACAACCAGGGGTTCTTGTAGTTCAGGTGCACCACGAAGCCGATGGCCACGTAGTTGTCCCCGAAGTGGTACATGAAGCTGCCGCCGCCGGTCTTGTCGTCCAGCGGCCAGCCCAGGGTGTGCTGCACCAGGCCCGGCTGGAACTTCTCGTCGGGAACCTGCCACAGCTCCTTCAGGCCAATGCCGAACTTCTGGGGCTGCTTGCCCTCGGAGAGGCCGAACTTGGCGATCAACTGCTTGGCGAGCGAACCTCGGACGCCCTCGCCGATGAAGGTGTACTTGGCCAGCAACTCGACGCCGGGCTGGTAGTCGGCGCCCTTGTTCCCGTCCTTGTCGATGCCGAACACGCCGGCCACCACGCCGCGCACGGCGCCGTTCTCGTCGAACAGCACCTCGGAGGCGGCCATGCCCGGATAGACCTCGACGCCCAGGGCTTCGGCCTGCTGGCCGAGCCAGCGGCAGACGTTGGCCAGGGAGGCGATGTAATTGCCGTGGTTCATCATGAACTTCGGCATCGGCAGCCAGGTGATGTCGAGTTCGCCCTGGGGACCGAGATAGATGAACTTGTCCTTCTTGACCGGCGTCTCCAGGGGCGCGCCCTGGTCCTTCCAGTCGGGAATCAGTTCGTTCATGGCGATCGGGTCGATCACCGCGCCCGACAGGATGTGGGCGCCGATCTCGGACCCCTTCTCCAGCACGGCCACATTGAGCTCGGCGCCGGCCTCAGCGGCCAGCTGCTTGAGGCGGATCGCGGCCGACAGACCCGCAGGCCCGCCGCCGACGATGACGACGTCGTACTCCATGGACTCGCGTTCGACGTCTTCGCTCATTATCCCCTCACACTCCTATGGCCGATGGTCGGGGCCCCTACCCTCGCCAACGGCGTTGATCCTTTGCGCGTCTTATCGGAAGGTCGGCCCTGCGCGGTCAAGGACAAACCCCGCGAATCTTTGGGATTTCGACGCTTAAGTATGGACCAGACCGCCACACCGGCCCCGCAAATCCTGGTCGAAAGCCTGCTCGCCTTCTGGGCCGACGCCGGCGTCGACTGCCTGTACCAGGATGAGGCGAGCGACCGGATCGCCGCAGGGTTGACCCTGCCCCCCCGCCGCGCCGAACCCTCGGCGGAGCCTGCGGCGCCGACGCCCGTCACCCAGGCCGGCGGCGGCTCCCACGTGCAGGCAGGCGACGCCATAGCCCTCGCCCGCAACCTGGCGGCCGAGGCCAGGGACCTAACCGATCTGGCCGCCGCCATCTCGGCCTTCGAGGGTTGCGCCCTGCGCTATGCCGGCGCCGCTCGCCAGGCCGTCTTCAGTCGTGGTCGGGCCGATGCGCCGGTCATGATCATCGGCGAAGGCCCGGGCGCCGAGGAAGACGCCCGCGGGGAGCCCTTTATCGGTCGCGCCGGCCAGCTCCTGGACAGGATGCTTGCGGCCGCCGGCCTGACCGATCGGGTGTTCATCACCAACACCGTGTTCTGGCGTCCGCCGGGCAACCGCACGCCGTCCCTCGAGGAGCAGCAGGTCTGCGCGCCCTTTGTCGAGCGCGCGATCGAACTCGTATCGCCCAAGATCCTGCTGCTGCTGGGGGGCGCCTCGGCCAAGGCGATGCTCAAGCGCGAAGAGGGGATCCTCGCCATGCGCGGCCGCTGGTTCGAGTGGCGCTCCACGGACGAAAGTCTCGAACTGCCTGCCATGCCGACGCTTCACCCGGCCTTTCTGCTTCGTCAGCCGGCAGCCAAGAAGAAAGCGTGGAGCGACCTCGTGTCTCTGGTGCAGAGGCTTGATCGGCCGGAGCGGCCCCACTAGACCTTGGCCTGAGCTTCGAGAAAAGGGCCACGGAACCGCTGCGACATGTCGGCGGACGTGGAAGGTCGCATGACGACATCGACGCGAAGGCAGGTCTTCCGCCTGGGCTTTGGCGCTATGAGCGCCGCAGCGCTCAGCGGTGTGGCCAGTCATGCCTGGGCTGCGCCCCAGGTGCTGTCTCCTTGGGATGTGGTCCGCTATCGCGCCGCCTTCGCCGCGGTCGACCGCGGCGACTTCATCGAAGCCCAGATGCAAATGGTCGAGGTCAAGGATCGTTCCCTGGCCGGCCATCTCGCCTTTCGCCAACTCATGCATCCCACAGCTCACACCTCGTCCTATGAAGAGCTGAGCAAGTGGTTGAACGCCCATGCCGACCTGCCCGGCGCCGAGCGGGTCTATAGCCTGGCGGTGAAACGGCGCCCGGCTGGCGCGCCGGCGCCGCGCACGCCGGTGGTCACCGGCCTCGACTGGGGCCGGGTCGAGACGGCCGCCCAGAAGGTCGGCGGACGACTGAATTCGGACAAGGGCCGCGCGGCGCGCGAGGCCTTCTACAGCGGCGATCTCGCCCGGGGCTACGATCTGGCCGTGGCGTCCGGCGAGCGCTGGATCGCCGGCATGTCGGCCTATCGCCTCGGGCGCTATGAAGAGGCCGAGGGCTTCTTCAGCGCCGTGGCCCGGGACGAGACCGAGGGCGAGTGGCTGAAGTCGGCCGGCGGCTTCTGGGCCTCCCGCGCGGCGTCCAAGGGCGAAGAGATCGATCGGGCCAACGCCCACCTGCGGGTCGCCGCCAGCCACCCCACCACCTTCTACGGCATGATCGCCGACCGCCGCCTGGCCCTGGTGGGCGAAGAGACTGCGCCGGTGCGGCTGTCGCGCCAGGGCGCCTATATGTTCCGGGCCTCGGGCGCCGGAGCCGACAGCGTGGACATCCTGCGCTTCGCCAAGACCGATCCCCGCGCCCATCGGGCTGTCGCGCTCAGCCAGGTGGGCCTGGCGCTGGAGGCGGGACTGGAGCTTCGCGCCGGCCTGACCCTGGCCCGCTCGGCGCCCGAGCGCAGCCGCTGGACCACGCTCGCCCTCGGCCTCAACGCCCCCCTCACCTCCCAGGCCGACCAGGCCGGCCGATTGCGGGCCGCCTTCGCCTATCCGACGCCGGCGCTTGAGCCCAAGTGGGGCTTCACCATCGACAAGGCCCTGGTCTACGCCATCGTCAACCAGGAGAGCCGGTTCAATCCGGCCGCGGTCTCGCCGGCCGGCGCCGTGGGCCTGATGCAACTCATGCCCGACGCCGCGGCGCGCGCGGCCGGCGACGACAAGCTCAAGCAGGACATGAGCCCGCTGTTCGATCCAGGTTTCAACCTCCGCGTCGGCCAGGACTATCTGACCTGGCTGATGGAGCGCGGGGTGGGCTACGACCTGCTTCAGGTGGTGGCGGCCTATAATGGCGGCCCCGGCACGCTGCAGAAGACCGTGGCCATGGTCGGCGAACAGGCCGACAGCCTCATGGTGATCGAGTGCCTGCCCTCGGTCGAGACCCGCAACTATGTGGAAAAGGTCGTGGCCGCCTACTGGGCCTATCGCGACCATTTCGGCAAAACCTGCAGCACCCTCGACGCCGCCGCCCGCGGCGCCCGGATCATCGACGCCCGCCTCGACTTCGACGGCAGGATGACGTTCTAGGGCGTCCTAGCCCAGGCGCACCGCGCCGCGGCCGAACTGCCCCCGTAGCACCTTCAGATCGCCCTGCGTTCCCCCGAAATCCCGGGTGCGAACCAGCAGGCCTGCGCTTCCCGTCTGGCGTCGGCCGGCAAACCACCCGCTTTTCAGGGGCGGCAGCACCAGGGCCGGCCGGGTGGCGCGGGAACTGTGATCGGCGACGATCTCGATCCAGCGGCTGGGGAAGCGCATGTCCGGCGTGACGATCAGCAGCCAGTTGCCCTTGGCGATGGCGGCGGCCGCAGCGATGGAGCCCCGCAGCAGGGTCGCGCCAGCGTCTTCGCACAGTGCCGCCGTGGCCGCATCGGAGTCCCCGTCAGCGACGATCACCTCACGCACCAGCCCGTCCACCGCCGCCGGCACCAGTGCGGCGAGGAGGCCCGCAAGGGCTTCGGCGGAATCGTGGGCAGGGACAATGACAGTGATCATGGCGCCAAAGGCGGCGCTTCGGACGTCGGGTCAAGAGTGTTCTTGTTATGTTCCACATGCTCCGCTAGTCTGTTGCAGCATGGTCACCTTCACCCAACAGATCCGCGGCCGCGGCGCGCGCACCAATGCCACTGGGCGCTTCGAGAGCCGAAAGCGCGAAGCCTTTGACGACGGCTGGACACCGGACGACGAGGCGCCGACGCAGCTGCGCACCCACGTCCTGCCGGACAAGACCAGGACGATCATCGCGCGCAACACCAGCCCCGACGTGGGCTTCGACCGCTCGATCAACCCCTATCGGGGCTGCGAGCATGGCTGCATCTATTGCTACGCGCGGCCGGCCCACGCCTTTCTCGGTCTCTCGCCGGGGCTGGATTTCGAGAGCCGGCTGTTCTTCAAGCCGGACGCCGCCGCCCTGCTGGAAAAGGAGCTGTCGGCGCCCCGCTATGAGCCCCGCGTCATCCATATCGGCGGCGACACCGATCCTTATCAGCCCATCGAGCGCCAGCAGCGGGTGACCCGGCAGGTGCTGGAGGTGCTGCAGCGGTTCAGCCATCCCTTCACCATCATCACCAAGTCGGCCCTCATCCTGCGGGACGCCGATATCCTCGGCGAGATGGCGTCCCGCGGTCTGACCCGCGTCGCCATCTCCATCACCAGCCTCGACCGCAAGCTGGCCCGCAGCATGGAGCCCCGCGCCGCCACGCCGGAGCGACGCCTTTCGGCGGTGGAGGGCCTGGCCAGAGCCGGCGTGCCGGTGGTGGTGATGTTCGCCCCGGCCATTCCCAGCCTGAACGACCACGAGATGGAAGCGGTGCTGGAGCGCAGCGCCCAGGCCGGCGCCGTGGGCTCTGGCTATGTGGCCCTGCGCCTGCCCCTGGAGATCAAGGACCTGTTCGAGGAATGGCTGGCGAGCGACCATCCCGACCGCGCGGCCCGGGTCATGTCGCTGGTCCGCCAGATGCGCGGCGGCAAGGCCTATGACGCCACCTTCGGGTCCCGGATGAAGGGTCAGGGGCCGGTGGCCCAGATGATGGGCCAGAGGTTTCGGGCGGCCCGCCGGCGCTATGGCCTCGACCGGCCCCTGCCCGATCTGGACCTGTCAGCCTTCAAGGTCCCGCCGCGCGTCGGCGATCAGGTTGACCTGTTCGGCTAGCTAGCGGGAGAAGACGCCGATCAACTCCACATGCGGCGACCAGAGGAACTGGTCCACGGGGAAGACCTGCTCCAGGGTGAAACCGGCGTCGATCAGGGTGCGGGCGTCCCGGGCGAAGGTTGCCGGGTTGCAGGAGACGCCGATGACCCGGCTGACCTTCGATCCGGCGATCTCGCCGGCCTGCTCGGCCGCGCCGGCCCGGGGCGGGTCGAACACCGCCAGGTCGATCTTCTTCATCTCCTGGATCAGCAGCGGCCGGCGGACCAGATCGCGGGCCTCGGCCGTGACGCCCTTCAGGCCCGGCGCGGTGGCCACGGCGGCGTTGAGGGCGGCGATGGCGGCCGCCGATCCGTCAGCAGCGTAGACCGGGGCGATCTGCGCCAGGGCGAAGGTGAAGGTGCCAACGCCGCAATAGAGATCGGCGATCCGCTCGGCGCCCGCAGCGGCCCTGGCCACGAAATCGACCATGGCCCGCTCGGCGGCCGGGACGGCCTGCAGGAAGGCGCCCGGCGGCAAGACCACGCGGACCTCGCCCAGCCGCACGCTGGGGGCTGCCTGGTCCATATAGGCGATCTCGCCATCCATGGAGACGCGGGCGAAGCCGCCGGCTGCGGCCTGTTCGGCCAGGCGCATGCGGGCGTCCGCGGACAGGCCGCCGCTCTTGCGCTCGACGCCGGTGATGTCGATGTCGATCCCGTCGTCGGTGACGGTGACGTGCAGGGTCGGGGCCGACTTGGGATGCTCGAACAGGGGCGCGGCCAGCCGACGCATGGCCGGCAGAGCGGCGGTGATCTTGGGATCGGCGATCGGGCAGACTTCGATGCCCACCAGGTCCCAGGAATTGCGGATCTTGTAGCCCAGGCGCGCCTCGCCCTTCGCGCCCTGACGGGCGTGCAGCGCCACGCGGCGGCGGCTGAATGGCGGCGAGGCGAAGATCGGCAGGACCTCAGTCTCGATATGCTGCCGCGCCAGAGTGCCGATCAGGCGATCGCGCTTCCAGGCGAGATAGGCGTCGGTTCGCCAGTGCTGCAGGGCGCAGCCGCCGCAGATGCCGAAGTGCGGACAAGGCGGTTCGACCCGCTCCGGGCTCGGCTCCAGGATCGCCAGGGTCTTGCGCCGTTCGCCGGTCCCGGCCACACGCACGCGCTCACCAGGCAGGGTGAAGGGGGCGAAGATCGGCCCAGGGGCGAGCCCATCGCCCTCCCCGCCCATTTCGGCGATCGTCACCTCGGCTTCGGGAGCCGGCCCCGACGGCAGGCGAGGAGCGGAACGGCGGACGGGCTTGGAACTTCGCATCCCCACGCCCATTTCACATTTCGACGCCTGACGCCACGGCCGGCTCGTCGCAGGCCAGATGAACGAACATGAACGACCCGCTCAACGGCCGTTCAGGAAAGCGCCGCCATATTGGAGATCGACAAGGGCGAGCCTCACCCGCCGCCCACGATTTCCGCTCAAGGGAGAGCTACGATGTCCACCCGTTCCACCATCGCCAAGGG
>Ga0208179_1001757_pt1 | contig 10708 bp, 8 predicted proteins | sample Malvired_Geostar_FD_184238 | JGI IMG/M metagenome (GOLD analysis project Ga0208179, IMG submission 184238) | Marine viral communities from the Global Malaspina Expedition - Malaspina viral metaG DeepMed_Geostar (SPAdes) (version 2) | ecosystem: Environmental > Aquatic > Marine > Oceanic | place...
TGCTTGGGGTCCATGAGGCGTGGTGCTTTTGCAGCCGGAAGGTCGTCTAGCAGGCCCCACTCACGGCGGTAGTCTCTTGGGAAGTAGCGCCCAGTCCACTGGTTCCACGCAATTTGATTCTTATTGAAGTACCCGCTCTCTACGCCGGCTTTGTGGATATCCTCAAACAAGGTGTCCATCTCACGCACCCACTTTTGTTCTGCGGGCGCGAGTTTAGTGAGCAGGGTGTCGTCCTTAATGACCTCTCCAGGCACCAGCTTCGCCATCTTGGTGTTGGTGGATGGGTCAATGGGTGCGTAGGGGTCGATGACATTCTTGATTATCCATTCACGTCTTTCCGCGCTGGCAGGTGCGCCCTTTGAGATGACCTCATAGCGGTCCAAGAACCTCTTTTCCATTTCGACTGCGTAGCCTTTCGCACCACGCCTAGCTTGCCGGGTGAGCATCTTTGTAGGGTCGTAGAGTTCACGCAACTTGCTGCCGGTTAGCTTCTCGAGCGGCTCCTTGATGCCTCGCCGGTATCCCTTTTGTGCGGCCTTCCCGAGCATGAATTCTTTTCCGGTAAGCTGCGGCAGATCGACACCTAGCTTGGAAACCATGGGCGCGTGGAGGCGTAACTGCGCACGCCCAAAGAACTCACCCTGCTTGCCGAAGATGTTCATTGCGTCATCGGCGGAAAGTCCCGCATCGGCAAAGGCTGCAACCACGTCATCAAAGACTTTGGGTGTGCCTGCTTTTTCTGCAGCAATTTTGCCCACCTTCTCGGCGAGGTTTGCAGCTTTGCTCTTGCCCAGGCTTTTCGCTGTGGCACGCATTGTTGCACCCATAGCGTTCTTTGCACTGCCGAAGGTGCCCATGGACAGCATTGAAAGGGGGTCGGTGCCAATGAGGATGGCCAGGTCAGCCACGTCTTCTTGCGTCTCCTTGACGGTTTGCCAGAAGTTTTCCGCGGTTGGCTCCCCGCCCGTCACCAGCTCCGCAAGAGCACCCGCCCCAGCCACGCCTGCGCCCAGCACAGATCCCGCAGTCTTGCCCGCGCCCCAGTCTGCGACACCAACAAGCAGGCTAGGAAGAAACTCCCCTTTGTCTGACTCTTCCCGTATGCGCTTCACCCACTCTTGTGCGCCTACGTCTTTGCCTGGTTTGTCGCCCTCGCGCTTGGGTGTTGTCCATGAGCGCACGATCTTCTTGTGCGGATAGTCGAGTGCCTTGAACAGCATCTCACCACCCGCTTTGAGTGTCTCCATTGGACTGGCTTCACCGCGCAACGCTTTTTGTCTTGCTTGCACCATCTTCTCGGCCAGGTCCGGTCTGCCCTCACGCCTTGCGGTGGCGATGAGCTTGTTCGTGGCGCTGACAAAGTCGCGCGTGGTACGCACTGCGCGCTGCATCTTGCGCCGCTCCTGCCGACGGAGGGGCTCGTCGAGATCCCCAATGGAGCGCATGGTTTCTCTTAGGCCCTGCGGCTGAATGTAGCGGAACGCCTCTTCAACTTCCGGGGTCAGCTTCTCGAGTAACTGATTGTAAGCCGTGTCTGCGCCTTGAGCTGGCTCATAGGCTGGCGTGCTGGGTCGGGCGGGAGAAGGCCCAGGCCCTGAAGACTGAGCCAGGGCACGCCTTTCCGCTGGCCCCTTATAGTCTGGCGGCGTTGGCATTACCTAGGTTCCCGGTAAGGGATGCCGCTCTGTCCGAAAGCCCCCTGCCACTGCGTCTGCTGCGGGGTGAATCTATCAAGATCCAGGGTCAGCAAAGCCCGATCAACATTCTCCTTCGTGACTGCCAGGCCCATGCTGGCGACATACGCCTCGGCAGCAGCTTCCGCCTGCGCGTATGTGGGGGGGATTTTGTGGCTGGTCAAGTTCACGTTGATGCGGGAAAGCAGTTTGCTCACACGATCACTCTGCCGCCATTGATTGATGGCTCCGTCCAGAATCTTTTGGGCGGCAATCTGTTCGGGCCCTGGGTATGCTTTTGCTACTACCTCACGCGCATCTTTTACCGCCTGCGCATTCGTTTTGGTGTTTGCGATCCCTTCCCTGAGCGCGTTCTGAAGTGCGGCATATGGGCCTCTTTGGCTTAGACTTGATGCGCCGCCTCTGCTCCTGGCGGCGATGAGCGCAAGCTCTCTGGCCTGCCTGTGCTTCGTCTTCATGAGGTCGAGAGCTTCTTGTTTCTGCTTGCCCCACTGCCCCTTAATGGTTGCTTGCCCTTCAGGTGATGAGGCCCAGTCAACACCCTTGCTGAGAACACCCGCCCTGTACTCTGCAGGGGTGGACTGAAGAAGATGGCTCATCTTCTGGCTTTCTGCCGCAGACTCGCGCACCCTCTGCTGAATATCTAAAATCTCCTGCCGCTCTGCTTTGCGTACGCCTTCTTTCTTTGCCTTCTTCTTGGCCTGCCAGTGCGCGGCGACCACGTCACCTGCGCCACCCGCAAACCCGCTTGCCGTCCCGGTTAGAAACGACCCTAGTATGCCACCTCGACTGCCCATGTCTTATCTCCCTTGCCCCTGCTACAGGACCGCGCCAACAAGCTCTGCTCCTGCTTCTGCGCTAATTCCCTTTGCCGACTCTATCCCGATATCAATGAGCCCCTTTCCTATGTATGCGGCAACAGCCTCATACCACTCTGGCCCCAGATTATCCTCGGCCCACGCCGCGTAGTTTTTCTGTAGATTTGCCTGATATAATGACAGATCCTTCATTCGCTTGTGCGCGATTTCTCCCAACTCTGTGCCTAGGTGCTTGAGTGCGATGTCCTGAAGGGCGGACTGTCGTCGGGTTGCCTCTGCGAACTGGGTGTTAAAATTGTCTGTTCGCAGGCGCACCTCTTCCGCAAGCTCTTGCTGCGCACTGGCTGTGCCTACCCTGCGCATCGTGTCTGCCTGCACGCCCATCATCATCTCTGGTGAGCCACCCATCATTAGATTCTGATAGCCCGCGGCCCTGAGCGCCTCCTGATACACGCCAGTGTTGGCCTCTCGTATGCTGCGCCTTCGATCAGCGATGTCTTCATCACTGTGTGTTGGCAGCGGGTTCTCAAAGATGGCGCGCATAACTTCGTCTTCCCACGATCCTGGCGGGTATCCGTAGTCGCCAGAGGCTGCCTCGGTGCTGGGAAAGTCGCCGGGCCTCTGCTCCTTGGTGTGCTCCAGATCTTCTCTGTCGACAACCTGTACCTTTTCGCCGTCCGCGTCGATGTAGTAACCAAACTGACTGAGGGTGCTGTACTGCTCGCCCATATCAGCGTGCCCCCCGTCCACTCCGCCACGCACCCCTTCGCCGTGGTGGGCTCTCTCTTGTCCCGAGAGGTTGAGATCGCGGAAGAAGTTTTCAATCTCTGCGCGGCGCGCAGCCAGCCAGTCAGCCTCTTGTCTTGCATATCCCTCCCCGGGGCGATCGCCGAAGAGGGCGGCACGCGCATCTTGAGCGGTCGTGCCCGCAAGCCCGCCTGGGTCTAGGTGGCCTTGTGCCACAACGAGCTTGCCGTCAGGCGAGATGGTGTAGTTGTATTCGTTTAGCAGTCGATATGCCTCATCCCAGGTTAGCTGACCCGCAGCGACGGCGGCAGCTGTGTGGTCGGCGTATTTGTCCACAAGCCCCGACTTCTCATCAAAGAGTCGACGGTAGTCCGCCTCTCCTTGCCCCGCGCCACTTGGCTCAGAATAGACGGGATCGCGCAGCGGATCATCTTCCGGCAGAGGCTCTAGCTCGCGCCCATGGGCTGGGGGTGGCGCGCCACCTTCCTCACCCAGGGATAAAGGGCTGTGTTGGTAAGACCTCCCGGCTTCCGACTGCTCAAAGGCAACTTGGTCTGCGAGACTGCGCGCTTGGCGCAACCCCTCCGCGACCCCATAGGTGACGTTCGCCTGTGGTGCCACAAAAGGCGCACCCTGTGCGGTATGCGCACCCTGGGCGGTAGGCGGATCTAGTTCACCACCCCAGCCCATCCAGCCCGTCTGTCCTATTGGATCAAAGCCTTCGCTGCGCAGCCAACCTGCGCGCGTGGACGGTCCTTCGCCACCACGCCAAACCCCCGCTCTAGGGGGTGCAGAGGGTTGTGCTGCGGAGATTGCGCCCGGTGCGTCAGCGGGAGAGATTAGTGGTGCGGGATTTCTCCATGTGGGCTGTCTTTCTTCTATTGCTGTACGCAGACGGCCCTCAGTCGGGGCCCTCCAGCCAGCCGGTTGCTGTACAGTCTCCCTGCGAAACGCACCTTCACCAGCGGACTGCCCGCCTGCAGGACGAGAACGCGACTGTGGCTGGTCAAAGGGGGATGGCGCGCGATTCTTCGCCGTCACCGTCTCGAGTGCTTTCGGTGTTGTGTAGAGTCGTCGGCGTAATCCGCCACCTGTGTTCATTACCATAACAATGCTCCTATGAGGCTAGCTCTTCTTTGATCCAGAACGTGACTGTGAGCCCGCGGATCTTCGGGGTGCCCGCATTGCCGCTTAGCAGAATCTTGAGGGTCTGGTTGTTGGCGATAGGTATAAGCGGATTTGCGATAGGGTTGGAATTATAGATGTAGTGAAACCCGTTGTCGTCGTTGAGCTGATCTTCGTCGAGCACCCGCACGCCGCCACCAATGACAATGTCGTCCAACTTGATGGTGATCTGCGGGTCGATTACGCCCCCGTCCCTGTTTTTCTCAAGGCAGTAGACCTCGATAAAGGCGATATAGGCCTTCTTTGAGCTTTGCACCCTAGTGGTTGTGCGAAACAACTCTACATCTGCGGTGTGGCACTCCCACATAGCGGACGCACCGCTCGTGGCCATATTCTGCACAAAGGAAAATGGCAGCACAGTGATTGACCAAGGAGAGAGCGCATAGCGGTCGGCAAGCTGCGACGAGACAATGCCCGCGCTGTCATGCAGGTTAGCGGTGGTGATGTTATCCAGCGCCGTGGTCAGGTCCGAGAAATTTGTGTTTACTTCAGCGGACTTTATCAGCCCGGTTGAAAAGGTGTGTGTTACGACTGTCATGCTAATACCTCATCCATAATCGGCGACATCTCCATATAACCTCACACCCAGTGAACTGCGCAAGGCAATCCACGGCACAGGTGCGGCATCGGCGTTTACCGTCAGTTCTCTTGGGAAATCTACAGCACTCTCGGCCACATACTCAGTTTGGCGTCCATTCCTGCGCGCCGTCTGACCAATTGAGTAGCCTGGGCATAGCCAGCGCCCGTATTCGCTGGTTGTATAGGCGATGAAATAAACACCGCGCCTCGGGTCTAGGGTGACCCCTTTAATCAGATCTGCGTTGAACCTCGTGCGCGGGTTGCCTTCGGGCGACAAGGTGATCGTTGAGCCCAAAAAGGCAATCCGGGTGAGCGAATAGGGCTCTGATGCCAAAATAGGGTCGTCGAAGGTATGCGGCGAATTATTGTATCGATAGATAGCCATCCCCGAATCTACCGCGGTGCCGTCCGCTAGCGTGCTCGAGATGACCGCTGAAGCACGGAATACGCTTAAATGTCCATGCAGGCGGAGTGGACACACGAAAATGCGATATGACTCGAATTCGTGCGTGGTGACGTAGGTGCCTCCAACGCCCACCGGGGGCACGGTTTCCGTCTCATGTACACAAAGGAAATTCTTCTTGAACGTCGTGCGCTCGAGATCCCGGATCCGTCGTTCAAGGGTGACGGCTTGCATTAGCGCCCCCGTCGCTCGAGAATACGCGCCAAAAACGTCATGCCGCGCGCTTTCCACCGGCTGGTGCCACTGAGTTCAAGCTGAAACTTGTTGCCCCTGGTGCCACTGGGCTGGTTGATGCGCTTCTCAACAAACCTGCCGTCGGCCCAGTTGGGGTCCGCTTGTGCGCCGTTTTCCTGCCAATAAGCTGCGTCGAACGTGGCTTGCTTTGCGTCTACGTCGAGAGTCTTTGCGAGTTTAGCGGTCTCGCCCTTGTCCAGGTAGCTGCTTACGGTGAGTGTCTTTGACGAGCCAAGATCGCCTACGTCCACCATGGCTGCTACGAGACTGCCTTCGCGCTCGCCAAAAGGGGCAGCCGATGCACCGCGTACAGTGCCGGTGATGGTTTCGCCGTCGTCCGTCTCACCCTCAGTCAGTACCTGGATATGACCGTCGTTAGTCCCAAACAATACCCGTTCTCTGCCGCCCTCATCAAAGTCAGTCGCCATGAACGAGACACCAAAGGGGGCCGACCACACCCACCAGGCTTTGCGAAAGTAGTCGAAGACCAAGATCTTGTCGTTCTTGTCGCTACCGGCAGAAGGTACGGCGACATAATATCGATTCTTGCTCTGGGATACCGCAGCCACCGCATGATGCAGCTTGCTCTGGTTTACGCCTTTCTCGAGTACTCGATTCCAGTCATCCAGCACCGCAACCGGCTCGACACCGTTGTATGCATACACACCATCTGAAGCCACGCCCAGTAGGATAGTCTGTCCACCCATTGAGATCCGCTGCGCAGACCAGTGGGATACAAAGCCTATGCCCTGACTCGCGGGACGCATAAACAGCTTGCCGTCTGCGTTGAACGGGCCAAGCTCGAAGATCTGGGTTGCCGTAAAAACCACCAGCTTGTCGTTGAGCGTGGTCATGCCGCTGATGCGGTTGTTGTGTGAGTCGAAGATCTTGATGCTGTTGCCCAGAGGCCATATGTAGGGCAGCGCCAGCCAGCTATACCAGATGATGTTTGTGTCCGGGTCGGCGATCATGATGTGACCCTTGTAGTCGCAAACGTATCGCCCCTTGGGTGGACTGGTGAATAGCTGGTTACCGACCTCTGCCGTTAACACGCTTTCCTCGTCATCACCCTTCTCTCGAATCGCCGCAGCCACCAGTTCAGCGTACTTGCTCTGCGTGTCTGCAGGCATTTTGCGCACCCGCCTGCCGTCATACTCGAGCAACGCCCCTTTGCCGTTGGTGAACACGAGCGTGCGGTTTAGCTTGTTGTATACACCCGAATACTTGAAGCCTGCAGACATCGTCCAGCGAAGTTCCCGCGCAAGCTCCCAATGCACAAATTCGTTTGTGATGCCCGCAGAGGGTGAGCGTGCGTATTTTCCGCTCGTGCCGCCACCGTTGACCAGGCGAATCTCATCATCGCCCGCGGCGATGTCGTGCTCATGCACTTCATAGTCCTCACCGTCGATAATGGCGCGCGTGTGTGGGCGGATAATGGCAAAGCGGTCGTTCACGTCCGGTGTAGCCGGGAAGGCATCATAAACCGTGATGTACGTATAGCTGCCGTCCTCTGTGGACTTCACTATCTCGCGCTCATGGCCTACGGTGTTGCCGCTCGCTGTCGTCGCCGTCACCCTTAGTCTGCAGTGCTCAAACTCTTTATAGCCGCCACGTACAATGGTCTTTAGAAACTTTACCGTAGTTGCAGAGTATGTCGTCTGCGCCTGCAGTGCCTCGGCGACGGTTGCGCCGCGAAACTGACCAAAGATGGGCTCCTGTGTACTACCCGGATCAAACAGCCAGTCGTAGTCCGTGTTACTCTTTGTGAGCCGATTGGTCGTGCCGATGGTGTTGCCCGAGGCGCTGCCTGCCGTGGTGCCGCTGTCTGTAAATAACGGCCAGGTTACGAATCCATACACGCCAGTGCCTTCGTCCTCGACGAGACGCTGCACTCGAGTGGGCTCATTTTCGTTGCTCACCACGCCCACCTGAGCACCAAGCTCATGCGGCCTGCGCTTGGTTGCGCCGCCAGAAGCCTGACGATCATTGCAGACTACGGTGAGGTTCTGGTCACCAAGGCGCAGTGGAAATATGCCGTTGACGGGGTTGAGTTCAAAGACCCTAATACCCGGCTGAACCAAGAGAAGCACGTTCTCAATACCGTCAGCAATATAGGTGCTCGCGCCCGTGTCCAGATCCCAGACGTCGAGACGGATCCAGTACAACTCATCGGATGTGAGCGAGCTGGCATCATCGATATCACCCGGCGCGGCTGTGGCCCAGTCGGCGAGCTTATCCGCATGAAAGGTTATCTGACCGTCTTTGCAAAGCGTGGACATGTAATTGCCACAGCGAATAGACGTTGTGTCCTTGAAGTGTGGTGCCTCGGCCCAGTCGAGTCCTTCGTCATCTATCGAGTACCAGACACGCAACACCGCCGGGTTGCCGCCAACGGGGGTGTTGTTGGGATAAGACGTGACCGGACCCCACTCAATGCCATCAAACTTCTCATACGCGCCAATAAAAAACCTGCGTATATTTGTGCTCGAGAAGTTGCCCGTGCCGTCTCTTGCGTCCGCAAAACTTCCCCCGCTGCCATTGTCGGTGGCAACGAACACCGCACCCTTTGGAAAATGGTGAGGCACGCCGGCTGCAATTGTAGTGAACGACTCCCGCCTTTGCAGTTCGCCGTCTAGATTGATGACATCTTCGCCAGATGCCGCCTGGTTGGGTAGCGCCTCTCGCTCAAACCTGTTGATGCCGCCGTCTAAGGAGGGCACCGGGACAGAGACGTAACCGCGCATCCATTAAGCCCTCGCTGAAGTCTTCTTCTTGTTCGTCTTGGGCTCTGAAGCCATGGCAATCGAAAGCCTGTCCGCAAACTGCCGTTGGTCCTCTTCGAGCTTCGCCTTGGCTGCTTTGATGTCTTCCATCTCCGCCTCTAGCTGAGACTGCACGTCCTGCAGCACCCTCACCCTGCCCTTGTGCCTTTCTAGGTGCGTGCTGTCATTTTGCAACTGCCGCCACGCCTCATCAGGAATGTCAATATAGGTGCGTGTACTGTCGCCCACTTTCTTGGCAACGGTAATCGACCTCATTCGCCCGCGCTTGTCTTTGCGCTTCTCGGTGACTAGCTTCCACTTGCCGCCGTGATTGGGGGGGATGATGTACGGTTTTCCGCCGTAGGAAAACACGAACGGTCTATCTGAGTCGTAGCATACTTGTGGCATTACATACCTCGCCTTCTTCTTCTGATTCGTTTCGGCCCACGCTGTCTTTGGCTTTGCGTTACAAACGCGCCCCAAAGTCTTTGATGTGCCATGAGTTGAATGTCGGTCGCTTCCGCGTCCCTGCGGAGTAGCTTGAGTGCCGCGCCTAGCGCGATTAGCTCTGTCCACCTAGGAGACATGGGTGCTTCGTCCGTCGTAACACTTATAATAAACGGTGATTCAATATAGCTCACCCTTAGCGTCATCGTGCCCGAAGCCTTGGGGAAGAGTTGTATTCGATGAGCATCCACATCGGTGCCACTTGGCCCTAGCAGGGTGTAGCGAAACTTGTAGTAACTGCCAAAGACCTCGCCTGGGTTGAAGTCCTCTACGGCGAGGGGGGATACGTACTCGATGTTAATGGGCAGGTTAATAGAGGAAACGTCCTCCACCTTATAGATAGCTTCTGCGCCCACTGCAGCCGGAAGCTCTACCGGTGCGTTTGCCTCTGCGTAAGAGAATGTCGTGCGCAGTAGTGCCTCGCCAGGGAAGTCTGCCACCATCTGGTTGGCCATCTCTACCAGCTGATCGTTAATGGCCTCATCTACGTCGGTGTAGAGTGTGTCGGCATTCCAGCGATCACCATCCGGATCGCCAACCTCGCGCAACACCCGCGAGCGTAACTCCGTCAGTGTCTCTGCGCCCTTCCGCTCTGCTGCCATTACATCGTCTTCCCGTTGTGCCCGCTCTTTGCGTCAGACATACCAAGGCTTAGACGATTGGCTTCGCGCAGCATTGCGCGTTTGTCTAGCTGCTGCTCAACAATGTAGGTGTGCTCGATGAGCTTTTTATGCTCTTCCTCTGCAGCCTGCTTTTTAGCGGCCATCTTGTCGAACAGCCATTGCTCGTGGCGCGAGCCTTTCTTGACTCGATGCTTAGTGCCCTCAAATTCTATGATGTGAGACCGCTCGCGTTCCCATTTGCGTCTGTCTAGTTCGTCATGTGAGGTCTGGTTACACTGCATGGACTTGCTTGCGCAGCCTTCCTCAATGTTGGCCATATCTCGTATGAGGTTGAAGTGGTGAGAATGAAAGTCGTGCAGGAATGCTTCGTCCTCGCACTCGCTTGCTCTGCGTGCGTCCTCTCTGCGTGAGAGCACAAACTTATACATCTCTTCGGGCGACACACGCTGCTTGTCACAGTGTGCTTTTACCCATTCGAGGTCGCGCCTGTTTGGCGGCACATAGTCCCCTAGTCTGCCGCGTAGCTCTTCTGCTCGCTTGTCTTCATAGTTCAGATCCGCAGGCAGATAGCCGTCTTTTTGCGTATCGAAGTCATGAAAGATTTGCGCGCAGTGCCACCCCGGCTGCCCAATCTGCGGATCAAACACAAACTCAAAGAGGCACCAACGCTTGAACCATGGGTGTAGAGCAATCTTCAGCTTTCCATTCTTAGCTAGCTCGCCAAAAACATCATTAAAGACACACTCCACACCCACGGGAAGCGGGGGGGATTTTGCTATCGCATCCGGGTCAAACCGTAGGCGAAATATCTCAGGGTAAAGGAACTTTTTCTTACACCACTGCATCCCAGTGTCGGGATCCCAAGCACCCTCGAGACCCACGTCCACTGGTTTGGTTGCGCGTTTACCGCGCAGGTGTGCAGGTCTTCGCCCCAAGACAAAACTCCTACTAAGCCATCGCGTCAGGCGGCGAGTCTAGGTCAAACTCGAGGTCATCGAGGATGCCATTATTGTGTGGTTTCCTACACTCGACATTGCCGGACTTGTGCCAGATTTGCTCTGTTTGATCGTAGTTGGGAATAAACCTAGTCTGCGGA
>Ga0208179_1001758_pt1 | contig 10706 bp, 12 predicted proteins | sample Malvired_Geostar_FD_184238 | JGI IMG/M metagenome (GOLD analysis project Ga0208179, IMG submission 184238) | Marine viral communities from the Global Malaspina Expedition - Malaspina viral metaG DeepMed_Geostar (SPAdes) (version 2) | ecosystem: Environmental > Aquatic > Marine > Oceanic | place...
CCATACCTAAAAGTATTATATGGACAAGTCTCATGAAGCCCAGTCAAACGATCCTCAACGCCAGCCCCATAGTTATTAATATGAAGTTCGTGATTTTCCTCTAGGGCTCGGGCAGCACGTAAACACTCCTCATAAGAATTGCGCATGCTGCGAGTGGAAAAATTGGTGTGGGCGCCGGCACCATTCCAATCTCCTTGAACTGGTTTAGGCTCAAACGAAACTGCTACATTGTGCTTCTCAGCAATCCTTTGTAAGAGCCAGCGCGCTATTAATAATTCATCTGAGGTTTGGACAGGCGAAAGAGGGCCAACTTGAAACTCCCATTGCCCGGGCATTACTTCAGCGTTTATACCAGAAATTGATAAACCAGCCCTCAAGCATGCGTCCAAATGTTCTTCGACAATTTCTCGACCAAAAATCTTATCTGCTCCTACGCCGCAATAGTATTTACCTTGAGCCTCTGGTTCACCACTTTCTGGAAATCCAAGTGGGCGACCATTTTTAAAAAATGTATATTCTTGTTCAATACCAAACAAAGGTTCATGAGCTTCGAAATTTAAATAAGTTAAAGCGCATTGTGTACGAGTATTAGTTTTGTGGGGGAGAAAATCAGTGTCAAAAACTTCACACAGCACCAATTTATCTCGCTCTCCCTTGCGAATAGGATCTTTACAAGTAAAAACCGGTCTTAGAACACAATCGGAATCGCTCCCGAGAGCTTGATTTGTGCTGGACCCATCAAATCCCCACATCGGCGGCACTTCTGTAATCTCCAAAATCTTTGTTTTGCTTCGAAGTTGGGGCGTTGATTCAGTCCCATCTACCCAAATATATTCTGCTTTATAGGTTTCAACATCCATTTTATTTCTCCTTAGATTATTTCGTCTGCTATCCCTAATTCCACAGCTTTTTTTGCTGTAAAATAAACATTAACCTCACGATTAAGTAGTTTCTTTAAATAACGTTTTGTCATTTTTGTTTCTTTAACAAGGGCATTAATATGTTGTTCTTGAACGAAACGAATTTCCTCCATTTCATTTTCAAGGCTATATATTGATCCTTGACTTCCTGCTATTACACCATGAAGCATTACTCGACAATTTGCTCCAATTTTTCTTTTGCCTTTTGTGCCCGCCGCCAACAGCAACACACCTGCGGACATTACTTTACCTAATCCTATAGTATGAATTTCGCACTCATCACGAATTGATCGCATGGTGTCGTAAATTGAAAACATTTCAATCGCTGAGCCACCATAAGTGGATATGAACAATTCAATTGGTTCATACCTAACTATGAGCTTAGATTCTTCATCATCAGGATTTTCCGGTTCTTCAACTCGGCCTGTGTTTTTTAAAGCAAATAGCGTATATGTTAATTCTGCTGCTTTTTCTTCATCTACTTCGCCATAAAGTGCAGCCATTCGCATTTTACTTAATTCATCTGAGCCATTGTCCTGGAAACCATTCAGAAAAACTACTTGTGGCCCACTTTCTTCTTCTGGTGCCTCCTCTGGTTCTTCTTCTGGTTCTTCTTCGGAGTTCTTTTTTGATTTTTTAAAATCCACCTATCACCTCTTTAATTTAAATTGTTACTCGCGAGTTTCTTTTAATTCATACGGGAATTCTTTTGCCCACGCCAGCCAAGAGTCCACGTCATCAAACGTTTTAGAAAAAAGAATAATAAAATTGTTCTTTTCGCACCTTCCAATGCCAACCTGGCGCCAATCATTTAAATCTTGCAACAGTTGCGCTTTGCTTTCTTCAGGCACATCATTTGCTTGAAGTTGATACGTAGGCTTTCCTTCGCTGTCCCATATTCTCCACGCTAATACTTCCAAGAACTTGTCCTCCTTAAGATTTATTTTTTTTGCCTTCAACTTTATATAACCTATCTAGTTCGTCCATTGCGCTATTCCAATCATAATATTTTATATGGCCTCTAAAACTTTTTGGGCAATTTGTCAAAATATGGCCAATGCACATATTTTTCCACGTAAAAAAGCTTCTATTGTCAAGTTCTTTAATCTTAACAATTTGTTCTTCTTCTAAACCACTATCAGCCATATGGACGTATTTTATAGCTCTAATGAAACCAATATCCTCCGCAACTGTGCCAAGCATTTTTAAAATCTGCTCATTTATCCCCTGCATGGTCAAAGCCATGTGGCTGTATGATAATACAGAAGTCACAAGACGATAAGCAAAAATTCCAATAAAAAACCAAATTAATTCAATATACTCGTCAAACATCAAGACCTCTTTCTATAACCTGCTTGATTTCCACCAATTCTGGAGATAGCTCATCCTTTTTGATTTTCTCAAGTTCCTTATTAAACCATTTTTCGAGAAGTTTTTTAAATGGAAACATGTAATAATAGTTAGGTCCGGTAAAACGTTCTACAACTCTATATATATCACATTTTTTATGTTTTGTCCAGTGCTGATATGCAATACTCATTCTATACCCGCGGAACTCTAGCCATGCGCGACCTGGGCTTGGCCACGGCAGCAAGAAAATTAAAGATAACAAAAACCATGGGTTCCAAAAAGCACCTAAAGCAAATAAGGCAAAAATTTGGGGTGACAAATATAAAATATTAAATAGCCAACCTAATCTTTTTCTATCATACATATGCACATATTCATGCGCTAAAATTTCATGTTCAAGAGAACCATAACTTTTGTATTTGCCCCAAAAGTCTGGAACATACACTACAGGATAAATTGTAGTTGTGTAGTGTGTCATAAACTTCTTGTTAAAAAACAAAAGGAAGGATAACACTTTCATAAAAGAACTGTTACTTTTTTGACGAAGTGTAAACCCCGGGATTTGCTCGTCTATGTGTTTTAAAAGCTCAACACGTATACTAAGATGAACAACGTCTCTGCGAGACATAACTGACGTTATATGCCTCTTCATTATTCACTCGGGTTGTTAACCTTTCTTGCTTAGACGCTGGAAAATTCTCTCAGCTAACTCCTCGGCAACCTTTTCTTTGCCAGATTGCTGACGAATTCTTTCAAGGACACGACGAGTTACTTCGTTAATAACGTCTTCTTCCATAACAGGCTCTTCTTCTTCGCCTGGAAGCGCTTCGCCTGGAAGCTCTTCGCCTGGAAGCTCTTCGCCTGGAAGCTCTCCTTCGGCTTCCTCGGCGCCCTCGGCGGCGCCGAGTACTTGGTTTAAAACATCCACTGCCTTACGAAGAGACTCAACGTCCTCTTCTGGAACAGTTACTGATGCTTCTACTTCTTCCTCTCCGCCTGGAAGTTCTTCCTCTCCTGGCAGTGGCGCTTCTTCGCCTGGAAGCTCTTCACCTGGAAGCTCTTCACCTGGAAGCTCTCCCTCTACATCTCTATCATAAACAGCAGGCATACCGCCTTCTTCTTGCACTTCTACGTCAGCAGAATTCTTATCCTCTTCTTCAAGCTCTTCTGCTTTTTCTTCTTCAAGCTCTTCACTTTCATTTTCATTAACCTCTGCATCTACGTCTGATGGTTCATTGTTGTCTAAAAAGTTCTCAGTAAGACCACCAATAGAAGCCAGTGTCATGAAACGACGGATAGTGCCCTCTTTAAGTAAGTTTTTGTTATCACTCATCATAATTTCTCCTATAAGTATGCATACTTGATGATAGCAATAATAAATAGTCTAATACTTGCAAAAAAGCCTTCACATTCTTTAAGTATTTATTCGCAGAACTCTTTGATATCAAAATTCGCTGAAACAAGTTTGCTTAGGGCTGCATCTTGTATTTGTTTTACTCTAACAAAACTAATTCCTAGTCTATCGGCTGCCTCTCTTAATGTCATCGGGCCATTCTTCTTTATTGCAATTAGAGAACAATTTAAATCTTCTTCGTAATTCAACCAATATTTACAATCTTCAACTGGGCAAGACACATCGTTTTTGACACAGCACTTACAACACTCCCTTAGTATTTCTTTTTCTCTAGGGGGTCTAAATGGTGTATATCTTTTCCGGCTCATAACTCTGGATACTCCTTTTCTAGTAAATCAAATATATTTTCAACTTCTTTATCGTTTAAAGCAAACTTGTTTTTAACTTCATTCGCCTGTTCGTGTGATTTTTTGGATTTTGCACGCTTTTGTTTACTTTGAATATTATTTTCTTCTCGATACTCTTCAACAAATTCTACAATACGATCATCTCTTTCAAGATATCCCGTTATCATTAATCTAAAAAATTCACCTTGCTTAAGGCCATCAGCGTGTAATCTAATTTTTAGATCGGCATGCCGTTTATCTAATTCTTCAAACACTATTCGTTTCGTTTCATTGCCATAACTCATTATCGCCTCAAAATATGTGTTGAACTTTCAAATTGACCAGCAGAAGTTTGCTTAATAAATCTTGCCTTTGCTTGCAATTCTAATAAATTATTTACACCTGAATATGAAAGCCCACTTCTAATCCCTTGTGCTAATTCAGTAAATACATCATTTACAGTTCCTTTATATGGGATAGTTGTAGAAATTCCTTCTAAAGAGTTAGTACTTCCTTTCCAATCAACTTGTGCAGCGTGAGAAGCCATCCCACGATAAACCTTATATCTCTTATTCTTGCTCATAAAAATTTCTCCGGGAGTTTCATCTGTCCCTGCCAGCATAGAACCCAACATAACAAAATCTGCTCCTGCGGCCAAGGCCTTGACAATATCTCCACCATTCTTAATTCCACCATCAGCAATCAATTTGGCATTTCTGTCTGAACGTGCACAATCTAATATTGATTGAAAGGTGGGCATGCCATGCCCAGTTTGGATTCTCGTAGAACAAATTGATCCACCACCAATCCCAACTCTAATACTGTCTGCTCCCCAATCTGCCAAATCATTGAAAGCTTCCAAGGTCGCTACATTCCCAGCCATCAAATGAACTTTATCGCCAAAAACATCTCTCAATGTTTCGAGCGCGTTTCTAACCAAAGTATGGTGGCCGTGGGCAACATCCAAACAAATGATATCGGCTCCTGCATCTTGTAAGGCGCATGCTCGTCTCTCATAGTCACCAGTTACTCCTATTGCTGCTCCAACATACTTTGCCTCTTTTTTTGCTTTCCTCACATGGTCCACTTGCTCTGCAATAGAATTATAGCGGTGAACAATACCTACTCCACCATACCCAGCTATAACAGAAGCCATCCTATGTTCCGTTACTGTGTCCATAGGACTAGAAATAATTGGCAGCGTTAACTCAATATTGGAATCTAATTGACCACCAATACCAATATTTTTTCTGCTTATAATTTTTGAGTATTGTGGTGTCAATAAGACATCATCAAAGCTAAGACTTTCTTGCATTTTCAAGTTCCTCCTGTAATTCAGAAATGAATTTATTTCCTCTCTGCCAACATTCCGGGCAATATAAATTTGTTTTCTTTTCTTGTTCTCGCACAATAACATACCAAGATTCAACCATTTCTTTATTTTTCTTATCGAATGACTTTTCACAAATTAAACAATAGTCTGGTAAAGAGCCAAATAAAGAAACTTTTTCGGCCATTTCTTTCTCGGCAGCTTTCTTCTTATGCTTCGCTGAGTTTCTTCTTATCTTTCTTTCTAACTTGGACATAGTGTGCACACCTTTGGTATATTAAAATTAAACCATGATTTATTCTTGAAAACAACTATCGCAGAAGGGAATGGTGCAGAATTCACTGCTTCACCAAATTTTAATCTTCCTTTCACAAAGTAGATCTTTTGCGCCTTCATACAATAATCGTGCCAATATTTTGTATCTGTTCTTGACGGCAACAAACAAACAACAGTTGTATTTGGATGCCTGCTTTGCTCATATGCTTTCTTAATCCATTTTTTAATATCTCGACCATAAGGTGGATTCATAAAAACAGTATGACCTTTCCAACTCTTTTCTAGACCATCTTCTTCTGTTGAAAAGTATTCTTTACATTTCGAATTTTCAGCCGTAGCACAAGGATCTAGCGTAAAATGAAACATTAAATCTAGTCTATCGTATAATTTTTGTGGTGTTTCCCATTCCGACGACTTTGACGAAAACATTGTTTTTTGTGTTTTTTTATTCATTAAACCAACCCCGTACTTCCAAATCCGCCTTCGCCGCGATCTGTTCCATCTTCAGAGGGATCAATGAAAACCTCTTCAACACCGCAAGTGATGATCGGCACAAGCACAGCCTGTGCAATTTTTTGGGCGGGCTTAATGATTTGCGTTTCTCCTCCGATATTATGAAGGTTAACATATATTTCCCCAGTATACCCAGGATCGACGACACAAGCTCCAACAATTAACTTTTGCTTGTGTGCTACACCAGATTTATTTTTAACTTCTAACATGTAACTTCTTGGTACCACAACTTTTAAACCAGTTGGCACCAAACAAGAAGTACCAGGTGCAACTCTAAATTGTTTTTTTCCAAGATCTTCCCAAATACAATTTGAATTGTTTTCCGGGTCTGGGCAATAAAACAAATCCATTCCTGCATCTGATTTATGTGCTCTTTCGGGAAGTTTTGCGTCTGATCTAGTTTTATAAAATTTAAGCCTCATTCTCTCTCTCCAAAGTTATTGTGAATATGCAATTGCCATATCTTGAATTGCATCATCAACAGTATAAATAAAATTATTATTTACTAGCATTTCTTCAAGCAAATATGCTGTAGCTATTTGATGTTCTGACAGACCAATATACTTATTGCGCCAACTAATTTTTTCACCAGCTGGTAAGTCACACGAAATGCTTTCAATTGTTTCCTTTTGAAATTGTTTTTCTACATTTATACTATGCGTCTTGCCGGCACTGTCTAAAACATTAATATTGCAATATCCGTCTAACAAGCAATCGGAAATTATAGAGCCCTTGCTACCATAAACATTTAAAGTGTTGTGACCTCTGAAAGGCATATTCTTGTGTTTATCTGAGAATTTATAAATCAACAAAGTTCCATTTTCAAACACACCAACTTTAACCCTCATTCTCTCTTCTGACTTCGGTTTAAGAGATCCTTCTTTATCCGAATATCTTTCAGTCTCAAAATAATTCTCAAATCCTTTTAACGACACCATTCGAAACTTGTTAGGTAAGTAATTTCTAATTTGTGCGGCGCCGTGGTAATCATATGTTCTAAAATTATTTTCCACTGCAATTATATCGCCAATAGCACCAGAGTTTAATAGCTGTTTTTTAAATCTTTCCATTGGTAAAAATGGCCACTGCTCCAAAATTCCTACCGAAACTTGTGCTCGGCTTTTGATTGTTTCATACACTGAAAAATTATCCGTTGTCTCCAAAAGAAACGGCACGTTCACACTGATCAACTCTTCAAGCACGCTGGAAACTATATTTGATTTTATAGTTACAACAATGACATCCGGCGTTGTTTCTGCCACCATCCTCGTTATCGAATCAAACGCTTTAGCTTCTAAAAAATTAAATTCTTCAGAAACGTTTCCAGACTTTGTTGTAATGCCGACAATCTTAATTTTGTCTAGCATCGATTTAATAATTGGTAAATTGTAATTTTTGGCTCGATTGCCTGCGCCTACTAGCGCCACTCTTTTCATTTTTAACCTATTAATTTAAAGTTATGATAAACCGAACGGGAAGAAAAACCCCAATCTTCGCTGTAATCAAGTTTTGCCATGTAAGGCCGATTTAAGGCAATCTTATCCCTATTTGTTACTCCCCAACATTTAATTGAAGTTGGCGTGCTCGTTGAATCAATAACATTAACAATCCAATATTCTTTACCATTTTTTGTTTTTCTCTTGACGATCTCTCTTGGGATAAACCAAACTACCTGCAAGTCCTTATCAAATTCAGCAATTGGAGGAACATACATTTCTTTTAGTTTTGCTTTAACATCTTCGTTTAACACTAAATGTATTGGAAAAATACCAGTCAATTCTGATAAATAATTTATTTTTTCTTCTACTGAAAACTCACCTTCATTACGATATAGTTCAATGTTTTCACTAAACTTTTTCTTGTTCTTTGGCCTGTCTGCGATTGCAGCAGACCAGAGATGTTTCATACCAGAAAAGCGTTTATCACATAACAAGTTCAACGCCTCTGATCTACATAAAACATCTAGTGCTTTTTTGTTTAATTTGGAATAAACAATCTCTTCGTGGAACAATAATTCATCAATGGCGTTAAATGGCCTATGCTTCAGAATTTGTTCAATGGCCTTATCCCCCAATCCTTTAATCGAAGTCAAAGGTTGAATAAGTGTTTTACCATCTTCTGAAATTTCCCAAACTGCGCCGGAGGTGTTAATGTTTATCGGCTCAATTTTAAACTTCATTGACTTGGCAATATTAATAGCTCGCTCTTTTTTATTTTCTGGCTCTTTGTCAAGAAAAGCGGCTGTCCACTCTGAAGGGTAATAATTGAAAAGCCAGGCACACTGATAACTAAGAATGCTGTAGCTGACCGCATGAGATTTATTAAAGCCGTAACCTGAGAAATACTCAAACGTTTGCCACAACTTGTTTGTCTGCTCAAGTGTCAAACCTTTTTCTTCACACCCGTCAGCAAATTTCTTATAAATGGCATTCTTCTTTTTCTCGTGATCTCCGGTGCCCTTCTTTACCAAAAGTTTACGAAGTGAGTTGCCTTCGTCAAGAGATATGTTTTTACCTAATTTATGAGCCAACAAAGCAATTTGCTCTTGGAAAATTAAGAATCCATATGTTTCTTTCGTTACTTCCTTAACAAGGGGGTGAATGTAGTTTATGCTTCTTGGATCATTCTTTGCCTTCACATAAAGCTTATCAACACCAGCACTTAATGGGCCAGGTCGATAAATCGAAGTGATAGCAGAAATATCAATGATATTTTTTGGCTTTGCTTTTTTGCAAAAATTTTGGGCGCCTTTTTCAGTGAACTGAAATATTCCTACCCACTTTCCTTTTTGGAAAATATTTTTATAAACTTTCTGATCTTCGAAATTAATATTATCAGGATGGAGATGCTTCTTGTAAAATTCTTTTACATCTTCAAATGTAGGATCAGGGTTGTTGTAGTGTCGTTTAAGGACATGCCGGATTGTACCATCGATCATACGTAAAGATGCTAGCCCAAGAATATCGAATTTAATGAACCCTAGTGGTTCAAGGTGCCGAACATTCTGTCCTTCGCTCCACGGGGTTTGTCGGACGCCGCCACTATTAATTAAAGGCATCCACTTGTCCAAATCTTCACCAACAACCACGCCGCCTGCATGTCTCGAAATAGAGCGGACTTGTCCTAGCAAAGTTTCAATATGTGTCTTGATCTGTGGATATTTTTGCAAAAATCGCTTAAGCGTCTCTGAATATTCCATCACCTCTTCAAAGGTTGGAACATAAACACCAGCTTTAATTCCATGCTTCTTTTTGGCAATTGGTGTTGCTTCGAATAACATTTTTCCTGTTACAGAATTGACCTCTGTGAATGGAATATCATAGAATTTTGAAATATCTTTAACGAGAGAACGCAATTGAAGAGTGTTATAGTTTGAAATTGGAACAACTGTTGAGTCGCCCCATTCCTCAATTAACATTTCTTTAAGCTCCATTGGGCTTGAGACATCGTAATCAATATCAGGATAATCAACAGCATCTTTTCGCAAAAAACGAGAAAACAATAGTTGATGCTCAATTGGGTCAACTTGTGTGATCCCTACAGTGTATGCAACTAGGGATCCTGCCGCTGAGCCTCTGCCCGGACCGGTCAATTGAACAGAACTAGCTTTATCAGCAATAGCCTTCATGGTCAAGAAGTATTTTGCGAACCCTCGATCACGAATAACTGTAAGTTCTTCTTTTAATCTATCTACATAATTTTGTTTTGCATCAAGCTTTCTCTCCTTCAACCCTTCCAAGCAATATTCAGTTAAAGCTTGAATATCTGTTTTCCCCTTGGGCACAATAAACTTTGGAAGACGTACTTCATTATCTGGAAGGAAATCTTCAATACGATCATGTGCAATATACTCTGTTCTCTTAATTGAATCCAATACTAGCCCATCATCATAATCAATCTTCAACTCTTTTGAATACTTATGATACGCTTCCCACATCTGGCCGCCATTTTTTGGATACAATTCATAACCAATATCTTCCACGGTCACAGGGAGGTCAGAAGACATCCACTCGGGAAGACCACCTCTGCCCATCCAACCAATTCTTTTGTATAGTTCGCGGTCTTTCCACGCATCTGGGGTTGGATAATGACTATCAGCTGTTGATACAAGCTTTACGTCATATTCTTTACAAACCTGAATTATGTGTTGATTTAGCTCATGCTGTTCAGGGATACTATTCCATTGTACTTCGCCGTACCAACGATCCCCAAAAATAGATTGCATGTGTTCCGTAGTTTGGCGCATTGCATCTAAAACAGCATTGGCGCCGTCGTCTCTGTGATCCCAATAATCACCAGCATAAATACCACCAAGACATGCGCTGGTGGCTATAATATCGCCACCATAACTTCTTAGAAGATCATAGTCAACGCGAGGGTACCTGTAAAAATTTTCACCCTTGTAGCTCTCTGAGATGAGTTTGAATATGTTATTCAAGCCTTTTTGGTTCATCGCAAGCAAAATTAAATGATTTCTCTTTTTTAGAATATCTTTGATTTTTTGCTTTGAAGCTTGTTCATCTTCAATAGATAAACTTACTTCTTTTTCTATTTTTCTTTTTTCGTCTTTAGCCTTT
>Ga0208179_1001763_pt1 | contig 10677 bp, 10 predicted proteins | sample Malvired_Geostar_FD_184238 | JGI IMG/M metagenome (GOLD analysis project Ga0208179, IMG submission 184238) | Marine viral communities from the Global Malaspina Expedition - Malaspina viral metaG DeepMed_Geostar (SPAdes) (version 2) | ecosystem: Environmental > Aquatic > Marine > Oceanic | place...
TCGGTGTGGTGTTCCAGAACCACCAGTTGCTGTTCGATCGCACCGTGTTCGACAACGCCGCATTGCCCTTGCAGATACTGGGTTTGAACAAACGCGAGATCGGTCAGCGGGTGATGACCGCGCTGGAGCGCGTCAGCCTGAAGGACAAGGCGCTGCAGTACCCATCCGATCTCTCGACCGGCCAGCAGCAGCGCGTCGGTATCGCCCGCGCGGTGGTACACCGTCCCGCCTTGCTGCTTGCCGATGAGCCGACCGGCAACCTCGATCCGCGGCTGGCGGCAGAAATCATGGGCGTCTTCGAAGACATCAATCGCCTTGGCACCACCGTACTGATCGCCAGTCACGACCTGGCGCTGATTGCCCGCATGCGCCATCGCATGCTCACGCTCCAGCGCGGCCGATTGATCGGTGATGGGGAGGCCGCCCGATGAGTGCACCCGAGCAGAATCCGAATCCAGCCGAGCGCGCCGGCGGCGCCAGGAACAGGCCCGAGCAACCCAGAAGCGACGAACCGGACTTCAAGACGCTGTTCCACGCGTGGCTGGAAAGCCACCGGGCCAGCGTCATCGACAGCGTCGGCAGGCTGATCAGACAGCCGATCGGCAGCTTCTTCACCTGTCTGGTCATGGCTGTTGCGCTGAGTTTGCCCATGGGCTTGGCGCTGTTGCTGGACAACGTCGAGCGGCTCGGCGGTTCGTGGCAGCGCGCGGCGCAGATCTCCCTGTTCATGCGCTTGGACGTCGACGCGCAGCAGGGGCAGACGCTTCGCGAGCAGATTCAGGCGATGCCGGATGTTTCGGAGGTCAGCTGGATCAGCCGCGAACAGGCGCTGGAGGAATTCCAGCAACTCTCCGGGCTTGGCGAGGCCTTACGCGAATTGCCGGATAACCCGCTGCCCGGTGTGATTCTGGTGACGCCAAACGAGGTCGATCGGGACAACCTCGAAGCGCTACGCCAGCGCCTGGCAGCGCTGCCAGGGGTCGAGCAGGCGCAGCTTGATCTGTTGTGGGTCGAGCGGCTGACAGCCATCCTCAAGCTCGGCGATCGTTTCGTCTTCGGCCTCAGTCTGTTACTGATCGCGACGCTGTTGCTGGTGATCGGCAACACGATTCGCCTGCACATCGAAAACCGTCGTACCGAAATCGAAGTGGTCAAACTGGTCGGCGGGACAGACGGCTACGTGCGCCGGCCGTTTCTGTATATGGGTGCCTTGTACGGACTGGGTGCGGGGCTGATCGCCTGGTTGCTGCTGGCCTACGGATTGGGCTGGCTGAACGAGGCGGTCGTGGGGCTGGCTGGCTTGTATGGCAGCGACTTCGGCCTCGCCGGGGTGCCGGTCGAGGATGGGCTTTCGCTGGTGCTTGGCGCGTTGCTGCTGGGCTATATCGGCGCCTGGCTGGCCGTGGCAAGGCACCTCAGTGAGCTGGCACCTAGGTGATAACTCATTGATTTGTATAGAGTTACCATAGCTGTAAGGGAACTTTTCGGTGGGCTTGCAGTCTGACCGAGCAGTGCTAAACTGCTGCAGCTTCATTATCGGAGGATCTGCATGACTACTCATCTGCAACCTGTTCAAGCCCTGGTCCCGGGAGGCAATCTCGAGGCCTACGTGCAGACGGTCAACAGCATTCCGCTGCTTACGGTCGAGCAGGAACGCGACCTGGCTGAGCGCCTGTTCTACCATCAGGATCTCGAGGCCGCACGTCAGATGGTTCTTGCCCACCTGCGATTCGTCGTGCACATCGCCCGTAGCTATTCGGGTTATGGGCTGGCGCAGTCGGACCTGATCCAGGAAGGCAACGTCGGCCTGATGAAAGCCGTCAAGCGCTTCAACCCGGAGATGGGCGTGCGCCTGGTGTCCTTTGCCGTGCATTGGATCAAGGCCGAGATTCACGAATTCATCCTGCGCAACTGGCGCATCGTCAAGGTCGCCACGACCAAGGCGCAGCGCAAGCTGTTCTTCAATCTGCGCAGCCAGAAGAAGCGCCTGGCCTGGCTGAACAACGACGAAGTCGAGCGGGTTGCAGACAGTCTTGGCGTTGAAGCCCGCGAAGTGCGCGAGATGGAAAGCCGTCTGACCGGACATGACATGGCCTTCGATCCGTCGGCCGACGCCGACGACGACAGTGCCTACCAGTCGCCCGCGCACTATCTCGAGGATCACCGCTACGATCCGGCGCGGCAACTCGAGGATGCGGACTGGAACGATAGCTCCAACTCCAGCCTGCACGAGGCGCTGGACACGCTGGACGAACGCAGCCGGGATATTCTTCAGCAGCGCTGGCTGAGCGACAACAAGGCGACCCTGCATGACCTCGCCGCGAAATACGGGGTTTCCGCAGAGCGGATCCGCCAGCTTGAAAAGAATGCGATGAACAAGCTCAAGGGGTCGATCCAGGCCTGACCGGCTGTCGCGCATCATCACCGCCAAGGCGCTGCATTGCAGCGCCTTTTTTTTATGGCCGTCGAACCAGGGCCCTCGTCATCAGGGTAGGGGCCTGGAGCTTTCAAGCGCCTCGGTCAGCGCGATCAACAGTTGTGCCGCGCTGATGGGTTTATGCAGCCAGGTCACGTCCGTATTGCCCTCGCTCTGCTCGAACTGGCTGGCCGCTGAGATCACGATGATGGGTAGATCCTGCGTGTCGGGATTGCTGCGGACTTCATCGATCAGTTCGCGTCCGCTGCCGTCGGGCAGGTGCAGGTCGAGCGTCATCGCCTCGTAACGGGTGCTGGCGAGCTTCGCCCGCGCCGCATGCAGACTCTGTGCACGATCGACTGCATAGCCGGCGTCGCGCAGCATCAAATGCAGCAAGCGGCCGGTATCCGGCTCGTCTTCAATCACCAGCAGACGCGGTTGGCCTTGATCCGCGGTCGAAGTGCTCGATTCGAGGATCGGCAGTTCACACCAGAAGGTCGTACCCCGATCTTCCTGCGTATCGAAGCCGACGCGGCCGCCCATCCGCTCGACGAATTCCTTGGTGATGGCGAGCCCCAGCCCGGTGCCGCCTTTCTGGCGACTGTCGGAGGCGTCCGCCTGGGCGAACTTCTCGAACACCCGCTTCTGGAAGCTAGCCGGGATGCCCGTCCCCTGGTCGGTAACGTTGATGCGGACATGGTGGGCATCGGGCAGGGTGCAATGCAGCGTCACTTCACCGCCTTCGGGGGTGTACTTGATGGCGTTCGACAGGAAGTTGGTCAGCACCTGTTGCAGCCGCAAGCCATCGACCCACACATTGACCTGCGCTGGATTTTGCAGCGTGCAGTTGACGCCGAAATGCGCGGCGAAGGCCTGGTTGCTGGCCAGTGCCTCGTCCAGCAGCCGACCGAGCGAGTGCTCGCGCATGTCGAAGGTCATCTTGCCGGCCGCGATTTTTTCCATGTCCAGCAAATCGTTGATCAGGTAGCCCAGGCGCAGGCTGTTGCGGTAGGCGATTTCCAGCATCTGCTGCATGGCCGATGGCACCTCGCCCATCGCGCCCCCGGTCACCAGGCCCAGCGCGCCGCTGATGGAGGTGAGCGGGGTGCGCAACTCGTGGCTGACCGTGGAGACGAACTGGTCCTTCATCTGCTCGATGCGCTTGTGTTCGGTCAGGTCCATGCTGGTGCCGCTGATACGCAGCGGTCGCCCCTCTCGGTCGCGCTGGATGTAGCCCCGGATCAGGACCGGGATCAGCCTGCCGTTCTTGTGCTGGAAGCGCAGCTCGGTGGTGAAATGATCGACGGTCGAGAGCATGGTCTGCGCCAGCTGTTTCCTGGCCTGGGGCAGGTCCTCCGGCGCCATGATCCTTTCCCATAGTCTCAGGTCCGAGTGCATTTCGCCGGGACGATAGCCGAGCATGTGCCAGGCGCGCGGCGACGCATAGAAGGTGCCTGCATCCAGATTCAGGTCCCAGAGCCCGTCGTTGCTGCCTTTCAGGGCCAGGCTGAGGCGCTCTTCGCTGAGCTGGAGGGCGCGCTTGTTCTCGCGGATATGCTCGGTCATCTGCTGGGCCAGCGCCTCGGCACGGCTGCGTCTGAGCGAGAGCGAGAACGTCAGGAAGAACAGCAGCACGCTCAGGCCGATGCCAAGGCCGATCACCAGCGCGTTATGGGCATGAAACAGATATTCGAACTCCGGCAGGCTTTCCAGTCGCAGGGTCCATGTCTGCCCATAGAGATCGAGTCGCGCGACCTGACTGTACTGGGCCGGATCGGCTCGGGGCTGGTCGCGGCTGGCGAAAATCAGGCGCTCGGGCTGCTCTTCGTCGCCGGCATAGATACGCAGGCTGAGGTTCGGATCGGCTGCGCCAAGGATGCCGCGCATCAGGTCGTCCATCCGGTAAGGGCTGTAGACGAAACCCTCGAGCGCCTGCAGGCGCTGGCGCGGTGAGCGAATCGGCTTGCCGGGCCGATACAGCGGCACGTACATGAGTATGCCGGCCTGCGTCGCTCCGTGTGTTTCCTGGCGCAACCTGACCTTGCCGGTGATATGTGTCTGTCCGGATTCGGCTGCCTGGAGCATGGCCTGGCGGCGTACCGGTTCGGCGAACATGTCATAGCCGAACGCCGCGAGGTTGCGGTCGCGGAACGGCTCCAGATAGACCACCGGAGTGTGCAGCGAGGCGCCTTCCTCGAGCGGGTGCACCTGGTAGTGGGCAAACCCTTCGGCGCGGACGCTCAGGATATGCGCCTCGCGTGCCTCGGGTCGGACCGCTTTGGCGAACCCCACCCCTTGTATGCCCGGGTAGCGCTCGGCCAGTTGCAGGCGGTCGTTGTAGGCACGCCACTGCGCGCGCGAGACCTGGCCGCTGACATCGAACAGTCCAGCGGCGCCGAGCAGGATCTGCTCATGGTCGATCATTCGCTTGCCAATGGCTTCGGTGGTGATTTCCACCAGAAAATCGAACTGTTGCCGTGCGGCGCGTTGTTCTTTCGACTGCAGAAGCTGAAGGATGAGCAGCTGTATCAGCAGCGTGAACGCCAGGACGAGCCAGGCAATGCTGTTACGCCAGTGGAAGAATTGCCGCACCTTGTTCAAGGGTGCGCTGGTTGCGGTTTCGCTCATGCTATCGCTGCCGTGCGTTCCGTGGCCAATGGCGAGGTGATGACTGCGCGTCTGTCCATGGGCCTTCCTGAGAGCGGGGCCTGGCCCGCGTCTCGCAACATGTTGGTTGCAGCTTACTCGTTGCGATGGCGCACTGCCATAACGCTCCGTCAGGGCGCGCCGACCACTCTGCGAGCGCCGGCCGGTCTCGTTGAGCCGGCGCTGGCGCGTTACGCTCGTGGCCCGTCAACGTGCTTCGGACGCGCCCAGCCTGTTCAAGTAGTGACTGCCCCCCAGCTGCCGTACCTGCTGACGAATCCAGTTGGCGCGCTGGCGCACGTGCGGGCCGGGCCGGCCGGCATTCCATTCGCGCGGATTGGGCAGCACAGCCGCCAACTGGCTGGCCTGCGATGCTGAAAGATAAGGCGCAGAAATGCCAAAATGATGACGTGCCGCTGCCTCGGCACCAAAAATGCCGCTGCCCCATTCGACGCTGTTGAGATAGACCTCGAGGATTCGCTGTTTCGGCCACAACAGTTCGATCCAGCCGGTGAACCAGACCTCGAGCCCTTTTCGCACCCAGCTGCGCCCGGACCAGAGAAACAGGTTTTTCGCCACTTGCTGGCTGAGCGTACTGGCGCCGCGCAGCGACCCGCCCCGTTCGTTATGGGCGAATGCCGCGCGGATGGCCGCAATATCGAAGCCCCAGTGATCGGCGAATTTCTGATCTTCCGCGGCGATAACCGCCATTTTCAGGTCATCAGGCAGTTCTTTCCATGGGCGCCAGGTGCGCTGCAGGTCGATGCCCTCGCCGCCGGTCCAGGACTCGATCTTTCGCTCGACCATGAGCCCGGTGAAAGGCGGTGGAATCCAGCGCAACACCAGAACCAGCAGCACCGATAACGCGGTCAGCCATAGCAGCAGTTTGGTGAGGCGGCGCAGCAGGGTTCGGAGCATGGGCGTGGTCGCGACCAGTGGGAACAGGCATTATAACGGGCTCATGCCACTTGACCGGAAGCACCTGGATGATTCGTCCCTTTCTCATGCTTGCCGCATTCTTCGGGCTGACCGGCGTTGCGCTGGGCGCTTTCGCCGCACACGGCTTGAAAAGCCGCCTCGGTGCCGACTATCTCGCGGTCTTCCAGACGGGCGTGCACTATCAGCTGATCCACGCGCTGGCGCTGTTCGGTGTCGCCTTGCTCGCATTACACGCTCCAAGCCGCCTGCTGGTAGCAGCGGGGAGTCTGTTCGCGGTTGGTGTGCTGTTGTTTTCCGGGAGTCTTTACCTGTTGACCCTGACGGGAATCGGCAAGCTGGGGATCGTCACGCCTGTCGGCGGTACTGCATTTCTGGCCGGTTGGATCTGCCTGATGGCCGCTGCCTGGACGCTTCGCCCCTGATGGCCGCTGGCGTGAGCCGAAGGGGGATGAATGGCAGCGCCCTGCGCCTTGGTGCCCCGATGCGATCGGGCTAGAATGCTGGCCCCTTGGCAATGGTGGCGATGACGATGCACATCCAGTTGAACGGCGAGCGCTACGAGCTCCCGGACGGTCAGTCGGTGGCCGATCTGCTGCAGCGTCTGGAACTGACGGGGCGCCGGCTGGCCGTCGAACTCAATCGCGACATAGTGCCGCGCAGCCAGCATGCCGCGACCTTCCTGGCCGATGGAGATCAGGTCGAGGTCGTGCATGCCATCGGTGGCGGCTGACGCGCTTCGCTGCGTCGCGCATCCCGGACGTCGCTTCATCGCAGCGGCGTTCTTCTCGCTTCATTACGTCTGAACAGGAGGGTCGCATGAGCCCAGTTCCGCACGACAAACCCTTCACGCTTGCCGGTCGCACCTATCAGTCGCGTCTGCTGGTGGGCACTGGCAAATACAAGGACCTAGAGGAAACCCGCGCGGCCATCGAGGCGTCCGGTGCGCAGATCGTCACCGTCGCGGTACGCCGTACCAACATCGGCCAGAACCCGGATGAGCCCAACCTGCTCGACGTCATTTCGCCGGATCGCTACACGATCCTGCCGAACACCGCTGGCTGTTACGACGCCATCGAGGCGGTCCGTACCTGCCGCCTGGCCCGCGAGCTGCTGGACGGCCACAACCTGGTCAAGCTTGAAGTACTGGCCGACCAGAAGACGCTGTTTCCCAATGTCATCGAAACCCTCAAGGCCGCCGAGGTACTGATCAAGGACGGCTTCGACGTCATGGTCTATACCAGCGACGATCCGATCATCGCCCGTCAACTGGCCGAGATGGGCTGCATCGCGGTCATGCCTCTGGCCGGTCTGATCGGCACCGGCCTCGGCATCTGCAACCCCTACAATCTGCGCATCATTCTGGAAGAAGCCAAGGTGCCGGTGCTCGTCGACGCGGGCGTGGGCACGGCGTCCGACGCCACCATCGCGATGGAGCTGGGCTGCGAGGCCGTTCTGATGAACAGCGCCATCGCCCATGCGCAGCAGCCGGTGATGATGGCCGAAGCCATGAAATACGCGATCGAAGCGGGGCGTCTGGCCTACCTGGCCGGGCGCATGCCGAAGAAACTCTACGCCAGCGCCTCTTCGCCTCTGGAAGGCCTGATCCGCTAATTTTCCTTTTCGTCTCAGGCCGCGCGATTGCTCGATCACGCGGCCTGTGCTCGTTATCTGCAGGTTCGTTCATGAGTGACACTCCCACACCGGCCGACGGCCAACGGCGCATGCGCACCATCAAAAGCTTCGTGATGCGTGCCGGCCGCATGACCGAGGGCCAGCAGCGCGGCCTGGATCAGGGCTGGCCGCGGTACGGCCTGGAACTGGCCGACGGTTTGCGCGATTTCGACCAGGTGTTCGGCCGCCAGGCGCCGCGGACGTTCGAAATTGGCTTTGGCATGGGCCACTCGACACTGGAGATGGCGGCTGCGGCACCCGATCAGGATTTCATTGGCGTGGAAGTGCATTCGCCGGGCGTGGGCGCGCTGCTAAGCGGACTGTTGTCACAGAATCTGGCGAACGTGCGCGTTTACAGTTGCGACGCCCTTGAGGTGCTGCGTGAATGCGTCCCGGACGCGAGTCTGGACCGGGTCTTGCTGTTTTTCCCCGACCCCTGGCACAAGAGCCGTCACCACAAGCGGCGTATCGTCCAGCCAGCGTTCGCCGAACTGGTGCGGCAAAAGCTCAAGCCTGGTGGTGTGCTGCATATGGCAACCGACTGGGAGGCCTATGCGGAACACATGGCCGACGTCATGAGCGCCGCACCCGGCTATCGCAACCTGGCGACGAGCGGGCAGTACGTCGAACGACCCGAAGAGCGCCCGACGACCAAGTTCGAGCGCCGCGGGGAACGCCTCGGCCACGGCGTCTGGGACCTCAAGTTCGAACGCATCGGCTGACCGGGCATGGGGCGCTTTCGGCGCCCACGAGAGCCGTATCAAGCGGCCGAGGGAATGTCCGACGAGCGCGGACGCCAGGATGGCGAGCGCCCAGACGTACCAACACGAGCCTTGTCTGCCGACACAGGCGTCATCTGCCGCGCCTGTTGCGCTGCAAGGAGCAAAAAGAGATGTACGGGAAATTAGCAATGGTGCTGCTGGCGGTTCTGGCCAGCCAGGCGCAGGCCAGGGTGGATGACGATCAGGCCGCTCGCCTGGGGCAGGACCTGACGCCGCTGGGTGCGGAGCGATCAGGCAACGCCAGCGGCACTATCCCCGCCTGGACCGGGGGTGTGAAGGCGCCTGCCGGCTATTCGGTGGGGATGCATCACCCGGACCCGTACGCCGCTGATCAGGAGCTTTACCGGGTCGATAGCAGCAACGCCGGTCAATATGCCGCACTTCTCCCCGAAGGGCTGCGCGCACTGGTCGAGCGGTATCCGGATTTCTATCTGCGGGTCATGCCGTCACGCCGCAGCGCCGCAGCCCCGCAGCGCATCTATGACCAGACCCGTGCCAACGCCGTCGCAGCCGAGCTGATCGCGAACGGCAATGGCATCAAGGGGGCTGTTGCAGGCATTCCGTTCCCGTTGCCCCAGGATGGCATGGAAGTGATCTGGAACCACATCCTGCATTACAAGGGCGAGCAGACCCACATGGTCAACAACCAGGCCGTGGTGATCAATGGCAGGGCCAATCTGATCAAACGGGATCGTCATATCTACTATGTCTACAACCGCGAAGGCATGGACAAGGCGCAACTGAACAACACCTTGCTGTACTACAAGTACCGGATCACCGCGCCCGCGAAGCTGGCCGGGGTTGCCCTCGTCGTCCAGGATCCGATGGACCAGGTGGTGGCGATCCGCAAGGCGTGGCGCTACAGCCCGAGCGACCGCCGTGTACGTCGCTTGCCATCGCTGGCCTATGACTCATTGCAGCCGGACACCAGCGGCCTGGCGACGGCCGATGTGGTCGACTCATTCAATGGCGCCCCGGATCGTTACGAGTGGAAGCTGGTCGGCAAGCGAGAAATGCTGGTGCCGTACAACAGCTATGCGGTGCATCAGCAGGGCATCGCTTACGAGTCGATCGTCGGCGCGCGCACCTTGAATCCGGACTTGCTTCGTTACGAGCAGCATCGCGTGTGGATCGTCGAGGCAGCGCTGCGCAAAGGGTTCAGCCACCCGTATGCCATGCGCCGCTTCTACATTGATGAAGACAGCTGGCAAATCCTTGCGGTCGACCTGTTCGACGAAGATGCCGAGCTGATCGGTCTACAGGAAAGTCATCCGATCAGCTATTACGAGGTGCCCATGTTCGGCAGCACGCTGGAGACGCTGTATCACCTCGAAGACGGCAATTACTTCGTCGATGGCCTGGACAACAACGAGCCGATGTACGACTTCAATGTTCAGATGGGGCCGCGGGACTTCTCGCCGGCAGCGTTGCGCCGCGGGGCCAACTAAGCGTCCGGCCGTCACACCGCCGCCCGCGCGGGCGGCTTTTTCGTCGTAGTACGGTTAGCCGCGTGCGGCGGTTGGCTATGGCGTGCGTTCGGTCGGGCCGCTGGTATCGTTCAGTTTCGGTCGGCCACCACGCCGATGATGAACAGCACCAACAGCAGAACCGGAGCCAGGGTGTAGTTGTTGAATTGCGCCAGTCCCTTGGCCAGCCATGGGCTGAGATAGATGATCCCGAGGCCGTAGACGAGCGCACAGAAGACCACGAACGCGAGGGTGCGCAAGACGAAGTTCAAGCCGCCGATGTTCTTCTGCACCCAGGCATTGAGCGCCGGTCCGAAGAGTACGAAAAGCGTGGCCATGATCGCCAGGGAGATGTCGAACAGGTGGTGGCGGCTCCAGCGCGACAGTGTGGCGATAAGGTCGAGTACGAGATCCATGCAGGGTCCTTAGGGCAGGAAGAGTTGCAGCAGGTCGTTCAGAAACAGCTGTCCCTTTGGCGTGGCGACCAGTCGTTGCGGATCGCTCGCCAGCAGGCCGCGGGCCTCGGCTTCGCGCCGCGCTCCGGTCAGCGAATCCAGCGGTAAACCGGTGCGTTGAGTGAACAACGTGACAGGAACGCCGTCGCTGAGGCGCAACACATTCATCAGGAATTCGAAGGGTAGCTCGTCCGCTTCGAGTCGCTTGTCACCGGCACGAAAGCGCTTCGCCGGGTCGAGATAGTCCTTGGGCAAGCGTGTCTTCCAGTGCCGTTGGATCGCGCCACCGGCGCTGCTCGTCT
>Ga0208179_1001765_pt1 | contig 10669 bp, 13 predicted proteins | sample Malvired_Geostar_FD_184238 | JGI IMG/M metagenome (GOLD analysis project Ga0208179, IMG submission 184238) | Marine viral communities from the Global Malaspina Expedition - Malaspina viral metaG DeepMed_Geostar (SPAdes) (version 2) | ecosystem: Environmental > Aquatic > Marine > Oceanic | place...
GCCTCGAAGTTAGGGGTTTGCAGCCCGCGCCGCCAGCCGCGTTGCGGCCTCAATCGAGAACCATTAGTACAGGCCTTGCATGCGCGGGGCCCCCGCGCCGACAATTCTGGACGTCTGATGCGCCGTTATCTGCTTGCCGCTCTCACCCTGGCGCTCGCCGCCGCGTCCGTCCCGGCCGACAGCCTGGCCCAGTCGCGAGGCCAGACGCCGGAGGACCGCGCCGAGCAGGCTGGTGATCGCCGCCAGCGCCAGACCGAATGGGGCGACCGCCAGGCGCCGCTGCCGCAACTGCGCAACGCCGGCCCGTGCCCCTATGTGAAGGTGCTCTACGACGCCGGGCGCTATGTGGAGTTCGCCGGCGGCCAGGAAGCCTCGGCCGCCGTGGGCTATTCCGGCGAGATCCAGGGGATTTCGGCCGGCTGTTCCTATGAGGACGAAGAGCCGATCCAGGTGGTGATGGAGCTCCTGTTCGAGCTCGGCCGTGGCCCTACCGCGCAAGGGTCCCAGAAGACCTATCGCTACTGGGTCGCAGTGACCAAGCGCAACGACTCGGTCATCGCCAAGGAATATTTCGACCTGCCGGTCACCTTCAGCCCCGGCGAGGATCGCACCTATGTGCGCCAGATGCTGGAAGGCATCGTCATTCCCCGGGCCCAGCTGACCACCAGCGGCGCGAACTTCGAGGTCCTGGTGGGCTTTGACGTGACGCCGGAGATGGCCGAGTTCAATCGGGCCGGGAAGCGCTTCCGTATCGACGTCGGGACCGACGTGGCCGCCGGGACCGCGCAAACCAACCAATGACTGACCTCAAGAGGGGCTTGGGGGAGGCGGTTTCGGCCGCCTTCGCCGCCGCGGGTCTGCCGGCCGAGCTTGGCCGTGTGACGCCGTCCGACCGGCCCGACCTGGCCGATTTCCAATGCAACGGCGCCCTGGCGGCGGCCAAGCAGGCGCGCCGCGACCCCCGCGAGATCGCCGCCGGCGTCGTGGCCGAGCTGGCCAAGGACCCGCGGCTGGCCGCGGTGGAGATCGCCGGCCTGGGCTTCATCAATATGCGGGTGGGGGCCGAGGCCCTGGCGGCCCGGGCCAATGAGCTGGCGGATGATCCCCGCCTGGGCGCGGCCCTGGTCGAGACGCCGCGGCGGGTCCTGGTGGACTATGGCGGCCCCAATGTGGCCAAGCCCATGCATGTGGGCCATCTGCGCTCGTCCATCATCGGCGAGGCGATCAAGCGGCTCTACCGGTTCCGCGGCGACGAGGTGGTCGGCGACGCCCATTTCGGCGACTGGGGCTATCAGATGGGCCTGCTGATCGGCGCGGTCTGCGACGAGGATCCCTTCGTCGCCAAGCTGGTCGAACAGGTCAACGCCCGCGCCACGCCGCTGACGGCCGAGGACGAGGCCCAGGCCTTCGCGGCCCTGGACGAGCGGGTCAGCCTGGCTGACCTTGATCGCCTCTATCCCATGGCTGCGGCCCGGGGGAAGGAAGATCCCGACTATCGCGACCGGGCCCGCAAGCTCACCGCCGAACTGCAGGCGCACAACCCGGGCTATCACCTGCTGTGGCGCCACTTCGCTCGGGTGACTCAGGTGGCCCTGGCGCGGGACTTCCACGCCATCGGCGTGGATTTCGACCTCTGGAAGGGGGAAAGCGACGCCGATCCGCTGATCACCGACATGGTCAGGGACCTGGAGGCCAAGGGCCTGCTGGTCGAGGACCAGGGCGCCCGCATCATCCGCGTGAACCGCCAGGGCGACAAGCGCGAGCTGCCGCCCCTGCTGGTGGTGTCGTCGGAGGGCTCGGCCATGTATGGCACCACCGACCTCGCCACCATCCTGGACCGCAAACAGAGCTTTGATCCCCACCACGTCCTCTATGTGGTGGACCAACGGCAGGCCGACCATTTCGAGATCGTCTTCCGGGCCGCCTATCTGGCCGGCTACGCCCAGGACGGCAGCCTCGAGCATATCGGCTTCGGCACCATGAACGGCACGGACGGCAAGCCCTTCAAGACCCGCGAAGGCGGGGTGCTGAAGCTGCACGACCTGATCGAGATGACCCGCGACAAGGCCCGCGAGCGTCTGAAGGAGGCCGATCTCGGCGCCGGCCTCGATCCCGAGGCCTTCGAGGCCACCGCTCACAAGGTCGCGGTCGCGGCCCTGAAGTTCGCCGACCTGCAGAACTTCCGCGGCACCTCCTACGTGTTCGACCTCGACCGCTTCACCAGCTTCGAGGGCAAGACCGGCCCCTATCTGCTCTATCAGGCGGTGCGGGTGAAATCGGTGCTGCGCAAGGCCGCCGACGAAGGCGTGGAGGGGGGCGAGATCCTCATCGCCGAGCCGGCCGAGCGCGAGCTCGTCCTGCTGCTGGACGCCTTCGACCAGGCCCTGGCTGAAGCCTATGAGCGCAAGGCGCCCAACTTCATCGCCGACCATGCCTACAAGCTGGCCCAGGCCTTTTCGCGCTTCTATGCGGCCTGTCCGATCCTGATCGCCGAGCCGCCGGTCAAGGCCTCGCGCCTGACCCTGGCCAAGGTCACCCTGCAGCAGCTGGAGCTGGCCCTGGACCTCCTGGGTATCGAGACCCCCGAACGCATGTAGGCTCAAGGCCCATCAAGGGCGGAGGGCGCATGAGGTTCTGGCTGTTGACCTATCTGGGCGCGGCGATGGCCGAGATCGCCGGCTGCTTCGCCTTCTGGGCCTGGGCGCGCCAGGGGCAGAGCATCCTCTGGCTCGTCCCCGGCATGGCCTGCCTCGCCCTCTTCGCCTGGCTGCTCACCCTGATCGACGCCCCGCACGCCGGCCGGACCTACGCCGCCTATGGCGGCGTCTATATCGCCGCGGCCCTGGCCTGGCTGTGGGCGGTGGAGGGGGTTCGCCCCGACCGCTGGGACCTGATCGGCGTCGGCATCTGCCTGGCCGGCGCGGGAGTCATTCTCTTTGGACCGCGATCACCGGCGGCCTAGCCGTTGACATGACTTCATCATTTCCATAAGTATTGAACTATGGAAATCGATACCGCCCTCAAACGCCTGTCCGCCCTGGCCCAGCAAGGCCGGCTGGAGGTCTTCCGTCTGCTGGTCCAGGCCGGCGACGACGGCCTGCCCGCCGGCGATCTGGCCCGGGCGGCCGGCGTGGCCCCCAATACGCTTTCGGCCCAGCTGACCATCCTGACCCATGCGGGTCTGGCCAGGTCCCGCCGGGAGGGGCGCTCGATCATCTACAGCGCCGACTATGACGGCATGGGGGACCTGCTCCTCTACCTGATGCAGGACTGCTGCCAGGGCCGGCGTGAGGTCTGTGATCCCGTGGCGGCGGCCGCCGCCCAATCCTGTTGCGATCAGAAAGAAGGAATGCCCGCATGAAGCGTCTGCATGTGCACGTCTCGGTCGAGGACCTCGACCGCTCCACCGCCTTCTACGCCACCCTGTTCGGCGCCCAGCCCACCGTGGTGAAGGACGACTACGCCAAGTGGCAGCTGGAAGACCCGAGGGTGAACTTCGCCATCTCCACCCACGGCGGGCGCGTCGGCGTCGACCATCTGGGCATCCAGGTGGACGAGGGCGCGGAACTGGCGGTGCTGGCCGACCGGCTGAAGGCCGCCGGCGAGACCACCTTCGACCAGGAGGCGGCCACCTGCTGCTACGCCCGCTCGGACAAGTCGTGGGTCAGCGATCCCTCGGGTCTGCGCTGGGAGACCTTCCACACTTTCGGCGAGGCGACCACCTATGGCGAGGACGGCGTCCCGGCCATGGCGGCTGCGGCCACGGCGGCTCCGGCCACCGCCGCCTGCTGCGGCGCCGCACCCAAGACCGAGGCGGCGCCCGCCTGCTGCTGAGCTTAAGACCCATCTCCGGGTCCGCCACGCCCGCCGGCTCATCGTCGGCGGGCGCAACGGCGCTTAACTGGGCGTCGGCCTGCGCCGCGCCGGCGCGCCAACTTTGCGCGTTGACTCCCAACCGGTGATCGCGGAGTTTCCGGAAACTCCTCGCGGGAGAGACCGGCCCCTTCACGGGTCCGGCGCCGAAGGCGCAACCGCCCCGGAAACGCTCAGGCAAACGGACCGCGAAGAGCTGATGAACGCTGGAAAGCAGCCCGCCGAAAGGTAGGGCTCGCCGAAGGAGCAATGGGCGCGGGCCAGATTGTCCGCCTCTAAATCTCTCAGGCTCAGGGACAGCGGGGGCGCGTGTCGAGAATGGGCGACCAAGGCCCCGGCGCGTCGTATCATCAGCCGGAGACCCGCCGTGTCGGACGAGACGCTAAAACTGACGCCCCTCTACGCCGCCCATCTCGAGGCCGGCGCCCGCATGGTCCCCTTCGCCGGCTATTCCATGCCGGTGCAGTACAGGGACGGCGTGCTCAAGGAGCACCTCTGGACCCGCGAGAACGCCGGCCTGTTCGACGTCTCCCATATGGGTCAGGCCCGCCTGCGCGGGGTCTCGCCCCTGTCGGCCTTCGAAGAGGTGACGCCCGGCGACTTCATCGGGCTGAAGCCCGGCAAGCAGCGCTACTCCGTCCTGCTGAACAAGAAGGGCGGCATCATCGACGACCTGATGGCCGGCCGGCCCGATGACCACGGCCTGTTCGTGGTGGTCAACGGCGCCTGCAAGGAGAACGACTTCAAGGTCATCGACGACGAACTGGCCGGCCAGGTGCGAATCGATCGCCTGGAGGACCGGGCCTTGATGGCCCTGCAGGGGCCGAAGGCGGCGCAGGTGCTGGCCATTCATGCGCCGGACGCCGCAAAACTGGCCTTCATGGAGACCGCGGCGATCACGGCCTTTGGCGTCGACGCCATCGTCTCGCGCTCGGGCTATACCGGCGAGGACGGCTACGAGATCTCCGTGCCGGGCGAGGCGGCCTTGCGCATCTGGAACACCCTGGTGGCCGACGAACGGGTCCGACCCATCGGCCTGGGCGCCCGTGACAGTCTGCGGCTGGAGGCCGGGCTTCCGCTCTATGGTCACGACCTGGACGAGACGGTGTCGCCCATCGAGGCGGGCCTGGGCTTCGCCGTATCCAAGAAGCGCCGCGACGCCCGCGATTTCCCCGGCGCCAGCCGCATCGCCGCCGAGCTGGCCGGCGAACTCACCCGCAAGGCCGTGGGCCTGAAGGTCGAGGGCGCGCCGGCCCGGGAAGGCGCCGAGATCGCCGACGCCGAGGGCAAGATCGTGGGCGTGGTCACCTCCGGCGGCTTCGCCCCCAGCCTCGGCTATCCCATCGCCCTTGGATTCGTGCCGCCGGCCCTGGCCGCCGCCGGGACCGAGCTGAAGGTCATCGTGCGGGGCCGGGCGCAGGCCGCCCAGGTGGTCGCCACCCCGTTCGTCCCCCATCGCTATGTGCGCAAGGTCTAGAGAAGGAATGTCGGTAATGCGCTTCACCAAGGACCACGAATGGGTCGCCCTCGACGGGGACGTGGCCACCATCGGAATCACCGCCTACGCCGCTGAGCAACTGGGCGACGTGGTCTTCGTTGAGACCCCTGAGGTCGGCAAGACCGTCAGCGCCGGCGAGGGCCTGGCCGTGGTCGAGAGCGTCAAGGCCGCTTCGGACGTCTACGCCCCCCTGTCGGGGGAGGTGGTCGAGGCCAACGCCGCCCTGGCCGACGCCCCGGAAACGGTCAACCAGGCGCCCGAGGCCGGCGGCTGGTTCGCCAAGGTCAAGATCGCCGACCCCTCGGCCTATGAGGCGCTGATGGACCGCGCCGCCTATGACGCCTTCCTGGAGAGCCTGTAAGCCCCATGCGTTACCTGCCGCTCACGCCCGACGACCGCGCCCAGATGCTGGGCGTGATCGGCGCTGCGACCATTGACGACCTGTTCGCCGACGTGCCGGCGGCCGCGCGCAAGTCCGAAACCTTCGACCTGCCGAACCATGCGGGCGAGCTGGAGGTGGAGCGTGAGCTTGTGGGGCTGGCGGCCCTGAACCGCGCGGCGGGGGCCGGGCCGTTCTTCTGCGGCGCCGGCGCCTATCGCCACCATGTGCCGGCGACGGTGGACCACATCATCCAGCGCTCGGAATTCCTGACCAGCTATACCCCCTACCAGCCCGAGATCGCCCAGGGGACCCTGCAGGTCCTGTTCGAATTCCAGACCCAGGTCGCGGCCCTGACGGGGCTCGATGTGGCCAACGCCTCGATGTACGACGGCTCCACCGCCTGCGCCGAGGCGGTGATGATGGCCCGCCGCGTGACCCGCCGGAAGAAGGCCATCCTCTCGGGCGGCCTGCATCCGCACTACGCCGCCACCACGCAGACCATCGCCCATGCCGAGGGCATGGACATTGTCCGCCAGACCGTCGCCATCGACGCCGAGGCCGCGGTGGCCGACGCCATCGACGCTGAAACCGCCTGCGTCGTGGTCCAGACCCCCAATGTGTTCGGCGTCGCCACCGACGTCACCGCCATCGCCGAGGCGGCCCACAAGGCTGGGGCGCTGCTGATCGTGGTGACCACCGAGGCGGTGTCCTACGGCCTGCTCAAGTCGCCCGGCGAGATGGGCGCCGACATCGCCGTGGCCGAGGGGCAGTCGATCGGCAACGCCCTGAACTTCGGCGGCCCCTATATCGGCCTGTTCGCCTGCCGCGAAAAACTGGTCCGGCAGATGCCCGGCCGTCTCTGCGGCGAGACCGTCGACGCCGACGGCCGCCGCGGCTTCGTGCTCACCCTGTCCACCCGCGAGCAGCATATCCGCCGGGAAAAGGCGACCTCGAACATCTGCACCAATTCGGGGCTCTGCGCGCTGGCCTTCACCATCCACCTGACCCTGCTGGGGGAGGTGGGCCTGCGCCAGCTGGCCGCCATCAACCACGCCAAGGCCCGGCGCCTGGCCAAGGCCCTGGGCGCGGTCAAGGGCGTCGAGGTGCTGACCAAGCGCTTCTTCAACGAGATCGCCGTGCGCCTGCCCGGCGACGCCGCGGCCATGGTCGAGGGGCTGCTGGACGACGGGGTCGTCGCCGGCGTTCCGTTCTCGCGCCTCGACCCCCAGGCGGGGCTGGACGACGTCCTGCTCTGCGCCGCCACCGAAATGACCCTGGACGAGGATATCGACGCCTTCGCCCAGGCCCTGGCCCGGAGGATCGGCCGATGACCATGCAGAATGTCGGCCGGCCCACCCGGCCCGAAGATGTGCAGCCCCTGGAGACCGGTTTCGCCTCGCTCACCGGCGGCCGCGGCCTGTTGCAGGACGAGGCCCTGATCTTCGAGCGCGACGGCTGGACCAAGACCGGCGTCGACCTGCCCGAGGCCGATCTCGACGGCTTGGACCTGGGCGATCTGGCCCGGGCCGCGCCCATCGGCCTGCCGGGCCTCTCGGAGCCGGAGGCCATGCGCCACTATGTGCGCCTGTCCCAGAAGAACCACGCCATCGACCTGGCCCTCTATCCCCTGGGCTCATGCACGATGAAGCACAATCCGCGCCTGAACGAGAAGATGGCGCGGCTGGCCGGCTTCGCCGACCTGCATCCCATGGCGCCCCTGCCCACCGTCCAGGGCGCGCTCGCCCTGATGGACCGCCTGTCCCACTGGCTGAAGACCCTGACCGGCATGCCGGCGGTCGCCCTGTCGCCCAAGGCCGGCGCCCACGGGGAGCTGTGCGGCCTGCTGGCCATCCGCGCCGCCCACGAGGCGAAGGGCGATCCCCGTCGCCGGGTGCTGGTGCCGACCTCGGCCCATGGCACCAATCCGGCCACGGCGGCCTTCGTCGGCTATTCGGTGACCGAGATCGCCCAGACCGAGGATGGCCGGGTGGATCTGGCCGACCTCGCCGCCAAGCTCGGCCCTGACGTGGCCGCCATCATGGTCACCAACCCCAACACCTGCGGCCTGTTCGAGCGCGACATCATCGAGATCGCCCGGCTGACCCATGAGGCGGGCGCCTACTTCTACTGCGACGGGGCCAACTTCAACGCCATCGTCGGCCGGGTCCGCCCCGGCGACCTGGGCGTCGACGCCATGCACATCAACCTGCACAAGACCTTCTCCACCCCCCACGGGGGCGGCGGTCCGGGCGCGGGGCCCGTGGTGCTGTCCGAGGCGCTCGCGCCCTTTGCGCCGGCGCCCTGGGTGGTCCATGGGGCGAACGGCCTGACCCTGGTCGAGGAGACGGTGGAGGAGGCCGCCCAGGCCTTTGGCCGGATGAGCGCCTTCCACGGCCAGATGGGCATGTTCGTGCGCGCCTACGCCTATATGCGCAGCCACGGGGCCGACGGCCTGCGGCAGGTGGCCGAGGACGCCGTCCTCAACGCCAACTACATCAAGGCGCGCCTGTCGGGCGTCATGACCCCGGCCTTCCCCGAGGGGCCGTGCATGCACGAGGCCCTGTTCGACGACGCCTGGCTGGAGGGGACCGGCGTCACCACGCTCGATTTCGCCAAGGCGATGATCGACGAGGGCTTCCACCCCATGACCATGTACTTCCCGCTGGTGGTGCATGGGGCGATGCTGATCGAGCCGACGGAGACGGAGTCCAAGCAGGAGCTCGACCGCTTCTGCGACGCCCTGGTGGCGCTGGCCCAGGCGGCCAAGGCCGGCGATGTGGACCGCTTCAAGGGCGCGCCCTACCTGGCGCCCATGCGCCGGCTGGACGAAACCCTGGCCGCCCGCAAGCCTCGCCTCACCTGGAAACCGGAGTCAGGTGTGGCGCCGGCGCCGCTCGCCGCAGAATAGCAGCGGCAAGGCCCAAAAAGCGGCCGGCTGTCGCCTTACTTTCAGCCCGACGCGGCACATATGAGAAGAGCGCGCGGGGACCCCGCCTCCCCGAACGGGTCTGACCGCGCGCGATTCCAGGTTTGCTAGCGTGTCTCTCGCCCTCTCCGCGCGGCCTCATGGCCATACCTCCGCCCCCGGCGGCCTCGGCCGGCTGCTGCGCCGCATGCTGCGTCTGGGACTGGTGGGGCTGGGGGGGCTGATCATCCTGGCGGGCGTGCTGATCGCGCCGCTGCCGGGCCCCATGGGCCTGCCTGTGGCGGCCGTGGGGCTGATGATTGTCCTGCGGAATTCCTACAAGGCCCGACGGGCCTTCGTGCGGTTCCAGCGGGCCCACCCCCGGGCCCTGAGCCCCGTGCGGCGTCTGCTGAAGCGCCGGCCCGAGGTCTTGCCCGTGGCCTGGCAGATGATGCTGAGAACCGAGCGCCTGATCGTCCCGCGGGGCTACCGGGTGGCGGTCCGCAGCCGGCGTCTGTTCCGACGCCGGCGCAGAGCCTCGACTATTGTAGCTTAGCGGCCATCTGGCCGATCGCCCGGTCCACCAGGGGATCGGTCGTGGCCGCAGCCAGACGGGCCGACAGCACGCTGCGGGCGGCCTCGGCGGCCATGTCGGCCGCGGCGGCCTTCACATCGGCCATGGCCTGGGCCTCGGCGCTGGCGATCTTGCGCTCCGCCATTTCCGTGCGACGGGCGATCTGCTCTTCCAGCTTCACCGCCGCATCCTTGCGCATGCGCTCGGAGTCTTCCTTGGCCTGGGCCATCATGTCGGCGGCCAGGCGCTCGGTCTCTTCCCGCTGGGCCTTGATCTCGGTCAGCAGCCGCTCGGCCTCGGCCCGCAGGCGCTGGGCCTCATCAAGCTCGGCCTGGATCCGCTCGGCGCGGGCGTCCAGGGCCTTGGCCATGGCCGCGGGCACCTTCAGATAGATCAGCAGCCCGAGGAAGATCAGGACGGCGACCAGAACCCAGAATTCGGGGGTCACGAAAAAGGACATCTCGTCTCTCTCCTCAGGCCGCGTTGCGCGCGATGGCGGCGTCGACCTCGGCGCGGGACGGCGCCTGGCCGCTCAGCTTCTCGACGATGGCCTCGGCGGTTTCGGCCGCCACGGTGCGGACATTGGCCATGGCCCGGTCGCGACCGGCCGCGATGGCGGCGTCGGCCTCAGCCAGGCGGACATTGAGCTTGGCTTCCTCGGCGGCGTTGCGGCTGTCGGCCTCGGCCTTGGCGGCGGCCTTGGCTTCGGCGGCGGTCTTCTGCGCCCGGGCGCGGGCCTGGGCCAGTTCGGCCGCAGCCTCCGCCGACTGGCGCTCGGCCTCGTCACGGGCGCCGCGGGCGTCGGCCAGGTCGCCCTCGATCTTCGCCGCCCGCGCCTCGATGGCGCCGCCCACCCGGGGCAGGAACAGCTTGGACAGGATGACGTAGAGTATGACGAAAACGATCAGCAGCCAGAAGATCTGGCCCGGCCAGTAGCCGAATTCGAACTGGGGCAGGCCCGACGAGCCGTGCTCGGCGGCTTCCGTGCTTTCGTGCAGGTCGTGGCTCGTCGTGGTCGGCGGGGTCTCGACGAGGGCGCCGCCGGGCTCGAGCTCTGGTGAAGTCTGGGCCATCAAGGCGCTCCGTTGAGTCTGCGCAGGTCCGTGCGAAGGACGGGAAACCCGAAAGCCGGGTCATGCGAAAGGCGGGCCGTGCGACAGCCCGCCCCCCCACGCACGGATAGTCTCGCCTTAGGCGGCGAACAGGATCAGCAGCGCGACCACGAAGGCGAAGATGCCGAGGGCTTCGGTCAGCGCCATGCCCAGGAAGAGCATCGGACGCTCGCCGGCCGAGGCCGACGGGTTGCGCAGGGCGCCGTTGAGATATTGGCCGAACATGGTGCCGAGGCCGATACCGGCGCCGATCATGCCCAACATCGCCAGGCCAGCGCCGACGTATTTAGCAGCAAGGGGATCCATCGAGAGTGCTCCGTTTAAG
>Ga0208179_1001774_pt1 | contig 10641 bp, 18 predicted proteins | sample Malvired_Geostar_FD_184238 | JGI IMG/M metagenome (GOLD analysis project Ga0208179, IMG submission 184238) | Marine viral communities from the Global Malaspina Expedition - Malaspina viral metaG DeepMed_Geostar (SPAdes) (version 2) | ecosystem: Environmental > Aquatic > Marine > Oceanic | place...
ATCTGTTATGTAGTGCAATAAAACAAAGTCTCTAATATTTTCAGTCATCAATTGAAATTTTTTATTATAAAAGTCAATATCTGCTTGTTCATAATTAATAAGTAAATGCATTAAGAAAAAGGTCTGTTGAATAGACGTACCAATAGAAGATGCTTCTAAAGGTTCTATGAAGCTAGAACTTAATCCAACTGCTACACAATTACCAATCCAGGCTCTGTCTAAAGCTCCAGCATTAAACTTAATATTTTTACCTATTTTAATTTTAAATCCTAAATAATCTTCACATTCTTTTTTTGCTTGTTCAGCATTAATATAATTATTGTTAAAAACATAACCATTCCCCCATCTACCTTGTGTTGGTATTCTCCACATCCATCCAGAAGTCATTGCTTTTGCCAAAGTGAAAGGAGAATATTCATCAGTATCCGGTGTAGGAAAAGCGATTGCCTCGTTCATGGGTAAATACTTTGCATGAGAGTTCCATTTTGCACCAAGTTTAGAAATTAAAACTTTTTTAAATCCTGTGCTATCAATATAAAAATCATAAGAATATTTATTATTTAAACTTTGTATTTGATTATTTTTAATATCTACTTTTGATATTTCATCTTCAATAAGATTGATATTTTTTTCTTTACATTTTGCCAGTAAAAAAGCATTCAATTTAAAAGTGTCAAAATGAAATTGATTAGGGGGCTGTGTTCTATAAACTTTATTTTTAAAATAAGCAGCGCCAATATAATCCGGAGATTTAGTTTTATTAATACACACATGGGCATACCCCCCTAGATACTGACCATATTTAATAAACATGATTGGATTAACATTGTGCATATATTTTTCTTTTGTCCACCCCTCAAACATCACTCCATATTTAAATGTAGCATTTGTTGCCTTAACTAATTCTTCTCTTGTGATCTCACAAAAAGCACAAAATTCCATCCAATGTTCGGTACTCCCTTCGCCTACTCCGATAATTCCAATTTTATCTGAACGAATCACATCAATTTTACATTTTGGAAATCTCGTTTTTAAAATCAACGCAGCAATTAATCCCGACGTTCCTCCGCCGATAACACCTATGCTTTTAATCATGAATTTTTTCCTTTTTTTTTAATTTTACGGCTACTTGTTTTGAGTAAAATGAAACTGCAAGTACGTCATAACTCATACTGAAATTATCACAGAATTCGTTTAGCGCTTTATATTCGTCTTCTTCCCAATACTCGTTCGTTAAAAATTCATCAAAAATCAAAATTGATTTTTTATCGATTACTTTATTTGAATAATTTAAGGCGCACAAAGTTGAGGAATACAAATCGGCATCAAAATTTATTAGTGATGCCAGAGGTCTTTTCTTAGAAAAAAATTTTGGTAGAGTATCTTCAAATTTACCGACAATGAATTCTCCTCCCTTAATTTTAGGTACTGAACCAAAACTAGAAAAAGTGCCTTTAGCTACGTTATGCCAAGACTCTGGAAGCCCAGTGAAGGTGTCAAATCCATAACCTGTTTTAAATGTCTTGATCAAGTGCTTAAATGAAATGCCGGTCCAAACACCAAATTCATAAAAAGGTCTTGATTTATCAGCTAATGCAATAGCTGCGTCGAAAAAATCCCAGCGATCAACAAATATTTTTGGCAGTTGGGGTAACGAAAAAACCCACTTGATAGATCTCGTGAGTGGATGGATCGTTAAGGGATGGGCTAAGGGTTTACACATTAGACTTTATTTTTTCTCTATCTTTTCTAGCCTCTCCTATGATACAGGCACCTTTTTCAATAGGTTCTAACTCTTCTTGTTTCTTTTGTGATTCAGTCAAAGGAATTCTTTGAGCCTCTTCAATACGATCTGAATCTCGATACTTTTCTAATTCCCTGTAGGTTTTTTTAGGAAAGGCTTTTGCTAATTCGTGAATGGTTTTTTTAGTTGTGGGTGAGTCCCCAGGTTTTGTCATATATATATTTTTTTCCTTTTTCATAGAGATGTGTCTTTATACCTTTCTTCGTTGTAAGTGCTACTCCAAAATCCGCAGCGTTGTACACTTTAACAAAAGAATTTTGACTGATAGCTATACTGCCGCCGCTTGCTATAAGTGTAAACTGCGAACAGCCGGTTAAAAAAATTATTATTATACCTATCAATAATGTTTGTTTAAGTAATACCATACATACCTCATAATTAATCCAGCAATTCCCAAACCTATTAAAATCAAAATAATATCTAAGATTCCCATTATAGCCTAGACCTTATAGAAGGTATACTTCACCGTCAGTTCTTCTCCTTCTTTAATATCCTGTAGAGTAAATAAATTCCATTTTTTAAAATCTATATTATATTCAGATTTGGGTAAATCAGAACGGTGATTCCATTCCTGGCGCGTCAACAAGAGTTTAACTTTAACACAATTGGCATCGTTAGAATGATTAAGAAATCCTCCTAGCGGAGTACGAATGATAAGCTGTCCTAATTCTAAATGACACATGCCCAGGTTGGTTCCCTGGCCAATACCTTCCTTAGCAAAAAGACCAATGTCATGAATGTCAGAAAATCCTAATCTTATATTTTTAGGTAAGGGTTTGTACATTAAAAAAAATACTCCGGGTGCACTCGAATCATATAGTTGACGTAAATTAAATAAATGACCATCGCTCCCAGAAAGATAAAGACAATATACTTCATATTTAATTATGAGGACATCTCTGTTGCTTAGTTAATGCTCGTGGACGTTTATAGTCTTTCCACTTACAGTGAATCACATGCAATCCACCTTCTGTCAGGATTCTAAGTTCCCAACCCCAAGGCTTCGCTGATTCCCAGTGCTTAATATAAGTGGGATACTCACTGAAACACGTGGCGTGTTTAATATATTTATTTGTATTTTTGGGCACGCAGCTCTTTTCTTAAATGTTCAATACGATGTTTAAGGCCATCAATAGTGGTGTACATCCAACCACAATCATGAGGCTCAATCTGTTTCTTAAACCAGCTGATAGTTTTTTTTAAAATTTCTATCTCTTTATTTTTTGTCGTTGCCATTCTTAGGAACTTCCTTTTCCTTTTCTATTCTAATTCTCATACTTAATTTTTCGTTTAGTTTTTGAAGATGGACTTGCATTTTTAAAACTTCGGTCAATCTAATATAGAGTTCTGATAATTTGGTCATCTTTTTTTCCTCCTAATTTTTGCGCCACGAAATAAATTGTTCTTTAATCCATTTTAAACACATCTCAAATTTGTCCTCAGGATCAGAGACAACTAATTTATTACGTTCGACACCGTTAACTTTTAAAATCAGCATGTTATCTTTATGCTGCCAGCGAACAGTAAATTCCTCGACTCCGCCGTAATGTAGGGTTTTTAAACGTTCAACATCAGCCGAGTGTAATCCATCACCAGCCTGATGATTATTTACCATTTAGTTTTTTTTTGTACGCTTCAACTGTAATGCCTTCTTTTTTGGCACGAAATTTAATGTAATCATCGACCAATTTAGAGATCATCCCACCGGGTGCTCTAAATTTTTCTTTGCACATTCCTTTCAGTAGCTTGTAGTCGTCGGCTCTAACCGCAACACTCTTCCACTTAGTTATGTCCATTTTTTTCCTTCCTTGTTGTGTTTGATACCGGGCTCATTCCTACCAGTCCGTTTACTTTTTTTAATGCTTCGTTAATCATATTATATTTAATTTTCAACATTTTATATTTATGTCGAAGGGTAATATTTTCTCTTGCTAACTCAGCACTGGTTCTTATTTCCATTGTTCCTCCTTATTTTAGTTTGGTTAGTTGTTCTACTAGAAGATGCACAATTTGTTCCATGTCTCCTAGTTTATCCAGAATTAAATCGCATTTTTTCTGAATTCGGTTGCGTTGTAGTTCCTTAAGATACATGGGATCATCCGGTTTTCCTTGTCCGAATCCTCCACGGCCATAAGGTTTTTTTAAATTGGTAACTATCTCTTTAAGTTTTAAACTATTTTTAATTTTAGATGCTGCTTCTTTAGTTCTTTGTTCTACTTCGCTCATAGAAATAGTGGGATTATCTTGTTGATTAGCAATCTTAGCTGCAAAATCTTCAAGGACATCATCAATATCTTTATGCTCTTTCATTATCCTGTTATAATAGTTTTTAACAAAGTACTTTTACTTTTCAAATTCATGTATTTCTCATTTATATGGGATAAAGCGCAGGAGTGTCAACAAAAAAATGAAGTATATTTTAATGATATGGGTGTGTTCTTTCCTCAATGGACCGAATTGCTCTGCCCCTATGATAAGCCACAAAACCTATGATTCTTGGTATGAATGCTCTCAGGCTGCTTACGCTAAATCCAGGCAAGTTGTAACTAAATTAGGCTATGCGTATGTCAATAAATATGAGATTGCTACAAAATTTACTTGTAAGTTAGACAAACCTCCGATATAGATTTTAGATGTCTTTTTTGGCCTTTATTATGTTCGGGCATATTTGTATTGAGACCCCCGGATCTTTCGATAAATGCTGGAATATTTATCACACCCCACAAATTCGCTATTTAAGCGAACGTACATGCATGAAAGCAGCAAATGACTACCTTCATGGCGCTCAGCTATATTATCGCAAGCAGGACGTCTCTGTGAGCGAACTAGAGCTATATTGTATAGGTACAGATCCATTAGAGCCAGCATGACGCAAGTATTGACATTATATCCCAAGTTGCCTTATTATTGCTTATGAAGTACTATCGTATTAGAATGATAGTACAAGGACAATTGTATATTGAGACAATTGGGGCTAAAGACATAAAGGATGCCTTTAAAATCTTGATTAAAAAGGCAGCTGATGGTCTTGTAAAAGTGAAAGAAGATGTGGGCTTTTATCAGAGAGAAAAAGTCCAAATTACTTACGAGGAGGTAACGGATGGCGCTTCAAGTACTGGTACAGAACAAGTTAGATCTGGAACATCAATGGGCAAAGAAAGCTTTAACATCGCAACGTGACGATATTAAATGGTTAGATTTAAAGATTAAGGATGTTAAAAAACAAATAGACAATGAGTTAAACCAAGAGGAAAAACTTTCGATTGCAACATGAAAAAAATAGTAAAAAAGATTAAAAAAATAATGGCTGAAATAGATAAGATTGAAGCTAAAGAAGAAACGCTTAGAGAAGATCTAAATGAAGCTATTGATGATTTAGAAGATAAGTTAGACGATGAATAAATACTAACGTTTCGTTGGTAATCTTCTTACTCCTTCAGTAAAAAGGTGCATTACCTTATCTGTGTACTTGCGCATTTTTCCTTCAAACATAAATTGATAGTCTTCAATCAAACCTTTTTCATTATGAATTTCAAAACCCCTCACATTAGTTCTAGCTAAAAAATTACCTTCCTCTCTTTTTTGAGCTACATAAGCGAGAGTGCCGTGTCCAAATTGGCGAATCATTTTGAGTCTGTGGTTTCCACTTAATAATAACATTTGAGCATCAAGCACCAATGGAAATAAAAGTCCTTCTTTGTGAATAGAGGTTCGAACAGTTATGTAAAATTCATGATGAGTAGCCTGGGCTACTTTAATATCTTTAAACCACACGAGCTGTAGCCTATGCTTAAATAATTGATATTTAGGGTGGATAACTGTTTTGTTATCCGATGTTTTAGTTATCAGTAAAGACTTGGGTGTTGTTGGCATGTAAAAGTTCGTTTTCTGCAGGGGTGAATGTATTTTTTTTACGAGGCATATTTTTATAGTGGTCCACTATTCTTTGTAGGGTTTCTCTTTTAACAATACTGTAAGGAGCAATAGCTGTAGCAAATTTATTAGCGTCTCTAAACGCACATCGCCAACGCCATTGATCAAAGTTTTGATGAGGATAAGCTTTTTTCATATAGAAGTTACCATATCCTGTGACGTTATGGATCCATTTTACTACTCCTTTATGGGTCATTTGAATTTCAATTCTAATACTCCAGCATCTATACATCTTACCATTAGGAGCTTTTTTATTTTTTCGTTTGCACTCTACCCATCCTTCTCCATCCATTAGACCAGCTAAATATTGGGCATGACCTTCCTTCATTTAATATCTCCCCATGATTCTCCTAAGTTAGTATCAACAATAAACGGAACTTTAAATTCGATACAATTTTCCATTATTTTTTTAATATCTTGGACATCCTTCATACTAAATTTATTAATATTGAAACAGAGCTCATCGTGGAGCTGCAGGATTGGTAAGTAACCTTCTTCATGACAAGCTAGCATTGCTTGTTTAGTTTGGTCTGCAGAAGAGCCTTGTATCAAACGGTTTAAAGCTTTGTAGGTAAAAGCTCTTTTAATATTATCGCGACCATATTTAGCCACTGCGTTTTCGAATGTTTCAGCTGTATAGAGTCCAAAGTCTTTAGGTTCCCACTTATCAAAACGACATTTTCTTCCTTTTTTAGTTCGAATGACTCCTTTTTCATTGGCAGTTTCCATACAACGATCGGATAACATTTTAACAAAAGGCACCTTACGATTATATTTGGATATGAGAAGGTTAGCTTCATCCTTTGATACTCCTAATGAAGTAGCCAGCCGGTTTTTACCCATCCCATACATAAGACCTAACCCTATAGTTTTAGCTTGTGTTCTTTCTATTCCTACTAGATCGGCTACAGTTTGATGAAAATCTGCGCTAGCTTTGTGATAAGCTTCCACTAATTCAGTGCTTCCTTCGTAGCCATTACCAATTGAAGAGGCATAGTGCACCGTCATTCGTGGTTCTTGCTGTGAGTAATCAAAGGATCCCCACCGGTGTCCTTCCTCCGGAATAAATAAAGATCTAATGAGTGGACCCAATTCTTTATTTCGAGCTGGTACCTGTTGTAAGTTAGGATTGGACATACTTAACCTGCCTGAGACAGTCCCACCATGATCCGATCTTAATTGATTTATTTCGGCATGAATCCTTCCCTTCACCTGGTACTTCATGATAGAAGATAAGAAGGTATTATGAAATTTATTTATTTCTCTTGCCTGTACAATCAATTTTGCGATTTTATGTTTACAATTAATCAACCAGTTTTGAGTAAATGACGGTTCATCAGATTTCAGAGTCCTTGGATACTCTATCTTCAGTTTATCGAAAGCTTTGGCGATCTGGCGTGCTGCCCAAATGTCTGTGTTTAATCCTGATTCTTTTTTTATTGCCAACAGTATTTCTTGTTCTTGGCGCTGCATTTCTGTACGTAATTTTTCAGCTAATTCCACTTGTACTCTTACCCCTCGTTGACGCATTGCAATTAATATTGGGAGCAGGTTAGATTCCAATTCCCAAATGGTTGTTAAACTTTGCTTAATAATTTCTTTTTTAAGTTGCTGCCATAAAAGGTACGTGAGTCGTGCATCTTGTTCAGCATAAAAACCAACATACTCTGCTGGCAATTTCCACATCTCTGCTTTAGGATCTACACCATGCTCTTTGGCTGCTATAATCAAATCCGTTTCTGCTTTAATCTCGCCTAAATAATCTTTAGATAAAGTATTCAAAGAATAAGAAAATCTATTTTCATCAACAATCGCTGCTGCGATCATGGTATCAATAATATCTCCATTTACCTTAAAGCCTTCTTGTTCTAACCACCCTACATCGTATTGAGCATTGTGAAAAATTTTAGGACAAGGTAAGGCACAGACATCTTTAATATATTTTTTAACTTGGTCAGGAATCATATTTCCTCCACCAAAATGTTTGAATGGATAATAACCTTGCCAACCTTCAACAGCGACTGCAAAGCCAATGATGTTTCCATTTCCTGTAGCCCAGCCTGCCCCCTGGCCAGAGCTGATACCTTCGTCTCGTGTTTCTAGATCGATGGCAATTTCTCTAGCACCCGATAGATCTTTATATTCCGCGGGGCATGACCAAATATGTTTTTTAAAATTCATAGAAAGCTGTAAGCTCATATAATTTTTAATTCTGCTGTAGTTTCAATCCAAACTCTAGCACCACAGCTTAAAGGTTTGTTAGGTTTATAAATTATTTTACTAGGTCCAAGTATATTAACTTCATGACCGTAGGTATTAGATTTACTAGTCTTGACGGTGATAACAGGTTCGTTAGTTCCATATTTTTTGTTTGCTCTAATCTTATGCATATTTACATGAATTCTTTTAAGTAAATTCATGAGTAATCCCTTTCAATAATCATATCAATATAATGTTTAGCTTTACGTAAATCTTTTTCTCCATCTTTTTTCTTATGTCGGCACACATACTTAATAACATTTCCTTCAGCAAATTCTAAATGATTTTCATTAATAAATTCAGCCGGTTGGATCTTCATGCCTTTGTAATGTTTTCCTGCTACCTGTTCCTGTAAACTATCGTAAGTCATTCCTTTAAACATTCCTTTATCGGTCATTTAATTCTCTTCTGAGCCGCTGCTACAATTTTAAAAATATCACGCCATTTGGTTTCGGCCTTAACCTTTTTAATCATGCGACTTAATTTATAATAATAACTTTTTTTATTTTTCCCTGACATAAACTAAATAGTCTTCTCCTAAAGGATAATTATATTTATAATCCGTACTGAGAAGATGAATGGTGTTTCTAGCACGGGTTGCACCTGTATACCAGACTTTTTTTTCGTTAGTTTTTTCTTTCTTAGATTTAGTTTGATAGTTGGAAGGATAATTAGCTTTTCCGTAAAGAACAACATTATGGGCTTCTCCTCCTTTAACTGAATGAATAGTGTCAATAATAATTTTAGGTGTGTTATCTAATTCTTTTTGACCGTAGCGTTTTAATAATCTTATAAAATAATTGATTTGTGCTGGAGTAAAGTTTCTTCTTAAAATTCGCCACCAGGGGTTTTTTTTAACCCGGTCTGCTAAATTTAATCCACATTCTTTTTTTAAAGTATTAAAATCATAGTCTTGGTAGTTAGGTTCACTTGCCCAAAATGAGGGAGCTCTATAGCTGGGGTCTTTTAATTCTCTAATATATTTATACATTTGTTCTGACTGTTTTTTGTTTATCTTTTTTCCTGTAGAAAGTCTAGTCCAGGCTTTAATAGCTTCCCATTGCTTTTCGTCAAAACATTTAATATCCTTATTGTCCGAAAAATAAAGTCCTGAATCTTTTGCCAACATTCTTAATTCATTTACCGTACGATTGATTCTACCCAGAATGTACCAACTACCATCTAATTGATTAAAAGGAATCTCTTTAAAATTTAAATATCTTTTAACATATCCATTTTTATTTCCATGTTCATATTCTTTTTCTTCACTATCTAAAATTCCTCGTCTAATAATTTGAGAAAAGCGATGGACAGCTTCACCAAATCGTTTAGTCTTTCTTAATCGAACTTTTCGACCTGGAAAAAAAGTGGTGAAATATTTTGGATCAGCTCCATTCCATTCATAAATAGCTTGATCATCATCTCCTGCGAGATAAACACGACGAGCGTTTTGAGCAAGTTTATAAATGACTGACCATTGCAAGGGAGTACAATCCTGTGCTTCGTCTATAATTAAAATTTTAAGAGGAGGAAATTTAATTTCTTCGATTGCTCTTCCAATCATATCGTCGAAATCTATTAAAGCTTTTTCTTTACCTACTTTTTTATAGTCTTCATAGATATGTATTTTTTTTAAAAGAATATCCAAGGAATCCTTTTGATAGGATTCTTTTTTATAAACCTCTTGTGGACTTTTCATCATATTTCGAGCTTTACTATAGATTCCCAGTGACCAATCTTTATAAGTAAAGTTATCATCGGCCAGTCGCTTATCGCTGTATTTAATAATTTTACCGTCTAGAGCAAAATCCACCATACAATCTTTAGGGTCAAAGATATCTTCTTCAAAGTATCTTCGACAATATTTATGTAAAGTTTTGAATCTATAAAAATCTTCTGAAGTATATTGAGGAAAAGCATTAAGAGCTCTGCTGGTTGCTGTATTAATAGCTTTGTTGGTAAAAGAAATAAAAGCAATTTCTTGAGGAGAAATTTTATTTTGTAAAGCCTTGTTTAATACTCGACTAATTAAAGTTTCTGTCTTGCCTGTACCCGGTGGTCCAAAAATTTTAATTGTCTTGTGGTAAAGACTCTTTAGATCCTTTAGTTCTAAATTTTCCGCGGTGGAATTCATCATCAAGCTCCGATACTTCTTTTTTAGTAGATTTAGTTGGTTTAATATCTACATAGTTTACAAATTTTGGCATCGTTACAAACCAAATATTTTTTTCTCCTTGGTAATACTCATGTCGTTCGCAGCCAAGATAATGAAGTGCATCCATGGTGTTATTAAAAATTTTAGTTGCATGGCTTTTAATATAGTGTTCTAACGTGGATCTCTTAAAATAACAAATTTGAGTCTTGCTATCTAAGACGACGTAGCCATCTTTGAGTTTAGCAAAATCGTCTTCCTCTAAAGTTTTCTCGAAAAAAGATTTAAGGACGTTATATTTTTCTTCATCTACTGTATCAATAAATTTCATTTTTTCATTTTCAATAGCGCGGGCTGTTAATTCTTTTAATAATAATTCAAAAGGGGCTGGACCTGTACGCGCTCTAGGAAGAGACAACCAAAAAATACCATATCTTAAAAATCTAACCCTCCAAGATTTTTCATCTTTCATATCTTCAGGTTGGACCGTGAT
>Ga0208179_1001779_pt1 | contig 10630 bp, 14 predicted proteins | sample Malvired_Geostar_FD_184238 | JGI IMG/M metagenome (GOLD analysis project Ga0208179, IMG submission 184238) | Marine viral communities from the Global Malaspina Expedition - Malaspina viral metaG DeepMed_Geostar (SPAdes) (version 2) | ecosystem: Environmental > Aquatic > Marine > Oceanic | place...
TCCCCACCTTCCGGGCCACCTGGTTCACCGAGAGAGTATTCGGCTCCTCCTCGGCCCCTTCTTTAGGTTCGTCCATCACAACCTCCTTGTTGCAACAAGATATATCTTTATATAATAGCCAATCTGGTCTTGTGGTGCAACTATACGTTTTCAGCAAACACTTGCATTCTGAGGCCATACATGGGATAATTCATTGCAGGGAAACAAGGTGGTTACAGTAAACCTTAAAAGGAAGGAGGGCGGGTATGTACCTAGTAACCCGGCAGTTCGTGGGCGGGACGCTCAAGGGCCAGGTCCACACCGAGGTCACTTCGGTGAGGTGGACAGTGGGGACGGTCGTCTCCAACCCGGTGGGCGGGTCGCCCTACAAGATCATCAGCGTGGGGGTCGACGACCCTGCCGCTGATGGGCGTCGAGCCCTCCGGGAAAGCGGCGAATAACCCTGCCCTGATGAGGCCCGGTGGCTCCGGGCCGAAACCCTCTCCGGAGGGTCGGCGGAAGCCAAATAAAAAGAAAAGGAAATCAGGCACAAAAAGAAGGGGGGAAACGATGGCAATCATCGACGGCACACGAAAGATTGATTCCGAATGTCGCAAGAACGAAGACGACCACGGATATTTGGCCGAATGTGGGCATGAAGAACACACCGTTGAACGGTGCGACATCGGCGGTTGCCAGGGTTTCATCGTCAATTGGAGAATCTGGCTAGATATCAAATTCCCTTCAAATAAGATGTTCATCTGTGAAATATGCCAAGACGCTGGTTATTTCGAACATCCGACCAAAGGTTTGATCCAACCAGGCGACGGTCAATCAATCGACGATTAATAAACCGTCCTGATGATGGGAAGCTGGCAACTTCCCGAAAGCCCTTAGGGGCTCGGCGGATGCCAAATAAAAAAGAAGGGGAATAATGAAAATGGAAACAGGATACGAGTTCCGGGTCAAGACTCAGGGGGGATGCACCCTAATATTCACCGACTGCAAGGTGCCGGATGGTCTAAAGAGCGCCGAGGGGTTTCAAGTAACCATACTCGACGCGTCCGGAGTTGATATGGACCATTCCCATCAGATCTACAAGAGCGACATAAAGCGGCTCGCGAAAGCCAGTTAAACCGTCCTGATGATGGGTGGATGGCAACTTCTTTTCGGCAGTTTGTCACACATTTGGCACATATCGGCCCATGCCGGCAGAAAGAAAAAGCCCCTGGATGTTGGGTCCAGGGGCTTTTTCGTGCCTAGAATCGTTGGCAGGAGCGGGAGGATTCGAACCCCCGGCCACTGGTTTTGGAGACCTGTGGCGTGGGAATCACCTGGCAACACCAGGGCTGATTCTTCACTATCCCTAGGCACATATCATGCTGGCTGATGCGGTCTGATACGGTCTGATGCGTCCCGAAGTTTGTCACACGTTTTGTCACAGATCCGACGGTCCATCATCGACCGGTCCGTCCAGGAACTCGTCCAACCTCTCCACGTAATCACTGAAGGCGCCGGGACGGTTCCGGATGTAGACCCGGTCCGTGATCGTCGTCGACGCGTGGCCCAGTCTGGCCGCGATGGCCGAGGTCGTATATCCCAGTTCTGCCAGGTAGCTGGCATGGTGGCGCCTCAGGTCGTGCGGGGTCACCATGGGGAGCTGGTCCTTCCCGTCCACGCCGGCATTGTACCGGTCCAACAGTTTCCTGAAATATCGCCCCATCTTATCCGGCCGCGTCACGGTCCCGTCGGGCCGGCAGATGACGAACGGGTCGGCCGGCCATATCCCTGGGGCTCCGAGTTGGAAATGGGCCTGCTTCGCCTGGACCCTCCGGAGTAGTGCGACACAACGGGGACTGATCTCCAGATACCTGAGGCCCATCTCGGACTTCGGCGCCTTCTCATACCACCCACCGCCGGGACGGTCCGGGCCGAGTTTCGGCATAGAATGACGGGTCCGGTTCATGTCCAGATAATGTTCCTCGAAGTTGACCATGCTCCAATGGAGCCCGCATATCTCGGCCCGTCTCAGGCCGGTGAACAGGATGAGCTCGAAGGCATCGGAGTAGTGATAGCCATCGTCCCGGATGTATTCCAGGAACCCGTCCAGCTGGGGCCGGGTCCAGATGATTTTCTTTCGGCGCCGTTCCTTGGGCAGCTTGCAGACCAGGATGGGATTGACCGTGATCCGGTTCAACTCGATCGCCCGGTTCAGGGCGTTCCTGAGGTTATCCCGGAAATTCTTGATGGTCCCATAGCTGACCTTCTCCACCTTCTCCATGTGGTTCATGACTTCCTGGATATGTTCCGGCAGCAGGGCTGCCAGGGGGATCTCGTGGAGGTCGGTCTTCCAGACCCGGTGGAGGTGGTTCTTGCAGGCGATGAAGGAGCTGATCTCCAACGTGGCTTCGATCTCCTGGAACCACCACTCCAGGTACTTGCCGAGGGGCTGGTTGTGCCGGTCGATCAGGCGGCCGGAGTCCCGCTCGGCCTCCAGGTCCCGTTCCCGCCGGCGGGCCTCGGTCTTGGTCCCGGTGAACACCTCGGTCTTACGGCCTGACCTGGTCGTCGTTCCCTTCTTGTACTTGTCGATCCAGATCCGCCATTTCCCCGGTCCGTAAGCGGAGATCGACATCAGGTATCCGTCCCGGGCGCCGCCTCGGTGGTCGCCTCGGCCATACCCGTCACCTGATTGAACACGATGGACCGGTGGTCCTCCGATAACGCCCGGAAGGCGTCGATCAGACCGGCCTCCCTGGGCGTCAGGTCATAATCGGACTGGGTCCTGGTCGACCCGGCGCCGGTGTCCGGGATGATCCCCGCAACCGCCAGGAGTCGTTCCCACGGGATACCCATCGCCTGGGCGATGTCCCGCAGGGTCTCGGGTTTCGGGTGGGTCTTTAATCTCAGTCGGCTCCAGGTGGTCGACATCCCGTTCGGATGGCCGGCCTTCGCGAATAGCCCCGACCAGGTTTGTTTGTTCGCGTCCAGCCATTCCTGGATATAGTTCCGCAGACGCAGAAGATCAGCCTGAGTATCCTCGGCAGAATTAGCCATGGTCCACACTCCACATAGCATCCCATCTACCCTTCTTCCGGACTGCCGCACGTTCGGACAGATGCGACAGTTCCGGAGATGCGCCCCTTGCTATGTTGTAGTGAAAGTTACCACGTTTGGCACGGATTGAATACATGACGCGCAGCAGATGATTATGGTCGGTAGGCTCATTACAATCGTTTGAACCGCACCAGGAGGTAGATAGATGGAACCAAGCGATCCACCGCGCCGGTACGTCGTCGTAGGGTATCAACCGACCTCTGGGGATGACACCAAGGGCGGGTCCGTGATCCTGTTCGATGGGCCGGCGTCCCGGAACTTCGAGGCATTGATACGGGCCGGTTATACGGTCCCGGATAGGTCGGCCGGCCAGCTTGAATGGGGTCTCATCTCCGATAAGGTCTTAGATCCGAACACATGATTCATCCGGTCGTCCGGCATATAGAAAAAGGCCACCCGGCTCCAGGTGGCCTTTTTCATTACGGACCGGAGTGGGGCGACCCCGGCCCAGAAGGAGGTGTGGATATTTCAGTCCGCCTCCGAATGATATTGAAGATGTCTATTGATGTCGTGCCTCAGTTCCCGCATATCGTCCCGAAGACTCCCGATCATTATCATCAGGGTCTCGGTCTGGTCGTGTTCATGCTTTGACCCGGTCCCGTTCCGCTTGGCCATGATCGCCCAGGTGACCACGACGACCAGGACACCGACGGGTCCGATGACCTGACTTATCTCCGTTAGACCGTCCACGTCACTCACTGGCTAAAAGTTCAATCAATTCTTTCTGCTGTTCGGCTGTCCAAGAGTCTTTCCCGATAGCCACCAGTTCTTCCTGGCGCGTTGGCGTAGGAGTGACGGTAGGCTGGTCAATCAGGGCGCCAGTCCTTGCATCAGAGGCACCGTCAACGGCCTCTAGTTCGTTGGCATTTAGTGATAACGCTGCCGCGATGCCAGCCACATGAGTGTCGGCTGACACGCTGAAGCTGTCACCCTCTGTGGTGAATAGAACGTCTACCCACGCGCCAGTGTCAATTTTACGAATGTTGCGATACAGCATATTGTTCCTCCTTAAACGGCCTCGGCGTGGATAGATACTTGCCAGGCTCATCGGGGCGTATGTATATCTCAGCCCGTTCTGGTTCTGCTCCATCCTCAATCAATGAACGGATTCGCTCGTAGGCAAAATCCGGCAGTTTGTGAGTAGTGACCAGCCATGTCAGATGGACAACGTGAGATTCCTGTGGACAGGTGCCCGGCAACCAACGCGCCTCGTATTCTTGCCAGCCTTCATGTTTAACGTGCATCCGTTCCAGGGCCAATTCCGCCAGTCTAGTCGTGCCATATTCGGTCAAGAACTCATTCAGGTCTAACTCCGTTCCATGCACTACGGTCTTAAACTCTGGACCGGCAGATGTCTTGTGGACAGTTACGCCGTTACCAAACGCCCAGTTCTCAGGGAACCAGTCCCAGGTGATGCCATCCCGTAAGCACAAATCGCTCATGTGGTACTCAATCGGATAAAGTTCTTCATCCGTATCCGCCGCAAATACACCCTCCTTGCGGTACTGCACCGCAGGGTCATGTTCCAACTCTCCAAGCATCTCGGCTGACTCAATGGCAAATTGAAGGCCACCAGCATGAAGATTATTCTTGGGAAACCCTGCAAAGATATACAGCATTAACTTGTGGCCCAGGAGTAAGCGTGCATTTCATCCGCACCGAGCGTTACAGAACCATTCCCGGATATTCCCCGCAAAATGATGGACGTTATCTCTGCGGTTATAAATGCCGCAGTTGGGTTGCCTCCGATTACGCCATCACCCTGCCTGTAGACCTGTCCGGCGCTTACAGTTGTTCCCCTTCCTCCCATATTGCCACCATCAACATAGTTGGCTATTCGTGGCGAGGTTATGCTGTTATGACTACCGCTCGTTGCTTCATTGGCCGAGCCGTTGGCACGCCAAATCATGTCGGTGGTAGTTGCCTCCACAATAACGGTTGAGTTTAATTTCAACCCTATTCCAGCATTAGCTGTCGCCCCAGTAGTTTTGCGAGCATCAAATATCAGCGTGAACGGTTCCGCCGCCGCAATAGTCAACGAAGTTGCAGACAAAAGGTCGGCTGCCGATGTGGCGGTCATCGTCGCTTCGGTGGTCTGCCCACCCTCACGGACAACCGCACCAGCCGACGCCGCCGCCCAAGAAATATCATCAGCCCCTGCAGTCAGCACATAGGTTTCTGTTCCCTTGGCTAATGCCGAAGGGTCGCCACTTGCATCTCCGTAGATGATTGAGCCCCGCGTGATCCCTGCCATCTTCGCCAGCGTAACGGCGTTATCTAGTATGCCTGCCGTTGGCAATCCTGTTGCATTGGTCAGGACTCCAGATGCTGGCGTTCCAAGGGCGGGCGTGACCAGGGTTGGGCTGGTCGCGAACACAGCCCCGCCTGTTCCTGTCTCGTCTGTCAAAGCCGAGCGTAGATTAGCACTCGAGGGCGTTCCCAGGAATGTCGCCACATTGGACCCGAGGCTCGTTATCCCGGTCCCACCATTCCCTACCGGCAGAGTCCCACTGACTCCGGTCGCCAGAGCCACCTCGTTCCATTGAGGCACGTTGCTCGTTCCAGTATTTGCGAGGTATTGAGTCGAGGTCGTCGACTTGGCAAGCCTCGCCGGCGTGTTCGCGGCAGAGGCATAGATGATGTCTCCCGCCGTCGTCATAATGGCCGGCGCCGTCAATAGACCGTTATCCTTGACCTGTTCATTCATTAAGGCAGCGGTCACGATCTCGCCGGTGGTCCAGGTACGATAGGCCGTGTAAGCCATTTTGCCCTCCTAATAAGCCAGGCGCGTCGAGGCGCCGAGGCTTGAGCTGCCAATGATGAAGAAGCCGCTATACCCGGCTGCCTCGCTGAGTGTGAATGTCGCCCGGTGCTGGAGCATCGAATCGATCCGGTGTTCCATCGACTCGACGAAGAATAATGTGTCGATCCCGAGGCCGGCATTGTTGTCGGCCTCGACGGTCACGAGGTCCGACAGGTCTCGTGTGTAGATATCGGTCAAGGCCGCCGTGGAACGGTTCCCGGCCACCGTCATCTTCAACAACGGGACCGGGTCCTTCCAGACCGCCAGGTGGAAGTCGGCCCAGTTCTGGATCTCCTGGCTGTCCGGCATGAACGCCCCCGGATGTGGGAACGTCCGCTTCCCATAGGTCGACTGGGATGCCGCATTCTCGGCGCCGATGGAGACCTTGTCCTTGGCGACCAGGGCGTTCCCCTGGGCCTGAAGTTTCGTCAGGTATACGCTCCCGGAATGTCCGTTGGTGACGGTGATCTTCATCGATTGGGACTTCTTGACCAGGGCGATGGTGATGGAGCTCGTCCGGTCCGTCCCGGACCCATCGGACGCATCGTTGGCCGTGTAGTCCGTGGTCGCGGTCAGGTCTGACCAGGAGTCCACCCCTGTGGAATATATGGCCGTGAATATCCTGGCCTCGCCGGCTGACAGTGAAGGGGACGCGGCAGCCGTCTCCGGGAACGTCCAGAGGACCACGGGCGCCGCCGCCAGGATGGTCCCTTCGCCCAAAGCGTCCGAGTCCAGGACCCAGACCCCGGTGTATAGCTCCAGGTCCCCCCGGAGGTCGTTGAAAACGAATTTAAGGGGGTCGATCTGGTCGATGGCCGTATACGGCAGGGAAGCCCCTACACTATCGCTATAGGTCGCCTGGGAGGTCGTCGACCGTGCGTCAACGGACCGGGCGTGACGGTCCCGCCACCTGATGTCCCCGTCCGCCGACTCCTCGATGTTCCCGGTCTCGGTATCCTCGATCGTCCGGAGGGCCGTGAAGGTCGCCGTCCGGTCTGCCCAGAAGTGCGGCATGGTCACGATCCCGGTGTCGATGTCCCGGTCCCCTGTCGGCCAGCCGGCCTCGTCCAGGACCTCGGTGAATGCCGCGCCGGTCTTGATCTTGGTCTTCATCTCGGTGGAGACCTCGAACCGGTTCAGGTATCCGAGCGGCCCGATACACGTCATGTCGGCCCGTTTGGCGTTCTTCGTCGAGACCACGGGCTCGATGCGGTCCAGGAACCCTTCCCACAAAGTGAAGGTCGTCGACCCATCGTTCCCGGTCAATCGGACCTTCCGGCCAGGGAGTATCTTCCCGTATATCGGGCTCGAGGTATTGAATGAGGAATAATCCCCGGACTCGTTGTTCAGGGTGGCCTTGAGGACGCCGCTGATGGTATCCCCGACCAGTTGGGACGCGTAGTTCCGGCCGCGTTTGTAGTCCACCCGGAACGTCCGGGCGGTCACATCGGATTCCGCATCCGCGAATGATCCATCATCATCCCAATCTACCGCCAGGACATATGTCCCATTGGCCATTAGAATACCCCCCGGAAGCCGCCCCGCTCAGCCGTGTCCCGGACCGTCTGGGCGATCGTGTCCTGGAGGTCATCGACGCCAACGATGGCGCCCTCGGCGATGTTGACGGTCACGTTCATCGATCCCATGCCGCCGCCCCGGCCAAGTGGGACCACGGCCTCCGGACCGCGTTCCCCGATCATAGCCAGGGTCGGACGTCTGACGATGCCCCCATTGGCCAGCCCTAGAGCAGCCTCGATCTGGGCGAATGTCGTCCCTGGTTTATAACCTGCCAGACCACCTCCCGTCCCTCGCAATGCGTCTAGTCCGGGATTGGCCGTGCGCGAGGAACCGCCGCGAGGAATGAAGGCTGTTGATCCGCCACCACCGCCACCGCCGCGATGTATCCCGCTCGGGACTGCCGGCAGCGTGGGGATGCTTGCGATCAAAGCCTTCTGCCGTTCCACGGATTCCCTGGTCTGACGTTCCGACTCCGAGACCACGCCCTGGATGACGCCGTGCGTCAATGCCGCCTCGTTCTGGGCTGACCGGGTCATCCGCTCGAAGTCCGTGATGACGACCCCGATGGAGTCCCGGCCATACTGTTCGATCAGCCCCATCGTGTCCCCGAACTTGACCCCGAACCCGGCGATCTCCAGGGCCATATCCTCGGTGCTGACTTTCATCCTTTTCGCCAATCCTTCGACCACATCCCCGAAGGACATATTGGCGGCGTTCAACTTCTTGACCGTTGCGTCCTGATTGACCAAGAACCGGTCCCAGGACGCGTTCACAGCGGCGTTGTGGGCCTTATGGGCCGCCTCGATCTCGTCCAGGCTCCGGAGGGTCACCCCCTGGGCTTGCAAGACCGCATCCTCCACGGAGCCCCACGCCAGGGAACTGTCGACGGCCATCTGCTCGGTCGTCCGGACCATTCTCTCCTCGGCCCGTTCGATCCCCTCGGTGGCCCGTTCCACCTGGTAGCCGGCCATCTCGAAATCGCGGCCCAGCTCGTCCATCTTATCGCCGGTGAAATCTATCTTCGGGATGCCCTGGTCGAGTCTGTCCTGGACGTTCTCCAACGCTTGTTGGACCCCGTCGAACTTATCACCCACGAACGGCAGCTTCGACGCCACACCCACCAGCGTCTTGATCCCTTCGATGATCCCCCCGATCACCTTCCGCTGGATCGACGTCAGCTTGTTCATTATCCCGATGATGAAGTTCCCCACCGTCTGGACGGTTTTCTTTATCGCAGCCCAGACCGTGTCCCAGTTCTTCCAGAGAAGGACCACACCGGCAGTCACCCCGGCGATCGCCAGGACTATCAGCCCGATGGGACCCATGGCGATATTGATGGCAACGCCCACGGCGCCGAATGCGATCGCCAGGCCTGGGAGGGCCAGCAACAAGGGGCCGACCACCAGCATGATCGCGCCGAGGGCCGCCACGGCGATCCCGATCCACTTCGTCAGGTTCGGATGGGCGTCAGTGAACTCGATGACCTTCCGGGTCACCTTCTCCAATATCACGGCCATCTGCGACATTATCGGCAGCAGCACCTTCCCGAATTCCTGGGACAGATCACCGGTCCGGTTCTTGAATTGGGTGAACGGGTCAGCGGCTGCTGCGGCCTGGCCCCCCACCTTGTCCATGACTTGACCCAGGCGGTCGGTGAACGTGGCCGACTTATCGACGGAGATCCCCACCGCTTCCGAGGTATTGGCCAAGCCGCCCAGGAATCTGGACAGCGTCTCGGCCACGGACCCGGCATTCTTTCCGGATGCCGCCGAGGCGTCTAGGACTGCCGGCAGGGCTTCCAGGGCTTGTTTCTCGTCCCCCAGGACCGTGACCAGTTTCGTCAGGATGTCCCGTTGTTCCTCGTCCCCGAAATTCGTCTTGGCCTGGGTGGCGCTGATGACCGCTTCGATCGATGTCTTATTGGAGTCGTAGGAGGCGCCGACATTCTTCAGCGCCTGGTCCAGCCGGGAGATCCCGATGGCTTCTTCCTGGGCGGCCTTGATGGACAGCATGGCGATCCCGGTGATACCCGCGCCGATGCCCGTCATCGCCAGACCGATCTTCTTCCGGTTCCGGGCGATGCTCTGGGCCAGGCCTCCAAATTCCTCTTTGGCCTTGTCCACATTGGCTTTGACCAGGATCTCTATCTGATTAGCCATTCGTCTCCTGTTCCGGTTGTCCTTCCGTCACCACCGCCAGCATCCGGAGGACGGTCACGTCCTCCTCCAGCAGCGCCGACGGCAGGCATCCATATCGCTGACAGAGGCCGTCTATCAGCTGGGCGGCCTCAAGCTCCCAGGGCTTGATCACTGGTCGTCCGTCGCGGTCGATGCCGCCTCCAACGTGCTTAAATCGCCGGATGGCAGTCCTAAAGGGTCGGGGACGTCTGAGACCGTATCCACCCATTGGGTGATGATCAGGGTCGCGAAGTCCAGGGGGATCTGCAGCATCCCTTCCCCGTCGGCCGGGACCGGGGTCCCGTCGTCATTCTCCAGGTTCCACGATTGGAGCATATTGTCGCCGAACATCCGGGTCATCCCGGCCTGGTCCCCGGCCTCGGACGCCTCCCGGAGCTCGAGATACCGGGCAAAGCTGACGTTCAGCCTGATCCATACCTCGGCGCCGTCATAATCGGTATCTTCGAACTGGATATGGGCGGTCCGTTCCGGGATGCGGAACCCTCCGCCCTTCTGTGCTGCCTCCGGTTTGACGCCGTTCTTGGCGGCATCCTTGGTCACCATCTAGGCCCACGTGGGAACGGTGCCGCCGGACAACGCACCCGGTGCGGTCCATGTGAGCTCCCCACCGGCGCCCCTGGACAGCGCATAGTCGCTGTAGAAGGCCTCACAGGCCAATGTCTGGCCCGATACGGCGATCGTGGTCGTCCGGGCCACCGATGTCGATGGGACCGTCTTGAACACGTCGTGGGACATGTTGGACGCGTCGTTGAATACCCCGTTCAATGTGACCGAGAAGTCCGCCAAAAGAAGCAGCCGCTCCGTCGCCGACTTGTCCAGGCCGGTGATGTCCTGTTCCGCCCTGGGGGTCGACCAGTCCAGGTTCGTGATGTCGTTGGATATGGTCCGGGCAGTTCCCCCGGAATCGTCGATCGCCACGCTCATCCCTAAGCCAGATTCTTTAGCCATTTCGTCCTCCAATCCTGTATAGATGGTCGTTCATATCGTCCAGGAACTGGATGGGCTCCAGTTCCAT
>Ga0208179_1001780_pt1 | contig 10625 bp, 10 predicted proteins | sample Malvired_Geostar_FD_184238 | JGI IMG/M metagenome (GOLD analysis project Ga0208179, IMG submission 184238) | Marine viral communities from the Global Malaspina Expedition - Malaspina viral metaG DeepMed_Geostar (SPAdes) (version 2) | ecosystem: Environmental > Aquatic > Marine > Oceanic | place...
GAGGCGGGCCGCGCGCCTTGAAAGAGGGATCATCAAGAGGGCGGCGGACCCTCTAGCCAGTGCCTGAGGATGACGCCGACGACCTGGGCCAGCAGCCGGTTTTGAGAGAGGGCGCCGACCGCCCGGAGGAGCTTTTTGATCATGCGTCGAGGATGGGGTCGGTTTTGAGCGTGCGGATTGGCTTTGGACATGGGCCGATTATCCGGCCGGCCAGACCCCGCTCAGGAGCGCGCCGAAAAGCCGTTCTTGGCGTCTTTTTCTCCGCGTCATGGCCGCTGGTTCGACGGAGGCGTCATCCGCATCAACACCCTTGCGGGCCTTGGCTATAGACATATCGGGCGACCACGCCCATCATCACACCCAGCATCGAGAGTTTCGAAATGGCGCTAGTTGAACCGGAGATGGAGGCTAAGAGCACCCCGAAAGGGGGCGCGAAGGCGCGTCTCCGCACCCTCGACGACCTGGACCGCAGGACGCGGGCCGCGCAACAGGCCCTCGCCCTTCGCGATGAGCTGGCCGCCGACCTGGGCGGCTGGGATCTGATCACGGTCGCTGAGCGCCAGCTTGTCGAGAACGTCGCCATGCTGGGCGCGATGATCCGCGACTCCGGCGCCAGCTACCTGTCAGGCCAGGCCATCGATCTTGCGGAGTTCATGGCGCTGACCAATGCGCAGCGCCGCCTACTGGCCGACCTCGGGCTCGAACGGCGGGCGCGGAACGTGACGCCCACCATTCGCGACCTAGTGGCCGAGGCCGAGGTGGCAGCTTGAACATTCTGCAGGCCATCACCTCGCCGAAGGTCTTCGGCCCTTGGTTCGCAGACGTCACCAGCTGGCAGGCGTGGTTCGCCTTCCTGGCGGCCCTGTTTGGCCTTCCGATGACCGAGGCGCAACTCGCCATCTATCAGCGCCAGACGGGCCGCTCTGAGCCTCCTGAGGGGCCTCAGCGGGAGGCGTGGCTGATCTGTGGCCGACGGGCCGGCAAGAGCTTCATCATGGCCCTTGTCGCGGTGTTCCTGGCCACCTTCCGCGACTATCGCCCCTTCCTCCAGCCGGGCGAGCGCGCAACCGTGGCCGTCATCGCCGCCGACCGCAAACAGGCGCGGATTGTCCTGCGCTACATCCGGGCCATGTTGACCGGCATCCCGACCTTCAAGGCGATGCTGGAGCGCGAGACGGCCGACGGCTTCGACCTCGCCGGCCAGGTGACAATCGAGGTTGCGACCGCCTCGGCCACCAGCACCCGCGGTTACACCTATGCCGCGGTCATCGCCGATGAGATCGCCCACTGGCCGAGCGGCGAGGGCGCGGCCGAGAGCGACGAAGACATCTTGACCGCCATCAAGCCCGGGATGCTCACCATTCCCGGGGCCATGCTGATCTGCGCCTCCTCGCCGCACGCTCGCAAGGGCGCCATGTGGGAGGCGCACCGCGCCCACTATGCCAAGGATGGCGGGCCGCTGGTCTGGCAGGCCAGCACCTTAGACATGAACCCCAAGGCCGACCGGGCCGAGATCGAGTTGGCCTATACGGCCGACCCCGCGGCGGCTGAGGCCGAATACGGCGCCCAGTTCCGCAAAGACCTGGAGGCGTTCGTCTCCCTCGACGTGGTCGAGGCCTGCGTCTCGCTAGACGTCACCGAGCGCCCCTATGAGCCCGGCCGGCGCTACCGGGCCTTCGTCGACCCCAGCGGGGGCGGGGCGGATGACATGACCCTGGCCATCGGTCACATGGAGGGCGATCGCTGCATCCTCGATGCCATTCGCGCCCGGAAGACCCGCGCGCCCTCCAGCCCTGAGATTGTGGCTCAGGACTATGCGGCGCTGATCAAGTCCTATGGTCTGAGCGTGGCGACGTCCGACCGATACGGCGGGACCTGGCCCAAGGAGGCATTCAGGCGCCACGGCATCGAGATCGAGTTCTCCGAACAGCCCAAGTCGGCGCTCTATCAGGACTTCCTGCCGATCCTGAACAGCCGGCGGATCGATCTGCTCGATAACCGCACCCTGGTCGCTCAGATCTCCAGCCTTGAGCGCCGCGTGGCGCGAGGTGGGCGGGAGTCGATCGACCATCCCCCGCGGGGCCATGACGACCTCGCCAACGCCGTTGCCGGCGTGGCCGGCCTTTGTGTGCGCCGCCCCGTCGCACCCAGCGCGTCGTCAGCTCGATTTGCGTGGGCCTGACCCGGCCTCAAAGCCTTCAATCCCGAACCTCAAGGAACCTCCTAATGAACATGGCCGACAATATCCGCTCCCGCTGGCAACCGGCTTGGAACGACCGGGCCGACCTGGCCGATCTGCGGCACATCTTCGACCACGCCCTGCTCTTTCAAGCGGCGCCTAGTCGGATGGTGGCCGAATTGGCGGCGCGTGGACACCTGACGGAGAAGGGGCTCCGTGAGCAGCTTCGCGCCAAGCTGGCAGCCAACATCGTCCCCGAGCTCAGGGGCTATCGCGAGAAGATCACGGCGCGGCGCGAGGGTATCGAGAAGCGTCGCGCTGATCTCGCTAAGCCGACGGTCGACCGGAGCGACATTGTCGGCGAACTCCAGCGGCAGGAGATCCGAAGCATGCTCCGCACCCTGCCGCCTGGCGAGCGTTTCGCGATGATCACCACTGAGACGTCCGGCGCCCTAGCAGCCGCCGCGCTCGGGGCGCCGCGCGAGGTGACCGGCCTGAGCGAAGATCACTTCAACCGCATCGCGGAGGTCTGGTCGGCTCGCGTCCATGGCCCGGAAATGGAGCGCCTCACGGAGATCGCGGAAGCCGTCGACTTGACCGGGGTGATGGTCGAGATGACCCGCCGCGCGATGGGCGAGGAGAGCGGCCTTCGCGGCAAGGCCGCTGAGGTTTGGCTTGAGACTGGCATCGAGCCGGCCGACGACTTGCAGGCTGCGTGACCATGCGCCGCCCCGTCGAGGTTTCCTATCGCGCGCCGGGCGACCGATTCGCACTCAACAAGGCCCTTGGCGGGGCGGACCCGCGCGAGCGGCGCTATGGGGAGGCCATCTCGCGCCTGATCGATGTGGCGAAGGAACGTGGCCGGCTCGCTGAGGCGGCTTCGGCGCCCGCGGACAAGGTTCAGCACCTGGAGGCTGCGAAGCTCGCCCTGCACGAATTGGAGGCCTGCAGTGTGCCGGACTCCAGGTTCCATCTCGTCGGCCTGGCCAAGGCCCGCGATGAACTCGACCGGCTCGAGCAGACCTATCGGGCCTTTGGCTACTATCGCATGGCAGGGGTGCTCTAATGGGCGATCTGGCGGTTCTCGGTCTTCAGTTCGAAACCAAGGGCGGGGACTTGGCGGTCCGCACCATGGACAACGTCGCCAGAGGCTCGCGCGAGGTTGAGCGAGCCTCAGACAGCATGGCGGCGTCCCAACGTCGGGCGCGGCTCGCCAGCGACGACCTGGCCGGCGGCGTAGGCCGCGCCGACACTGCGACCGCCCAGATGGCGCGGTCGATCATGGAGGCCGAGCGCCAGGCCATCGAACTCTATCGGCAACAGCAGGCCCTGGCCGGCTCAACTCGGCAGCTCGGCGCCGCGGCGAAAGCCGCGGGCGTCGATCTCGCTTCGATGTACGACGCCCATGATCGGAACTTCGCGGCGCAGTACGCGGCCGGAATGGACAGGGTCGCGACCAGCACGAAGCTGGCGGGCTTCGAGATGCTGTATTTCGGACGTCAGCTTGGCGACGTAGCCACCATGGCGGCGCTCAACGCGAGCCCGCTCACGATCCTGACCACCCAAGGCGCGCAGATCGCCGAAGGCTTCGCGATGGTCGGGCAGCGCGGGGTGACCCTTACGGCGGTCTTCCGCCAGTTGGCGGCTCAGGCGCTCGCGCTTGCGGCGGCGGTCGCCCCCTTCGCCATAGCTGCAGCCGCCATCGCCGGGCCGCTGCTGCTCTGGCGAAAGCACCTGGACGACGTCAGGCAGGCGATGGAGGCGACGGGCCGAACGCAAGCCGAATATACGGACCTCCTGGGGACGGCGAGCGATGCGCTGAGCCAAGCCCTGGAGTTCACGGAAAGATACGCCCTGGAGAGCGACGGGCTTTCCGACGCGCTCGATGATGTGCTCTCCGCTCAATCGGCCAGCTACCGCGAAACGCTCGCCGGCATCGATCCGACCGACCGCGCGGCGAAGTCCGCAGCGCAGCGGGCCGAGATGGAGCGGTTGCTGGCGGTCAACATCCTGCGCCGTGCGGCGGCCGACGCCCAGGCGCGCGCGAACGATGCGGCCGACGCTGAGCGAGACGCCCGCAACACGGCTCGTTTCGAGGGCGTCATGGCGGGTGTCGGGCGGGCATGGATGGGCGCCGAAATGCCCGGCAGCGTCGACCCTCTCGCCACCTCTGATCGCGCTCGGGCGGAGGCTGAGCGACGTCTTGGCGTTGCCGATAAAGCCCGGATCGCAGCCGAGGAGCGCAATCTAGCGCTGGCGCTGAGCGAGCAGGCCGACGCAATGTCGGCGGTGAGCCTCGCCGGAGTATCGGCCGCGAGTGCGCTGCAGAGCTACACCGGATCCTCGGCCGGCGCGGCCCGGGCGTCCAAAGGCGCGACCGAGGCCATCGATGAACAGGCCCGGGCCTACGCCCAGCTTGCCGAGGATCTGAAGACCCCCGCCGAAAAGGAGCTTGAGCTTCTGCATTCGCGGATGGTCACGCTCAGGACCGAGTTCGACCTGAACCGCATATCGGCCGAAACCTATCGCGAGCAGTTTGACCGGCTGTGGACGGGCAAGCCCGAGCTCGTGAACGCCCTCAACGTCGAGCTGCAGCAGATGCCGGAGCATCTGAAGGACGCTGAGTTCGCCTCTCACGGCCTGTACGCCCGTTTCGAAGAAATCCTAGATGCGGCTCGGTCGATGCGTTGGACCATCGACGACGTGGCGCGCGCCATTGAAGACCGGGACTGGATGGGCGTCTTCGCCGGCCTGTTGCGCGCCATCAAGCAGGTCAAAGACGCTTGGGGCAAGGGCGGGACGTTCGAGGGCAAGGTCGGGTCCGTCGCGGCGATTGGCGACATGGCCGGCCAAGCTATCGGCGGCAAGGGCGGCGCCGCGATCAGCGGCATCGCCCAGGGCGCGGCCATGGGCGCCGCGTTCGGCCCGTGGGGCGCGGCGATCGGCGCGGCCATCGGCGGCTTGGGCGGCATACTCGGCCACGACGCCCAGAAGAAGGCCGCCAAGCAGCAGCAGGAGGCGACCGACATCGCCAACGCCTACGCCAAGGCACAGGAGCGGGCGAACCAGCAGGCCAGCCTTGAGCTTGAGCTGCTGCGACTGAGCGGAGATGAGGTCGCCTACCTGGCCAAGGTCCGAGAGAACGAACTCGCCGCCCTGGACAGCGTGTCGGCGGCGATCCAGCGCCAAATCCACGCTCTGGAGGATTGGGCCAAGACGGTGTCGGAGGCCGAAAGCGCCGTAGCCCAGGCCGAGGCCGACCTTCGCCGGGCCTATGAGACCGAGCGGGACCGGCTGCTGGGGATCATGGGCGGGGTCGAGGACGCGCGCCAGGCCCTGAATGAGGCCTATCAGCGCGAACGCAGCGCCATCGAGGCGACCGCGTCGAGCGTCGAGGGTCTGATCGAGAGCCTGCGGGACTTCCGCCAGGAGCTCGACCTGAACCCCCTGGCGCAGGGATCGCTTGCGCAGGGCAGGGGGGCCGCCCTGGCGCAGTTCCAAGCAGCCGGGCCTGAGGATGCGCCGACGGCCGGTCGCGCCTTCCTGGACGCCTCCCTGGCCTCGGCCCGGACCATGCTGGACTTCCAACGAGACCGCGCCCTGGTCGCCCGGGCCGTCGACGAGATGTCCGCCAGCGCCGAGATGCAGCTGACCGACGCCGAAAAGCAGTTGATCGCCCTGGACAAGCAGGTCGAGGGCCTGCTGGCGGCGAACGATAACCTGTTGTCGGTCGAGCAGGCGATCCGCAACCTGCTGAGCGCAGAGCAGGCCGCGGCCGAGGCGCAGATGCAGCTTGCGGCGCTGGACGCCCAGGTCGGCGCGCTGATCAACCTCAACTCCAGCTTTCTGACTGTGGCCCAAGCGATCAGCAACCTGGCGTCGGCGACGGATGCGCTGGCCGCGGCCCAGGCGGCCAAGCCTGCGGAGGGGGCGGGCGGCCCGGCCTATGAGATCGTCGGCGCGGCCGGCTATGTCGACCGCAACGCCGATCTTGCCGCCCTGTTTGCCAGCGGCACCGGCATGGCCCGGGGGCGGACCAAAGAGGAGTTCGGCCTCTATCATTGGTCGAGGTACGGCGCCGGCGAGGATCGCTTCTATCGGCCGTTCGCGGCGGGTGGGGCGTTCGGTGGCGGCATGGTCTCCGGCCCGACGGCGTTCCCGATGGGGATGATGGGCGAGGCGGGGCCGGAAGCCATCATGCCGCTGGCCAATGTCGGCGGCCGCCTTGGCGTCGTCGCGGCGAACGACGGGCTCAAGGAAGAGGTGCGAGCCCTGCGCCAGGAGATGGCGCGGATGGCGGCGGCTAGTGAGCAGACCGCCAAGAACACCGGCGACGCCAAGGACGTGCTTGAAGGCGCGGCCCGGGGTCAGCTTTCCATCACGACGGAGGCCGCGGCGTAATGTCATAGGTTTGCGCCCCGGGGCGTTCGGGACCCTGGGGCGCAAGGTAGCCGGCGGTGGGTTAGGCGCCGCCGATGTACATTAGGCCGCGCTTGGCCATGAACTCAGGGCACTGGCCGCACTTCATGCAGCGGGCGTTCAGCCAGTCCATCGTCAGCCGGTCGCCGCTATTCCAGACCGGGTCCAGCTTGTTCAGGCTCTCGGTGCATTCGGCACGACATTCGTCGGCCGACGGCGTCCGCGCCCGAACGGGCAGAAAATGGACGTTGCTGGCGATTTCACGCTGGATCGCCGCGACCTCCGCGAGGTCGGCTAGTGCCGCGTCATAGGCCTGCAGCGCTGCAGGGCTTGGTGTAGGATTGGGGTCAGCCATAGCCTGATCTCCTAAGGATCGGTTGTGGTTAGGGCGGAGCCTGAGGTGCCAGCCTCTTGATCCGCCCGACGAAATTCCGTATATACCGTACAGATGTCCGGGTCAACGGACGGTGTTACGGAGGTCTGCTATGCAGGCGAAGTCTGAGCGAATGGAGCTGCGGCTCGATCAGGGGCTCCTCGACCGCATCGACGGTTGGCGCGGAGGCGAGCCTGACTTGCCCTCACGGTCTGAGGCTGTGCGACGTCTGATTGAGGCAGGCTTGGCGCCGCGCCAGCACTCTGCTGCGGCACCCTTGAGCGTCGGTGAGAGGTTGATATTGGCGATGTTGGCAGACGTCGCGAAGGCGACTGCCCCCAACGGCCAGACCGACCCCGACTTTGTAATGTCGGCTATCTACGGGGGCCACTATTGGGCATTCGACTACGAGGTCGGGCTAATTCACCAGCATGTAGACCGCCGGGAGTTCGTAACGGAGGTGGTCGACACGTTGGATATGTGGTCGTTTATTGAGGAGGCGGCCGATCGATATGCTAAGGCAGATTTGGAAGCACTCCCTCGATTGCCAGTGTTCCCCGGCTTCGATGGTAACCATGAGACCGAGCACCTGGGTATCGCGCGCTTTTTCATCGAAAAGATGGGTCGCTTCGAGCGCTTCAAGGGCAGAGGGCTCGACTCGCACAGTGAGGTCACCGCCCGGTATCGTCGAATGGTTGCTAAGTTTGAGCCGATCCGAGCAACTCTCATCGGTAGGCCAATGACCCTAGACGAGCTCGCTACGGTCTTGCGTGCCTAGAGGAGATGACTATGAACGACGCCAGCCGCCCCTATCACTACTGGAAGTTTCGCAATGCTCTCGACGCGCTGGCTGGCGGGGAGGGAGCATTGCGGAGGCGTCTCAGTTCGGCACTTGTAAGCTTGGCAGGTTTGCGGGACGAAGATCTGCCCCAACCCCTCCAGGACACCTATCGAGAACTCATGGTGAGGGTGTCCTGGAAGCGGGACGGCGATCCCCAGCGGGGCTATTGGGAAGAAACGCTTACCGCCATGAGCGACGAAGACGCGCGTCGGGTAGCGGACTTCTTTGTTTTGCTGCTAGAGCAAACGTTAGATCCTTCCGTCGATCGCGGGGAGTGACAAGCGCGCGCCCTGCTGAGGCCGTGAAGCTCTCGTACAACATCGACGAGGCGGCCAGGGCCATCGGGGTCAGCCGGGCGACGATCTATCGGATGATCCGCGCCGGCGAGCTGGAGAAGTTCACATGGGCCGGCCGGTCCCTCATTCGGGCGGATGTTCTGCAGTCCGCTATTGACCGCGCGTCTGGGCACGACGTGGCGGGGTCCTCTAGCCCCTAGGTACGGGCCTGTGGACGATCAGCGTCATCAAATTGACTTCGGGCGAGTTCAGCCGCGCAGTTCGCCTATGCGCGACCAGGATCCCGGCGTCCCTCTTTCCCACTACCGCTCTCACCGTGGCTGTGGGATTCACTTCATCTGCCTGGCGTGTTCGCGGCAGATCGCAGCGCCGCTGGAGGCCGTGATCTCCCGCCTAGAGCGCAAAGGGCTTGGCGACGCGGAGACCGGGATCAAGGTTCCGGGCCAGCTTTCCCGGCGCCCGTGTACCTGCGGATCTGTCAGGTGGGAGAGCCGGCCGGCGTTTGCGGCGATCCCGGATCAGATGGGCGGCATACCCGTCCATCGATAGGGTGCACCTAGGCGGCGGGCGGATGCGGCGCCGTTTCAGATGGTGGGCTTATTGATGGGCGTGACGGCTTAAAGCCAAAAAATGCCAATTAATACAACGAGTATTGGCGGACGGGGTGGGATTCGAACCCACGGTGAGCTTTCACCCACGGCGGTTTTCAAGACCGCTGCCTTAAACCACTCGGCCACCCGTCCGGAGGGGCGGCCTATAGCAGGGGTCGCCGCGGGCTTCCAACGCCTGATGCGCGGCCCAGGGCGCGGACGGACGCCGGCGCCGGCTTAACCTCGTCTCAAGGCCCGGCCTTCACACTCCGGTAAGCACGTTGGCCAAGTCGCCCGTGCAGAGGAGGCGAGATGGGTCTGGTCCGGGGGTTGGATGTCCACGCCGCGCGGAGCCTGGTGGCGGTCAGCCTGGGCGCCCTGGCGCTCACGGCCTGCGCGGCGCCCAAGCCGAAGCTCTCTCACCGCCTGCCCGACGCCGGCGCCTCCCAGGGGGGCCGCGCGGCCACCGGGGCTGGCGGGACCTACAAGGTGGGCAAGCCCTATCAGGTGGGCGGCGTCTGGTACGTGCCCCGCGAAGATCCCGGCTACAACAAGGTCGGCACGGCCTCCTGGTACGGGTCGCAGTTCCACGCCAAGGCCACGGCCAATGGCGAGACCTTCGACATGAACGCCATGACCGCGGCCCACACCACCCTGCCGCTGCCGAGCCTGGTGGAGGTGACCAATCTGGAGAACGGCCGCAAGGTGATCGTGCGGGTCAATGACCGCGGTCCCTTTGTCGGCGACCGGATCATCGACCTGTCCCGCGCCGCGGCCCGCGAGCTGGGGTTTGAGTCCAAGGGCCTGGCCAAGGTGCGGGTCCGCTATGTGGGCCGCGCGCCGCTGGGCGGCGGCGGCGATCTGGGGGTGCGCACCGCCCAGGCCGAGCCCGCGCCCGCCCTGCCGCGCGCGCCCATCCCCTATACGCAGCTGGCCCAGACCACGCCGCCCCCTGCGCCGCCGCCGCCGCCCGCGGCGGTCCTGCCGCCGATCGCGCCGGAACCTGTCTACGCGCCGCCGACCGCCAACTACCGGGTGCAGGCCGCCGCCTTCGGCGACCGGGCCAAGGCCGATCAGGTGGCGGGCCAGCTGGCCCATGCCGGCCAGGCCGTGGTGGAGCCCACCGGCGGCGGCTTCTATCGGGTGATCCTGGAGGTCGGCGCCGATGAGGGCCAGGCCTGGGCCGTGCGCGACCAGGTGGCCCGCGCCGGCTTCACCGACGCCCGGGTCATACACCCCTACTGAGCGCGCAGCCCTGGACTTACGCGGCGAAACGGCCAATTTGGGGCCTGTGAGCCAGGGCCGTTTCATCACATTCGAAGGCGGGGAGGGGGGCGGCAAGTCCACCCAGCTTCGCCGCCTGACCGAGCGCCTGTCCGGCGCCGGCCACGAGGTGGTGGCCACCCGCGAGCCCGGCGGCTCGCCGGGCGCCGAGGCCATCCGCGACCTGCTGGTGCGGGGCGAGGCCGATCGCTGGTCGGCCATGACCGAGACCCTGCTGATGTACGCCGCCCGCCGCGACCATGTGGAGCGGGTGATCGGCCCGGCCCTGGCCCGCGGCGCCTGGGTGCTGTGCGACCGCTTCGCCGATTCCACCCGGGCCTATCAGGGGGCCGCCGGCGGGACCGACCCGGCCTTCATCGCCGCCCTGGAGGCCCATGTGCTGGACGGGGTGCGCCCCGACCTGACCCTGATCCTCGACCTGCCGCCACAGACGGGCCTGGCCCGGGCCGCCAGCCGGGCCGGCGCCGAAACGCGGTTTGAGTCCAAGGGCGAGGCCTTCCACAGCCGCCTGCGCCAGGCCTTCCTGGACATCGCCGCGGCCGAGCCGGAGCGCTGCTGCGTCATCGACGCGACCCAGAGCCTGGACGCCGTCAGCCTGTCGATCTGGTCGGCCCTGGAAGACCGTCTGGGAGCCGCCCCCCGC